>Ga0315900_10002605_pt1 | contig 27281 bp, 30 predicted proteins | sample LakEriMetagenome_FD_203521 | JGI IMG/M metagenome (GOLD analysis project Ga0315900, IMG submission 203521) | Freshwater fungal communities from buoy surface, Lake Erie, Ohio, United States - Buoy 12 MA114 | ecosystem: Environmental > Aquatic > Freshwater > Lake > Lake biofilm | place: USA: Lake...
CCGCGAATAACGCGCAGCGGATGGTCAGGGCGCACCCGCTTTTCAAGATCAACATAGCTGAACAAGGAACCAGCCACCGCGTCATTGCCACGCATCACAACCTCGACCAAATGCAACAACAGTGAATCATAAATACGGAAATCAGGCTACGAATTTCAGCAGCCTGCTAGTGGTCCGGCTGCTCCTGCGAGTCCTTATTGGCCACGGAAACCGGGCGGCCAAACATTTAGTCAGTCCTGAAACATTCGCTCCATCAGACAATCGGTTTGCAATAAAGAACTGTCTCCTCATTATGGACGGTGTAGTGACCGATATACATCTCGTAAAAGCGAAAATTTTCCAGAATGAAGAAGGGGATTTCGAAGATATCGTTGGGCTTGTGGTAAAGGCTGATGGCAAGTTTTGGCCTGAATTTCCGGATAGACGCTGCCGCACCCTTAAGCGCAGCCAATTCCGAGCCCTCGATATCCATTTTCAGGAAATGAAAGGCAGGAACCTCACCCTTCGCAACGAGTGAGTCCAAGGACCGAAGCGGAACAGGTGCACTACCGGCGTTGAAACCGGGCGAGTAAGAGCCGAGCCGCATGGGGGCGCAATCGAAGTCGCGATCGGCGAGGCCGTAGGGCAAGGCGTTGATGGAACAGTCAGGATTCTGCGCGGCGTTGAATCTGACAACTTCAAGATGATCCTCAACCGGGTCGAAGGCATATACCTTTCCCTTAGGACCTACCGCCTTGGCAAAGACAAGGGATGCATCACCAAGACAGGCCCCGGCGTCAACGACGCAATCATTTTCCTCGGGCTGAATGCGAACGCCATCCTCGTTAAAAAAATATTGATTCCGGAAAAGGCAGTATTCCAGTCCGAGACAATCCGCCAAATAGTGCTTGCCCATAAAATCAAAATCAAGATGTTTTAGATTGCCAAACATACCCCTTGTGGGAAGTTTGCTGGGCGTACCACCTTCCAAACGCATATAACTTCCGTGGGCTTCCTGCGACGTATCGTAGGATGTGGCAATGCGCATGCTGTGATGACCGGCAAGGCGGTAGGCGAGAATAGTCAAGAAGCGATGTTTCGATTTTTCACTATTCAGGAGACGATACGCACGAAAGAGGTCCTTGTATGTTTCGAAAAACCAGGAGAGCCAGACTACCCGTTCGGGCACATTGAAAAAATTCGACCTGTCAACACCATCGAGATTGAACCTTGTCGCATCAAAATTATCTTGAAACAGATTTAGTTTGAGAGCTCGGATGCTCTCAAACAAGACTGCCTCCTTGAATTCCATCTCGGAGTTCGGCGGATTTTCAAACATGCTTCTTACCCTTCACGACACGAACAAAGACTAGCATAGCTGGGCCTGATTACCAGAAACTTCAAAAATTCTCGAAAATACATAATCGTCCTCGGCCTGAAATTGCCGATTTCAGCGCTGTTCCCGCAGCTGCCGCTTTGCAACCGAATGCAAAAACCCAAGCCGGGGGCGGGCAAGCGCACACCCCAATCTTCGGGCTGCCCTGGGCGAAGACACCATGAGAAGATCGGTAACCGAGGGGCGTGCGCCAAAACCTCACCCCCATAGCTTCGGGTTCGCCAAATCCCGCGCAATACGTTCGGCGGCGGCATCCAAAAGCGCCTCACCTTTCGCGGCCGTCGCACTGCGCGCATCGCCGATCACGCCATTGGCGCTGAGTTCCGTGAAGGAGCGTCGGCGGGCCAAGGCGGGCGGCTGGCCTTCAACCCGTGTACTATGCGGGCCATGCTGTTCGGCAAGCCGCGCCGGGCGCACCGCTTCGGGCATCAGGGTCATGACCATGGAAGCCTCAGCTTCACAGGCATGCAGCACATTGGATTGGCGTTCCAGAATGGGCGCGAAGGCATCGCCCGCCATGTGCCAATAGGTTGCGGCGGCAACCGGAATGCCGCTTTCGGCTTGCGCATCAACGGCAGCGACCGCCACCGCTTCGGCATTGCCGCCATGGCCATTCAGCAGCATGGCGCGCTTGAAGCCGGCACGCGCAGCGGAACGCACGATGCCGCGCAGCACGCCACCAAAGGCGGCGTAATCCAGCGTGACGGTGCCGCCAAAGGGCACGTGATGTTCAGCCAAACCGGTCCAGACGCAGGGGGTCACCACCACCTGTTCGCCGGCTGCCAGCATGCGCCGTGCGACGCGATGCGCGACACCGGTGGCGCAGATAATGTCAACGCCGGTCGCCAGTGCCGGCCCGTGCTGTTCCAGGGATGCCACCGGAATGATCACCAATGCCCCCGCCGCAGCGCGGGCATTGAGTTCTTCCGAGGTCATTTTCATCCATTCGATTTCGGTCGTCATGTTCATTACTCCGCAGTTGCGCCGGATTGTTGCACCAGATCGCGCCAGATGGGTTCTTGCGCGCGCCAGAATTCGCCAAAGGCGGCGGGGGTTGCATCGGTGGTGGGCTGGAAGCTCATGGGCCGGAGCCGTGCCGCCAGGGCTTCATCGGCCATCACGCGGGTCAGTGCGGCATGCAGCGTGTTGATGACAGGGGCCGGCGTGCCGGCGGGGGCAACGACAGACCACCAATTCAGCGCATCAAAGCCCTTGCCGGGGAGCGCTTCATCCATGCCGGGCACATTGGCGATTTCCGGCACATAGGTGATGCGCTCAGCGCTGCCCACCACCAGCGGCCGGAAGCGGCCTTCGCGCACATGCGGCAGAAGTGCGGGGATAGCATCGAACATCATGTCAATCGTGCCGGAGGCGAGATCCTGAATGGCGAGAGAGCCGCCACGATACGGCACATGGGTGATTTGAATACCGGCGGCGCGATTGAGCTTTTCCAGGAACAAATGGCTGATCGTGCCGGTACCGGAAGACCCTATGGTGACGCGGCCCGGATTGGCGCGGGCGAATTCAATCAATTCGCCAAGCGTGCGATAGGGGCGCTGGCTATTCACCACCAACAGGATGCTGCCCACCGCAACGCGCGTGATGGGCGCCAGATCGCGCATCGGATCAAGCGGCATTTGCGTGCGATACAAATACTTGTTTGCCACCAGCACATTGGCCGAGGTGAAAAGCAGCGTATGCCCATCCTTCTCCGCCTGCGCGACCGCCAGGGCGCCAAGATTACCGCCGGCGCCAGGGCGGTTATCCACCACCACGGGCTGACCCAGTACGGGGGCCAGGCGTTCGGCAATCATGCGCGCAATGATGTCATTGGCGCCGCCAGGCGCGATTGGCACAATCAGCCGCACCGGGCGGGTTGGGAAATTTTGCGCTTGTGCGCCGCTGGCGGCGAAGATGGCGCTGGCACCGATCAGCGCAGCGCGACGGGACAAGTTCATGGGGGGACCTCCGGCTTGGGAGAGGCAAGGCTAGGCCGGAAAGGGCCTGGAGGAAAACAGGCGCCTCAGCCCCGCATCGCCGGCCCATCCAAAAACGCCTGCGCCTTGGCGCGCATGGCGGCGAGCTTTTCGGGCCTCAGCTTGCGCAAGCCCATCACCGGCATCGCCATGCGCGGGTTACGCGCAAATTCCTCCGCATGCCGGGCGATAAAATCCCAATAGAGGAAATTGAAGGGGCAGGCGCGCGGCCCGACCGCATCCTTCGCATCATGCGCGCAGCCGCGGCAATAATCGCCCATGCGGTTGATATAGGCGGCAGACGCCGCGTAGGGCTTGGACGCCATGACACCGCCATCGGCGTAAAGCGCCATGCCCTGAGTATTGGGCAATTCCACCCAATCAAAGGCATCGGCGTAGACGGACAGATACCACCGATTGACCTCGGCTGGATCAAGCCCAGCGATTAGCGCGAAATTCCCGGTGATCATCAGGCGCTGGATGTGGTGCGCATAGGCGTGATCGCGCGTCTGCCCCACCGCTTGCGACATGCAGCGCATGGAGGTCTCCGCGCCCCAATAGAACGCCGGCAAGGGGCGCTTGGCGGAAAGCGCATTGCCTTCCGCATAGCCTGGCATCAGCAGCCAATAGAGCCCGCGCACATATTCGCGCCAGCCAATGATCTGGCGAATGAAACCCTCCACCGCATTGAGGGGGGCCTTGCCATCGCGCCAGGCTTGCTCTGCTGCGATGCAAATCGCGCGCGGGTCAAGCAGGCCGATATTGAGGCTGGTGGAAATCAGCGAATGGAACAGGAAAGGCTGATCTGCGGCCATGGCATCCTGATAATCGCCAAAGCGCGGCAGGCGATCACGGATGAAGGCCGCCAGCGCCGCTTCCGCATCGCGGGCGGTGACGGGCCAGGCGAAGTTCTCTGCTGCGCCGAAATGCGCGCCGAAGCGTGTGCTGACCAGTGCCATCACCTCGCGCGTGATCTCATCGGGCGCAAAGCGCGGCGCGGCGGGCGGTGTCACGCCGGCGGGTAGCGCCGCGCGGTTTTCGGCATCGTAATTCCAGGCGCCGCCGGCGGGCTCATCGCCTTCCATGAGAAGCCCGGTTTCGCGGCGCATTTCACGATAGAAGAATTCCATGCGGTATTGCTTGCGCCCCTTGGCCCAGGCGCGAAAGCGCGGCAGGTCGCAAATGAAGCGATGATCAGCGCGGATCTCCACCGGCAGGCCAAGGGTTTTTTCCCAAGCTTCCATATCCTGCAAGACGCGCCATTCGCCGGGATGGGTTGCGATGATGCGCTTTGGGCGATGCCGCGCGACCGCGCGCGCCACTTCGCCGGCAAAGCTTTGCGTATTCGCCGGATCATCCAGGCGAATGTAATCCACCTTCACGCCACGGGCTTCCAAGGCGCGCGCGAAATGACGCATGGCCGATAGGATCAGGATGATCTTTTGCGGGTGATGGGGCACATAGGTGCATTCCGCCATCACCTCCATCAGCAATACGCGATCCCGCTTGGGATCGAGGCCCTCAAGCGCCGAAACACCGGGCGTCAATTGATCGCCCAGCACCACGCGCAGTGCGGCGGTCTTGCTCATCCGATCAGCTCATAGGAAACGGCGCTGCCATCATCACCCTTGGTGGAGAAGCCCACCCAACGGCCATCGGCATCATAGCGCGCGATCGATTCAACCTCCGCATTCAGGGTGAATTGCGCGCCGCCACCTGGCACTGCGCTGCGGATTGGCGTGGCGGCCAAGGGCTTGCCGGTGAGTGGGCGGATCAGCGGCCGGGCGAAATGCGCGCCATTCCACCAGGTAAGTGGCGCGGCATTGGCGGGCAGGCGCGCGGTACCCTCTGGCCCCTCAGCCACCAGCGCATTGCCCTCGGCCACCACGCGCGCTTCGGTCACGGTGCCGTTGCGGTCATGGCGCGATGTCAGGCGTTGCAGCCGGTCATTCGCCCATTCCTCAGCGATATCATGCCGCAGGCGAAACACGGTGAAGCCGGCGAGCTTCACCTGCAAGGCGATTTCGCTTTGCACCGAAAGCTTCGCGGCATTACCCGAAAGCCGCACCTGATGCGTGCCAATCTCTCGGCCTTCGCGCAGCACACGAAACCGCACCGGGCCGGGGGCAGCCAAGGCAATGGCGGGCAGCAGCAGCCCTGGCAGCAGAAGGCAGGCACGACGCGATATCATCCGCGGCTCCGCACAGTGGAACGACCGCCATCCACGGCCATGATCTGGCCGGTGATCCAGCCTGCCTGATCCGATAGCAGAAAATCCGCAAGCGCAGCGGCATCCTCGCCCTCGCCCAGCCTTGGGATTGGGTGTTGCTTCGCAATCGCATCGGCCATTTGCGCGTTGGCGAGCAAGGGTGCCGCCATATTGCTGCGCGTCAGGGATGGCGCGATGCAATTGATGCGAATGGCTGGCGCCAATTCAGCGGCGAGTGCGACTGTCAGCCCCTCTACCGCCCCCTTGGCGGCGGCAATCGCCGCGTGATTGGTGAAGCCCGCCCGCGCCGCGATGGACGAAAACAACACCACCGAACCCCGCCCCGCCGCCAGCGCATCCTGTGCGGCCTGGATGGCGAGTACGGCGCCCAGCGCATTCAGGCGAAAGGCGCCAATCATGTCTGCTTCGGTCACGCGCTTCAGCGGCTTTAGCGCAATGGAACCAACGCAATAGGCAAGCCCCGCCAGGGGCGTGCCGGCGGCGGCCACCGCGCCCCGTAAGGCGGCCGTGTCTTCCACATCGGCCGTGATCGCGAGGCTGCCGGGGATCTCGGCGGCAAGTGCTGCCAGCCGCGCGCCATCGCGCGCCACCAGCACGGGCCGCTGCCCACGCGCCGCCACGCGCCGCGCCAGCGCCGCCCCCACCGCGCCGGTCGCGCCCAGGATCAGGATTGATGCTTCAGCCATGCTGCCCTCCAACTACCTGTCTCCAAATGGTCATGCGCGGCGAAAGCGCGAGGGGCGCGACAAGCCCGCCGGGCCGTGCCAATATAAATGGGCGATGCGTCAACTCCTTCTGCTGCGCCATGCCAAATCCGCCTGGGATGACCCGGCGCTGGCAGATCATGCGCGGCCCTTGAATGGGCGGGGCAGGCGCGCGGCGGCGGCCATGGCGAGCGCGATGCGCGGCCTTGGGCTTTCGCCCGATGTGGTGCTGGTGTCTTCCGCGCGGCGCACGCTGCAAACGCTGGAAGCGCTTTCGCCCTTGCCCGATAGCCCGATCATCGAACCGATGGATGAGCTTTATCTGGCATCCTGGCAGAATTTGCTTGGGCTTTTGCATCGCGTGCCGGAAACCGCACGGAGCGTCCTTCTGATCGGCCATAACCCCGGCCTGCATGATCTGGCGCTCGCTTTGACTGGCGGGGACGCCATGGCGCGCAACCCGGAAGCGCGGCGCATGGCGGGTGCCTTCCCGACTGCGGCCTTGGCGGAATTCAGCATCTCCAGCCCCTGGCCGCAGCTTGCGGAAGGCGGCGGGCGGCTGGTGCGCTTCATGATCCCGGCCGATCTGCCGGAAATGGCGGAATGAGCCCCGAAGGCCGAGAGACCGGCGGGGCTGGGGCCGAAGCATCGGAACCAGCGCCGGAGCCGCCGCTTAGTCTGGAATTCGTTCTGCCGGTGACGGAAGCGGCGCGGCTGGCGCGCTTCCCCATCCTGGCCGCGCTGCGCCAGGGGCGCATCAGCACCAGCGCCGAGGAATTGCGCTGGCTGGATACACCGGACGGCGCCCTGGCAGATGACGGCAAGCTGCTTGAGGCGCCGAAGCGCGGGCCAAGGCGGCTGATTGCCCTTGCGCCCGAAGCCGAGGCGCCCTGGCATCCTGGGAAGCTGCTGCCGCCGCTCGCGCTGCTTGCCGCCAATGAGATACCCGAGGGCATTGCGGGTGAGGGGCTGACGCCCCTCGCCGCCTTCAGCGGCAAAAGGCGAAGCCAGCGCCTGCTGATTGGTGATGCGGTGGTGGTGCTGACCTTGACGCAGGGGCAGTTGCGCGCGGCTGCAGCGGAACGCGAAGTCGCACGGGTGATCCTTTCCGGTCCCGCGCCTGCCGTGCTCGATCTCGCCCGGCGCTTGACCGCCGCTCTGCCCTTGCTGCCGCCAGGCCAAAGCCTGGGCGCCGAGGCGCTCAGCCTGGCCACCGGCCAGAAACCCGAACCACGCCGGCATGGTGCGCCCGATACGTCCCAGGCCACCAGCGCCGAGGCCTGCTTCACCCTCGCCATCGGGCATTTGCTGGAAGTGGCGCTGCATTACGCGCCCATGGCGCGCGCCGGGCTTGATCCGGAAGGCGTACATCAGCTGCGCGTGGCACTTCGGCGGCTTAGGTCTTTGCTCAAGGTCTTTCGCCCCATCACCAGCGGCAAGCCCAGCCGCGCCCTGGATGGGATGCTCAAGGAAATGCTCGGGCTTTTGGGTCCGGCTCGGGATTGGGATGTGTTTCTGGGCGGGATCGGCGCCGATATGGCAGGGCTTTTGCCTGAGGACCGCCGCTTGCACGCCCTGCTGGAGGCGGCGGAAGCTAAACGCCAAGCCGCCTATCAGGCGCTGGCCAGCGCGCTGGATGGGCCAGGTTGGCGGCAAATACTGGTGGCGGGCACGGCCTTCCTGCTGGAAAAACCCTGGCGCGCAGGGGCGGATGCGGAACGGCTGGAATGGCTGGATGCGCCCCCGCAACACTTTGCCGCACGTGTATTGGAAAAGCGCTGGCAAAAGCTCTGCGATGACGGGGCGGAGATCGAAACCCTGCCTGCCGAGGCGCTGCATGAGCTTCGCCTGGATGCCAAGCGCCTGCGCTATGCGGCCGAAGTCTTCGCACCCGTTTACCCCGAAAAGGCGGCGCGACGCTTTCAACGCCGCTTGGCCCGCCTGCAGGAAGAATTGGGCCGCAGCAATGACGCCGCTGTCGCGATAGGCCTGGTGCGGGGCTTGGCGCGGGAGAAGGATGAGGCGCGCAGCCTTGCCATCGGTCTGGTGGAAGGCTGGTGCCTCGCGCGGTCCGCCATGGACCGAGAGGGCGTGCTGAAGGCGTGGAAAAAATTATTGGCCAAAGAATCATTCTGGTCAGCGGATTAGGTGGCACTCCTCGCCTTTTGCGTGAATATGACGCTAATTTTTTACATTTTTGTCAGTTGTAACATGGCGAAAAATTCGGTTATCCGTGCCCCGTGCGTGAACCGAGACGTATCTTCAAAGGCAGGCAGATAAGTCCCCGCTTTGGCGGCTCCGGGCTGGGTGTGGCTTGCGCGGTGGTTGCGGCCCTTGCCCTTGGCTTTGGCTTGCCATCCAATCTCTTCGGCTCTGCCCCGGCGGATCGACCCATCACGGCTGAAGCCGCGCAAATCCGTGTTTTTGATGGCGAAACGCTCGGGCTTGGGGATCGCATTATTCGGCTTTCGGGCATTGCGGCCCCTGCCCGCGGTGAGGCCTGCGGCAGCGACCCCGCGCGTGGCGATTGCGGCGCGGCGGCGGCGGCACGGCTCGCAGCCTTGCTACATGGCCAGGATGTGACGTGCCGGATTGAAGGCCATGATGGTTTCCGCCGTGGCCTTGGGCGCTGCATCGCCGGCGGGCGGGATATAAATGCCGCCATGGTGGAGCAGGGCTATGCCTTGGCTTCCATATCCGTGCTGCGCCCCTTGGAAACAGCGGCGCGCGATGGGCGGCAAGGGCTTTGGGCCGATGCCAGCCAAATGCCGGCCGATTGGCGTCGGCGCTGATCAGCTGCCGCCGGCGACCCGATGGCGCGGTTTCCGGCGCTTTGGCCGCTTTCTTCAGGCCCCATTCACGCTTCGCGTTTAGGCTGCCGCGCAGTTTCGGTGCCTGGGTTTGCCAAGCTGACCACTCCGCCCTTATCCTGCACCGCACCATGATTAAGCGCCCCCGCATCTGACGGCGGCGCATTGTTTTTGAGGAAGACGCGCATGACCACGAAGCCCCAGGGGTCCATCACCATCACCTTGGATGGTACCAACAAAAGCACGACGCTGCCGCTTTTGGGCGGCACTTTGGGGCCGCAGGTTGCGGATATCCGCAAGCTTTATGGCGACCTTGGGATTTTCACCTTCGACCCCGGCTATGGCGCAACCGCTTCCTGCGAAAGCACCATCACCTATATTGATGGGGATGCGGGTATCCTGCTCTATCGTGGTTATCCCATTGACCAATTGGCCGAAAAATCGAGCTTTCTCGAAATCTCCTATCTGCTGCTGAATGGCGATCTGCCCAATGCCGCGCAGTATGAGGAATTCCGCAAGGGTGTGACCTATCACACCATGCTGCATGAACAGCTCCGCCGCTTCTTTGACGGCTTCCGCCGCGATGCGCACCCGATGGCGGTGATGTGTGGCGTGGTCGGTGCTTTGGCCGCCTTCTATCACGACAATCTGGACATCAATGATGCGCGCCAGCGGGAAATTGCGGCCTTCCGCCTGATTGCGAAAGTACCGACCATTGCTGCCTGGGCCTATAAATATTCCATCGGCCAGCCCTTCATGTATCCGCGCAATGATCTGAGCTATGCGGAAAACTTCCTTTACATGCTGAACGCCGTGCCGGCCGAGCCTTGGGTGAATAACCCGATCCTGGCGCGCGCCATGGACCGCATCCTGATCCTGCATGCGGACCATGAACAGAATGCTTCCACCAGCACCGTGCGTCTGGCCGGTTCAACTGGGGCCAATCCCTTTGCATGCATCGCCGCCGGCATCGCCGCCCTTTGGGGCCCGGCGCATGGTGGTGCCAATGAAGCCGTGCTGAAAATGCTGGGCGAAATTGGGCACCCCAAGAATATTCCTGCCTTCATCAGCGAAGTGAAGGACAAGAACAGCCACACCAAGCTGATGGGCTTTGGTCACCGGGTCTATAAGAATTTCGACCCGCGCGCGAAGATCATGAAGGAAACCTGCCACGAAGTGCTGGCGGAACTCGGCATCAAGGATGAACCGCTGTTGGATATGGCGATGGAAATGGAACGCATCGCGCTTTCCGATGATTACTTCGTCAGCCGCAAGCTTTATCCGAATGTGGATTTCTATTCGGGCATTATCCTGAAGGCGATGGGCATTCCGACCCATATGTTCACCGTGTTGTTCGCCGTGGCGCGCACGGTGGGCTGGGTGAGCCAATGGAAGGAATTGATCGAAGACCCGAGCCAGCGCATCGGCCGCCCCCGTCAGGTTTATTCCGGTGCGGCAGAACGGCCCTTCGTGCCGATGGCGCTCCGGCCCTGAAAGGCGACTTGCCTCCCTCTGGTTGATGACGGAGGGGGGCTTTAGAGAATCCATGCCGGATGGGTAAGCAAATTCGGTGGCGACCGATCAATGCAGAAGCGTAGGATTTAGAAATCAATCGTTTTTGCACCAAGAATTGAATGTTCTTAGATGGGAGAGCCTCTAAGGCCCTAAGGCGTTTGCAGTTTACCCTTCCAAAGTGAGAAACCTGACCTCTCCACCTTGGTATCACACCCAATGCGAACGCTCACGTTCTCATGAATCGTGAGTTTCAGACTGCTTCTTGGCCAAGTTTCCAGCTTTCATGCCGGAGGTTCCTATCGGATTCCATTTTCAATCTGAAGTTCAATCAACTGGTTGCGCCGAAAGAAAAAAGCATCCGGAGCATCGGTATCAAATATATACGTCAGGAACCTATCAGATACCGACATTTCCCGAAGAAATCTGGCTTGGTCTCTTGCAACCTGAGCAGCCCTTTTTTCGATATCCTGCATGTATGTGCGCATCCAGCTTGAAAATCCCCGGCTGTCATTGCCGAATCTTCTGGATGCGCCAACTATATCTTCGACTACCGTGTTGGCGCCGCTTCCGTAACGCGAGAACATGTGTGAACCATAGCAACCACCTTCATCGATGTAGCGCAAAGGCCCACCGAGGAATGCGTAGGTGCAAGCAGAAAAGCATACGTCGCCGCGGACGATCCTTGTTGGGATGCCCGCCTGACGGATCACCCTACCCATCGCAGGTCCTTGAATTGCAACGCCGCCGGGTGAGTGAAACCAGATTTCATCAATGTCGCCATGCTGTCGCAGGACACTGGCTAATCGTTCAGCATCCTGCCTACCAACCGCTCCCACCGCCCTCAACACCTTGGTGCCGCCACGGTTGATGAGATTGAACTGCATGTTATCCCGAATAAAAACTTGGTCTGATCGCAATACATGATCGATTCGGGAGAGACACTGCTGATCTCCCATATGCCTTGATTGCTGTTCATCCACTTGAGCCAAAGCTCCAGCGGGTAACATGCTTAGGCACAGCAAGACAAAAATGCGTATCACGTAGGGTTCCCTATCAAGCCTGAACCACCCACGAACCATTCGGCTGTCGGCAATACCAAGCTTCTTCCGCAGTTTCGTCGCCCCCACGAATTACGAGTGTCCGCGCCCGTCGGCATCGCTGCCCATTTGGCCCTACCCCGTCGGCGATGATAGTCGTTTCGCCACGTGTGTCCGGTGTTTCAACGCTCTCCCAACCAAAATTTGGAGCGGACGGCTGTGTTGGTTGGCCGCCTGGCTGGGTTGGCCGTGGCTGCGTTGCTCGGGGTTGGGTGGGCCTTGGTGGCGGATTAGCAACCGACGGAGAGATTGGCTGCACTGGCATCACTGGCGCAGCAGGAGCCCTATCAAGCGCAAGCTTACGGGTTTCCTCTGCGCGACGCTTTTCATCGGCTGTGAGCGAAGCAAAAACTGAGGTTGCGGCAAGGCGAAAGACGCTTTCGCCAAAACGTCGATACTGCGGACCAAGGACTGCACTCGCCAAAGCGCCCCCAGTTTTTCCCAGGTCTGAAGTCACGCTGCGCTGACCGCGCTCATCCATGCATCCGCTGAGGGCCAGCGCCAGCCCAGCGGTCAGCAACGGGATACGCACGCGAGTTACAATTGTCCCCGGTGAGGGAGAATACCGCGTGTCGGGCAATGCGACAGCGCTACCAGAGCCGGCTCTATCCTCGTGAAAGAAAAGAGTATTATTGCGCTCGATCATGCCTTTCCCTCGCAGGTCACTCGAGTTTCTGAAAAGAATGCTAACACAGCTTGAAAATGTCTAACAAGTGGAAAGACGCTTGCAGACTCTTAATTCAGCCAAACTTTCACAATGGCTTATTTATAAGTTTTTTGCAATAAAAACTCTATCTTTTGGGCTTGTGACATGTTCACCGTGCTTTTCGCCGTGGCGCGCACGGTGGGCTGGGTGAGCCAGTGGAAGGAATTGATCGAAGACCCGAGCCAGCGGATTGGCCGCCCCCGCCAGGTTTATAGCGGTGCGGCGGAGCGGCCCTTCGTGCCGATGGCGCTCAGGCCCTGATTTACGATTTGCCTCCCTCTGGTTGATACCCGAGGGAGGCTTTAACCTCGTGGCAGTACAAAACAGTCCAATTTTTTAAGGCGTTCCATGCAATTATACGTGTATGGACGCCGCCGAGACGATCAACCAGAAGCCGAAGATCAGGCTGAAATTGACGCCGCCGACCCGGCCCGCGGGGCCAGCGTTAACCTTTCATTCATCTTTAGCGCCTAAGGTCTCATCCATGTTGAGCTTAAATTCCATCGCGGCCTTCTCCCAGGAAATCGCGGCCAATGCCGGGATCATCCAAGCGCGTTCCCCGGTTCAGCCGGTGGATGTGCTGGGCAATAACCGTCAGGGGCAGACTTCCCAGCAGCGTTCCCTTGAAGCCGTCCCGCCCGAGCCGAATAAGCCGATGCCGCGCGGGTCGCTGCTCGATCTTAGGGTCTGAAGGCTAAGCCTCAAAATTTGCGAGCTTGGTGCGGCGCTATTCGTCTTTGAGCGCCGCCATCACGCCCGCCATAGCGGCCTGGAACATCTCTGGCGTTAGGCGCCGGGTTGAGGTGTTGTAACGGCTAACGTGATAGGAATCCGCCAGAATAAGCCCATCGGGCAGCCGGTGCTGCGCACCATGGGCGAAGGCGAAGCGCGAAGCCGGAATGCCCTTGGCCCGCAGCAGCGCGTTATGCGCCACCACACCCAGCGCCAATACCACGCGCAGGCCTGGCATGCCGGCAAGCTCGGCCTTCAGGAAGTCATTGCAGGCGCGGATTTCGGCCGGCAGCGGCAGGTTTTCCGGCGGCACGCAGCGCACCGCATTGGCGATCCGGCAGCCGGTGAGTTCCATGCCGTCCTTGGGGTCCTCGCCATAGGCACCGCGCGCGAGGCCATATTCCAGCAAGGTCGCATAGAGCAGCTTGCCGGCATAATCGCCGGTAAAGGGCCGCCCTGTGCGATTGGCGCCGCGCACGCCGGGGGCCAGGCCCAGTACCAAAAGCGGCGCCTCGCGCGGGCCCCAGGAAGGGACGGGTGCGTTATGCCAGCCGGGTTCCTTGGCGCGATTGGCGGCGCGATATTCGGCAAGCCTTGGGCAAAGCGCGCAATCGCGGCCCGGTGCAGCCGTTTCGCTCATTCAGGCTCAATATCCGGCGCCTCACCATAGGGGTCGGCGGGTGTGGCGCGGCTTGGCCGGGCCGGCGGCGCAGCGGGCGGCGGTGCGGCGCGGGGAGCACGGGCTTCCGGCGGCGGGCGACGGGCGATTTCTGGCCCGATATCGGCCAATTCCAGAAAGCCATCGGCCTGGCGGCGCAATTCATCGGCGATCATGGGCGGCTGGCTTTCCATGGTGGACACCACCGTCACCTTCACCCCCTGGCGCTGCACCGCTTCCACAACGCGGCGGAAATCGCCATCGCCGGAAACCAGCACCGCGTGATCCAGATGCGGCGCGAGTTCCATCATATCCACCGCCAATTCGATATCCATATTGCCCTTGATGCGGCGCCGCCCGGTCGGGTCCGCCTGTTCCTTGGCGGGCTTGGTCACGACGCGCCAGCCATTATAGGCCAGCCAATCGGTCAGCGGCCGAAGTGGGGAGTAATCCTCGGTCTCGATCAGGGCGGTGTAGTAGCAGGCCCGCACCAGATAGGTGGAGCCGCCGAAAAACCGCAGCATGGCGGCGAAATCGACCTCGAACCCCAGGGCCCTTGTGGCGTAATACAGGTTGGCCCCATCAACAAAAAGACCAACACGTTCCACGCCAGCCTGGCGCCGAGCAATATGAGCAGACATCAAATGATCCTCAATGGTTTGAAACGAGCGTTCAAATACGGACAACCTACTTATATCAAGTTGCCATTCCTGTCATGCCCCAGACCCTGATCGCCATTGGCGCCAATCTGCCGGCCGGCGATGGTGCGCCGCCGCTTGCAAGCTGCAAGGCTGCGCTGGCCGTGCTGGCTGCCCTGCCGGGGCTGCGCCTGCTGGCAGCGTCCCGCTGGTGGGAAAGCGCGCCCATCCCGCCCAATCCGAATTCCCCGCGCTATATCAATGGCGTGGCGTTGCTGGAAGGCGCCGCTGAACCGGCGCCACTACTGGCCGCCCTGCAAGCGATTGAAAACGCCGCCGGACGCACCCGGCCCTATCCCAATGCGCCGCGCGTGCTTGATCTGGATATCATTGATCTGGATGGGCTGGTGCGCGATACGCCGGACCCGGTGCTGCCCCATCCGCGCGCCCATCTGCGCGGCTTTGTATTGTATCCCTTGGCCGAGGTCGCACCTGGCTGGGTGCATCCACGCCTGAAGCAGCCCGTCGCGGTGCTGATCGCCGGCCTGCCGGCGCAGGATTTGCGCCCCATCACGCCCCCTTGACGCCCATGGGCTTGAAATCCTTGCAAATCGGCGCCGGGGCGACTATTTGAAACCCAGAACCGGTCCAGCCGGGCGCCCGGCCCCCGCCGCGCGCCCCTTTTGTCTTTGGAGCCCTCATGGCGCGCGTTACCGTTGAAGACTGCATCGAAAAGATCCCGAATCGCTTTGAACTCGTGCTGATGGCCGCACAGCGTGCGCGCAATATCAGTCGGGGCGAGCAGATCACGATTGACCGTGACAATGACAAGAACCCGGTCGTGGCGCTGCGCGAAATCGCCGAGGAAAAGGCCGATCTGCCATCCTTGGAAGCTGATCTGATCAAGTCCCTGCAGCGTGCGCCGGAACCGGAGCCCGCCGAGGAAGAAGTGATCGACCTGATCGCGACCGATGAAAACATCTTCGGCATCATGGATGTGCAGGAAGAAGCCCTGCCTGAGGCCGGCGCCGAAGATATGGCGCCGGATGATCTGGAAGCCGCCATCGCCGCTGAGCTTAGCGGCAAACGATAGGAATGCCGATGGGGCGAAGCTTTACCTTCTGCTTCCCCCCGGAATTTCCCCGCGCGCCTGAAGGTCTGGCCGCGGGGCGCGCCCTTTCGCCCGGCGCCGAGCTTGCTTCCCATGTTCTTGCCTATGATCCGCGCGCTGATGCTGCGCTGATTACAGACGCCTATGATGTCGCGGCAGACGCGCATGCGCCGCAAAAGCGCGATGATGGGCAGCCTTACATTGTTCATCCCTTGGCGGTGGCCGAAATCCTGGCCGGCTATCGGCTGGATACCGGTTCCATCATCACCGCGCTGTTGCATGACACGGTTGAGGATACGCCGCTCAAGCTTGGTGATGTTGAAAACCGCTTCGGCAAGGAAGTGGCGCGGCTGGTGGATGGCGTCACCAAGCTGACCCGGCTTGAACTGCAATCCGAACGCACCAAACAGGCTGAGAATTTCCGCAAACTTGTCCTTGCCATGAGCGAGGATATTCGCGTGCTGCTCATCAAGCTCGCGGATCGGCTGCATAATATGCGCACGATTTCCGGCATGCCGCAGCCGGAACGCCGCCGCAAACAGGCGCGGGAGACTTTGGAAATTTATGCGCCGCTCGCTGAGCGCATCGGTATGGATGCACTGAAGACGGAGTTGGAAACCCTTTCTTTTCGCGAAATGAATGCGGAAGCCTGGCAGACCATTGCCGCGCGGCTGACCTATTTGCGTGGTCAGGGTGCGGATTTGATTGCGGAGATCGAGGCGGATTTGCGCCGCGTTTTGGCTGATGCTGGTGTGACGGTGGTGGATATTCAGGGGCGGGAGAAATCGCCCTATTCCATCTGGCTCAAGATGCAGAAGAAAAATGTCGCTTTTGAGCAATTATCCGACATCATGGCCTTTCGCATCATCGTGCCGGAAAAGGGTGATTGCTACGCGGCCCTCGGCGCCATTCATTCCGCCTATCGCGTGGTGCCGGGGCGCTTCAAGGATTGGATTTCAACCCCGAAGACCAATGGCTATCAAAGCCTGCATACCGGCGTGACGGTGCCTGAGCGGCGCAATGCCAAGATCGAAGTGCAAATCCGCACCAAGGAAATGCATGATATCGCGGAAAATGGCGTGGCCGCGCATTGGAGCTATAAGCAAGGGCCGGGATCATCTCGGGATCAGAAGCGTTATCCCTGGGTGCGCGACCTTTTGGAAATTCTGGAAAACGCCGCTGAGCCTCAGGAATTTCTGGAACACACCAAGCTTGAACTGCATCGCGATCGGGTGTTCTGCTTCACGCCCAAGGGTGATCTGATCGAATTGCCGCGTGGGGCGACGCCGGTTGACTTCGCGTATGAGGTACATAGCCAAGTTGGCGATACCACTGTTGGCGCCAAGGTAAATGGTAAGATCGTGCCGCTGCGCCATGTGCTGGAAAATGGCGATCAGGTGGAAATCATCACCGCACGCGGTGGCACGCCCAATCCGGGGTGGGAACGTTTTGTTGTCACCGGCAAGGCGCGCGCGCGCATTCGCCGTGTCAATCACGCACGGCAGCGTTCGGAACAGCGCGAAGAAGGCCGCAGCGCCATTGCCAAGGCGTTTCGCGCCGCTGGCCTCGATTTTTCGGAAAAGCTTGCCGAGCCCGCATTGAAGCCGCTGAAGCAGGCCGATTTTGAGGCGATGTGCATCGCGGTCGCGAGCGGCAACCTCTCGCCCCGCGATGTGCTGCATGCGGCCGTTCCGGAATTGCGCGCCGCGCCACGTGGGGCGGACCCGCTGCCGCTTGCACGGCCACGCGGGCGACTCGGCGCTGGGCCAACCCTGATGCCGGGAAAGGCGGAGCGGCAATCATCGGCCAAGCGCGATGCGGCGCTTGGGCTACGCGGCCTGGTCACCGGTATGGCCGTGAGCTTCGCCGGCTGCTGTCACCCCCTGCCTGGGGATCGGATTCTGGGCATTGTTACCACCGGGCGCGGGGTCACCATCCATCGGCAGGATTGCCATGGCTTGCAGGCTTTCGCGGCAACGCCGGAACGCTTCATTGACGTGGATTGGGATTTTGATGGCGCGACCAAGGGCACCCATGTCGCGCGGGTGGAGCTGGTCGCGGAAAACCGCCCGGATGCGCTGGCGGGGGTGACCACGGCCATCGCAAGGCAGGAAGGGGCAGTGAATTCTCTGCGCATCACCAACCGCGCCGAGGATTGGTGCGAAGTGCTGGTGGATGTGGAAGTGCGTGATATTTCCCACCTGACCGCGGTGCTGGCGGCGCTGCGCGCCTGTCCGGGCGTCACGCAGGTGGAACGCGGCAAGGGATAGGCCAGCGCATGATCATCGGTATCGGGTCGGATATCCTGGATATCCGGCGCATTGAACGCACCATTGAACGCCATGGGGACCGCTTTCTGGAGCGTATTTTTACCTCGGCAGAGCGTGCCAAGGCGGAAAAGCGCACGGAACGCATCCGCGCCGCCACCTATGCCAAGCGCTTTGCGGCGAAGGAAGCCGCTTCCAAGGCGCTGGGCACCGGGTTTCGGGCCGGCGTGTTTTGGCGCGATCTGGGGGTGGTGAATTTGCCATCCGGCCAGCCGACGCTGCGCCTGACCGGGGGGGCGGCGGAGCGCTTGAATGCCATAACGCCGGCCGGGCATGGCGCAGTGATTGCGCTCACCATGACCGATGAATTTCCCTATGCCCAGGCGATGGTGGTGATCACCGCCGTCCCGCTTCCTTGACAGGGCGCGCCGCGCCGTTATGCCCTGCTGAAACCCGGCAGCCTCGCCGGCATGTTACTGCGCCATTTGGGCGTTATCCTTGGAATTGACATGGCCTCGAAGAAATCCGGCGGTTGGCTGGAAAGCATCAAAACGATTGTCTATGCCGCCGCGATTGCGATTGGCATTCGCACTGTCGCGTTTGAGCCCTTCAATATCCCATCGGGTTCCATGATCCCCTCATTGCAAGTGGGGGATTATCTTTTCGTGTCCAAATTCTCCTATGGTTATTCACGCCATTCCATGCCCTTCAGCCCCAATCTTTTCGAAGGACGGATTTTCGCCTCCCCACCCAAGCGCGGCGATGTGGCGGTGTTCAAGCTGCCGCGTGATGGCAGCACGGATTACATCAAGCGCATCATCGGCCTGCCGGGGGATCGCGTGCAGATGCGCGCCGGCATTCTGTATTTGAACGGCGCGCCGGTGCGGCGCGAATTGCTTGGCCCCTATACGGTGGAAGGCGATGGCCCGCGCATCACGGTGCGGCGCTTCCGCGAATTCCTGCCCGCGATTGATGGCGCGCCGGGTGTGGCGCATGACATTCTGGAAGCATCGGATGATGCGCCGCTCGACAATACACCGGAATTCCGCGTACCGCCCGGGCATGTTTTCGCCATGGGCGATAATCGCGACAATAGCCTTGATAGCCGCGCGATGAATGCGGTGGGCTTCATCCCGATTGAAACCCTGGTTGGCCGGGCAGAGATCATTTTCTTTTCGGTGGATGGTTCCGCTGCCTGGTGGCAGGTGTGGAATTGGCCCTTTGCCATTCGCTGGTCTCGGCTATTCAGCGCTGTCAGATGATACGTCTAGACAAAGCATGAGTGCTGAACTGGAAGCGCGACTGGGCCATCACTTCGCCAAACCTGAATTGCTGATCCGTGCGCTGACCCATAGCACCGATGCGGAAAGCCGCGGTGAGGGGCTGCTTTCCAATGAGCGGCTGGAATTTGTCGGTGATCGCGTGCTTGGGCTTTGCATCGCCGAATGGCTGGCGGAACGCTTTCCTGCCGAGCGTGAGGGCGATTTGGCGAAGCGGCTTTCCATGCTGGTTTCTGCCGATACGCTTTGCAAGGTTGCCGAGGAATTAGGGCTGGGCGCTGATTTGCGCATGCCTGCGCGCTACCGCGCCACAGGGCTGATGGGGCCGCGCAATCTGCTTTCCGATGCTTTTGAAGCGGTGCTGGGTGCAATTTATCTGGATGGTGGCATTGCGCCCGCGCGCGCCTTGGTGCGGCGCTGCTTTGCCGGCTTGATGGAGGCGGATTTGCGCCCGCCAACCTCGGCCAAGAACCGTTTGCAGGAATGGACTTTGGGGCGCGGCCTTGGGCTGCCGGTCTATGGGTTGGTGCAATCAAGCGGCCCCGCCCATGCGCCGCGCTTTGTCATCAGCGTGCTGGCGGCAGGGCGGGAAGCACAGGGTGAAGGTGATAGCAAACGCGCCGCCGAACAGGCAGCGGCGGAGGCCTGGTTGAAGGGTTTGGAAGCATGACAACGCATTGCGGATTGATCGCCATTCTGGGCGCGCCCAATGCCGGCAAATCCACGCTGGTGAATAGGCTTGCCGGCAGCAAGGTGACGATTGTCTCACCCAAGCCGCAGACAACCCGGTTTCGCGTGCGCGCCGTGGTGATGCGCGGTGAAAGCCAATTGGTGTTGGTGGACACACCCGGCATCTTCACGCCGCGCCGACGCTTGGATCGCGCCATGGTGGCGGCTGCCTGGGGTGGCGCGCAGGATGCGGATGTGGCGCTACTGATTGTGGATGCACGCGCCGGGCTGACGGAGCCCTTGCGCGCCATCGTCGAAAGATTGGGCAAGACCCGCCGGCCCATTTGGTTGGTGTTGAACAAGACGGATTTGATCCCGCGCGAGAGGCTGCTGCCGCTGACCGCGGAATTGCACCAGTTGCTGCCCTTCGCCGAGACCTTCATGATCTCCGCCGAAAAGGGCGAAGGGCTTGATCTATTGCTGGATCGGCTCGCGCAAACCATGCCGCCCGGGCCTTTTCTTTTCCCGGAAGATGATCTGACCGATTTGCCGAACCGCATGCTGGCGGCAGAGATTGTGCGCGAACAGATCCTGCGCCAGACGCATCAGGAAGTGCCGCATCATGCCTCGGTTGAAACCGAAACCTGGACGGAAAAGCCCGATGGATCGGTGCGCATTGATTGCACCATCTACATCGCGCGTGCCTCACAAAAGGCGATCCTGATTGGCGATAAAGGGAGCCGCATTCGTGAGATTGGGCGGCTCGCGCGGATGGAACTGATAAAGCTTTTGGAACGCCCGGTGCATCTTTTCCTGAATGTGAAGGAAAAGCCCGATTGGGATGAAACCGCCGCACGCATCCGCGCGATTGGGCTTGAGGATGCCGGTTAAGCACGGGTCAGCATGAGCGTTGAATGGCAGGCCCCGGCGGTGGTGCTTGATCTTCGCCCGCATGGTGAAGGCGGCGCGGTGGTGACGGTGCTGACCGAAGCTCATGGCCGCCATGCGGGGCTGGTGAAGGGTGGCGGTTCGCGTGCCCAGGCGGGGTTATGGCTGCCGGGTAATTTGATCGAAGCACGCTGGGTTGCCAGGCTTTCCGATCAATTGGGGAGTCTCAGTGGTGAATTGGTCCATCCGGCGGCGGCACTTGCCATGGATGAACCGCTGGCCTTGGCGCTGCTATCTTCTGCCTGCGCCATCGCCGCAGATGCGCTGCCGGAACGCGAAGCCCATCCCCGCGCCTTTGCTGGCCTCGTTTCCCTGATTGGCCATTTGGCCGGCGGCGCTGAGGGCGTGGTCGCGGATTATGTGCGGTTTGAAGCGCTGATCCTGGCCGAGCTTGGCTATGGGCTTGATCTGACACGCTGCGCCGTAACTGGCGTGCATGAGGGGCTGACGCATGTCTCACCCCGCACGGGCCGGGTGGTGAGCGCCGGGGCGGCGGCGCCCTATCTGGACAAGCTGCTGCCCCTGCCCGCCTTTTTGCGCGATGCGGAAAGCCTGGGGGATGCTTCGTCCTGGGCAGCGGGGCTGAAACTGACCGGGCATTTCCTGGAACGCGACGCCTTTGGCGCGCGCCACCGCCCTCTGCCCGAAGCGCGTTTCAGATTGCTGGAGCGAATTGCGGGATTGATCGCCGATTGACGCGGTAATGCATGACGCCCGTCTGCCCGCACATGGCGGCTTCACAGATTTCGTGAAACTCCTCCGGCAGGGAATGCAGCCTTTCGGGATTGAGGCGCAAACCATTCAGCGTCGCCACATGGTTCCAGCCAAGATTGCGCAGCGTCATGGCCGCCCTTTGCGCGGCGGCATCTGCGCCATGGGCGAGCGTAAAGACCAGGAAGCAACGAAACTCCCCCTTTGGGGCGAGTGTGGCGGGGCCGGCAAGGCCCTCAGCCCAGGTGATCCAGACGGCGGGCGTGGGCTCGGGCACATAATTTTGCCTTACGGGGGCGATGGCCAAATTCATCATGGATGAAAGAATACGGCAAGAATGCTTTACGAAGTCTTGAAGGCTTTGCAGCGCGCGGGCCGCAGGGTTAGACCGAAGGCCGATTAAGGATGCGATTCGCCCATGCCCGATGATTTAAAAACCCTGGCGCCCAGCGGGGCGGAGCGTGAAACGCGGCTCGCGGATGCGCTCTCAGAACGCTATCTTGCCTATGCGCTTTCCACCATTACCGCGCGGTCCCTGCCAGATGTGCGTGACGGGTTGAAGCCCGTGCATCGCCGCCTGCTGTGGGCGATGCGGCAATTGCGGCTTGATCCGGAAGCAGGCTTCAAGAAATGCGCGCGCATCGTGGGTGATGTGATGGGTAAATACCATCCGCATGGCGATGCCGCGATTTATGAGGCGATGGTCAGGCTCGCGCAGGATTTTGCGGCGCGTTATCCGCTGGTCGAAGGCCAGGGCAATTTCGGCAATATTGATGGCGATAACCCGGCCGCCATGCGTTACACCGAAGCGCGGCTGACCGAAGTGGCGCAGGCGCTGCTGGAAGGGATTGAGGAAGACGCGGTTGATTTCCGCGCGACTTACGATGGCGAAGAACGCGAACCCATCGTGCTGCCGGCGGCTTTTCCGCATCTGCTCGCCAATGGTGCGGCGGGGATTGCCGTCGGCATGGCAACCTCCATCCCGCCGCATAATGCCGGGGAACTCTGCGCCGCCGCGCTTGAATTGGTGCGCAACCCCAATGCCGGGACGGATCAATTGCTGCGCCACATCAAGGGGCCGGATTTCCCGACTGGCGGCATTCTGGTGGAAAGCCAGGAAGCCATGCGTGAAGCCTATGAAACCGGCCGCGGCGGGTTTCGCGTGCGCGCGAAATGGGAAGTGGAAAAGGGCAAGGCCGGAAGCTGGGTGATCATTGTCACCGAAATTCCCTATCAGGTGCAGAAGGCGCGGCTGATCGAACAGATTGCGCAGTTGCTCGAAGAAAAGAAGCTGCCGCTGCTAGCCGATTTGCGCGATGAAAGCACCGAACAGGTGCGGATCGTGCTGGAACCCAAATCGCGCAATGTGGAACCGGCGGTGCTGATGGAAACGCTGTTCCGCGCCACCGCTTTGGAATCGCGCTTTCCATTAAATATGAACGTGCTGGATGCCAATCGCACGCCGCGTGTGATGAGCCTCAGGGAAGTGCTGCGCGCCTGGCTGGATCATCGGCATGAGGTGCTGCAGCGGCGCACCAATCACCGGCTCGGCGCCATTGCGCGGCGGCTTGAGATTCTGGATGGCTATCTGATCGCCTATCTCAACCTGGATGAGGTGATTCGTATCATCCGGGAAGAAGATGAACCAAAGCCCAGGCTGATGGAACGCTTTGGCCTGACCGATACGCAGGCGGAAGCCATCCTGAATATGCGGCTACGGGCGCTCAGGCGCCTTGAGGAAATGGAAATCCGCAAGGAGCATAAGAAGCTTTCGGCGGAACAGAAGAAGTTGCAAGCGCTGATGAAATCCGAAGCCGCGCGCTGGGAAACGATTGCGGAAGAAATTGAAAGCATGCGGGCACGCTTCGGCGGCGGCGCTTTGGGCACACGGCGCACCGCAACCGGCACGGCTCTGCCGGAAGTGGTGGTGGATGAAGCGGCCTTTGTGGAGCGGGAGCCGATTACCGTGATCCTGTCTGAGAAAGGCTGGATCAGGGCGCAGAAGGGGCATGTCTCGCTCGATGGCGAATTGCGCTTCAAGGAAGGCGATAGCCTGTTCATTGCACTGCATGCCGAAACCACCGATCGGCTGGTGCTATTTGCCACCAATGGCAAGGCCTTCACGCTGAAGGCTGATACGATTCCGCGTGGGCGGGGCGATGGGCAACCGGTGCGGCTGATGCTTGATCTGACCAATGAAGATGCGGTGGTTGCGCTGTTCGTGCACCGTGAAGGGCTGCGCTATCTGGTCGCAGCATCCGATGGCAAAGGCTTCCTGGTGAAGGGCGAGGATTTGCTCGCAGAAAAGCGCACCGGCAAGCAGGTGCTGAATGTGGACCCGCCGGCGGAAGCGGCGGTCTGCGCGCCGGCGGAAGGCGATTCGATTGCGGTGATTGGCGAGAACCGCAAATTGCTGATTTTCCCGATTGATCAGGTACCCGAAATGACGCGCGGGCGCGGCGTGCAATTGCAAAGCTATCGCGATGGCGGGCTTGCCGATGCGAAGGTGTTTACGCGGAAGGAAGGGCTTTCCTGGGTGCTTGGCGAGAGAACACGGACCGAGACGGATTTGCGCGCCTGGGTCGGTAATCGCGCTGGTGCGGGCAAGGCGCCGCCCAACGGGTTTCCTCGGTCAAACCGGTTTGAATAGGCTTCAGCCCGGCAGGGCAAAGGCAGTAAGCTCTGCGCGCAATTCGGGCATGCCCTGACCGGTTTCGCTGCTGGTCACCAGCACCATGGGATGGGCGGCGATATGGCGCCGCGCCAGCGCCTGAACCTCGGCCAAGCGCTTGGCGAATTGCGCGGGCGGCACATCATCGGCCTTGGTCAGCACGATCTGAAACGCGACCGCGGCCTCATCCAATAATTTCATCGCGGCAAGGTCGGCGGATTTGGTTTCAATCCGCGCATCCATCAGCAGCAGCACGCGGCGCAGATTGGGCCGGCCGCGCAGGTATTCGAACATCATGCCCTGCCAATCGGCCTGCAATTCCTTGGATGCCTTGGCATAGCCATAGCCAGGCATATCCACGAGTGCCAGCCGATCACCCAGGTTGAAGAAATTGAGCTGACGCGTGCGCCCAGGTGTATTGGAAACGCGGGCCAGGGCATTGCGCCCTGTCAGCGCATTCAGCAGGGATGATTTGCCGACATTGGACCGCCCGCAAAAGGCAATTTCTGGCAATCCGGGCGGCGGCACTTGTTCAAGTTTTTGGGCACCGAAGTAGAAGTCACAAGGCCGCGCAAAAAGCAGCCGCCCCGCTTCAAGCAGGGCGGCGCGCGCTTCTTCTGTTGTCGCCTCGGTCAAGCCACTCATCACGCAAACCCGCCAAGCGGCATCACGCCTTCTTGCCGCCGGCCTTGGCCACGCGGGATGCCGCGCGTTCATGGCGCATGATGTAGTATTGCTGGCCAACGGAAAGCGTGTTGTTCCAGGCCCAATAGATGATCAGCCCCGCCGGGAAGGATGCCAGCATGAAGGTGAAAATCACCGGCATCCAGGCGAAGATCTTCGCCTGAATCGGATCGGGCGGCTGCGGATTCAGCTTTTGCTGCACCCACATCGTCAGGCCCATGATCAGCGCCCAGGCCGGCATATGGAGGAAGGTGCTCCAGGCCGCCGGATCAAAGGGCAGCAGGCCGAACAGGTTGAACAGATTGGTGGGATCAGGCGCGGACAAATCCTTGATCCAGCCAAAGAAGGGCTGGTGGCGCATTTCGATGGTGACGAACAGCACCTTATAGAGTGCGAAGAACACCGGGATTTGGATCAGGATCGGCAAGCAGCCGGAGGCAGGGTTTACCTTCTCACTCCGGTAAAGTGCCATCATTTCGACCTGCGCCTTTTGCGGATCATCCTTGTAGCGTTCCTTGAGCTCGGCCATTTTGGGCGCAAGCACCTTCATCTTCGCCATGGATTTATAGGCCTTATTGGCCAGCGGAAAGAAGACGATCTTGATGGCAAGCGTGAAGACCAAAATGGCGACACCGAAATTGCCAAAAAGTTGGAACAGCCAATCCAGCGCATAGAAGAAGGGCTTGGTCAGAAAGTAGAACCAGCCGAAATCAATCGCCTTGTCGAAATCCTTGATGCCGAAGCGCGCTGCGTAATCATCCAGCAGATGCACTTCCTTGGCACCGGCAAACAGGCGGCTTTTGAAGCCATCCGCGGCACCTGGCGCGATTTGCTGCGCGCTTAGGGCAGCGATATCCACCTGCCAACGCTCACCCGCTGTGCCGGGGGCTTCACTGACAAAGCGATAGGCAGCGCGCATTGGTTGATCCGCCGCCGCCGGCATCAGCGCCGCAAGCCAGTATTTGTCGGTAATACCAACCCAACCGCCGACATCTTCCTGTTCAAAGGCAGCACCACGGCGCTTTTGCGCTTCAGTTTTGGCGTCAGCGAAGGTCACTTCATTCAAGCGCCCGCCAACAACACCGGTGAAGCCTTCATGCAGAATGAAGAAGCCTTCCACCTTGGGTGTCACTTCGCGCCGAATGCGCGCCCAGGGCAGCACCGCCACCGTATCGCCGCTGGTATTGCGCATGCGCTGTTCGGCGGAGAACATGTAATTCTCATCGAGAGTCAGCTGGATTTCGAAAACCTGTCCCTGTGTATTGTCCCAGGTGAGCGTGACCGGCTTGCCGGGCGCGAGCGGCCCGCCGCTGATCTGCCAATCCGTATCATTATCCGGCACGCGGGTGCGGCCATCTGCCGCCGTCCAGCCCCATTGCGCGAAATAAGGTGCGGCGGAATCGCGCGGCGCAAACAGCCGCACCGGCGCGGAGCCGGGATCAGTGGTTTCGCGATGGCGCAGCAGCACCAGATCATCAAGCCGCGCGCCACGCAAATTGAGATTGCCGGCGACTGAGGGGCTTTCGATGGCAATACGACGCGCCGGCGCGCGCGCAGCGGGGGCGGCTTCCTGTTGGGTGGGCGCGGTGAGAATGGGGGTGGCCGGCACGGGTGCGCCTGACGCGGCCGGCGCAGGCACAGCCGGCGCGGGCGCCTGCTGCGTGACGGGGGCTGGCGCTTCGGGCGGCATGTTCATGCGCTTGTAAACGTCGAAAAGCAGCAGAATGCCGATTGAAAGTGCAATCGCGGCGAACAGACGCTTCTGATCCATGGCGGGTGCTCAGCCTTTGGTGTTTTTGGGGCGGGGGACGGGGTCGTAGCCGCCAGGGGTCCAGGGGTTGCAGCGCAGGATGCGCCGGGTGGTCAACCAGGTGCCGTGCAGCGCGCCATGGTCTTCCAAAGCTTCCAACGCATAATCGCTACAGGTCGGGTAATGGCGGCAGTGGCTGCCGATAATGCCGCGCAGCGTGTAGCGATAGGCATGCACGCAGCCCTTCAGCGCAGTGGCGGGCAGGTTCATGGCGCAACACCTGCTTGGCGAAGGGCCGCGCGCAGATCCTCAATCAGCAAGGGGAAAGGACGCTCGGCAGTCGCATCACGCCCGATCAGCACCAAATCCCAGCCGGAAAGCGCCATAGCGGGCAGCGTCAGCCGCGCGGCTTCCTTGAGGCGCCGGCGGGCCCGGTTGCGAATCACGGCATTGCCGATTTTTTTCGTCACGGTGAAGCCCAGCCTGAGCGAGGGTTCGGGGATGGCGAGCGCTTGCAAAACAAGCCCAGGACGCGCCGCACGCTTGCCGCGCGATGCGGCGCGCAAAAACTCCCGGCGCTTCTTGAGCCTTTCCAGCCGAGGCAGGGCGAGCGGCAATGGCGGGGAGCCTTCATCAAGCCGCGCCATCCCACCACCCCGCACGAGGCTTGGTTCAGGCGGAAAGACGCTTGCGGCCCTTGGCGCGGCGATTGGCCAACACCTTGCGGCCGCCCACGGTCGAAAGACGGG
>Ga0315900_10002606_pt1 | contig 27279 bp, 30 predicted proteins | sample LakEriMetagenome_FD_203521 | JGI IMG/M metagenome (GOLD analysis project Ga0315900, IMG submission 203521) | Freshwater fungal communities from buoy surface, Lake Erie, Ohio, United States - Buoy 12 MA114 | ecosystem: Environmental > Aquatic > Freshwater > Lake > Lake biofilm | place: USA: Lake...
GCTGATCTTCTACCACCGCGGCTTCGGAGACAGCGAAGGTATCCGCACGCGCAACGTGCCGATGGAGCAGGTTCGCGACATCATCCATGCGACGACCTACCTGCAGACCCGCGAGGAGGTCGATCCCGAGCATGTGGGACTGTTCGGGGTGAGCTTCGGGGGAGCCACCGTGACCTATGCGGCGGCGATCGATCCGCGCGTGAAGGCCGTCGTGGAGGTGGCTGGCTTCGCCAGTGGCGAGCGCTGGACGCGCAGCAAGCGGCCAACCTGGGAGATGCTGAAGTTGATGGACGATATCCGCGAGGACAGGATTCGCCGCGTTCTAACCGGACAGTCGAGCCGGTTCCGCTACGAGGAGTTGTTTCCACAGGGACCGGGCATCCGGCAGCGCCAGGCCGATGCCTACGGGCACGGCCAGCGCTACGAGGGTCAGTATCCCGAAGGCTATCCTCTCGAAAGCGTGGACGAGGCCATGCAGTTCTCCCCGGAGGACGTTGTGCACCGGATCTCGCCACGCGCGCTGCTGATCATCCATACCGAGCGCGACACCATGGTTCCAGTGGAGGAAGCCCATGCCCTGTATGCGAGGGCGGGTGAACCCAAGCGCCTGTTCCTGATTCCCGGCGCAGATCACAAGGAGGTCTACGAAGAAATCAACGCGCAGACGTTCGGCATCGTGATGCGCGAAACCGCGGCCTGGTTCGAAACGTACCTCGGCCGACATGCGCGCTGAGGTCACGCCGCCGGTACGGGACACAGTTGAATGCCTGCGCCGCACTCGCATGCGACAGGGTCAGCGCCCGGCGCAGTTCGCAACGCCAATGTCGTCACCGGGACACAGCCGATCCCCCGACGGCACCACAAGGCCGCTGGCGGAGGCAGCGTGGCGGTCGACACGTTCGAACGTGCAGGGGGCGCTGGAACAGCACCGACCGCAACGGCATCGGCTCATGGGTTCACTCGTGCTGGCACTGCTGCTCTGCACGAGCCCGCTGCACAGCACGGCGCAAACTCCAGCCGAGGGTTGGCCCGCGCGCCCGATACGCCTGCTCATCCCGTTTGCCGCGGGCGGCGCGGTGGACACCACCGCGCGGCTGATCGCACTGCGCATGAGCGAGTCGACCGGCCGCCCCGTCGTCGCCGAGAACCGGCCCGGAGCCAGCGGCATGATCGCGGTGGAGGCTCTGCTCAAGGCTCCTGCCGATGGCCACACCGGTCTTGTCGGTGCGGCTGGCGTACTCGCCACTACCCCTGCGGGACAGGACAAACCGGTCTATGACCCGCTCAAGGACGTCGAACCGGTCAGCCTGATCGCCACGTTCCCGTTCGTGCTGGTCGCCAACCCGGCACTCCCCGCGCGCTCGCTCCAGGAGTTGATCCGCCTCGCGCGTACGCGCCCCATGGAACTGACCAACGCCACCACCGGCCAGGGGTCTGCCACCCATCTGGTCGCCGAGTACCTGAGCCAGGCCAGCGGCATACGCCTCACGCATGTCCCGTACAAGGGCGATAACCCTGCTGCGAACGACATCATCGCGGGCCATGTGTCGATGGGGATGCTGACGCCGATCATCATGGTGCAGCAGGTGAAAGCCGGGCGCCTTCGAGCGCTGGCGGTGACATCTTCCTCGCGTTTCGCGCCGCTGCCGGATGTGCCGACGGTCGCCGAGCAGGGCTTCCCCGGGTTTGCCGCCGAGTCCTGGCACGCTGTGGTGCTGCGCGCAGGAACACCGCGCGAACTGGTCCGTCGCTGGAGCGCGGAGGTCGTACGCGCTGTTCGCGAGCATCCCGACGTACGTGCTGCGCTGGAGGCGGCGGGCGGCACCGTGGTCGCCAGCAGTCCGGAACAGTTCGCGGACTACCACCGAAACGAATTGGCAAGATGGCGCAAGGTGATGAAGGCGGCCGATCTGAAACCCCAGTAGGGCGATGCACTGCCCGGCTCCCGCTGGACCCGTCCGGCCTCACTCCTGCCACGTCCCGTTGACCAGTGAAAGGCACGGTGTCAGGCTCACTGCATCACTCGACGCGGCGGTTCTTCCCATGGTTGTCCGCTACTTTCTTACGGTCTTCCTGATGCTGCTGGGCACCCCGGCGATCGGCTGCAGTTGCATGCCGTTCGAAAGACTCGTGGAAGGATTGCGGTCAGGCACCCGGACACTGGAGCCCGGCGAGGTCCTGTTCCTCGGCGAGGTCAGCCGACTGATCGGCCCGCCGGACTCGGGCGGCCGGCACCGGGAGGCCGAAGTCAGGGTCCTCGAGGTCTACGCCGGAGAGGCAGCCTCGACGTTGAACCTGCGGGCGCGCGCCGAGACGACCTGCGCCACCGCATTCAAGGGAAGCGAGCGACGCGTCTACCGCGTCGACTCCAGCCGCCGCATCGGGTCCTGCAGCCACGAAGCCGCTACGCCGGAGTTGGTCTCTCGCCTGCAACAACTGAAGCAAACCAGGGACCGACGCGAGCCATAGTCGGCAGGCGCCGATTCTCGCGACGTGGCGACCCCGTGCGACGCTCCCGCGCACACACCACCCGAGCCTCGCCGTGGCGGCGAGACCGATCATGGTGGATTTCACGGGCCCCGGACGGGCGCGAGGGGCTGCGCAGCCGGCCTCGGCGACGCCCACTACCCTCACCGCTGGAGTACACGATGAACAGACTGCTCGCCCTGGTGCTGCTGCTGCTCCCCGTACCCTCGCTGGCGCAGGTCTCCCAGATGCCGCCGCACGTGCAGCAGCGCCTCGCCGAAGTCGGTCCCGGCTGGGGCAAGGACATCCTCGGCAACATCGAAAAGACGCTGGAGGTCTACACCCCGCTGCTGGCCGTGGCACCGAAGTCCGGGGTCCGGGTGGACCGGAACCTCGCGTATGGTCCCGACGCCCGGCATAGGGCCGACCTGTTCCGCGCCGAGGGACTCAGGAACGCACCGGTCGTGGTCTTCCTGCACGGCGGGGCCTACGTGCGGGGCGAACGCGACGTCAATGCCGAGGTCTCCAGCAACGTGGCCACGTACTTCGCCCGCCAGGGCATGCTCGGGGTCAATGCCACCTACCGCCTGGCGCCAGCCGCGCAGTGGCCCGCCGCCGCCGAGGACGTGGGGGCACTGGTCGCCTGGCTGCGGAAGAACGCTGCCGCCTACGGCGGCGATCCGAATCGCATCCACCTGATCGGCCACTCCGCCGGGGCCACCCACGTGGCCACCTACGCGTTCATGAAGGATCTTCAGCCCCGCGAGGGACACGGCCTGGCAGGCATCGTTCTCATGAGCGGGCGCTACCACTTCGACCCGCACCCCTCGGATCCGAACCTGAAGAACTTCCAGGCCTACTTCGGCACCGATCGCGCGCAGTATCCCGCGCGCTCGCCGATCCGGCATGTCGCCGCCGCGCCGCGCCTGCCGGTGCACATCGTGATCGCCGAGTACGACAACCCCGACCTCGACACCCAGGGCGCGCTCCTCCTCTCGGCCCTGTGCGAGCGCGACCGCGCGTGCCCCCGCTTCACGCGGCTGGAGCGACACAACCACCTGTCCATGGTCTATCAGTTCAACACCGCGGACGAGGCGCTGGGGCGCGAGGTCGTCGAGTTCATCCGCCGCGGTCGCTAGCGGCCGGGCGCGAATCGCCGGCGAGCGGATGCTCGTGCCGCGCCGCGCGCGGCACGATGGTCAGGGCAGCAGCCCCGAGCAGTAGTGCCCCACGATCGGGTGCAACTGCTCGCCCAGGGCCCTCGCCCCGGCGTTGACGGTGCGCAGGCGATCGACCGCCTCCTCCGCCTGTCGACGCAGCGCCTCCACGTCCACGGTCAGGAGCTGGCGCTCGCGCACGAGCCAGCGGCCGCCCGACATCACGCTGTCGACCCCGGTGCCGTCCTCGGCGAACACGATCTGGTTCACGAGATCGTTGAGCGGGATGTAGTGCAGCGCGGAGAGGTCCAGCAGCAGCAGGTCTGCCTGCCATCCCTTCTCGATGCGACCCAGCCGCTCGAAGCCCAGCGCCCTCGCCCCGCCCTCGGTCGCCGCATACAGCGCCTCGCGCGCGCTGATCCAGCGCTCCGGCGGGTTGCCCTTCACGCGGGACACATAGCAGGCAAGCCGCATCGCCTCGAACGCGTTGAGGTTGTCGGAGGACGACGCGCCATCGGTTCCGATGGCCACGTTCAGGCCGCGGTCGAGCATCGCGCGCATGTCGGCGATGCCAGAGCCCAGCTTGAGGTTGCTGCCGGGGTTGTGCGACACCGAACAGCCCGCATCGGCCAGCCGCTGGCGATCGGTCTCGTCGAGCCACACGCCGTGTGCGACGCAGAAGCGTTCGCCCAGCAGCCCGACCGTCGACAGATGCTCGACCAGCGAATGCCCGTACACGCGGCGCCCGACCACGCCCTGCATCGGCGACTCGGACACGTGCATCTGGATGCCCAGCGCGTGCTCGTGCGCGTAATCGCGGCAGGCGACGAGGAACTCGTCGCTGCAGTGGTGCGGTATGGTCGGCCCGAGCGCGGGCCGGATGCGGGCGCGATCGAACCGCCAGTCCCGGATGATCGAATCCACCACGGCCATCGTTTCGCCATACGGGGCATAGCGCGCGCGCAACGCCTGCTCGCGCAATGGTTCGGGCAGCGCATCGGCCAGCCCCGGAACCGCTTCGTACAGGCCACGATCGGCCATCATCGGTGCGATCGTGGCGCGCATGCCGGCATCGACATAGGCGCGACCGACCGCCTCGACCCCCTCGACCGTGGGCAGGGGAAACTCGGCGAACATGTCGTAGCCCGCGGTGCAGCCCTTGCGCACCAGTTCGGCCGCCCCGATCAGCGCGGACAGGTACTTGTCCTCGACGGTACGCCGCCCGGTCGCGCCGGGCTGCGCATTCAGGTAGGTCTCGAGGTTGTAGCGGTCGAACACGCCCTTCGCCAGCCCGCTCTGCGCGTGGTTGTGGCCGTTCACCAGGGCCGGCATCAGTGCGCGCCCGGAGGCATCCACGCACTCCATACCGTCGCCGCGCACCGAACCGCGCGGCACGACGTCGACGATGGCGTCACCCTCGATCAGGACATCGAGTGCCGCATCCGTCCAGTCCGGCGTGACGACGCGCGCGTTGCGGATGAGCATCATGCGAGCGGCTCCGGTTGCAGCGACGCGCGCTCGATGCGCAGGAACGAGGCATTGCCCTTCTCGTCGACCGCGAACCCGTAGGACAGCATGCCGCGCATCGTGACCCGTGCCTCGCTCGCCTCGCCCTCGAAACCGGGCAGGTCGATCGCGGCGACCGGGACGGGCGAGCAGTCGGGGCAGGCTCCGGGAACGGACACGAGCATGCGTGCCGCGCCATCATGGGTGGCGTTCAGATACCCGCTGATCTCGACCTCGTGGCCGGACCACTGCCCGCAGCCGCCGCGGTATCCGTTCTCGTCGAACAGGTCACTGAAACTCAGCCGCACGCATCACCTCGCGTTCCATGTGCGCGGTCAGGCGCATCCGGTAGTCGTTGAAGGCCGGGTCGGTCATGCTGCGGGGGCGCGGAAGGTCGATCTTCACGTCTTCCAGCACTCGCCCGGGTGCGGCGCTCATCACCACCACCCGGTCCGCCAGCAACACCGCCTCGTCGATCTGGTGCGTGACGAACAGGATGGTCGACTGGAAACCCGACCAGATCTCCAGCAGGAACTGCTGCATCAGGACCCGGGTCTGGAAATCCAGCGCGGCGAACGGCTCGTCCATCAGGATGAATTCGGGCTGGCCCACCAGGGCCCGCGCGATCGCCACCCGCTGCCTCATGCCGCCGGACAACTGGTGGGGATAGTGCTTCGCGAACTTCACGAGACGGACCCGCTCGAGCACCTCGCGTCCGCGACGCCATCGCTCATCGATGCCCATGCCCTTCATGCGCAACCCGAAGATCACGTTGTCCTCGACGGTGAGCCAGGGAAAGAGCGAGTGTTCCTGGAAGACCATCACCACCTTCGGGTTCGGTCCGGTCACCGGTTCGCCGTCGATCAGGATGCGCCCCCCCGACAGCGGCTCCAGCCCGGCGCAGAGTTCCAGCAGCGTGCTCTTCCCGCAACCGCTCGGGCCGAGGATCGCGACGAACTCCCCGGAGGAGACCCGCAGGCTCGCATCCTCGATGGCCGTGGTCTCCAGCCCTCGGGCTCCGGGCCAGACCTTGCGTACCGCGTCGATCTCGAGCGAACTCATTCGGCCGTCTTCCACCAGAGGATCTTGCGCTGGATGAACAGCAGCAGCGCATCGACCGCATAGCCCGTGACACCGATGATGCAGATGCCCAGCATGATCAGGTTCGGATTGAACATTTCACGACCGAGGATGACGATCATGCCCACGCCGTTCTTGAGACCGACCATCTCGGCAGCCAGCACCGCCATCCAGGCCGCGAAGAAGTTGATCCGCAGCATCGTGAACACCTGGGGCAGTACCGCGGGAAAGATCACGTGTGTCCACACCTGGCGAGGCGAGGCGCCATAGGTGCGCGCCGTCTTGACCAGCCGCTCGTCGACCGACTGAACTGCGGCTACCGTCGACAGCGTGAGCAGGAAGTAGACCCCGGTGAAGACCACGAAGATGGCCGTCGGGTTGCCCACCCCGAAGATCACGATGCCGATCGGGATCCAGGCAATGGGGGCGATCGGCGCAAGCCCGCGCACGATCGGCAGCAGCGCGATCGACAGCCACCTCGACATCGACACCAGGATGCCGGTCAGGACCGCCGCCACGAAGCCGATCGCCAGCCCCGCCACCACCCGGAAGCTGCTGGCGATGATGGCCGCGGGCACCGTCATCGCCTCGGAGCCGAAGCCGACCCGGAAATCGTTCTCGATCGCGAACTTCACGAACGACGACGGTGGCGGAAACAGCGTGGTCGCCAGCGATCCGGTGGCGGCACCGAATTCCCACAGGCCGACCAGCACCAGCCAGGGAACCAGAGCCGCCGCCGCGGCTTTCAGGACACCGTTCACGACTCGAACCTAGGCCTTGAGCGCTTCGCGAAGGAACCGGAAGTCGATCAGGTTGTCCGGCACCTTCTTGATGTAGCCCAGGGTCGTCATGTCCGCGATCGCCGTGCGCATGCCCGCCTCGCCGGCGCCGATCAGGTTCACCTGCGGCATCTGTCGCGGCAGGGCCGAGCGCAGGGTCTCCTTGTCCACGCGGTAGAACTTGGAGGCGTCGAGCACGTCCACCGCCTTGTCGCGATTGGACTTGATCAGCGCGTCGGCGCGCACCAGCGTGCGCAGGTAGCGGGTCACTGCCTGGGGGTATTTCTCGATGAAGTCGGTCCGGGCGTTGGTCACGCAGTCGGGACCGTCCTTGCCCCAGGTGTCGAGGTTGGAGACGATCGGCACCCCACCCAGCTTGTCGACCAGCCGCGTGGCAAAGGGCTCGACATGGGTCACCAGGTCGACGGCCTTCGCTTCGAAGGCCGCCGCCATCGCGAGCACGTCGTTGAACCACACCATCTGGAAGTCGTCGTAGCGCAGGCCCGCGTTCTGCATCGCCCGATAGGCCATCAGCTCGAAGGTGTTCAGGCGCATCGCGCCGATCTTCAGGCCCTTGCCCTTGCGCGCCGCGAGGTCGCCCATCGACTTGATGCCCAGGGAACCCTGGGCGATCAGGAAGATGCCGCCCGCGCCACTGCCGCCGATGATCCGCACCGGCGCACCGTTGTTGGCGGCCACGATCGTGTTCGTGAACGGAATGTGCACGACGTGCATGGCCCCGCCGGTGAGCGCGGTGAGCGCATCGCCCGGGTTGGGCATGAACTTGAGGTCGACCTTCAGGCCCTCGGCCGCGAACATGCCGGTGGCCTGCGCGTAGAACAGCGGCGACATGCAGATGCCGACCAGGTGCCCGACGTTGATCACATCGGGAGCCGCCTGTGCGGCGGCGGTTCCGGGCAGGGCGAGGCCAGCGCTACCGGCCAGGGCGGCGGTCGTTTCGAGGAACTGACGGCGCTTCATGGGGCTCTCCGGTGAGTGGGACACTCGCCCGTGGTCGCACGAAGCGTGCCAAGCGCAGCGAGCCCTCCCGGACTGTTGGGCCGCCGGGTTCGGCCCCGCGACGGTGCCTCCGGGGCCCCGAGGCGCCCACGGCAGGTGCACGACACGGATCGACCGTCGGCCTCGGGGGCGAACCTGAACACCCGGTCAGCCGGCTGCCCACCGTGGCTTCGGGTCGGGCGACCCGACCGATCGCTGGACGCCCGCCGGGCCTTCGGCGAGACTCGCGCATGGTCGGAGCACGAGGCGGGGACAGGGGCTGGCTGCGCGGCGCGGCACTCGTCGCACTCCTGGTGTCGGCGCCCGATTCACTTCTCGCCTGCGAATGCGCAGGCGCCAGCCTCCTCGTCTCGAGTCTGCAGCGACGCGAGGATCGGGACGCCGAGGTCTTCCTCGGGCGCGTGGTGCGGATCCTCTCGCCTCGCGAAGCCGAGGTCGAGGTCCTGGAATCGTTTTCCGGCACCGGAGGACTCAAGCGGTTGCGGTCCCGGGACAGTTCCTCCTGTGCCGTCGGGTTCGGCGCCGGCCAGCGTCATGTCTACGCGCCTGCGACAGGCGGCCTGGTCGACCTCTGCTCGCGCCACGACCCGAGCCCGGAATTCCTCGCTCGACTGCGCGCCGCACGCCGCCCCGGGCCCTGAAGGGCAGTGCCCCCGCCAGGCTGGTCGCGCGCCGGGCGCAGGAGGCATCGGCGCACCATGGGCCGCCCGGACCGGCCTGCGATCCTCGGCTGCTCACGATGCGGAAAGGGCCGGCAGGCCGGCGATGGTCCGCCGACCCGTCATGCGCGAGCGAGACATGGGGGCGGAAGCACCCGAGGCCGGCCTCGAAAGACCGTACCACGCGAACCGCCCCGGGCTGCCCGGCCGGACTGGACCCTGCCCGCTCGCCGCCGCGGCGAAGGGCGGTTCGCCGACCGAATCCCGCAGCCGTTCGCGCGCGCAGGCACAATCCGCCTCTGTTCGCCTGCCCACTTCCGCCCGACCGTGCCTGCCGCCAAGGATGCCACCGCTCACACCCCCATGATGCAGCAGTACCTGCGCATCAAGGCGGAGCACCCGCAGGCGCTGCTGTTCTACCGGATGGGCGACTTCTACGAACTGTTCTACGACGACGCCCAGCGCGCGGCCCGCCTGCTCGACATCACCCTCACCCGTCGCGGCGCGTCGGCCGGAGCACCGATCCCGATGGCCGGGGTGCCCCACCAGGCGGTCGACCAGTACCTCGCGAAGCTGATGAAGCTCGGCGAGTCGGTGGCGATCTGCGAGCAGATCGGCGATCCCGCCACCTCGAAGGGACCGGTCGAGCGCCGGGTCACCCGCATCGTCACCCCGGGCACGCTGACGGATGCGGCCCTGCTGGAAGACCGTCGCGAGGCCCTGCTGGCGGCCGCCTGGATCGCTGGCGACAAGGGCGTGGCCGGGCTGGCGTGGCTGGACCTCGCAGCCGGTCGGTTCTGCACCGCCGAGGTGCCCGCCACCTCGCTGGCCGGGGAACTCGAACGCCTGCGCCCGGCCGAACTGCTGCTGGCCGACGATTCGACACCGGTGGCGGAACCCGCTCGCTGTGCGGTGAGGCGGCTGCCACCGTGGCATTTCGAGACGGAGGCGGCACGGCGACTCCTCTGCGAACAGTTCGCGGTGCGCGATCTCGCGGGCTTCGGCGCACAGGCGCTCGAGTACGCGGTGGGTGCGGCCGGGGCTCTCCTGCGCTACGCGCAGGCGACCCAGTCGGGCGCGCTCGCGCACCTGCAGGGGCTGCGGGTCGAGGCGCCCGCGGACTTCGTGCGCCTGGATCCGGCCTCGCGGCGCAACCTCGAGATCGACGAGACGCTGCGCGGCGAGCCGGCCCCGACCCTGCTGTCGGTGATCGACACCACGGTCACCGCGATGGGCACCCGCCTGCTGCGCCGATGGCTCAACGCGCCGCTGCGAAACCGCGAGGTGCTCGGCCATCGCCATGCGGCGGTCGCCGCGCTCGACCCCCTGCACCCGGCCCTGCGGGACGCGCTCGAGCCGCTGGCCGACCTCGAGCGCATCGCCACCCGCATCGCGCTGGGCAGCGCGCGCCCGCGCGAACTGGCCGCGCTGCGCGACAGCCTCGGACGACTGCCCGCGCTCGCCGCGCTGATCCGCGAGGCGAGCGCGCCGCGCCTGTGCGAGCTGGCCCGCGAACTGGCAATACCGCCCGAACCACGCGAACGGCTGGCCGAGCAGCTGGCCGTCGAACCTCGCGCGCTGCTGCGCGATGGCGGGGTGATCGCGCCGGGATTCGACGCGGAGCTCGACGAGCTGCGCGAACTGCAGTCCGGCGCGGATCGCTTCCTGCTCGAGATGGAGGCGCGCGAACGCGAGCGCACCGGCATCGCCACGCTGCGCGTCGAGTACAACCGCGTGCACGGCTTCTTCATCGAGGTCACCCAATCGCAGGCCTCGCGCGTGCCCGACCATTACCGACGCCGCCAGACCACCAAGAACGCCGAGCGCTACATCACACCCGAGCTCAAGGCGTTCGAGGATCGCTACCACTCGGCCAACGAGCGCGCCGCGGCGCGCGAGCGCGCGCTCTACGAGGCGCTGCTCGCCGCGCTGCGACCGCACGTGCCCCTGCTGCAGCGGGCAGCGGCCGCGGTGGCCGAGCTCGACACGCTGGCCTGCTTCGCCGAGCGTGCGCTGGCGCTCGGCTGGACGCGGCCGCAGTTCGTCGACGAACCGCTGCTGGAGATCGCGGCGGGCCGGCACCCCGTGGTCGAGGCGGGCGTCCGCGATTTCGTCGCCAACGACTGCCGGCTGGGTTCCGCACGGCGCCTGCTGCTGGTCACGGGTCCCAACATGGGGGGCAAATCCACCTACATGCGCCAGGTCGCGCTGATCGTGCTGCTCGCGCATGTCGGCGCATTCGTGCCCGCCGCCTCGGCCCGCATGGGTCCGATCGACCAGATCTTCACCCGGATCGGCGCGGCCGACGACCTGGCGGGCGGACGCTCGACCTTCATGGTCGAGATGACCGAAGCGGCCGGCATCCTGCACAACGCCACCTCGCACAGCCTGGTGCTGATGGACGAGATCGGCCGCGGCACCTCGACCTTCGACGGTCTGGCGCTGGCGTGGGCGATCGCCCGACACCTCGCGCGCGAGGTGGGCGCGCTCACGCTGTTTGCCACGCACTACTTCGAACTGACCCGCCTCGCCGAGGAGTTGCCGGGCGTGGCGAATGTGCATCTGGATGCGGTCGAACATGCGGGCGGCATCGTGTTCCTGCACGCGGTCGAGGAGGGCCCGGCCAGCCAGAGCTACGGCCTGCAGGTCGCCCAGCTCGCCGGCATCCCGGCGCCGGTGATCCGCGCCGCGCGCGCTCGCCTGCACGAACTGGAGCAGCAGACGGTGGCCGCGGGAGACACCCCGGATCTGTTTCGGCCGCTCGCGATGTCCGCGGCGGCCGCACCCAGGGAATCGACGCATCCGCTCCCCGAAGGACAGGCGCTCGCCGAGGCAAGCCGGCCCGATACCCCGCAGGCGGCCGTTGCCCGGGGCACGCGCCCGGACGCGGTGAGCCGCGACGACGACACCGCGCAGCCCGTTCCCGGGCGGGCCGCCGGAGCTTCGGTGGCCGTGATCGAGACACTCGCACGCGAGCTGGGCGACATCGATCCCGATGCACTCAGTCCGCGCGACGCGCTGGACCTCGTCTACCGGCTCGCCGCGGTCGTTCGCAACCGCGGCTGAGCGCTGGCCTCGCGCAACCCGCGGGCGCCGCGATGCGACCGGAGGGCCGAGCACAGGCCGAAACAGCCATGCCGGGACAGGCTGGCGATCGCCCGGCGAGAGCCGTCGGGCAGGTTGGCAGGGCCGATCGGCAGCACCGATCGGCCGGACTGGGCCCTCGGCGCGAGCGCCGACACCCCCGCGCGACGGTGGGCAGGGGCGAGGTGACGTAGACCCCGCGCGGACTCAGTGGTGGTGGCCGTGAGCCCCGTGGGCGTGGCCGTGGGTCATTTCCTCGCGAGTGGCCTTGCGCACGCCGAGGACCTGGCAGTCGAACCGCAGGCCACGGCCGGCGAGCGGGTGATTGCCGTCGACCTCGACGGTCTCCTCGCTGATGGCGATGATCCGGTACACCGCCCGATGCTGCCCATCGGGCGTCGCGCCCTCGAACTCCATGCCCACGCGAACCTCGCGCGGAAAGCGATCGCGCGGCTCCGAGCGCATCAGCGCCGGGTCGATATCGCCGAAGGCCTGGGCCGGCGCCAGTTCGACGAGCAGGGCATCGCCCACGTCCCGACCCTCGAGGGCCGCCTCGACGTCCTCGAAGATCTGGCCGTAGCCGCCGTGCAGGTAGTCGATGACCTGCGCATCCTCGATCATGGCGTCCTTGTCGTCGAACAGACGATAACGCAGGGATACGACGGTGTTGGCGGCGATCGGCATGGTGTCCTCCCGGGGCAGGAACGCGAGTCTACCCCCTGCGCATCGCCTTCACACGCGCGAGCATCGCCTCGGCGTGTCCGCGTGCGCCCACCCCGTAGAGCGCCTCGCGCACCACGCCCTTGCGGTCGATCACGAAGGTCGAACGCAGCACGGACTCCCGGACCGCCTGCGCAGACGCGGGAGCCACGGCGGCCGTCGAGCCCACCCCGACTGCGCTCCCCGCCTCGGCCGGCACGGGCAGCGGACGGCGCTGCACCACCCCGTAGGCTCGCGACACCTCGAGGTCGGCGTCCGAGAGCAGTCGCACGGCCAGCGAGTGCCGATCGCGGAAGTCGCCGTGCGAATCGACGTCGTCACGGCTCACGCCCAGCACCACGGCACCTGCCCGCTCGAAATCGTCCATCCGCTCGCTGAACTCCACCGCCTGCATGGTGCAGCCCGGTGTGTGGTCCTTCGGATAGAAGTACAGTACGACCGCAGCGCGATCGCGAAACTGCGCAAGTGTCACGATCTCCAGATCGGCGTCTGGAAGTTCGAACGGCGGAGCCGGATCGCCGGGCTGCAACATCCGCGTAACCTGTCGAGGAGAGGCGCTTGAAAGGACGCGAACGGATTCTAACGCGCACCCCGAGCGGTTCCGCAAGTACCCCCCGGCTCCGCATTCGCTGGCCGCGCGGCCTGTCCGAGCGTCGCTTCCTCGCCGAGCACTGGCAGCGGAAGCCCCTCGTGGTGCGCGGCGCCCTTCCCGGCTTTCGCGACTGCCTGCCGCGTCGCTCGCTCCGTGCGCTGGCGCGGCGGGAGGACGTCGAATCGCGCCTGGTCTGGCACCGCGGCTCGCGCTATCGGGTCGCGCACGGCCCGCAACGCGACGCCGACCTCGCACGGCTGTCGACCGTCGATGCCACGCTGCTCGTGCAGGGCGTGGATCGGCAGGTACCCGCAGTCCACGCCCTGCTGGAGGCGTTCTCGTTCGTCCCGCGCGCGCGCCGCGACGACCTGATGGTGAGCGACGCAGCGCCGGGCGGCGGCGTGGGACCGCACGTGGATTCGTACGACGTATTCCTGTTCCAGGCACGCGGGCGGCGCCTGTGGCGGATCGCGCGCGAGTTCGACCCGGAACTCGACGAGGATGCACCGCTGCGTCTGTTGCGCCGTTTCGAGCCCGAGGAGGAATTCATGCTCGAACCCGGTGACTTCCTCTACCTGCCGCCCGGTGTCGCGCACGACGGGATCGCGCTCGACGACTGCGCGACATGGTCGGTGGGATTCCGCGCGCCCTCGGCCCGAGAACTGGCCGCCGGCTGGTGCGCGTGGCTGGAGGACTCGATCCAGGAGGACCTTCTCTACGCCGATCCGGGTCTGGCGCTGCAACGCTCCGCCAGCTGGCTCTCCGACGACTACGTGCGGACGGCAGCACGGCTGATCCACCCGCTCGCGTTCGATCGGCGGCGTTTCGAACGGTTCGTCGGGTGCCATCTGACCGAGCCCCGCGACGGCGTGGTGTTCGATGCGCCGCGCCGTCCCCTCGGGCCGGAGGCGCTTGCCGCGCGAGCGGCGCAGCGCGGCCTTGCCCTGGCCACCGCCAGCGCGCTGCTCTGGCGAACGAACACCGCGTTCATGAACGGCGAAGCGGTCGACCTGCCCCCGGCGGCGATGCCCCTGGTCGCACGGCTCGGGGATCGACGCAGACTCGGTGCGAGCGATTCGGCGCGCGCGCTGCGCAACCGGTCGCTCGGCCCGGCGCTGCACGACTGGTACCTCGCGGGCTATCTCGCCCCCGCATGAGCACGCGACGATGAGCACCGCCGAGGACCCGCTGCCGCAGCCCGCCGATCGCACGCGACTGGCCCCGCCGACCTATCGCCGCTTCGACACGCTCGCGCAGTATCGCGAAGCCCTCGACGAGTTGCTGGGGCTCGCGCAGCGCAGCATCTGGCTGTTCGACGTGAGCCTCGACGGCGCCTTCGCCACGCGAGCGCGTACCGAACGGCTCCACGCCTTCCTGCGCGCGCATCCGGACAATCGCCTGCGCATCGCGCTCCACGATCCGCAACCGCTGGTACGGCACGGTCCGCGCCTGATCGGGTTGCTGCGCCTGCATGGCGCAGCGGTCGCCATCCACGAGACGGTTGGCACCGCGCGCTCGGCAAGCGATCCCCTGGCGATCGTCGACGGCCTGCACGCGCTGCGTCGCTTCCACCACGCGCAGCCGCGCTCCGCGCTCACCACCGACGACCCGGCCTCGGTGCGTCCGCTGGTCGAGCGCTTCGAGCAGATATGGGAGTCCTCCGAGCCCGCCGTCCGCGCCACCACGCTCGGCCTGTAGGCATCGCGCGCGGTGGCGGGGCGCAGGGGCGTGCGCGCGGACGACAGGCCGGCTGTTTGCCGCGGCCCGAGCACGCTCCGGCGGACCACGTAGCGGGATCGGCACGAAGGCGCGTGTCGCCAGCCGGGCGATCGGCGGCTCGCCCCGACCGTGGTGTCCATGCAGGGTCGATGCAAGGTCGATGCAAGGTAGAACACCGTTCTGCTGTGATACAGTCGCGCCCGCACGCGGGCGGCTTTCCGGCTATCACCGGTGCCGCCGACCCGACGCCCTTCGCGCTGAATCCGGCGTGAAGGTGTCCACTACCCCGTCAACGTCCGAGGAATTCTCATGACCCGCTCGATTCTCATCGCCCTCGCGCTGTCCGCGGCCCTCGTGGCCTGCGGCAAGGAAGCCCCGAAGCCCGCCCCGACGCCGGCCCCGGCCGCTCCCGTGCCTGCCCCCGCTCCGGCTCCGGAACCCGCTCCGGCCCCGGCCCCCGCCGCCGACGCTCCGAAGGCCGATGCCGCGCCGGGTGCACCTGGCGCACCCGCTCCGGCCCCGGCCCCGGCCCCGGCGCCGGCTCCCGAGAAGAAGTAATCCTTTCTTCTTCGGTGGCAGGAAACCGGCCTTCGGGCCGGTTTTTTTTCGTCTGCAGCGCCAGCGTCGAACCACCCGGATCACCCGAACGATCCGGCTCGCCCGATTCGCCGGGATCGCGTCGCTCGCGCGTCGATCACGGCATTGGCCGCCGCATCGGTCCGGGTGGCGCCGCTCCTCGCCCGCGAGACGATCGAGGGGGTGAGCCCGGGTGCTTCCGGTCGCAATCCGCCCCGCCGCGAGTCTCGCAGCGACGGCTCGAGGGGCCGAGGCTCAGGCCACCTGCAGCCAGCCGATACCCTCGTCGCTCGCCGCCTGGATGTCCTCGGGGCGAGCACCGAGCACGGCGGCCCATGCGGCCCTTGCCCGCTCCGGCGTGTTGTTCCGGATCGAGAGGTGCGCGGCAACCAGGTGGCGAAGCCGTGGGCCGGCCACCTGCCCGAGGAAGGCGGCGGATGCGTCGTTCGACAGGTGCCCGAACGGTCCGCCCACCCGCTGCTTGAGGAATTCGGGGTAGTTCCCTCGCCACAGCATGTCGGTGTCGTGGTTCGCCTCGAGCACCAGCGCGTCCAGGTCCTGGCACGCGGCCGCAAGGTGGGGCGTTCCCGACCCCAGGTCGGTCACGATGGCCATCCGCGCGCGACCATCGTCGAACACGTACTGCACGGGCTCGCGCGCGTCGTGTGGAACCGGCACTGGCCGCACGCCGATGTCGCCGATCGCCAGCGGCTCATCGGCCGCCAGCTCGGCGAGGCGGCCCGCAGGCAGGTCGAGGTAGGCGCCGCTGGCACGGGCCGTGCCCCAGGTCGCGTAGACCTTGGCCTCGCAGCGCCGCAGGAACGGCAGCACCGTGCCCACGTGGTCCTCGTGCTCGTGCGTGACCAGCAGCGCACTCACCGACTCGGGCTCGATACCCGCGGCCTGCATCCGTGCGACGAGGCGACGGGGCGCGACTCCGCAGTCGACCAGTAGTCGCGTCGAGCCCGATTCGACGAGCCAGGCATTGCCGGTGCTGCCGCTGCCCAGCGAGCAGAAGCGCACGGCCCGGGACGTCCTAGCGCAGTTGTTCGTGCAGCAGCCCGAGAATGCGCTGCGCGGTCTCGGAGCGATCGACGGCCCCCTCGGCCCCGAGCACGCGCACGCGGGTGCTCTCGGCGTCCGCTCGGGCGAGTTCGAGCCTGAATCGTTCGGCCTTGATCGCCGTCGAACTGTTGTCGCGCCAGAACGCCAGGCGCGAGAGCGCTCCCCCGCGATCCTTGCGCTCGGCATCCGCATCCGCGTAGCGCACGAAATACAGCCCCTTCGACCGATCACGATCCTCGACCGCGAAACCGAGTCGATCGAGCGACAGCCCGACCCGCCGCCAGGCCCGGTCGAAGTCATCGATCACGACGAGCGACGGGGCACCGTCGGGAGCCTTCTCCAGCCGCGCGAGGGCGCTGGCCGGTTTGGCCACCGCCGCCCGGGCCACCGCCTCCGGTGCGCCGAAGCGCACCATGATCCGGCGCAGCATCTCGGCTTCGAGTTCCGGGTCGCTGGGGCGCGGCTGCCACATGAAGCGATCGACGTTGGTGGCGACCTGCACTTCCTCCAGGCCGCGATGGCTGACGTACACCTCGGTCGTCTTGCCATCGGCGCCGCGCTCGAGACGCGCCCGGAAGCGATCGCGGATGCCCGAGGAGCGGACGCTCGCGAGAATGCGGTCGAACAGCCCGCGGATGCCGCCTTCCGGCACCCGGGGACGCGTCTCGGCCCACTCCGTCTCCATCACCCCGGCCTCCGGGAGTTCGGTGGCGATCACGAAGCCGGCCTCGACCCAGAAGTCGCGCACCACCGGCCAGACCTTCTCGGGTGGTCCGGGCAGCACCAGCCAGCGCTCGCTGCCCGCGCGATCGATCCGGGCCTGCTCGACCACCGGCAGGAGCCCACCTTCACCGGGCTTGGCCTTGGTCTGCCGCTGCCGGTCGAACTCGGAGAACGTCGCGCTTCCGGCCACCCCTTCGGGCAGGTTGAAGCGGGTATCGGCCTGCGGCCGGGCGAGGTCGGGTGGCACCTACAGGGGAGGCAGGCGGCCCGCGGCGCTGTAGTCGCGTCCGGTCAGGCTGCTGCAGCCCGCGAGCGCGAGGGCCGCCGCCAGGGCCGCGGACAGCGCAACGATCCGCCTCGCCGGCGCCAGGGCGATCACGACGCGTCCCCGATGACGATACCCGCCTCCCTCATCGCGCCGAGCACCGTCGCGTGATGGGCTGGGGACAGCGGCGTGAGCGGAAGCCGCACGCCTGCGCCGATGCGTCCCATGCGCTCGAGCGCCCACTTCACGGGGATGGGATTGGCCTCGCAGAACAGGTGTCGATGCAGCCCCAGCAGCCGGTCGTTCACCGCGCGAGCCGGCCCCGCCCGACCGGCACGAGCCGCATCGCAGAGCTCGCGCATCGCCCGCGGCGCGACGTTGGCCGTGACGGAGATCACCCCGTGCATCCCGGAGAGCATGGCGGCCATGCCGGTCGCATCGTCGCCGCTCAGCACGCAGAACGCGGCGGGCACGCGCCGCAGCAGGTCGGAGGCACGGTAGAGGTCTCCGGTGGCATCCTTGAGACCCACGATGCCGGGGACCTCGGCGAGCCGCGCCACGGTGTCGTTCGCGAGGTCGGCCACGGTCCGCGAGGGCACGTTGTACAGCACGACCGGAAGGTCCACGGCCTCGGCGATGGCGCGGAAGTGCCGGTACAGGCCTTCCTGGGTCGGCTTGTTGTAGTAAGGCACCACCGACAGACCGGCGGCGGCGCCAACCTCGCGCGCGTAGCGCTGGAGGTGGATGGCCTCGGCGGTCGAGTTGGCCCCGGTCCCGGCGATCACCGGTACGCGGCCGGCACTGCGCTCGACGGCCGTACGGATGAGCAGGCAGTGTTCGTCGACGTCCACCGTGGGCGACTCGCCCGTGGTTCCCACCACGACGATGCCCTCGGTGCCCTCGGCGATATGCCAGTCGACCAGCTCGCGGAGGCGCTCGAGATCCAGGCTGCCATCCGGGTGCATGGGCGTGACGATCGCGACCAGACTGCCACCGAACATGAAGCGACTCCCGCCGGGAAAACCGTGATCTTACCCGAGCGCGGCCGTGCGCCGTCCCCCCGCGTACCCGCCGGGGCGGCGCGCCGGCTGACTCGCCGGATCCAGGCCGGCGTTCCCGGTCGCCGCGCAAGCCGGACCATGCAACCGCGCCCCGGACTCGTTCATCGGGCTGGCACCGGTGCCAGCCCGCGCAGCAGGGCGACCGCGGACTCGATCCCGCCCGTGAACACGCGCTCGAGCAGCGGCACGAAATACGGCAGCGTCAGGTACAGGGCAGCCATGCCCACCAGCAGGGTGAACGGGAATCCCACCGCGAAGATGTTCATCTGCGGCGCCGCGCGCGAGATCACCCCGATGCCGAGGTTGGCGATCAGGAGCGCGGCGATCACCGGCAGCGACAGGGCCAGGCCGAGGGCGAAGACCTGCGCGCCGTAGGCGGCATAGGCACCCAGCCCGGCCGCCGAGAACCCCGACATCCCGACCGGCAGCAGCCGGAAACTCTCGGCCAGCGCGGTGATCAGCATCGCGTGGCCGTTGAGGGACAGGAACACCAGCGTCGCGACCAGCCCGAGGTACTGGCCGACCACCGGCACCTGGGCCGAGGTCTGCGGATCGAAGAAGGTGGCGAAGCCAAGGCCCATCTGCAGGCCGGCCAGCTGCCCCGCCGCCTCCACCGCGGCGAAGACCACGCGCACCGCGAAACCGAGGCAGATCCCGATGAGAACCTGCTGGGCCAGGATGGCCACACCCATCGCCGAGGCCACGTCGACCGCGGGCAGCGGCCCGATCTGCGGCGCGAGGATGACCGCCAGCGCGATGGCCAGGCCGATGCGCAGCCGCATGGGCACGCTGCGATTGCCCAGCACCGGGTCGGTGGTAAGCCAGGCCATCACGCGCGCGAACGGGTAGAAGTACGCGGCGATCAGCGCGTTCCACTGGGCATCGGTGAAACTGATCACGGTCGCGCGCGAACGCTCGGGCGGTGCCGGCCTGGCGCCGGCTCGCAGCTCACGCGACCAGCCGCGGGATGCTCTCGAACAGCCGCCGCGTGTAGTCGGCGAGCAGTTGCAGCATCCACGGGCCCGCGAGCACGGCCACCGCGAACATCACCACCAGTTTCGGGATGAACGACAGCGTCATCTCGTTGATCTGCGTGGCCGCCTGGAACACGCTCACCAGCAACCCGGTCACCAGCGCCGACAGCAGCAGCGGCAACGACAGCAGGATGGTGAGTTCCAGCCCCTGCCGGGCGAGCGCGATGAAGTCCTCGGGGCTCATGTCTGGAAGCTGCGCACGAGCGAGCCGATCAGCAGGTTCCAGCCATCGACCACCACGAACAGCATCAGCTTGAAGGGCAGCGAGATGATCACCGGCGAGAGCATCATCATGCCCATCGACATCAATACGCTGGCCACCACCATGTCGATGATGAGGAAAGGGATGAAGATCACGAAACCGATCTGGAACGCGGTCTTCAGTTCGCTCACCACGAACGCGGGCACCAGCACCTTCAGGGGCACCTCTTCGGGCCCGGCCGGCGCGGGCGAATCGGACAGCCGCAGGAACAGCGCGAGATCCGACTGGCGCGTCTGCTTCAGCATGAACTCGCGGAACGGCTGCACGCCCCGCTCGGCCGCCTGCAGGACGTCGATCTTCCCTTCGGAAAAGGGGACGTAGGCGTCGCGCCAGGCCCGCTCGAACGCCGGCGCCATCACGAAGAACGTGAGGAACAGGGCAAGACCGACCAGGACCTGGTTCGGCGGCGCCTGGAGGGTACCCAGCGCCTGTCGAAGCAGCGACAGCACGATGATGATGCGCGTGAACGCGGTCATCATCAGCACCGCGGCCGGAATGAAGGTGAGCGCGGTGAGGAAGATCAGCGTCTGCAGCGTGAGCGAGTAGGTCTGCCCGCCACCCGGGGCCGGTGCCGAGGTGATCGCGGGCAACCCCTGGGCCAGCGCCGCGGGCGCGACGGCCGCGAACGCGAACGCGAACGCGAGCGCCCACCGCCCCTGGCCGCGACGCGCCCGGTTCGTCACGGGCGCGGCCCCGTCCCGGTGCGCAGGCGCTGCAGCCATGCCGATGCCTCCGTGGCCCCGGCTGCCGGCTGTTCCGCGGTCGGACGCGGCAGTCGATGCAGCAGCCTGACCCCGCCGCTGGCCACGCCGAGCACCAGCCACTCGTCGCCCACCTCGACCAGCACCACGCGCTCGCGCGGACCCACCATGACCCCGCCGACGACGCGAAGCACGCCCCCGCCTCCCTGCGCGGGTCCCAGTCGACGCAGCAGCCAGCCGGTGCCGAAGATCGCCGCGAGGACGACGGCCAGGCCCACGACGACCTGGAACAACCCCGCGATCGAGACCGGCGAAGGCGGTACGGCGCTGGCGCCGGAGGCCGGACCCGCCAGCAGCGTCAGCGCGAGCGCGCCGAGCCCCGCGACGGCGGATCGGGTCATCGATTGAGGCGGCGCAGCCGCTCGTCCGGCGTGATGATGTCGGTGAGCCGGATGCCGAACTTCTCGTTCACCACGACCACCTCGCCCTGGGCGATGAGGCAGCCGTTCACGAGCACGCTCATCGGCTCCCCGGCCATGCCGTCGAGTTCGATCACCGAACCCTGGGACAACTGGAGCAGGTTGCGGATCTGGATCTTGGTGCGCCCGAGTTCGACCGTGATGTTGACCGGGATGTCGAGGATCAGGTCGAGGTTGCCGCCCGAGGCCTCGGGCACGGCGGCCGGCGTCAGGTCGGCGAACTGCGCCGGCTGGACGCTGCCGGCACCGCCCAGTCCGTCGGGCGCTTGCGGGCTGTCAGCCATTGCGCGGGCCTCCGGGCGCTTCGACCCCTTCGTGGATGTTCACGAACTCTTCGACGCGCAGCGCATAGCGCCCCTGCGTGACGCCGTAGCTGCACGAGAGCACGGGCACACTGTCGACTTCGGCGACCACCCGCTCGGGGACATCGAGGGGGATCACGTCGCCGGGTTCGAGCCGCATCAGGTCACCGAGGGTCAAGGTGCCGGAACCGAAGTTCACCACCAGGTCGACCTCCGCGTCCTGGATCTGTCGCTTGAGCATCGTGACCCAGCGTGCGTCGGTCTCGCTGCGGTCCGCCTGGGTCGCGCTGTAGATGATGTCGCGCAGCGGTTCCAGCATACCATAGGGCATCACGATGTGAAATTCGCCCCCGCCCGAGCCGAGGTCGATGGTGAGCGTGGAGACCACCACCACCTCGGTCGGCGTGGCGATGTTGGCGAACTGGGTGTTCATCTCCGAGCGCACGTACTCGAAGGTCAGCGGGTATACCGGTTGCCACGACTTCTCGAGATCGGTGAACGCGAGCCGCAGCACGTTGAGGATGATCCGCTGCTCGGTCGCCGTGAACTCGCGCCCCTCGACGCGCATGTGGGTGCGGCCGTTCCCGCCGAACAGGGTGTCGATCAGGTGGAACACCAGGTTCGGGTCGAACACGAACAGCGCCATGCCGCGCAGCGGCTTGGCGTGCACCAGGTTGAGGTTCGTGGGGACGGGCAGGTTGCGCGTGAAGTCGCTGTACTTGATCACGCGCACCTGGCCGACCGAGATCTCGGGCGTGCGTCGCAGCAGGTTGTAGAGCGATCCGCGAAGAAGGCGGGCAAAACGATCGTTGATGATCTCCAGCGTGGGCATTCGCCCGCGCACGATCCGCTCCTGCCGGCCGATGTCGTAGGCGCGAACGCCCTCCGGCGGCTCGCCCTCGGCGGCTCCCTCCTGGGCGTCGCCGGCCACGCCCCGCAGCAGCGCGTCGACTTCTTCCTGGGAGAGGATGTCCTCGGCCATCGCCTTTGCCTGGGTCTAGCGGATCACTGGATCACGAACGAGGTGAACAGCACGTCGGTCACGCCCTGCGCCTCGGCCTTCGCGAGGGACGCCTTCGAGGCCTCCACCAGCTTGTCGAATTCCGCGCGCTGCCGCTCGACCTCGGCGGGGTCGGCGCCCTCGGCGGGTGCCGGCAACGGCGCGGGCGGCAGCACCAGGTCGATGCCGAGCGCCCGGTTCGCCGCCTGGCGGATCTCCAGTTGCAGGCGCATCTTTCCCTCGGCCGAGGAAATCTCCTCGGCGCGCTTGCCCGAGAGCACGAGCAGGATGCCGTTGCGGATTTCCGGCACGAGTTTCTTCACCTCGGCCTGGACTTTCGGATCGACCACGCGCAACTCGATGCCCACCTGCAGGTAGCGGCCGCGATCGGCCAGGTTGACCACGAACGGCTCGAGCTTCTCGAATACCGGCGGCAGCCGCGGACGCTTGGCCTCGGCCGTGGCGTCGGGCACTTCCGGCTTGCGCATCAGGAAGAACCACGCCGCGCCCCCGCCACCGCCGAGCAGAAGCAGCACGAGCACGATCAGCACGATCCGCTTGCCCTTGCCTCCGCCGGCCGCAGGCGCGTCGCCCGCCTGCCCTTCCGCTTCCGACTTCGCCTTCGCCATCCTTGCTTCCATCCCCCGCTGTCCGCCAGCCGCCAGCGATCCGCAGACGAACCTCGCGTGGCCCACCCCCTGAGTGGACACGAAAACTTGCGTCAAAACAATATCTTTGAGCCGGGAGTTTAAGTGCCGCGTGACGATTCCGCAACGGTCGACCGGCGTGACCTTCGCAAGGCGTTACCGCGCGTGCGCTTGCGCGCTCGGGCGCCTTGACCGGTACTGCGCGCGGCCCCCCCCTCGGGCCCGCCCGCCGCACGGGCGTTCGCAGGCTCGCGGGGCACGGTGCGCATCCCGTCCCGTGGCGAGTCTCGCCCCCCGGCCGCTGCTCGCGGGAACTGTCAGCCTTCAGGCAAACAGGTCGATTCCGCCGCGCGCCATGGCGCTGGCCAGCGGCTGCATCCGCATCGCTCGCGACGGGATCTCCGTCGTTGCGGGCGCGAGGAGCGACGGCGATGACTCCTGCGAACCGCGCCCGGCCCCGCGATCCTGGGCGTGTCCCCCCAGGAAGGACTCCGCGCCGACCGAGGCCTGTCCGAGCTGGAGTCCGCTGCCCGCCAGTGCTTCGACGAGCCGCGGCAGGGAGGCCTGCAGGGCATCGCGTACCGGAGCATGCGCCGCGGCGAGGGCAATCGTGGCCACGTCCCGATCGAGGGTGATCCGGACCTCCACGGGTCCGAGGTGCGCCGGCGAGAGCTGGAGTTCGGCGACCTGCACCCGCTGGCTCGCAAGCCAGCCGATTCGCTCGCCCACCGCGCTGCCCCACTCGGCCCGTCCGACGGGCGTGCCGACGACGGTCGTCACCACGGACGATCCGGTCGATGAACCGACCGCGCCGGGTGGCGCCATCCCGGATTCGATTCCGGACGCCGGCACCAGCGCCGTGGACGATGGACCCAGCCGCGCGGACCCCGGCTCGGCCGCGCCGCGGCCATCCGGCCCGCCCGACGACGATTCGACGCGCAGGCTCGCGGCGCTACCCGTCGAGGACTCCGGCAATCGTGCGCCGCCGGCGGCAGTCCTTGCCGCCGGGAGTTCGGCGGTCATTGCCGCCACGGATGCGGAATCCGCCACCGGCCCGTCGGCCGCGCCGGACCTCGGGGTCGGCCTGCCGGCGATCGACACGGCCGCCGGGGCGCCGACGCTCGCGGGCAGGGCCGTGATCGAGGCGAGAAGCGCCGCGTCGGCCTCCGGAGTCGGCGACCCCGATCGGGCATCGACGGAAGGAGGCAGGGGAAGCCCGGCGGAGAGCACCGGAACGACCCCGAAAACACTTGTCGGATCAGATGCCTGGACGGCGTTCCCCGCCTCGATGGCGGCGTCGTCGGGCCTGGCCTCGGGCGCGGGTACGGCCGCCGCCGGGGCGGCCTTCGCCGCGTCGAGCAGTCGCGGGAACACGCCCCCCGCGCTGTCCGCCGGCACCGGGTCGAGGGCGGCCGATCCCGCCGACTCGACCGGGGAGGGGGTGCTCGCGGGACTCACGGGGGCAAGGGCAACGGACATGGCAGCGCTCCTGGGCGAATGTCGACGACATCCGTCCGCAAGAGCCATGCCACCGATCGAGCCCTCGTCGGCACGCGGCACCGGGCACACCGTGTGCCGTCCCGCCGGATCGCGCGTACGAGGCGATGCAGGCACCGACCGGGAGTCGGTCCCGGGACGCGGGCGAACCCGCTGGCCGGAGCGCAGGCGCCGTACCGGGCGCACGCCCCGGCGCCCTCGCCCGATCGGAGGCGGGCCGGCTCGCCGCGACCCCGGGGCCGATCGACGTTCAGCCCGGCTCGCCGTCGCCCGCGCGAGCACGCTCGAGCAACAGACGCTGCGCGTAGTCGTCCTGCACCCGCTGGTCCACGCGCGCCTCGCGCCGCGCCTCGTTCGCGCGGTGGCGCTGCTCCAGCGCCTCGTATGCCCGCCGTCGGCGTCGCTGCTCCAGCCAGGCCTCGCGCGCGGCCGACCATGCGGTCTCGCGGACGCGCAGGTCCTCGCGCTGCTGATCGCAGGCAAGGCCGAGGCGCTCGAGGAAGGCGCGGTAGTCCCGCAGCCGCGGCGGATCCATCCCGCGCTCGAGCCGTGCCGCCAACCGCTCCCGGTACTCGGCGAGGTAGCCCTCGAGTTCCTCCAGCCTCGCGGCGGACTGCCGCCGCTCGCCCTCCAGGGCCTGCAGGCGTCGCTGGGCCGCCTCCAGCCGCTCGCCCGCCAGATCCAGCAGCGCCTGTAGCGGGAAGCGGGTGGCCACGGCCGTCGACCTCAGTCGGCGTACAGCGCCGCCAGGGCAGCCCGGCTGGCCGCATAGTCGGACCGCTCGTGCATGCCCTGCTGCAGGAAGCGGGCGAGTTGCGGTTGTCGCGCCACGGCCTCGTCGAGTTCGCGGTCGGCCCCCCGCACGTAGGCGCCCACCGCGATGAGGTCGCGGCTGCGCTGGTAGCGCGAGTAGTGCTGCTTGAAGCGGCGCAGCAGTTCGAGTTCGGCCGGCGTGACGAGCTCGGTCATGGCGCGGCTGATCGAGGCCTCGATGTCGATGGCCGGGTAGTGCCCCTGATCGGCCAGCGCCCTCGACAGCACCACGTGGCCGTCGAGGATCGCACGCGCTGAATCGGCGATCGGGTCCTGCTGGTCGTCGCCCTCGGCGAGCACCGTGTAGAACGCGGTGATCGAACCGCCGCCTGCGCGCCCATTGCCCGCCCGCTCGACCAGCGCAGGCAGCTTCGCGAACACCGAAGGCGGATAGCCCCGCGTCGCGGGCGGCTCGCCGATCGCCAGCGCGATCTCGCGCTGCGCCATCGCATATCGGGTCAGCGAATCCATGATCAGCAGGACCTGCAGGCCCCGGTCGCGAAAATGCTCCGCGATCGCGGTCGCGTAGGCAGCACCGTGCAGGCGCATCAGCGGCGGGGTGTCGGCGGGAGCCGCCACCACGACCGAGCGGGCGCGACCCTCGGGGCCGAGGATGTTCTCGATGAACTCCTTCACCTCGCGCCCGCGCTCGCCCACCAGCCCCACCACCACCACGTCGGCATCGGTGTAGCGCGCCATCATGCCCAGCAGCACGCTCTTGCCGACGCCGCTGCCCGCGAACAGTCCGATCCGCTGCCCGCGGCCGACCGTGAGCAGCGCGTTGATCGCGCGCACGCCGGTATCGAGGACGGTGCGGATGGGCTCGCGATCGAGCGGATTCACCGGGCGGCTGTAGAGCGGTGCCATGACGTCCTGCGGTACCGGACCCAGCCCGTCGAGCGCGCGTCCGGCGCCGTCGAGCACCCGCCCGAGCAACCGCTCCCCGACGGGTACCTGCCGCGCGCGATCGGCCGCGCGGCGCCCCGGGTTGAAGGGTACGCCCAGGCGCGGCGGCACTCGCACGGCGCCGTCCAGCGGAGTGACCCGCGCGCCCGGTTCCAGGCCGAACACGTCCGTCGAGGGCATCAGGTACACCCGCTCGCCCTGGAAGCCGACCACCTCGGCCTCCACCCGCTGGCCGCCGCGTCCTTCCACCAGGCAGGCACTACCGACCGGCACCCGCAGACCGACGGTTTCCATGACCAGCCCCGCCACGCGGGTGAGGCGGCCGTGGACCGACCACGGCCGCGTGGCCGCGACGGCGACGCGGCCGTGCTCGAACAGTCGCCGCCAGCGATCGGCGTGCCCGGGGTTCACGGGCGAACGCCAGCGACAGCGCCCGCAGACCCCGGGGCTTCGCGACGACCGGCGTCGGCAGGCTCGCCGACCTGCACCCAGCGCGCCTCGCTGCCCAGCGCCGCGACCACCGCGCGCCAGCGTGCGGGCAGCGTCGCATCGATTTCGCCGGAAGCCGTCTCGATCCGGCACCCGCCAGGCTCGATCGCGACATCCGCGACCACCTGCCAGTCGCCCGAGGTGAGCGGCGAGGCGCGCAACGCGACCTCGACGCGCTGGGCCACTTCGGGGTGGACGCGCAACCTGAGCGCGGGATGCCCATGCGGCAGGCTCGCCACCGCCTCGCGGATCACCGGCAGCACGACGGCCGGCTCTACCGCCACCGCCTCGCGCAGCACCTGCCGCGCCACCGCGACGGCCAGTTCCATCACCTCGGCCGCCAGCGACTGCTGGAGGCCTTCGACGGCCTCGCCCAGCGAGCCGACGAGTTCGCGCAGCCGGGCCAATTCGCCGGCGGCCTGCTCGCGCCCCTCCGCCAGCCCTTCGGCATGACCCTGCGCGCGCGCCGCCTCCCGCAGGGCCTCGGCCTCGGCCGCGGCGACTTCGCGAGGATCGGGCTCGGCGGGTCCCGGTCCCTGGGCCTGGCCCCGCTCGAGCAGGTCCGGGCTCCAGCGCTCGACCACGCCGGCCCCGCCGCGCACGATGCGCGGGCGCCGGCTCATCGGGCGCGTCCCGCGCGCGGTCCGCGCGGCATCAGGTCACCATCCCCTCGTCGG
>Ga0315900_10002608_pt1 | contig 27268 bp, 26 predicted proteins | sample LakEriMetagenome_FD_203521 | JGI IMG/M metagenome (GOLD analysis project Ga0315900, IMG submission 203521) | Freshwater fungal communities from buoy surface, Lake Erie, Ohio, United States - Buoy 12 MA114 | ecosystem: Environmental > Aquatic > Freshwater > Lake > Lake biofilm | place: USA: Lake...
ATCCGCGGTGGCCGCCACCGCGACCAGACCAACCAGCATGGCAAGGGCCGAGACCTGATCAAGCCCGTAAATGAAGGGCATCACCAGCGAAAGCCCAGCCAGGCCACCGAGCGCGGGCAGCACGCCAATCGCGTAACCAATCAGCACGCCCAGCGCCATATAGCCAAGGCGCTCAGGACTCGCGAGCGCGGTAAGCGCCATCAGCAGCGCGTCAAGCATTCGGCCTTACTCCTATCCCCGCGCTGCGCGTGGGCTGATCAGCCCAGCCGATGGTTGAAGCGGCGCAGCAACCATTCCTTGATCCATTCGCGCGTCGCTTCACTGATCACGGTGCCGGCGGCATAGGCTTTTTCGGCGGCGTCACCCACCACCTCATCATATTCGCCAATCACCGTGCCGCGCTTTTCCTTGTATTCGGGATCGGCAAAGATACGCGTGAAGGCAATGCGATAAAGATCCTGCACGGCGCGTGGCGTTTCGCGCGGCACGACCACGAATTTCTGCGCGGCAAAGCCCGCGACGAAAAGCGTGCGATACGCATCCCAGGCCGGGCCTGACGGCTCCTGCCCTGTGGCGGTGCGCAGGAATTCCGGGAAGGTCGGCAAATCCGGGAAATTCGGATCGCGCACGATATCGCCCGCAGCATTCATGATGCCATAGGAAAACAGCGGCACGGCCTTGCCTTCGCGCACCAGCGGCAGAACTTGGCTCGTATAGGCAGAGGATGTCTGATAATCGATCGGCGTCTCACCACGTTCAAAGGCAAGCCGCCCCTGGCCACGGCCCTGCATGCCAAAGACGATCTGCACATTCAGGTTCATCAGCTCAAAGGCAAGCGTCGGCACGATATCAAGCGAGGTCGGGCCCTGGCTGCCGAAGCGCAAACCCTGCGCCGCTTGCAGCTTCGCCAAATCAGCCGGGCCGCGCACGCCCAGTTCCGGGCGCACATAAAGCACACCGCCGGTTGGGCTTGCCATCAGCACGCTCCAGGCGCGGTAGTCATAACGCACGCGCGGATCGCCCATCAGATAGGGGAATTGCGTGGAACCGCTGGTACCCAGAATGGTCAGCCCATCAGGCCGCGTGCGCTGGGCGAATTGATTGGCGCCGTTGATGCTGCCGCCGCCGGTAACATTGCGGATCACGACTGTCGGATTGCCGGGCATGTGCTTTTGCAGCAGCGGCAGATGAAACCGCGCCCAAACATCCGAACCGCCACCCACCGCGAAGGGGATGATCCATTCAATGGTCTTGCCGGCCATATCCTGCGCGCGCGCAGTGCCTGTCGCGGCCAAACCAAGGCCAAGCCCGCCAAGGGCACGGCGCGTGATTGGGAATTGTGAAGCTTTAGTCATGAATCCCTCCCCGAATTGGTTTTCGTTTCTCATAAAGCAGAACCGAGGGCGATGGAACCAGCGAAATCGCGCCCCGTATTTGCCGCTTTCAGAACCGCGCCCCGCCTGTTACGGATTGCCATGCCTGTCACCCAACGCACCATCACCGCGGCCGAGGCCGATATCCGGCTCGATCGCTGGTTTCATCGGTACTACCCGAACCTGACCCAAGGGGCGTTGCAGAAAATGCTGCGCACTGGACAGATCCGGCTGGATGGCGCGCGGGTGGAAGCCAATGCGCGGCTCAAGCCCGGCCAGCAATTGCGCATCCCGCCCTTGCCGGAAGCCGCCGCCAAGCCGCTGAGCGCCCGCCCGGTATCGGACCGGGATGCAGCCGCGCTTGAACGCATGGTGATCTACCGCGATGCCTCGGTGATTGCGATTGATAAGCCGCAGGGCCTGCCGGTACAGGGCGGGCCGGGGATCATACGCCATGTGGACGGCATGTTGGATGCGCTGCGCTTCGGCTATGAAGAACGCCCGCGCCTGGTGCATCGGCTGGACAAGGACACATCGGGCGTCCTGATCCTGGGGCGCACCGCGGCCGCCGCTTCCCGCTTGGCCGCGGCCTTTCGTGGCCGCGATGCCGAGAAAACCTATTGGGCTGTCGTGATTGGCCGGCCGCATCCGCTGGAAGGCCGCATTGATCTGCCGCTTGCGAAGCTTGGCGGGCAGCGCGGCGAACGCGTAGCCGGGGTGGCGGATGGTGAGGGCACGCGCGCGGTCACGCTTTATCGCGTGGTGGATTCAGCGCAGCGTGAGGCAGCGATGCTGGAATTGCGCCCGCTGACGGGCCGCACCCATCAACTACGTGTGCATTGCGCCGAGGCTTTGCGCTGCCCGATCATGGGTGATGGCAAATATGGCGGCCAGGCCGCGCATCTGGAAGGCTTCGGCAATACGCTCCATCTGCATGCACGGGCCCTGCGCCTGCCGCATCCGGAAGGCGGTATCCTGGAACTCGCCGCACCCTTGCCCGCGCATATGAAGGATACCTTCGCCATGCTCGGCTTTGATCGCCCAAAGACGCCGCCATGTCGGCATCTGCGCTGAAGCCCGCCCGGCGCTGGCCGCGCTATGTCGCGGGCGGGTTGGCGCTGCTGTTCCTGCTGCTCGTTGGCGGCATTTTGGTCCTCCGCGCCGCTTTGGAATCCGGCCGCTTCACGCCACGCATCAAGGCCGAGATTGAAAACGCCACCGGCTATCGCGCCCATATTGGCGGGATTGGTTTGGCGCTTGGGCTGATACCCAAGCTTGAACTGCGCGACGTCTCCCTCAGCACACCAGGCGGCGCCGCACCTGGCCTAATGGCGCCAAGGCTGGCGGCGACCGTTTCGCTTTTCTCCCTGATTTCCGGCGGCATTGAAGTCCCCCACGTGGAAGCGGATGGGCTGAAGCTCAATCTGGACCCCGCGCTTTGGGCCTTGCCAGACGCCGAAAGGCCGGCGCGTGAGGCTAGCGCCGCCCCCGCGCCTTCAAGGCAGCGCAGCAACGTGCCGCAAATCGGCCTAGTCAGCCTGCGTCATGCGCATGTGATCCTACCCGGCGGCAAGGGGTGGGATATCGAAATCCCGTCACTTTCCATCCGCAATATCAGCGCCGCCCGCGCCAGTGATTTGGCCGCCGAATGGCGTTTGCACGGCATCACCTTCACCCTGGCCGGGCAGGCCGGGCCTTTGCTCGGCGGTGCGCCGGGCAAGCTGCCGCCGCTCGGGGCGCTGACCTTCAAGGCCGGCGCGGGCGATGTGGGCTGGCTGCTGCCGGGCCTCAGGCTTGATGGCATGGATATGATCGCGCCGCCGGAAGGCGAGGCGAAGCTCACCGGCAGCTTCAGCCGTGCCGGCAACACCATTCGGCTTGCAGCAAGCCTAGGTGAGCTCAGCAAGATGCTGCAGGGCGCGGCGGCGCCACTGCCGATCGAAGCGCGGCTTATCGCCGGCGATGCCAGCCTTGCCTTGAAGGGCAGCGTGGCGCGGCCGCGCGATTTGGCGGATGGACAATTTGATGTGACCCTGGAAGCACCGGATGCCGCCGGGCTGACCGGCTTTGCCATCCTACCCCCAGGCTTGCGCGGTTCGGCGCGGCTGGAATGGCGCGATGCGGAGGATATCAGCCTGCCGCGCGTGCAACTCTCCAGCCAAGCCCTGGCCGGAACAGCGTCACTGACGCTGCGCCTTGCTGATCGGCCAAACCTTGCCGGGCGGATTGATGTCACGCGGCTTGATCTGGATGCGCTATCGGCAGCGCCGCCACCAAGTGCAGCGCGCACGGCACCAGCAGCCCCGGGGCCTGTAGCGGGGGATGGGCGCGTCATTCCGGATATCGCTTTGCCGGTGGCTTCCCTTAGGGCGCTGGATGCCGAACTGGCGCTCAACTTGCGCGGCGTCACTTCAAGCAGCTTGCCGCACGCGGCGGTGCAGACGAACCTGCGCCTCAGGAATGGCGCGCTGACGCTGGCGCCCTTCGCCCTGACCATCCCGGCCGGGCGGCTTTCTGGGCAGGTCACGGTAAATGCGGCAGCCAATCCCGCGCAGTTCGGCCTTAGGCTGCGTTCTGAAGGCGCGGGGCTTGATCTTGCTGCGCTGAGTGGCGCGCTGGATGGGCTTGGCCTGCGCGGGCGGGGAGAGATCGCCGCTGATCTCCGCGGCGCCGGCGCCACCACCCGCGCCATTGCCGCCAGCCTCAATGGCGATATGGGCTTGGCCTTGGTCAATGGCCGGCTGGAACAGGGCGCCGCGATGGATGCGCTTGGCGCCATGCTCGCGCTGCTATCGCCCGCATCGCAGCGGCTTGGCGCGGTGGAACTGCGCTGCGTTGCGCTGGCCTTTGCAGCAGAACAGGGTATCGCCCAAAGCCGCGCGCTTTTCATGGATAGCGCCATTGGCCAGATCAATGGTCAGGCAGGCATCAATCTGCGCGATGAAAGCCTGAATGGGCGGCTGAATACCAATCTGCGAGTTCTGGGCCTTGCGCTGCGCGCGCCGATCAATCTGGGCGGCACGCTGGCGGCGCCGCGCCTTGGCGTGCCGCCTGGTGTGGCGCTTGGCCAAAACGCCGCCGGCTTGCTCGCCGATACGCTTACCGGGCGCGTGGTGACCGATCCTTTGGGCAATCTGCTTGGTGGGTCTGGCCGCAATGCGGAAGCGGATTGCGCCGAGCCTTTGCGAATCGCGCGGCTTGGCGCGGATGGTGCCGCCCCAGCACAGCGCGCCGCACCAGAAGCGGCACAGGAAGCGCCACGGCCTTCTGTGCCTTCCCTGCCATCACCGGTGCAGGATGTGCTGCGCGGCCTTGGGGGAATTCTGGGGGGTGGGCGGCGGTGATCCTAGAGCGTGTTGCGCTCACTTGGGTTCACGCAACTCGCTCTACATTGTTGTTTTTCGAGCATCTTCACACGTTCAGATGATTCCATCTGAACGTGATCTGCTCTAGCGCTTCACGCTTCTACATCATCGAGCGATAGCCCGAGCGCTTCCAGCCCTTCTTCCAGCATATCGCCGAGCATTTCGATGCCCAGCAAATAGGTCGCGGGGTCGCGCATATTGCGTTCCCGCGCCAGGTTGCGCGCTTCTTCCCAGTCATCCGCGTCATAATCACCGCGGCCAATCCAGGCGAGCGCGATCAGGGATGCCTGTTCATCCTCATTCAATTCACTGATGAAGGCGCGCAAAGCATCCTCATCCATGTTTTCATCATCTTCGGCGTCGAGGCCTTCTTCATCCTCATCCGCGCGGGAGATGGCGCCGCTTTCCTCACCTTCCTGGACAGCACGCGCCGCATCCACAATGGCAGCCACCGATTCCAGGCTGATGCCCAGATCGAATTCCTCATCCTCATTATCACGTGCGGCCATGGCGCTTCTCCGGTTTTGACGCCGGCACTCAAGCACAGGGGCGCATGGCATTTCCAGCCCTGAGCAGATGGCAAATGCGTGTCAGGAAAGCGCTGGGTTTCAGCGACGCGAAAGATCAACCAACCCCGCGAAGCCCGTTTCCGTTCCGAACGCCAAATGCGTACCAGAATCGCTCCAGGCCAGCGCTGAAACTGCGCCACGCCCCGGCGAGGCCACAGGCACCACGCGCCCGCTGGCAACTTCGGCAATCAGCACCAGCCCATCATCAAAGCCCGCCGCCACAACTTCCTGCTGCGGATGGCAAGCGACGGCCGAGCACAAAGCCTGATCACCCCCCGCGAGTTCCGTTGGCGCCTTGCCCATCGGCCCGCCACCAAAGAACGGCCACAACACCACGCAATCCGCGCCGGAGGTCGCGAGCCAACGGCCCTTGGCAGTAAAGGCAATGGATTTCGTCTTCGCTGGATAGCCCGCCATGCGCATATGCTGGCCATCCGCCAGCCGCCAGCCATGCAGGGTGTTTTCCTGCATGGCGGTCACCACATGCGTACCATCTGGGCTGATCTCAACGCCGATATGGCTGCCCTTCCATTCGAGTGAGCGTGGCTTGTCTTCCTTCGCCGCGACAAACCAAAGCGACGCACCATTGTAATGGCTGGCCGCGATGCGCTTGCCCTTTGAATCGAAAGCGATGCCCGTGACCGATGTTGGATGCGCGAGTGATTTCAGCGCGGCACCCGCGCCATCCAGCAGATGCACCGCCTTGCCAACCACGGCCGCACGCAGCCCGCTTTCATGGGCGGCAACATGTTCGACCCAGCGGCTACCATAGCGTGCCAATTCAGTGAGCGTGCCATCCGCGCCAAGGCGCATCAGCCGCCCATCATCGCCGCCGGAAATCACGCCATCCTTGGCATCGGCGCAAAGCGACAACACCGCACCCTGATGCGCTTCATGCCGCGCCCAAGTATCTTGCGGGGCTGCAAGCACCAACTGATGCAAGACGCCATCGCTGGTGCCAAAGCTGCAAGTGCGGCCTTCATGGCCAAAGCCAATACCCGCAACCCAGGCGCCGAGGTTCTGCGAAACGCCCCGGCTATCCAGCAAATAATCCGCGCCGCTCATGCTTCGGGTGGGCTCCAGCGGGCGATTTCGGCATTGATCTTCGCCTCATCCTCACCGGCCTGGCAGGCTTCAAAACCGCGGCGCAGCCAGGGGCGATTCAAATCGCGCCCGATGAAGACCAGCTTGGAACGCCGCGGATCGCCTTCCTTCCAGGGGCCGATGAAATCGCCATCGGCAATCATATGCACCGCCTGAAAGGCAAAGCGGCGATCATCGCCTTCATAAGCCAGAATGCCTTTGGTGCGCAGCAAATCCTGCCCCTTGCTGGACAGCACCTGCGTGATCCAGGCGTTGAAACGCTCAGCATCAATCGGGCGATCCACCTCGAAGGAAACGCTGTTCACTTCCGAATCATGTTCGTGATCATCCTCGCCCGAGAGGAATTCCGGTTCACGTTCCAGGATGCGTTCCAGGTTGAAAGCATCACGCCCTATCACCGCGCTGATCGGCACATCGGATTTCGTCGCACGGCGAATCTCAGCATAGGGGTTGATGGCGCGGATTCGCTTTTCAACTTCCGCTGCTTCGGCCTCACTCACCAAATCCATCTTGTTCAGCACAATGATATCGGCGAAGGCGATTTGTTCCTGCGCTTCGGCGGAATCGGCAAGACGCGCGGGCAAATGCTTGGCATCCACCACCGTCACAATCGCATCCAACTTCGTTGCGCGCTTCACATCATCATCAACGAAGAAGGTCTGCGCCACCGGGGCTGGGTCCGCGAGGCCCGTAGTTTCCACGATAATGCCATCAAACTTGTCGCGCCGCTTCATCAGACCGCTCAGGATACGGATCAAATCCCCGCGCACCGTGCAGCAGATGCAGCCATTGTTCATTTCAAAAACTTCTTCATCGGCATCCACGACCAGGTCGTTATCCACGCCAAGCTCGCCGAATTCATTGATCACGACCGCGAATTTCTGGCCGTGATTTTCTGTCAGAATGCGGTTCAGCAGCGTGGTTTTGCCGGCACCAAGATAGCCGGTCAGCACGGTCACGGGCACGGGGGCGCGGGCGGTGTCGCTCACCTGTGTTTCTCCATCAGCAAGGTTTGGCGCCTTATATGGGGCGAAGCCGGGCAGAGGTCACCCCACCCAAGCTTTGCTTCAAGCAGCTTCCGCCATGATCGCGTCGGAAAGCGTATTGATCAGCCGGTCCACATGCGGCTTTTCGCAAATCAGTGGCGGCGACATGGCAATGATATCGGCGGTCACGCGGATCAGCACGCCCTCATCAAAGCAGCGGCGGAAGACATCAAGGGCGCGTTGCGTGGGCTTACCCGGGCGCGGGGCCAATTCCACCGCGCCAATGAGCCCAACATCGCGGATATCAATCACATTGGGCAAGCCCTTGAGCGAATGCACCGCATCCTGCCAATAGGGCTCCAAGGCGCGGGCGCGGCCGGGTAAATCCTCAGCGCGATGCAGTTCGAGCGTGGCAATGGCCGCCGCGGCGGCCAGCGGGTGCCCGGAATAGGTATAGCCGTGGAAGAATTCGATACCCGCGCCAGTGCCCTTCACGATGGCATCATAAATCTCGTTCTTCACGGCCACCGCCCCCATGGGCACGGCGGCATTGGTCAGCCCCTTGGCCATGGTCATGATATCGGGCGTCACACCCAGGCGCTCCGCGCCGAAATTGGCGCCAAGCCGGCCAAAGCCGGTGATCACCTCGTCAAAAATCAGCAGAATGCCATGCTTGGTGCAGATATCGCGCAGCCGCTTCAGGTAGCCCACCGGCGGCACCAGCACACCGGTTGACCCGGCCACGGGTTCCACCATGACAGCGGCGATGGTCTCGGCGCCATGCAACGCCACCAGGTTTTCCAGCACATCGGCCAATTCGGCGCCATGCGTCGGTTCACCCCTGCAATAGGCGTTCTTGGCCGGCAGATGCGTATGCGGCAGATGATCCACATAAGGCAGCAACGCACCGAATTGCTTACGATTGGGCCCAATGCCACCCACCGACATGCCGCCAAAGCCCACGCCATGATAACCGCGTTCGCGCCCAATCAACCGCACGCGAGAGCTTTCGCCGCGCGCCTTGTGATAGGCGAGCGCGATTTTCAGCGCCGTATCCGCGCTTTCACTGCCCGAATTGGTGAAGAAAACCCGGTCCAGCCCATCGGGCGTCATATCCGCAATCCGTGCGGCGGCTTCAAAGGCGATGGGGTGGCCAAGCTGGAAGGCGGGCGCGAAATCCATGATCGCGGCCTGCTTTTGGATCGCTTCCACAATCTCCCGCCGGCCATGCCCGGCGTTACAGCACCAAAGGCCAGAGGTACCGTCCAGAATCTCCCGCCCTTCCGGCGTGTAGTAATGCATGCCCTCAGCCCGGGCGAGCATGCGCGGGCGGTCCTTGAAATACTTATTGTCCGAATAGGGCATCCAGAACGCGTCCAGATTATTCGGGCGCGGCACATTGATTTCATTCATCGGGGTATCTCCGGGATTTGAGACGATACAAACACCCGCTGGCGCGCTGGGGCAAGCGGGGGTTGTTCAGCCCTGCCTCAATTCGGGGAAATCTTCCTCCCGATACTCGCCGGCTGACCTGGTGCCGGCGGCGAAGCGCTTTTCTTCCAATTGGCGGAGTTCCACCCGCCGGATCTTGCCGGAAATGGTTTTCGGCAGTTCATGCACTTCAAGGCGCCGCACGCGCTTGAAGGCGGAAAGCCGCCCGCGCAGATGCTGGAAGATGGAAAGCATGGTGGCCAGGTTCGCCACCGCGCCCGGCGCCAGCGCAATGAACGCCTTGGGCACCGCCATGCGCATGGCGTCCGGCGCGGGCACCACGGCGGCTTCCGCCACTGCCTCATGCTCGATCAGCACGCTTTCAAGTTCAAAGGGCGAAATCCGGTAGTCGGAGGCTTTGAAGACATCATCCGCCCGCCCGACATAGGTCAGGTAGCCATCCTGATCGCGATTGGCGACATCACCGGTGCGATAGAAAGCCTCACCCGCCGGCAGGGTGCTACCATCATCAGCCTGATAGCCCATCATCAGCCCGGTTGGCGCGGGGTTGAGGGCGATGCATACCTCCCCCTCCTCAGCCGGCTTGTCATCGGGGTCGAGCAGCACAATCCGATAACCCGGCAGCGGCTTACCCATGGAGCCTTCCTTCAAGGGCATCCCCGGCGGATTGCCGATTTGTGCCGTGGTTTCGGTCTGGCCGAAGAAGTCACGGATCGTGAGGCCCCAGGCGTCGCGCACCTGTTCGATGATCTCCGGGTTGAGCGGTTCCCCCGCGCCAGCCACTTCGCGCAAGGAGGTGCGGATGGATTTCATGTCTTCCTGGACAAACATGCGCCAGACCGTGGGCGGGGCGCAGAGTGTGGTGACGCCATTGGCGGCAATCGCTTCCAGCATGCCACGCGCATTGAAACGCGGCTGATTGGCGATGAACACCGCCGCCCCCGCAATCCAGGGCGCAAAAATGCAGGACCAGGCATGTTTCGCCCAGCCAGGCGACGAAATGTTCAAATGCAAATCGCCCGGCTGCAAGCCGAGCACGAACATGGTGGAAAGATGCCCCACCGGGTAGGATTGATGGCTATGCAAAACCAGCTTCGGCTTGGCCGTGGTGCCTGACGTGAAATAAAGCAGCATCGGATCGCTGGCCTTGGTCGGCCCATCCGGCGTGAAGCTGGCCGCACCCTGATGCAGGGTTTCATAAGCGATCCAGCCCGCCGGCGCCGCGCCCACCGCGATGCGTGTCACACCCGCTTCCATCCCTTCGAATTTCGGCGCATCGGCAGCATTGGCCACCACGAAACGCGCGCGGCCTCCATCGAACCTATCCTTCAGATCAGCGCCGGCCAGCAAGGTGGTGGCAGGGATCACCACGGCGCCCAATTTCATCGCCGCCAGCATCACTTCCCACAGCGGCACGACATTGCCGAGCATGAGCAGGATACGATCACCACGCTTGACGCCAAGCGCGCGCAGCCCATTGGCCACGCGGTTGGACGCCACCGAAAGCTCGGCAAAGCTGCGCTCCGCCGCGCCATCACCAACAATGCGGAGTGCGGGGCGCGCGCCATGCGCGCCTTGGGCCAATTCCGCATCAAACCAATCAAGCGCCCAGTTGAATTGATCCAGTTCCGGCCAGCGGAAATCGCGATAGGCCGTGGCGTAATCGCCGCGCTGCGCCAGCAGGAAATCCCGTGCGGCTTTGAAGGCTGAATGGCTCATGCGCTGATGCTCCCCAACCGCGCAACTGGGCACGGTGCTTTCTTGTTTTCAGGCCAAGGCTAAATCAGGCTGATGTGAGGGAACAAGCACCATCTTATTCCACCTTGATCCCCGTCGCCGCCACCACGCGCTGCCATTGCGGCACATCACTCTCCAACAACGCCGCCAATTCAGCCGGGCCGGTCAGCAGCGGCGTGGTACCAGCGGCGGCGAAGCGCGCGCGTACATCGGGCAGGTCTCGGATGCTGCCCAAGGTTTCCGCCATGCGGGCGATGATTGCGGGCGGCGTCGCGCGCGGGGCGGCGATGGCATACCAATTCAGCGCGACATAGCCGGGCACGATTTCATTGATGGCAGGTATGTCCGGCAGTGCCGGCAAGCGCCGCGGCCCCGCCACGCCCAAAAGCCGCGCGCGGCCGCCCTGCACATGCGGCAGGGTTTCCACCGTGCTCGCGAAAACCATGTCTATTTCGCCGGCATAAAGCGCTGTCATGGCCGGCGCCGCCCCGCGATAGGACACATGGGTCAGATCAAGATTGGCGGCCAGCGCGAAAAGCGCCCCCGAGAGATGGTTGGAAGACCCAACGCCGCCACTGCCATAGGTCAGCCGCCCCGGTTCAGCCCGTGCCGCGTTCAACACATCTTGCACGCTTTGATAAGGCGATGCCGCGCGGACCACCATGGCGGTTGGGATATCCGCGACCAGACTGACCGGTGCCAAAGCGGTGCGCGGATCAAGCCCCCGATTGGGGTAAAGCGCCGGCACGCTGGCAAGTGACGCGCTGGTCAGCACAAAAGCCGTGCCATCGGGCGGCGATTGCACCACGGTATGAATGCCAATGCTGCCGCCCGCACCGGGGCGATTTTCAATAATGAAGGGCTGGCCCAGCCTTTCCTTCAAATGTTCGGCCAGCAAGCGACCCACCAGATCAATCGGCCCGCCCGCACCAAAGGGGATGATGATCCGCACCGGCCGATCCGGCCAGGCAGGCTGCGCACGGGCGCATGTGATGAAGGGCAGGGCAAGCGCGGAACCGAGCAGCACCCGGCGCGAGGCTTTTTTCATGGCGGTTGTTCCTCCGCCAGCATTAAAGGCTGTTGCTGCTTGTATGGGAATACGCGGGCTCTACCCCAGGCGCGGCAAATGCGGCGGAATCCGCATGCCAAGGGAAAGCGGAACGGGCCAGATTTCCTCAACCGCGCGCAGTTTGCGAAAGCCCGCCGCCAGATAGCCCGGCAGCGCGCGCGGGTGATCCGCATTGCAGGTATTCACCGTGATGGCCGGCAGGCCGATATGCCAAGCAGCATCTACCGCATGGCGGAGAAAAGCAGCACCAAGCCCAGTGCCAATGGCCCAGGGCATCAGCCCGAAATAGGAGAGATTCGTTGTCTGTCCGGCGCGATAGTCCAGCTCATAAAACCCGGCCGGTTCGCCATCCCGCAACAGCACATGCACGCTGACGGAAGGATGGCCAAGCAAGCCTGCCAATTCTGCATCGGACGCCAGGCGCCGCATCCACCACAGCCAGGGCGCGCCCACCGTGTCGTAAAGGTAGCGATAGAAGGGCACCGAGCAATGCCGCACCCTTTCTACCCGCGCATCAGCCGGCAAGGCAGGTGCTGGGCTGGTCGGCGGCGCATCCATGCGCAGGAAAGTCACCTGCACTTTCAAGCGCAGGACGGGGTCGGATGGCTGCATGGACAAGGTGACTAGCGCAGAATGCACGCCGATGGAAACGGCCAGAGGCCCATAAAAAAACACGCGCCCCGGAAGGGGCGCGTGCCGTGCCTAAATCACTTCAGAAGCGATCAGTGTTCGACGTCAGCCCAAATCTTGCGCTTCACCGCATAGGTCAGACCGGCAAGGATCGTCAGGAAGATAATGATCTTCACACCAAGGGCGCGGCGCTGTTCAAGCTCCGGCTCCGCGGCCCATTGCAGGAAGGTCGAGACATCATGCGCCATTTGTTCAACGGTCGCCTTGGTGCCGTCGGCATATTCGACCTGATCGGGGTTCAACACCGGGCCCATCGCGATCTGATGGCCGGGGAAATACTTGTTGTAGTGCATCCCATCCATCACGGTGACGCCGGGCGGCGGGTCCACATAGCCGGTCAGCAATGCGAACAGGTAATCCGCACCGCCCGCCCGCGCCTTGGTCATGACCGAAAGATCAGGCGGCAAAGCACCATTATTTGCCGCACGCGCCGCCGCATCATTCGCGAATGGACTGCGGAAACGATCTGCCGGACGGCCGGGGCGTTCGAACATCTGGCCCTCATCATTCGGGCCATCCTTGATTTCAAACTGGGAAGCAATCGCCGCAACCTGCGCTTCGGTCAGCCCCAATTCACGTAGATTGCGATAGGAAACCAAGCGCAAGCCGTGGCAGGCCGCACAGACTTCCTTGTAAACCTGGAAGCCACGCTGGGCGCTGGCGCGATCATAGGTGCCGAAAATCCCATCAAAGGAGAATTTCCGATCCGGAATGGGGATGGCTTCCCCCGCCGAATGGGCAGGGGCAGCGGCAAATAGGCCAATAGCCAGGGCGAGGGCCTTGAAGGAAGTGCGCAACATGATCAGGCCTTCTCCATCGGCTTGGCCGCCGCGCCCATGGGCAACGGTCCTCCACCCAGAACGGGGCGGGATATACTTTCTGGTAGCGGCAAGGGCCGCTCAAACTTCGCCAGTAGCGGCAGGACCACCAGGAAATAGGCGAAGTAATAGGCGGTGGAAATCTGCGCGATCAGCACATAGATGCCTTCCGCCGGCTTGGCGCCAACCCAGAGCAGCACAAGGAAGTTCACCGTCCAAAGCAGGAAGAACGGACGCGCCAGGGGGCGGAAACGCATGGACCGCACCGGGGACCGATCCAGCCAAGGCAGCACGAACCAGATCAGGATCGAACCAAACATCAGCAGCACGCCGCCGAGCTTATCCGGCACCGCGCGCAGAATGGCGTAGTAGGGCAGGAAGTACCATTCCGGCACGATATGCGGCGGCGTCACGAGCGGATTGGCCGGGATGTAATTGTCCGGATGGCCCAGATAATTCGGCGCAAAGAACACCAGCGCGGCGAAGACGATGAAATACACCACCAGCCCCACGCTATCCTTCGCCGTATAATACGGATGGAAGGGCAGCGTATCCTGCGGACCCTTGGGCTCAACGCCCAGCGGGTTATTGGACCCTGTGATGTGCAGCGCGGCGACATGCAGGAACACCACGCCTAGGATCACGAAGGGCAGCAGGTAGTGTAGGCTGAAAAAGCGGTTGAGTGTGGCATTATCCACGCTGAAACCGCCCCAAAGCAGTTCCACGATGAAGTTACCCACCACCGGGAAGGCGCTGAACAAATTGGTGATGACCGTCGCACCCCAGAAGGACATCTGACCCCAGGGCAGCACATAGCCCATGAAGGCTGTTGCCATCATCAGCAGGAAGATCACGACACCCAACATCCACAGCAATTCGCGCGGTGCCTTGTAGGAACCGTAATACATGCCGCGGAAGATGTGGATATAGACCACAATGAAGAACATGCTGGCGCCGTTCATGTGAACATAGCGAATGAGCCAGCCGAAATTCACATCGCGCATGATGCGTTCGACGCTGTCGAAGGCAAGATTGGTATTCGCGACGTAATGCATGGACAGGAAAATACCCGTCGCGATCATGATCATCAGCGTGACCATGGCGAGTGCGCCGAAATTCCAGAAATAGTTGAAATTCTTCGGCGTCGGGAAGGTTCCGTATTCCTTCTGCATCATCGTGAAGACCGGCAGGCGCTGATCTACCCAGCGCACCACCGGATTCTTGAATTCGCTATTGTGCAACCCGATTGACATGTCTTTCTATCCTCAACCGATTCTGATCTTGGTGTCGGATGTGAAGGCGTATTGCGGAACGTCAAGGTTCCGGGGCGCGGGACCTTTGCGAATTCTGCCAGCCGTATCGTAATGGCTGCCGTGGCAGGGGCAGAACCACCCGCCGTAATCGCCGCGCGTATCGGTTGGCTTCTGGCCGGTGGGTACACAGCCAAGATGCGTGCAAATGCCAATCAGCACCAGCCATTGCTCCCGCTGGACGCGGGATTGGTCGGTCGCCGGATCGGGCAGAGAATTGACAGGGACAGCGCGCGCTTCCTGGATTTCCTTGGCCGTGCGGCTACGTACGAAAACCGGCTTGCCGCGCCACATCACCGTCACGGCCTGGCCTTCCGCGATGGGCGCCAGATCCACATCCGTGTTCGCCAGCGCCAGCGTGTCCTTCGCGGGCATCAAGGAAGCAATGAAGGGCCAAGCAATGGCGCCAACACCGACCGCGGCGAAAGCGCCGGTCACGAGTTTCAGAAAGTCACGCCGCGGAGCGCCATCGGGCGCCGCATGAGCGGTATCAGCCATCCTCACCATCCTTTTACGACGGGGAGCCCCCTTGCCGAGGGCCTCACTTCGCCGCACGATTTAGGCCTGCACCCCAAGGGTGCCAAGATCACAACGAAATGGCGGCGCCGAAGCATCGGCCCCGCCAAGACGGGGGTCTTATAATAGGTGGATTTGCAAGGTGTAAATGCGCCCCCGTGTAACATTGGAAGCCTGCCATGGAAAAAACTGCTGCTGGCCCTCAGGGCCACCCCTTTGTGGCCCCCGCCCGCGCCTGGTTCGAGGAATTGCGCGACCGGCTTTGCGCCACCTTTGAGGCGATTGAGGATGATTTGGCCCAAGGCCCCCATACCGGCCTGGCGCCGGGCCGCTTTACCCGCACTGCCTGGGAAAGACCCGAAGGGGGCGGGGGCGTCATGTCCGTCATGAAGGGCAGGGTTTTTGAAAAGGTGGGGGTCAATGTCTCCACCGTTTTTGGCGAATTCTCCCCGGAATTCCGCAAGCAGATTCCGGGCGCCGAGGAAGACCCGCGCTTTCTGGCGACAGGTGTGTCTCTGGTAGCACATATGCAAAGCCCGCGCGTCCCGGCGGCGCATATGAATACGCGTTTCATCGTGACCCGGAATGCCTGGTTCGGCGGCGGGGGGGACATCACGCCCATGAAGCCTGAGGCGCCAGAAGCCCAGGCCGATGCGGCGGATTTCCACGCGGCGTTCAAGGGCGCCTGCGACACGCATGACGCAACCTATTACCCGCGCTTCAAAAAATGGTGCGATGAGTATTTCTTTCTGCCCCATCGCGGGGAACCACGCGGCCTTGGCGGGATTTTCTATGATTGGCTCGGGGATCGCACGCCGGGCAAGGGGATTGATGCGGATTTCGCCTTCACCCGCGATGTCGGCCTGGCTTTCCTGCAAGCCTATCCCGCCATTATCCGCAAACGCATGCATGAAGCCTGGACCGAGGCTGAGCGGGAAGATCAATTGATCCGCCGCGGTCGCTATGTGGAATTCAACCTGCTGCATGACCGGGGCACGATTTTCGGCCTGAAGACCGGTGGCAATGTGGAGGCCATTTTGATGTCCATGCCACCCGCAGTGAAGTGGCCGTGACCTAGGACCTGAAAGCACGTAGTGCGAGCCACGCCCCAATGAACCACAGCAGCACCTGAACCACCTGCCGGAACCGCGCTTCCGGCAGGCTGAAACGGAGCCTCTGGCCGAGCAGCATGCCCGCAAAGGCCGGCACCAATGCCAGCAGGGACATGGCGCCGATATCGCCCGTGATGACCCCACTAAAGGCCAAGGCAAGCGTCAAAGACGCGTTGATCAAAAGCACACAGAACCCATAGGCCTGCACGAATTGTTCCCTCGGCAGGCGAATGGCTTGCAGCCAAGGGGCAGCCGGCACCAGGAAACTGCCTGTAAAGCCCGCCATGATGCCAGACACCAAGCCCATCGGCGCGGCCAGCAGCCGTTCCAGCTTGCGGCGCGGCGCCGGCAGATTGGGTGCTGCCAAAGCGAGTGTCGCGGAAGCCAGCAGGCTCAGCCCCAAAAGCCCCGACAGCAAACGCCCATCCACCGATGCCAAATGCCAGGCAGCGGCGATGGTACCGGCCACGGCGCAGGCCAAAAACACGCCGATGCGCGGCACCACCACGCGCAATTGCCCCCCAGCCAAACCCTGCCAGACATTGGTGACAAAGGCCGGCACCAGCATCAGCGCGATGGCTTCCGGGATGGGCCGCAGCAGGGCAACAAGGGCGACACTCACGGTCGGCAAGCCGAAGCCCGCAACACCCTTCACGAAGCCGGCCAGGATGAAGATCAGGCCGATCAGAAAGACATCAGCCACGCTTTCGGCCCCGCTGCATCGGGGGGCCAAACCAGCAAAGCAAAGCCGCCACCGGCACGAGCCACATGATCCGCGCGCCATAGCGCGGATGCGGCGCGGAAAGCCCGCCGCAGATCAGCGCATTGCCAAGCACCGCCGCCAGCAGAAAAAGCGTGAGTGCCAGAGCCAAACCCTGCCCACGCCAAGCCGCCGAACCCAGCATCGGTAACGCCAGCAGCACCACCAGCAGATGAAGCGGATTGAGCGGCATCAGCGCATCCTTCAACACGCCTTGCGCTTGCCGTGCCTCATCAAAAGCCGCCAATTCGCGTTGCGAAAATCCTTGTTCGATGCGCGGGCGGACTGCCACCGTGAAATGCGCCTCATCCAAGGTGTCGCCAATGCCGAAACTGCCAAGCTGCACCAGCATATTGCCGGCCATGGCACGGGCCACGCCAAGCGGATCGGTGCGGAGTGTCTCCGCGACAATCCGCCCCGCTTCCGGCGCCAACATCATACCGCCCAGAAAGCGTGGCTGGCCGGCAGCGTCACGATTTACCGGGCTTTCCGGCGCCCAGAGGAAATCATTGGCCGGCATGGGCAGCCGATCCGTGAAGGCGCAAAGATACCAGCCTGCATCAGGGCAGCGCGCCCTCAGCACTGCCGTCGCCGGGCCATCTTCCTGCAAGCGCGCCAGCAGAAAAACCGAGCCATAAGGTGAGAGTGCAACACGCCCATGACCGATGGCATTGGTGACGAACAGCGCAGCCACGGCAATCACCACCGGCAAAACCATGGCAAAAATCCGCACAGGATAGCGCCACAAGCGCAGCAGCAGCGCGATCCCACAAAGCCCAAGCGCCAGCGGCAAATGCGCGAGATGCGCCGCAATACCGAGCGCCACCAGCGCGACCAAATAGCCACGCTCAAACCGCGTCAGCGCCGCAGCGCCAAAGCCCAGCAGGAATAGCCCCAACACAACAATCGGCGCGAAGATATCAGGCATCAGCAGCGCGGTGCTGAAGGGGGCGCTTGTAGCCAGGGCGGTGAAGGCGCAAAGCCCAATATGCCACAGCGGCGTTGCGTCACCGCGCAGCACGCGCTGCGTCAACCACAGCAAATGGGACAGGATCAGACCCTGCGCGATCACTGGCCCCCAAAGGCTGATATGCCAATGAAAAGCATGCAGGAATGGCCCGTAGATATAGGGCTTGTCCCACAGCATCAGCGGCCCAAGCGTTTGATGCAAAAAACCGCCGCTATCGCTAAACAGTAGCGGATAACCATTGAAGAAGGCGGGCCAGATCAGCAGCAAGGCCCCGGCCAGTACCGCCGAGAATGCGCGGACTTTCAAACGTTTTTGACCGACCAACGCGCGGCGGCGGCGTCATCCTCATTCTTCGCGGCCACCCAGCGCGCATCGCCATCGGCAAATTCCTCGCGCTTCCAGAAGGGCGCCTTGGTCTTCAGCCAATCAATCAGGAAGGCGCAAGCTTCAAGCGCGGCGGCGCGATGCGCAGAAGCAGTCAGCACCAGCACAATCGGCTCGCCTGGCAGAATGCGGCCAACGCGATGGATCACGGTGCAGCCGGTCAGCGGCCAGCGTGCCTCCGCCTCCGCCGCGATGCGGCCAAGCGCGCGTTCCGTCATGCCGGGATAATGTTCCAGCACCATCGCCGCCAGGCCATCATCGCCACGACACACGCCAAGGAAACTGGCGACACCGCCGACATCGGTCCGGCCTGCGGTCAGCGCCGTGCTTTCCGCCGCCATATCAAACAGCGCTTCCTGCACCTGGATGCGCGCCATGGCTCAGCCCCCGGTCACGGGCGGGAAGAAGGCAATCTCATCGCCTGCCGCTACGGGATGATCCGGCGCGGCGAAATCCTGATTGACGGCAGCGCGAATTTGCTTGGCGTCCGCAAAGGCCGCCGCATGGCCGGGGCTGCGGGTCGCGAGCCATTCGCGCAACCCGGCGACATCACGGATTTCCGGCGGCGGGGCCACTTCTTCTTCCGCGAAACCGATCTTCTGGCGCAGCCAGGCAAAATAGAGAATGCGCATGGCGTTTCAGCGCGGTGTGGGCACCGAGGTGATGCGCCCGCCCGGCCCGATGATGGTGGTGGTGCCGCCATCGCGCACTGCTATGCCACCGCCCGCTGTGCCGGGTTGGTTGAAGACCTGGGTGCGATCATTGCCGCCCGCCACAATGCCGGCGGGTTGGCCGGGGGCGCCTGGAATCACGGTGCCTTCAACCCGCGCAGGCGGTGGCGCCGGCATGGCGGAAGGTGTCGTGGCCGGCGGCGAAGGCGCGCGTGGCGGCACGGATGCCATGGGCGGCGGCGTTGAGCTGCTGCTGCGCGGTGGGGGCGGTGGGGGTGGCAGGCGCAGCGCATCATCCGGCGTCATTGGCGCGGGCGGCGTGGCGGGCGCGCGCATCGCGGCATAATCCAGATTTTCCGTGCGCAGCACTTCCGCGCTTGTATCGCCGCTGGTCACCCGACGAAGCGTCAAGCTATCCACCGTCGGGATGGCGGCATTGCGGCTGGTATTCCAGCTTGGCTGCCAATTCGGCGCGCAGCCTTGCAGCGCCAGCATTGCCCCAAGCAGCAAAACAGAATGTCGCATGGCTTTCCCCGCCCCTTCGATACTCAAGATGCGCTGCCCAAGGTTCAGACTCAAGGCTGCCCCGGCGGTTTTGCCGGTGCATCTCGGCTGGGGGGTGTTTCCCCCTGCGCGAGGCTCAGCCCCGCACGCAAATAATCCCAACCGGTGATTAGCGTGAGCACCGCAGCCGCCCAGAGCATGCCCTCCCCAATCAGGGAAACCGGCAAAAAGCCAAGCCCGATCACCGGCGCTCCACTATCGCCCGCCAGCAAGGTGCCAAGCGCGCCCATCTGAAACCCCGTCTTCCATTTCGCGAGCGGCGTAACCGGCAGCCCCACCCGTAATTCCGCCAGAAATTCACGCAGGCCAGAGACCAAAATTTCGCGCAGCATGATGACAATGGCCGGAAACAGCCCCGCATCGGATAGCCGGCCATAGCCCGCCAGCAGCATCAGCGCCGCGGCAACCAGCAGCTTATCGGCAATGGGGTCCAACATGCGGCCAAAGCCGGAAACCGCGCCGCGATCCCGCGCGATTTTCCCATCAAAATAATCTGTGATGGCAGCAAGGGAGAATACCACACAGGCCGCCATATCCGCCTGCGGCGTATTGATCGAAGCCAGCACCACCAGCAGCGGTATGGCCGCGATGCGCGAAAGCGTCAGCAGATTGGGCAAGTCGGTTGGCATTGCCCTTCCATTAACCCGGAATAGAGAGTTTTGGCACCCTTGTTCAGCAATATTCAGCCAAGCGCTGCATTTGGGTGGAAATGGTCATGAATCCGCCTGGCCAAGGCCGGACCAACACCTGGGCAGGCTTCCAAATCCGCCAGCCCCGCCTGCCGCACCCCACGGGCCGAGCCGAAATGATTCAGCAATTTGCGCTTCATCGCCGCCCCAACGCCCGGCACCTCATCCAATTCAGACCGCGTCAAAGCCTTGGATCGCCCGGCGCGATGGGCGGAAATGGCGAAGCGATGCGCCTCATCCCGCAGGCGCTGCAGATAGAACAGTACCGGGTCACGCGGCGGTAGTTGGAAGGGATCGCGCCCCGGCGCGTGGAACCATTCCCGCCCGGCATCGCGGTCCGGCCCCTTGGCAACAGCGACCAGGGGCAGATCATCCAAACCGAGGCCAGCCATGATTTCCCGCGCGGCGGAAAGCTGGCCGGCGCCGCCATCAATCAGCACCAGATCGGGCCAGCCATCACCAGCGCGCGCCGGGTCTTCGCGCAAAGCGCGGCCAAAGCGGCGTTCAAACACTTCGCGCATCATGGCGAAATCATCATTGGTGGCGGCGGTCTTGATGGCGAATTTCCGGTAGCCCTGCTTCATGAAGCCTGTGGGGCCGGCCACCACCATGACGCCATAGGCATTCGCACCCTGGATATGGCTATTGTCGTAAACCTCGATCCGTTCCGGCGCGCCGGGCAGGCCGAAAAGAGTGGCGGTGCCTTCCAGCAACGCCGCCTGGGCGGTGCCTTCCGCCATGCGCCGTTCCAGGGCTTCGCGCGCATTGGTCGCGGCATGTTCAAGCGCTTCGTGTTTTTCGCCGCGTTGCGGGCGACGCAATTCAACGCGCCGCCCTGCCTTGATGGCCAAAGCCTCAGCGATAAGCGCGGCTTCGGGCGGGTCATGCGATAGCAACAGCAAGGGCGGCGGCGGCAAATCTTCATAAAGCTGACCAAGGAAGGCGCCCATCACTTCCTCGGCGCTTTGGTCCTGCTTGGCGTGGCTCAGGAAAAAGGCGCGATTGCCGTTGTTGCGCCCGCCACGAAAGAAAAACACCTGCACGCAGCTTTGCCCCGCCGCCTGATGCAAAGCGATCACATCCGCATCGCCCATGCCTTCCAGATTGACACGATCCTTGCCCTGAATATGCGTGAGGCCCCGGATACGGTCCCGAAGCGCCGCCGCGCGTTCAAACTGCAAATCAGCCGCCGCCGCTTCCATCTCAGTCGCCAGGCGCTTTTGGATGGAAGGTGTTTCGCCGGACAGAAATTGCTTCGCCTCCGCGACCAGCGCGCCGTAATCGGCCTGCGATATCCGGTCCACACAGGGCGCGGCGCAGCGCTTGATTTGGTACAAAAGACAGGGCCGGGTGCGCGTATCAAACACCGTGTCCCGGCAGGACCGCAGCAAAAACACGCGCTGTAGCGCCGCCAGCGTCTGATTGACCGCCCAGACGGACGCAAAAGGTCCCCAATAGGAAGCGCCCTTTAGCCTTTCCCCGCGATGCTTGGCAATCTGTGGAAAGGGGTGATCTTCCGTGATCACCAGCCAGGGATAGGATTTGTCATCCCGAAGGACGATGTTGAAGCGCGGCCGGAAGCGCTTGATGAAATTGGCTTCCAGCAGGAGCGCCTCGGCCTCTGACGCGGTTGTCACCACTTCCAGTGACCGCGTTTCGAACACCATGCGCCTTAGGCGCTCCGGCAGGCGGCCAAGCTGGGTATAGGAAGTGACGCGCTTTCTGAGCGACCGCGCCTTGCCGACATAAAGCGCCTCCCCCTTCTCATCCAACATGCGATAGACGCCAGGGGCGGTCGGCAGGGTGGGCAGGGCGGCTTCCAGCACTGCCAGACCCTGGAAGGACGGGCTTTCAGGGGCGGGTGGCGCGGTTTCGGTCATCTGGGTCAGCTTATGGCAAGGGGGCGGCAAACTTGTCCACGAAACCTGTGGATAAACCTGTGGGAAGCCGCCAAGACAATCCTGTTAAAGCTATGTTACACAAAGATTCTAAGCCTTTGCCCAGTTTTGCGGCGCCCGGCTTGTAACAAACTAAGTTATTGTTTTATCTTATTTTTATCCCGAGTCGCAATCCCGGTTTGGCGTCAAGGGGGAAAATCCGGACAGTAGTCAGAAAGCTTTTGGGCGTGGTTTTCGGGCGGTGGACAATCCGCAGCGCGGTCAATGTCAAAATCGTGATCTTTCAATGACAACGCCGACGTTGATGCCACCGGGCATTGCCTCCGGCTTGGTCACACCGACCCTCACGCGCCTGATGCGGGCATCTTCCAGCAGGCTGATGGCGATGCGCTCGGCCAGGGTTTCAGCGAGCCGCACATGGGCAGACGTGGCGATCCGCCGCGCGGTTTCGGCCGCTGCCGCGTAATCCACAACGCGGACCAGACGGTCTGGCCCTTCTGCTGCGGGGGCTTCGGGGTCCTCCACCGCCAATTCCAGGTCCAGGATCACGCGCTGCGGGCGGGTTTCCTCATGCGCATAGACGCCAAGCAGTGCCTGGACTTCCAGGTTGCGCACAAAAACCAGCCGCAGCCCCGCCGCAGCATCAGGGGCGAAGCTCATTCCAAAGGCTCCTGCCCGAAGGAGGGCGACCATTGCAAATGCTGCCCGCCATCCAGCGCAATCATCTGCCCCGTCATGGATGGGAGTGAGAGTATGGCCATCAAGGCGCGCGCCACTTCGTCAGGGCTGGTCGGGCGCGACAGCGGCGTTGCTTGCGCTTGCCGGTCGAAATGTTCCCGGGATTGGCGGGGGCTGGGCAAGGCGGGGCCAGGCCCGATGGCATTCACCCGAATGCGCGGCGCGAGAGCCAAGGCCAGGCTTTGCGTCAGTGCCCAAAGCCCAGCCTTGGACACGGTGTAGGAAACGAAATGCGGCGTCAGCGACCAGACGCGCTGATCCAGCATATTCACGACCAGGCCCTGCGCAGCATCCGGCAAAGCCTTGGCAAAATCCTGCGTCAGCACAAAGGGCGCGCGCAAATTGGGTTCCATATGCCGGTCCCAGGATTCGCGCGTTGCATCATCCCATTCATCGCGTTCGAAGGTGGAGGCGTTGTTCACCAGCACCCCCAATGGACCCAGCGCCTTGGTCGCATCCGGTATCAACCGCGCCACTTCGGCTTCCTGGCCAAGTTCGGCGCGGAGCGTGATGGCGCGGCGGCCAAGGGCGCGGATATCGGCCGCCGTTGCCTCGGCCGCATCGGCGCTGGCTGCGTAATGGATGGCGATATCAAAGCCGGCTTCAGCCAGCGCGAGCGACATGGCACGACCAAGCCGCTTGCCGGCGCCCGTGACCAGCGCGGCGGGGGGGAGGTTGGTGGGGATCATGGATGGGCTGATAGCCGCAAAACCTGCCGGGGCCTATGCCCAATGGCCCGATCGCTGCTGTCGGTTCCCGATAGCAGCGTGAATGGGCACACCAGATGTGCGGCTAGTGGTACGCGGGGGTATTTCGGGGACGGGGAAGGTCAGCATCAATCGCACCACTAGCGCGACAAGCGCCGCTTCACCTGCTAACCCCCGCCGCATCATGTCTGACACCTCCATTCCCGCCGCCCGTATCGCCGAAGAAGCCGCCCGCAGGCGGAGCTTTGCCATCATCGCCCATCCGGATGCGGGCAAAACCACCCTCACGGAAAAACTGCTGCTGAAGGGCGGCGCCATTCAGCTTGCCGGCGCGGTGCGCGCCAAGGGCAATGCGCGGCGCACGCGTTCGGATTGGATGAAGATTGAACAGGATCGCGGGATTTCAGTGGCTACATCCGTGATGACCTTTGAGCGTGATGGTGTGGTCTTCAACCTGCTCGACACCCCAGGCCACGAGGATTTTTCGGAAGACACCTATCGCACCCTAACTGCGGTGGATGCCGCCGTGATGGTGCTGGATGCGGCGAAAGGGATTGAAAGCCAAACGCGCAAACTGTTTGAAGTTTGCCGGATGCGTGACATTCCGATCATCACCTTCATCAACAAGATGGACCGCGAAGCGCGCGAACCTTTCGAATTGCTGGATGAAATCCAGAACCTGCTGGCGCTGGATGCAACGCCCGCCGCCTGGCCCGTGGGCCGCGCTGCTGACTTTGCAGGTGTTTATGATTTGGCCACTGACCGTTTTCTGCCCGTCGCGGAAGGGGCGGAGCCGATCCAGCTTGAATCACCGGAAGACCCCAAGCTTGCCGAGTTGGTCGGTGATGACAGGGCCTTGGCGCTTTCCGAGGAAGTCTTGCTGGCCCGCGCCGGCTATCCGGAATTCGACACTGAGCGTTTTCTGGAAGGGTCTTTAACGCCAGTATTCTTTGGCTCCGCACTGCGGGATTTCGGTATTGCGCATTTGCTGGATGGGCTGGCGCGCCATGCGCCGCCGCCGCGCGCACGGCCAGCGGATCAGCGCCTGGTCACACCTGGTGAGGAAAAGCTGACTGGTTTTGTCTTCAAGATCCAAGCCAATATGGACCCCAATCACCGGGACCGCGTTGCCTTTGTGCGGCTATGCAGCGGGCGACTGACCAAGGGCATGCGGCTTCGGCAAAGCCGCACCGGCAAGCAGGTGCCAGTGAATGCGCCGCTGTTTTTCTTTGCCAAGGACCGTCAAGTGGCGGAAGAAGCCTGGCCGGGCGATGTTATTGGCATTGCCAATCACGGTACGCTGCGGATTGGCGATACGCTGACAGAAGGTGAGGCGCTTGATTTTCGCGGCGTACCTTCCTTCGCGCCAGAAATCCTGCGCCATATCCGCCTTGATGATCCCATGCTGGCGAAGAAGCTTCGCACCGCGCTTGATCAATTGGCGGAAGAAGGCGTGGTGCAATTATTCCGCCCGCGCGATGGCTCACCACCCGTGGTTGGCGTTGTGGGGCAATTGCAATTGGATGTGCTGCAAAGCCGCCTGAAGGTGGAATATGGCGTGCCAGCAGGGTTTGATGGCACGCCTTGGGAACAGGTACGCTGGATGGTATCCGACGAAGCCGGCGCTTTGGATCGCTTCGCGGAAGCCAATCGGCGCGATGTCGCAGAAGATCATGATGGTGCGCTTGTGGCGTTTTTCAGCAGCGATTGGCGCCGCCGCCGTGCGGAAGAAGAATGGCCCATGATCCGCTTCCATGCCGTGCGCGAACAGCATGGGGTGGGTGGGGGGAAGTAAGCCTTCCCCCGCAAGCCTTTGGCGTGCGTAGTTCTTACTTCACCGACGAGAATGACGTCGGCTGCAAAATCTCATTCGTCACTTTCGTCAGCAGCGGGCCATTTGCTTCGGTTTCTGCGCGCGCCTTGATCCAATCCGGATCGGCCTGGAACTTTGCCCATTTTTCTTCGCGCTCCGCCAATGATTTCCACGCCACCATATAGGTCAGGCTGTGGTTGGAATCACCAATCAGCGTGGTCCAGAAACCCGCCTGGCGAATGCCATGCTTGTCCCAAAGCTTCAGCGTGATGGTGTCAAACCGCTTCATCAGATCGGGCAGGCGCCCGGGCTGGCAGTGATAAATGCGAAGTTCATAGAGCATCGTTTTTCTCCTGAGTTGAAGGTTAATCTAGTTTAGCGCCAGATATTTCCACCAATTCGCGCCAAACGCGATCCTGGCTGCGCACATAATCCGTGAAGCCTTCCGGCGTGTCATCCGAAATGGCGGTGAAACCGAGCGGGATCAGCTTTTCGCCATATTCCTTGTCGCGCGCCGCGCCGATGGTAGCCCGGTGCAAAGCCTGCGCAATCGGTGCCGGTGTGCCGGCGGCGGCGGAAATGCAGTACCAGAATTCCATATCCATATCGGAACCAGGAATAAGCTCCGCCATGCCGCGCACATTCTCAAGCCCCGCGACCTGAGGCTGACGCTTCTGGCTACCAACCGCCAGCGCCCGCAGCCGCCCTTCACGCACATGCGGCATCAGCGCGGGCATGCCATCGAAAATCATATCCACATTGCCGGCAATGAGATCATTCAAGCCGGGTGCCAAGCCGCGGTAGGGCACATGCGAAACTTCGATCCCCGCGCTTTGCATCAGCTTTGAAATGGTCAAATGGCTGATGGTGCCAATGCCAGATGATGCTGCGCTGATCTGCCCGGGCCGGCGCTTCGCATCCGCCACGAATTCCTCAAAGCTCCTCCAAGGCCGATTGGCATTCACGACAAACAGCGTGGAGCCCACTGACACGCGGGAGATATGCGTGAAATCGCGAATGCCATCGAATGGCATACCTTTGTGGTAAAGGTATTTATTCGCAAGCAGAATCGTCGCCCCGCCCAGGAATAGCGTATGCCCATCCGGCGCGCTGCGGGCCACAACTTCGCCCGCGATATTTCCGCCAGCACCGGGGCGGTTATCAATCACGACCGTCTGACCCAGCAGCGGCCCCATGCGTTCCGCGACCAGCCGTGCGGTGATATCAGCCGCACCAGCCGGCGGGAAAGGCACTACAAGGCGCAAGGGCCGCGTTGGAAAACCCTGCGCCCGCGCAATGGCCGGCGCGGCAAGCCCCGCAATCAGCGCGGCGCGGCGGGTGATGTTGATCATGCTATCCTCCCTTTATTTTGTTGGTTCGCGGTGCAGTTCCGCAACTACGCCTTCCTGTCCCGGCAGGGCAGGGTAGCGGCGCATCACTTCCGGATCATGCCCCGGCACGATGTGCTTCGGGCTTGGTGCCAGGGCGCGAAGCTTATCAAAACCTTCCAGCATTTCGCCGATATGAAAAGCCGTGGTGAAGGGCCGGCCCGCTTCCATATTTTCGTAGAAATGCGTGACATCTGAAGCGAGCACCACGCGCCCGCGCGCCGTATTCACGCGCACGCATTGCAGCCCCATGGAATGGCCGCCGCAGGCATGCACAGTGATACCTGGTGCCACTTCTGCGTCACCATTATGGAACACAACACGTTCGGCGAAATTCATCCGCACCATGCCGACCACATCTTCGACTTCGAAGGAATGGCGAAGCTTTGGGTATTTCATGTAGCGCCCGGTCGCATACTGCATTTCCGGTTCCTGCAAATGGAATTTCGCCTTGGCGAATTTATGAAAGCTGCCGACGTGATCGTAATGCAGGTGGCTTATCACCACATCTTCGACCTTGTCAGGATCAACGCCGATCAGCTTCAGGCTTTCAATCGGGCAGCGCAGATAGTTGCGCTTGCGCTT
>Ga0315900_10002609_pt1 | contig 27261 bp, 26 predicted proteins | sample LakEriMetagenome_FD_203521 | JGI IMG/M metagenome (GOLD analysis project Ga0315900, IMG submission 203521) | Freshwater fungal communities from buoy surface, Lake Erie, Ohio, United States - Buoy 12 MA114 | ecosystem: Environmental > Aquatic > Freshwater > Lake > Lake biofilm | place: USA: Lake...
TTGGCGCCTATGATTCTCGAAGGCCGCCCTTACGGCAAGGTTGACGCGCGCACAAGCACAAGCCGAGCGCACTTTCCTTGGCCAGCAATGGCGGGAAGGCGCGCGCTATAGCGGAAAATTCGCGCGTTGCAAGCAGCCTGAGCCCGCCCTAGCAAGGGGCCACACAAACGAGGGGATCTCATTCATGACCGTGCTTCCTGTAACGCTCGCCGCCGCGGCGGCTGCCGCCGTGCTCAACATCTGGCTGGGGATCCGCATCGGCGCCCTGCGCACCGCGCTCCAGGTCAGCGTCGGCGACGGCGGGCACGAGAGCCTGCAGCGCCGGATGCGCGCGCAGCTGAACTATGTCGAGAACACCGGTTTCGTGCTGGTGCTGATCGCGGCGATCGAGCTGGCGGGCGCAGGGGATGCGTGGCTGGCCTATGTCGCGGCACTCTATTTCCTCGGCCGCATCGGCCACGGCTTCGGCATGGACGGCGGCAAGCTCAAGGTCGGCCGGATGATCGGCACGCTGCTGACGATGCTGGTGCAGCTTGGCCTCGCGGTGGTGGCGGTGCTGATCGTGATGGGGGTGATGTAACCCGCCACGTTCCTCCCCGTTCCAGCGGAATGGGGAGGCACTTGCTCAGCTCAACGCATAGTCCGAAACAAACGCATTGGTCTTGCGCTCGCGGCCGAAGGTGCTGGTGGGGCCGTGGCCGGGGATGAACATCACGTCCTCGCCGAGCGGCCAGAGGCGCTGGGTGATCGAATCGATCAGGTCCTGATGATTGCCCTTGGGAAAGTCGGTGCGGCCGATCGAGCCCTGGAACAGCACGTCGCCGACAATCGCGAAGCGGCTGGGCGCGTGGTAGAACACCACGTGGCCGGGGGTGTGGCCGGGACAGTGGATCACGTCGAGCGTCAGTTCGCCCACCGTCACCGTGTCGCCGTGCTGGAGCCAGCGGGTCGGGGTGAAGCTCTTGGCGACCATCCCATAGCGCGGGCCGTCATCATCCAATTGGTCGATCCAGAAGCGGTCGTCCTCGTGCGGGCCTTCGATGGGCAGGCCCAGTTCCTCGGCCAGCATCCCGGTCTGCCCGCAATGATCCAGATGCCCGTGGGTGACGAGCAATTTCTCCAGGGTAACGCCCGCCTTGGCGACGGCTTCCTTGAGCTTGTCCAAGTCGCCGCCCGGATCGACCAACGCCCCGCGCATGGTCTTGGTGCACCAGATCAGCGAGCAGTTCTGCTGGAGCGGCGTCACCGGAATGATCGCGGCGCGCATCGGCAGGTCGGGCTTGGGCGTGTCAGTCATGGGGTACGGCTTAAATCTTCCCCCCCTTCCACACAACCCGCCCGATAATCGCGACCTCCTCCGCCGCCACTTCGACCGGCGGGTAGGCGAGGTTCTGCGAGAGCAGCGCAATCCGCCCCGGCCCGGCGCTGGCGATGCGCTTGACCATCAGGGTTTCGCCGAGGCGCACCACATGAATGCCGTCGCGGAAAGGCCGGGGCGAGCGGTCGACGAGGATTTCGTCGCCGTCATTGAGCAGCGGCTCCATCGAATCCCCCTCGACCCGGATCGCGGAGAGCTCGGCGCGTTCGAGGCCCTGTTCGGCCAGCCAGCGGCGCGAGAAGCGGAAGGTGTCGAAGCCCCCCTCCCCGCCCGGCAGCGCCCCCGGCCCGGCCGAGGCGCCGAGATCGAGCCGCGGCACTTCGACCCATTCGCCGGAGTCGCGCCTTGCAGGCTTAACGTAGGAATTATCCTGCGCCTCGCGCAGCTCCGCCTCACCCACCCCGAAGAAGCGCGCGAGCGTCGCGCGATCCTGTTCCTCCAGCTTGCGGGGCGAGCCTTTGCGAATGAATTGCTGGAGATAGGTCGGATTGCGCCCCAACAACTCGGACAGGGAGGTGAGACTCACCCCCCGTTCCTGCGACAGGGCAAGCAGCCGGGCACGCGGTCCGGTGAGGCTTTGGGCGAGGTTTTGCGGGTCGGTAACCATGAAAATATCCTATACGTAGGACTTATCCTAGACAAGTAGGAAATGAAATGAAACAAATCAGGAACATCGAGCGAGTCGCCCGGTGTCGGCCCCGCCGTCAGCACGCAAGAGGGAGGTCAAACCATGCTGCTTCGGACCATCGAGTCGTTCCTGCGCGAGCACAACCTGCCCGCCACCAAGTTCGGGCGCCTCGCCGCCCATGATCCGCGCTTCGTGCTCGATCTGCGCATGGGCCGCTCGCCCCGCCGCGAAACCGAGCTGCGCACCCGCGCATGGATGCAGGGCTATAGCGACGGCGCCAATGCGCAAGCGAAGGAGATGGCATGATGCTGACCGAGAGCTTTCGCGATCCCTTCGCCCATGCCTTTGCCGATCTTGACGATCTCGAGGTGAAGTCGCTCGCCGCCGCCTTCCGCCCGCGCCGCACCACGGCCGACCGCGTGCGCGCCGCGCTCGCCGGACTGGCCGGGGGTCAGGGCACGGTGCTCAGCCACGACGAGACTGCCTGGGCCTCGATCACCTTTTCCGGCACGCGCCACAGCGTGGTGATGGAGTTCTGCGGCATCGATGCGGTCGCAGGCGGCGAGGAGCTGATCGAGCGCCTGCCCGATCACGAATTCGCGATCCCCGGCCAGCTGGTCGCCGATGCCGCCATCACCGAGGTCGACCACCGCTTCGGCGCGATGGAGCGGATGGAAGTCACCGCCGTGCTGCTGCTGCTGGAAGAGGGTTAGCCCTTTTGGATTTTGCGCAGGCCCATCCGGGCCTGCGTCCTCGGCGCAGCTCCTCCGCTACGCTACGGTGCACCTTCGGGCGCGCATTCGCGCTTGCGGACTTTCAGTCCGATCCCACACCTACCCCCTGAAGACGATCATCTTCTCGATGGTCATCTCGTGGCAGGTATAGGGGATGCCCCCTACCCCGTGGCCCGAGGTGCGCAGCCCTGCAAAGGGCATCCAGTCGGTGCGGAAGGCGGTGTGGTCATTCACCATCACGGCTGAGGCATCGATGTTGCGATAGGTGTAGAGCGCGCCTGCCAGATCATTGGTGAAGATCGCCGCCTGGAAGGCGACGTCCAAGGAATTGGCCTGGGCAATCGCGGCGTCGACGTCGGTGTAGGAATAGACGCAGACGGCGGGGCCAAAGACTTCGTTGCGCGAGATCGTGGCATCCGTCGGCGGGTTCAGCAGGACTGTCGGCGCATAGGTGGTGTCCGAAAGCTTTGCGCCCCCGCACAGGATCTGCGCGCCGCCTGCGCGCGCCTCGTCGATCCATTTGGCGACCCGTTCGACCTCCTTGGGACGGATCAGCGGGCCGCATTCGGTATCCTCGTGGATCGCATTGCCGACCTTGAGCTTGCTTGCTGCTGCGGCCAGCCGCTCGGCCAGTTCGCCGACGATCGAGGCATGGGCAAACACCCGCTGCACCGAGACGCAGACCTGCCCGGAATGGTAGAAGCCGCCCTTGGCGATGCTCGGCACGGCGAGGTCGAGATTGGCGCTGGGATCGACGATCACCGGCGCAACCCCGCCATGCTCCAGCGCGCAGCGCGTGCCGGGGGCGAGCTTGGTGCGCAGGCTCCAGCCGACCCCTGCCGAGCCGATGAAGCTGAAGAAGGCGACGCGCGGATCGCCGACCATCCGCTCCGACACATCGCGCGGCGGCTGCACGGCCTGCGCCCAGTCGGGCTCGAGCCCTGCCTCGTGCAGGATCGAGATGAATTCGAAGCACGACAGCGGCGTGTCGGCGGCCGGCTTGACGATCACCGGACAGCCCACCGCGACCGCCGGGGCGACCTGGTGGACGATCAGGTTCAAGGGGTGGTTGAAGGCCGAAACCGCCACCACCACGCCGATCGGCTCGCGCGTGGTCCATGCGAGGCGGCCATCGCTGGCCGGGGTGAGGCCCATCGGGATCTCGGTGCCCCTCAGCGAGCCGATCTCGTGGATGCACAGCTCGATCCCGTTGATCGCGCGGTCCACCTCGATGCGCGCATCGATCAACGGCTTGCCGCCTTCGTTGGCGATCTGGAAGGCGAGGTGATCGCGCCGCTCGCGCATGATGTCGCAGGCGCGGTGGAGGATCGCCGCGCGTTGGTGCGGCTTTTTCCACTGGCTCCGGTCGCGGGCCAGCCGGTGGGCGCGGGCTAGCGCCGCGTCCACCGCGTCCCAGTCATGCGTCGAAACGCTGCCGATCACCGACAGATCGAACGGGTTGACCACTTCATGCATGGCGGATGTCCTTCGCGCGGAGCCTGATCACAGCTCCTTGCTGAGCCGCTTGATGTCCTTGTTCAGGATCTGGTCGTTCTCGGTGTAATCGACCGGACAATCGATCAGGTGCACGCCGGGCGTATCGCGGCAATGGGCGAGCAGTTCGCGCAGATGCTCCGACGAGGTCACGCGGTGCCCGATCGCGCCGTAGCTTTCGGCGTACTTCACGTAGTCCGGATTGCCATAGGTCAGGCCGAAATCGACGAAGCCCATGTTCGCCTGCTTCCAGCGGATCATGCCATAGGCATCGTCGCGCAGGATCAGCACGGTGAGATTGAGGCCGAGGCGCACCGCGGTCTCCATCTCCTGGCTGTTCATCATGAAGCCGCCATCGCCGCAGATCGCCATCACCTTGCGGTCGGGATAGAGCATCGCGCTCATCATCGCCGAGGGCAGGCCTGCGCCCATGGTCGCCAGTGCATTGTCGAGCAGCACGGTGTTGGGCAGGTAGGCGGTGTAGCCGCGCGCGAACCAGATCTTGTAGACCCCGTTGTCGAGACAGATGATCCCGTCATGCGGCATCGCGTCGCGCACCTGCTGGACGAGATGCGGCGGGAAGATCGGGAAGCGGGTGTCGGCCGCCAGCGCGCTGGTGTGGTCGACCTCGGCCTTGTGATAGGCCAGCATGTGAGCGAAATCCCAGCTGCGGTTGGGGCTGATGTCTTCCTTCATCTGCCAGATCGCGTTGGCGATATCGCCGATCACTTCGATCTGCGGGAAGTAGACCGGATCGACTTCCGCCGTGCGGGTCGAGACGTGGATCACGGTGACGCCATTGTCCTTCATGAAGAAGGGCGGCTTTTCGATCACGTCATGGCCGACATTGATGATGCAGTCGGCATCCTCCACTGCGCGGTGGACGAAGTCGCCCGCCGAGAGCGCGGCGCAGCCCAGGAACTTCGGGTGCCGCTCGTCGATCACGCCCTTGCCCATCTGGGTGGTGAGGAAGGGAATGCCGGTCTTTTCGACGAATTGTTCGAGCATCCGCCCGCACAGCTTGCGGTTGGCGCCCGCACCGATGACAAGCACCGGATTCTTGGCATTCTCGATCGCCTTCACCGCAGCGCGCACCGCCTTGGGCTCGGCGCTGGGCCGGCGGGCGATGGACTTGGGCAGCGGCTTCCAGTCGGTGGTCGGCTCCTCGGCGATATCCTCGGGCAGTTCGATCAGCGTGGCGCCGGGCTTTTCTTCTTCCGCCAGACGATAGGCCTCGCGCACACGGCTGGGGATGTTGTCGCCCGCGGCAATCTGGATCGCATATTTGGTGATCGGCTTCATCAGCGCGACAATGTCGACGATCTGGAAGCGGCCCTGCTTGGACTTCTTGATCGGCTTCTGGCCGGTGATCATCAGCACCGGCATCCCGCCCAGCTGGGCATAGGCGGCCGAGGTCACGAAATTGGTCGCGCCCGGGCCGAGCGTGGCGACGCAGACGCCGGTCTTCCCGGTGTGGCGGCCATAGGTCGCCGCCATGAAGCCCGCGCCCTGTTCGTGACGGGTGAGGATCAGCTTGATCTGCTTCGAGCGGCTCAGCGAATCGAGGAAATCGAGATTTTCTTCCCCCGGGACGCCAAAGATATACTCGCAGCCCTCGGCTTCGAGGCACTCGACAAAGACGTCCGACGCTTTCTTGGTATCGCTCATGTGTGCAATTCCCCCCAACTGCATTGCGCGGCGCCGCGAGCGCCTGTGCCGGCCCTGCGCCATCCGCCCCCATGCGGATAGCCCGACATCGGGCCTACGCCGTGATGACGCAGCCCGCGCAACATGTATTGCAGAAAAGCGCCAAGCCGCAATGCGAAGTTGCGGCAGGCACGCGATTCAATAGCCGAGGCGTGGATCGAACACCGGGGCGACGGGCTCTCCGCGAAGATATCTGCGCAAGTTTTCGAGGAAGCGCTCGCCCGAACGCTGGAACATCTTCGACTGCGCCCGGCCCGACAGGTGCATCGAGATATGGGCGTTATCGAGGCCCCACAGCGGGTGGTCGGAGGGCAGCGGCTCGGGGGTGGTGACGTCAAGAAAGGCGCCGCCGATTGCTTTGGATTCAAGCGCTTGCACCAGCGCCGGCTGGTCGATCACGCTCCCGCGCGCGATGTTGACGATGACGCAGTCGCGCTTCATCGCAGCCAGCTCCGCCGCCCCGATCATCCCCTCGGTCTCGGGCGTCGCGGGCACGGCAAGGATCACCCAGTCGAATTCTCCCAGCCGCGCGCGCCATTGGTCGGGGCCGAGGGTATTGGGGCCGGGCGTGCGCCGCACGACGCTGACGTCGACATCAAAGGCGGCAAGGCGCGGCTCGATCAGCTTGCCGATCGCGCCATAGCCGAGCAGCAGCGCCTTCGAACCGGCCAGCTCGCGCTTGCCGGGCGAATCGAGCAGCCATTCATGCCGATCCTGCGCGCGCACCACATCGCGGTAACCCTTGGCGATGTTGAGCATCCCCATCACCACATATTCGGCGATGGTGATGGCATTGATGCCCGCCCCGTTGGTAACCGTGATGCCGCGCTCGATCAGCACGTCCATGGGCAGGAAATCGAGCCCGGCGTAGATCGAATTGAGCCATTTGAGCTTTTTCGCGGCCCGCAGGGTTTCGGCCATCGCCTTCTGGTCGTTCATGTCGAACCAGCCGATCTCGGCATCGGCAACCGCGGCCTGCGCCTCCTCGTGGGTCATGAACCAGCGCACATCGAGGCCTTGCGGCAGGTGGGCTTCGAGCATCGGGCGGATCAGGCCGGAGATGGCTAGGATGGTCATGGGTGCCGGATTACTGCCGGAAAGCCAGCCACGCCACCCCTGCCAGAACAGGTAGCCCGATGATGTCGATCTGCGCGATCTTGCGCAAGGGCGCCGGGCTGCCGGCCTGCCAGTAGAGCAGCAGGAAGCTGACCATGCTGATCCCCACCACCAGCACCGCGAGCCGCCGTCCCTCGGGCACGAAGGCAGCAAAGACGCAGGCGACAAACACCGCGACGAACAGCCCCGCGCGGTGATGCATCAGCAGGAACAGCGGATTGTCCGGCTGGATGCGATAAAGCGTGGTGAACGTGGCAGGCTGGAAAAAGGCAAGCGCGGGCATGGCATGGATTGCGGCGAGGATCAGCCAGAGGATAGGTTGCATCATGCAACTGGTTTAGCCGACCCGCGCGCTTTTGCAATCCCGTCTAGCCGAGCTTCCACTCCCAGCCGAGCGGATCGCCGTCCATCACCTCGACGCCCTGCGCCGCGAGTTCGTCGCGGATCGCGTCCGAGGTGGCGAAGTCCTTGGCCGCACGCGCTTCCTTGCGGCGGGCCAGCGCCTCTTCGATTTCGTCCTCGGAGATTGTGGCGGCCTTGGGCCGGATGCGCAGATCGGCGCGCTCCAACATCGCAAGGTTCAAGCCTAAAACTAGATCGATCATGTTGGCGGCGCTCAACTTTTCACCGGGCTGAGCGAACTTCGCAGCGAGCACCTCTTCAAGTAGCGTAATCGCTACAGGAGTGTTGAGATCTTCAGAAATTGCTTCGTCGAACTGCATGAGAAGGCGAACTAGCCCCTTGTCATTTACCAATTCTGGATCGGTAGTAGCGTCAAGCTTCCGATGGGCCATCACCATCCGCTTCAGCCGCGTCAGCGCCGCTCCCAGCCCTTCCCAGCTGAACTCGAGCTCCGAGCGGTAATGCGCCTGCATGCACATCAGCCGGTAGGCCAGCGGGTGATAGCCCTTGTCGATCAGCAGTTGCAGCCGCAGGAACTCTCCGGAGGACTTCGACATCTTCCCCGATCGTTCGACGAGGAAGTTGTTGTGCATCCAGATGCGCGCGCCCGAATTCCTCGGATCATCGAGGCCATTCGTGCAGCAATGCGCCTGGTTCTGCGCGATCTCGTTGGGGTGATGGATCTCGCGGTGATCGATCCCGCCGGTGTGGATATCGAAGGGAAAGCCGAGCACCTCACCGCTCATCACCGAGCATTCGAGATGCCAGCCGGGAGCGCCCTTGCCCCACGGCGAATCCCACTCCATCTGCCGCGTCTCGCCGGCCGGAGTCTTGCGCCAGATCGCGAAGTCGGCGGCGTTGCGCTTGCCTTCCACCGCCTCGATCCGGCCCTCGCCCTCGTCGGTCTGGGCACGCGCCAGCCGGCCGTAATCAGCCACCGTCGAGACGTCGAAATAGAGCCCGCTGTCGAGCTCGTAGCAGTGCTTCTCTGCAATGCCCTTGGCGAAGTCGATCATCTGCGGGACGTAGTCGGTCGCGACCGTCCACTGCGCCGGCTGGCGGATGTTGAGCGCCTTCACATCGGCCCAATAGGCCTGCTTGTAATGCTCGGCGATGTCCCAGATCGACTGCGCGCGCTCGGCGGCCATCTTCTCCATCTTGTCCTCGCCCGCGTCGGCATCATCGGTCAGATGGCCGACATCGGTGATGTTGATCACATGGGTGAGCTTCAAGCCCTTCCACGAGAGCGTGCGCCCCAGCACATCGGCGAAGACATAGGCGCGCATATTGCCGATGTGGGGGTAGTTATAGACCGTCGGCCCGCAGGTATAGACGCGCGCCTCACCTGCGTGGACGGGCTCGAACACCTCGAGCGAACGGGTGAGCGAGTTGAACAGCTTGAGGGGTGCGTCAGTCATGGGCGCGCCCTTTGCCCCAATCCGTCATCCCGGCGCAAGCCGGGATCGTTGGCGGAGGGGCTCAGAACCCGATGAACTTGACCTGCTCGCCCAGCGGCACGCGCTGGCGTTCGAAATTGTTCACCGGGGCGTCCGGATCGCGATAGCCGATCGCCATGCCGCAGAAGAACATGTAGCGCTCGTGATCGAGGCCGAGGAACTCGCGGATGGTATTGGCATAGAGCGCCATGAATTCCTGGAAGCAGGAGTCCAGCCCCTCCTCGCGCAGCAGCAGGGCGACGGTCTGGAGCCACATGCCCACATCCGACCACTGCGGCTCCTTCATCAGGCGCGGGAAATAGACGAACAGCACCGCAGGCGCATCGAAGCTGGTGGTGTTCTTGGCCATCGCCGCCATGCGCCCCGCGCCATCGTCGCGCGCGATCCCCATCGCGCCGAACATGCCCGCAGACACCCCGTCGAGCCGCGCCTTGTAGACCTCTTCCTGCCCGGGCGCGGCCCAGTCATATTCGGCTGCCCCCGGACCATTGGCGATGATCTTGGCCTGCAGGTCCTTGAGCGCCTCGCCAGTGACGATGCTCGCCTCCCACGGCTGGTAGTTGCACCCCGACGCCGCCCAGCGGGCTGTATCCATCACGCGGGTAAGCGTTGCCAGATCGACCGGCGTGTCGAGAAAGGCCCGGATCGAGCGGCGGGTGGTAACGGCTTCGGTGACGTTCATTGCTTCTTCCTCGTCACCCCCGCGCAGGCGGGGGTCCAGCTAACCTTCGGGCTTTCCAGCAGTGCGCAGCTGGATTCCCGCCTGCGCGGGAATGACGAGGCCGGACTTACCGCCCCTTCACGCCCTTCTCGTCCTCGAACAGCTCGGCAAGCTGCTCCATGATCGTTCCGCCCAGTTGCTCGACATCCATGATCGTCACCGCGCGGCGATAGTAGCGCGTCACATCGTGGCCGATGCCGATCGCGACCAATTGGACGGGCGAGACCTTTTCGATCCACTCGATCACGGAGCGCAGGTGCGCTTCGAGATAGCCGGCCGAGTTCACGCTCAGGGTCGAATCGTCCACCGGCGCGCCGTCGGAGATCACCATCAGGATGCGGCGTTCCTCGGGGCGGTATAGCAGGCGGGAATGCGCCCAGATCAGCGCCTCGCCGTCGATGTTTTCCTTGAGCAGGCCTTCGCGCATCATCAGCCCGAGATTGCGGCGCGCGCGGCGCCACGGCTCGTCGGCCTGCTTGTAGATGATGTGCCTGAGATCGTTGAGGCGCCCCGGGTTCTGCGGCTTGCCATCGGCGAGCCACGCCTCGCGGCTCTGCCCGCCCTTCCAAGCGCGGGTGGTGAAGCCGAGGATCTCGGTCTTTACCCCGCAGCGCTCCAAGGTGCGCGCCAGAATATCGGCGCTGATCGCGGCAATCGAGATCGGCCGCCCGCGCATCGAACCCGAATTGTCGATCAGCAGGGTGACGATCGTGTCCTTGAAGTCGACATCGCGCTCGACCTTGTAGCTCAAGGCGGTGCCGGGCGAGATGATCACACGGGCAAGCCGCGCGGCATCGAGCACGCCCTCTTCCTGATCGAAATCCCAGCTGCGGTTCTGCTGCGCCATCAGGCGGCGCTGCAAGCGGTTGGCGAGGCGCGTCACCACGCCCTGAAGGCCGGTGAGCTGGCTGTCGAGATAGGCGCGCAGCCGGTCGAGCTCTTCCGCGTCGCACAGGTCGGGCGCGGCGACTTCCTCGTCGAAACGGGTGGTGAAGGCCTTGTAGTCGACGCTGGCGGGGACTTCGGCCTGCGGGCGGTTGGGGCGCACCGGAGCTTCGGAGCCGTCGCCGTCCTCGCCCGGATCGCCTTCGGACATTTCGCTGTCGGTCTGGGTGTCGGAGGATTGCTCGCCCTCGCCCTCGCCTTCGGCCATGTCGCCCGCCATTTCAGCGGACTGAGGATCGCCCTCGCCCTGGTTCTCGTCTTCGCCCTCGCTGTCGTCGGGGCCGTCCTCGTCGTCGGGCTCGTCGTTTTCGCCCTCTTCGGGCGCGTCGGTCGGGCGGGTGAGATCGAGTTCGCGCAGCATGTCGAGCGCGAGGCGTTGGAAGGCTTCCTGATCGCCGATCTTTTCGGCCAGCGCAGCAAAATCGCCGCCGACCTTCTCTTCGAGGAAATCGCGCACCAGCTCGATCCCGCCCCGCGCCTTCGCGGGCACGGCCTCGCCGGTCAGCGCCTCGCGCACCAGCAGGGCGAGCGCGGTTTGCAGCGGCACCTCGGAGGAGTTCTGCGCGCGCACGATCTTGTCGGACGCGGTGCGCATCTCGGTCGCCGCATCGAGATTGGCCTTGATCCCGCCGAAGCGGTTCGCGCCCAGCGCCTCGTAACGCACCTGTTCGATCGCATCATAGCAGGCCCGCGCAATCGGTTCGGGCGGCGCGGAGCGGGCGTGCAAAGCGGCATCGTGGTGGCGCAGCTTCAAGGCGAAGCTGTCGGCAAAGCCGCGCGCCTCGGTCACCTGATCTTGCGGAAGATCGCGCCCCGGCAGCGGCACGCGGAAACGGTTGCCCGCAGCCCCCGGCACATCGGCGCTCCACGCGACCTCGACCTCCGGATCGCGCGCAATCGCCCGCGACGCGCCGGTCAGCGCCTGCTTGAACAGATCGAGCGGGGACTGGTCAGCCATTGCGCTTAGAGGATCGACTGCCCAGTCTTGGCCCAATCGGCCATGAAGCCTTCGATGCCCTTGTCGGTCAGCACATGCTTGAACAGGGCGTGGATCACCGCAGGCGGCGCGGTCATCACGTCGGCGCCGATCTTGGCGGCCTGCAGCACGTGGGTGACATGGCGCACGGAGGCGACGAGGATTTCGGTTTCGAAGGCGTAGTTGTCGTAGATCAGGCGGATGTCCTCGATCAGGTCCATCCCGTCGAAGCCGTTGTCGTCATGACGGCCGACGAAGGGCGAGATGAAGGTCGCCCCGGCCTTGGCCGCGAGCAGCGCCTGATTGGCCGAGAAGCACAGCGTCACGTTCACCATCGTGCCCTCGCCGGTGAGCGCCTTGCAGGTCTTGAGGCCGTCCACCGTCAGCGGCACCTTGATGCAGACATTGTCCGCGATCTTGCGGAGGATTTCGGCCTCCTTCATCATCGTCGCGTGATCCAGCGCCACCACTTCGGCGCTGACCGGGCCATCGACGATGCCGCAGATCTCGCGGGTCACTTCCATGAAATCCCGCCCCGACTTGGCGATCAGCGAGGGATTGGTGGTCACCCCGTCGAGCAGGCCGGTGGCCGCAAGCTCGCGGATCGGCTCGATCTCGGCGGTGTCGACGAAGAATTTCATGGGTCACTCCGAAGTATTTCTGGATAGCCAGCGCTGGCACGCGTGGCCTAGGGGGCAGGCATGACACGAATGCCGATGCAATGTGCGACGCTGCTTGCCGCCCTCGTTGCTGCTTGGCAACCATCGAAAGCGCAGGCCAACCCCGAAGACACACAATTCTGGCTGGTCGGCTTCGCTCGGGGCAATCTTGACGAGGATGTGTTCCTGACGATCGACACATCCTATCGCTGGCGGGATCCCGAATTCGGGGCCGATCAGCAGACCTTCCGGGTGAGCGTCGAAAAAGCGATCGACGAAGATCTGCGAATCGGTGGCGGCATGTCGCTGTTCCAGACCGGATCGGTGAGCGAATATCGCCCGCACCAGCAGTTTCGCTATGCCAAGGACGGGCTCGACCTGCGCACCCGCTTCGAGCAGCGGTTCTTCGACGGTGCTGACCGGATGGAACTGCGGATCCGCCAGCGGGTGCAATATACCCAGCCCGTTGCCCCGCGGCTTGAAGTCTTCGGCTCGGCCGAGTGGTTCGGCATCCTCCAGTCGCGGCGCAATGACGGGCGGCGCGGCACGGAGCAGGTGCGCAACATTGTCGGGATCAATTACGAAGTCAGCGACAATCTCGAGCTTGCGCCGAGCTACATGTTACAGATCACACCGCGCAGCGGCGCGCCCGATGCGATCAGCCACATTTCGCAGCTGACGCTCAACTACCGCTTCTGACGCCTCAGATCCGGTCGGCCACCGCGAACACTCCGATCAGCACCGGATCGCGGGTCGCGCCCGGATTGGCGCGGATTGCGGCTTCCTCGCGGGCGATCTCGCCCCAGATCGCATCATCGACCTCGCGCCCGATGCGCGCGGCAACCTCACCCACCCGGACCCCGGTGAGCGCGCCCAGGGCCTCGCCGATCAGCGGATCATTGGCGAGGCGGATCGCATTGCCGAGTTCGGGCACGATCCCATCGATCAGCGCCGAGCCAAGCTCAAGCCGCAGGAAGTCGCTCGCCGCGCTCGGCCCGCCGCGCACCAGTTCGATGGCATTGGCAAACCCGATCACCTCGACCGCATCGGTCACGATCGGCGCCGCGCGGAAGGAGGCCTCGATCGCGAAACCGGCGAAGCGTTCCTCCAGCCGGTCCTTGAACAATTGCGAGGTGAGGATGCGCGAGAGGGTGTTGCCGCGCGTTCCCAGAAACCGGTCGAGGCCGATGCGCGCCACCTGCTCGTCCCAGAAGCCGCCGGGCGCGGTCAGCCTTGCAAAGGCATTTTCGGAAGCGAGCAGCAGCAAGCGGCGCACCGCATCCTCCATGCTGAAGACAGGCCCGGTGCTTGCACAGCCGGGCAGCAGCAGCAGCGTGCCTGCTCCGGCAACACCGGCGAGCAGCGCGCGGCGGGTGGGGGTGGCGGCAATAATCCCGGTCATGTGCGTGTCTCCATGCTTGCCGGAACCCTATGGCGCTCTCCATATAACCCCACGATGAACCGCATCCGCCTGCTTGTCCTCAACGCCGCGCTCGGCCCGCTGGATTACCGGCTGCCCGAGGGCGTGGCCGCGCCTGCGGGCAGCGTGGTGGTGGCGCCGCTGGGGCCGCGCAAGGTGACGGGGATCGTGTGGGACGAGGGCCGTCTGCCGGGCGAGGACATCGCCTTCGAGCGGCTGCGCCCGATTCTCGAGGTGCTGCCCGTCCCCCCGCTGCCCGAGCCGCTGCGGCGCCTGATCGAATGGACGGCGGATTATTATTGCGCCCCGCTCGCCAGCGTCGCGCGCATGGCCTTGTCGAGCGGCGGGGCGCTGGGCGGTCCGGCGACGATGACCGAATACCGCCTCTCGGGCGCGGAGCTGACCGGCCGCCTCACCGCCCAGCGCAAGGCGGCGCTGGCAGCGCTGGCAGGGCAGCAGGGGACGATGCGCGAGCTCGCCGCCCTTGCCGGCGTGTCCGAGGGCGTGCTGCGCGGGATGGCGGGCGCAGGGCTGCTCGAACCCGTCACCGTCACCATCGACCGGCCCTACCGACACGCCGATCCCGATCACGCCCCGCCCGATCTCTCGCTCGAGCAATCGGCGGTCGCCGCGCGGCTGGTGGAGGCGGTCAGGGCGCGCAGTTTTGCTCCCTTCCTGATCGACGGGGTGACCGGCTCGGGCAAGACCGAGACCTATTTCGAGCCCGTCGCCGAGGCGCTCAGGATGGGGCGGCAGGTGCTCGTTCTCCTGCCCGAAATCGCGCTGACCGAGAACTTCCTCGCCCGCTTTGCCGCGCGCTTCGGGGCACCGCCGGTGCTGTGGCACTCCTCGCTGAAATCGACCGAGCGGCGGCGGGCCTGGCGGGCGATTGCCGATGGCAGCGCGCAGGTGATCGTCGGCGCGCGTTCGGCGCTGTTCCTGCCCTATGCCAACCTCGGCCTGATCGTGGTCGACGAGGCCCACGAGGTGAGCTTCAAGCAGGATGACGGGGTGCGCTACAACGCCCGCGATGTTTCGGTGATGCGCGCGCGTTTCGTGAAGGTGCCGGTGGTGCTCGCCAGCGCCACGCCCGCGCTCGAAAGCCTGCACATGGCCGCGCAAGGCATCTACACCAAGCTCGATCTGCCGAGCCGCTTCGGCGGGGCGAGCCTGCCTGCGGTGAAACTCGTCAATCTCACCGAGGAAAAGCCCGGCAGCGGCCGCTGGCTCGCCGGGCCGCTGGTCGAGGCGCTGCGCGAGCGGCTGGAGCGCGGCGAGCAGTCGCTCCTGTTCCTCAACCGCCGCGGCTATGCCCCGCTCACCTTGTGCCGCAATTGCGGACACCGCTTCAAATGCCCGAGTTGCAGCGCATGGCTGGTCGAGCACCGGCTGTCGGCGCGCCTCGCCTGCCACCATTGCGGCTTCGAGACGCGGGTGCCCGACAGCTGCCCCGAATGCGGCGAGAGCGACTGCCTCGTCGCCTGCGGCCCCGGCGTGGAGCGCATTGCCGACGAGGTGCGCGACCTCTTCCCCGCCGCGCGCATCGCGGTCGCCACCTCGGACACGCTGAACTCGCCCGAGCGCGCCGCGCAATTCATAGCCGAGGCCGAGGGCAAGGCGATCGACATCATCATCGGCACGCAGCTCGTCACCAAGGGCTTCCACTTCCCCGAGCTGACACTGGTGGGCGTGGTCGATGCCGACCTCGGCCTTGAAGGCGGCGATCTGCGCGCGGCCGAGCGCACCTATGCCCAGGTTGCGCAGGTCGCGGGGCGCGCCGGGCGCGGGGCCAAGCCGGGCGAGGTGCTGATCCAGACCCGCCACCCCGATGCCCCCGTGATCGCCGCGCTTGCCGAGGGCAATCGCGACGCCTTCTACGCCGCCGAAACCGAAGCCCGCCGCGATGCCGGAGCGCCGCCGTTCGGACGCTGGGCGGCGATCATCCTCAGCTCCGAAGACGAGAAGGAAGCGCGCGAGGCCGCGATCCGCCTCGGCGACGTGCGCCCGCGGCTGGCGGACGTCCAGATCCTCGGCCCTGCCCCCGCCCCGCTGGCGCTGCTGCGCGGCCGCTCTCGCTTCCGCTTTCTGGTCAACGCCAAACGCAGCGCCAATCTGCAAGCCGTGCTGCGCGACTGGATCGGCGCGGTAAACTTCGCCCCCGGCGTGCGGGTGGGCGTGGATATCGACCCCTATTCCTTCGTGTAGTGCCAAGCTCCGTTCGCCCTGAGCTTGTCGAAGGACGCCGCGCCGACACCCTTCGACAAGCTCAGCCCGAACGGGTTCGGGCGATTTGACGAAACCATAATCCGCTCCGACGCGTAACCCCCTGCATGACCCGCCCCGTTCTCGTCCCCATCCTCGGCGACCAATTGTCGCGCAATCTCTCCAGCCTTGCAGGCCGCAGCCCAGCCGACACCCGTATCCTCATGATGGAGGTGTGGGACGAGGCCACCTACGTGAAGCACCACAAGCAGAAGATCGTGCTGATCTTCTCCGCGATGCGCCACTTCGCCGCAGAGCTGCGCGCCGAGGGCTGGCAGGTCGATTATGTCCGCCTCGATGATCCCGAGAACACCGGCAGCTTCACCGGCGAAGTCGCCCGCGCCGCCGCGCGCCATACCCCGTCCGAGGTCCGCGTCACCGAAAACGGCGAGTGGCGGGTTGCCCAGGCCATGGGTGAATGGGAGGGCCGCCTGCCCTGCCCGGTCAGCATCCTGCCCGACACGCGCTTTATCGCCAGCCACGCGGATTTCCGGCGCTTTGCCGAGGGGCGCAAGCACCTCACGATGGAATATTTCTACCGCGAGATGCGCCGCAAGACGGGGCTCCTGATGGAGGGCGACAAGCCCACTGGCGACGTGTGGAACCTCGATGCCGAAAACCGCGAGCCACCGAAAGCGGGCCTGCGTGCGCCGCCCGCCCCGAAGTTCGCTCCCGATGCCATCACGCAGGAGGTCATCGCTCTCGTCGGCGCGCGCTTTGCCGATCATTTCGGCGACCTCGAACCTTTCGGCTGGCCGGTGACCCGCGCCGAGGCGCTGGAAGCCGCCGAGGCCTTCTTCGCCCGCCGCCTTGCCCTGTTCGGCCCTTTTCAGGACGCGATGGTGCATGGCGAGGACGACCTCTACCACTCGATGCTCTCGACCAGCCTCAATATCGGGCTGCTGGACCCGCTGGAGCTGTGCCAGCGCGCCGAGGCCGAATACCGCGCCGGCCGCGCGCCGCTGAATTCGGTCGAGGGGTTCATCCGCCAGATCATCGGCTGGCGCGAATATGTGCGCGGCTTCTACTGGCACCAGATGCCCGCTCTTGCCGAGGCCAATGAACTCGCCGCCCACCGCCCGCTCCCCGAGTTCTTCTGGACCGGCCAGACCGACATGCGCTGCCTTGCCGACTGCATCCGCACCACCCGCGAGGATGCCCATGCGCACCACATCCAGCGGCTGATGGTGCTCGGCAATTTCTGCCTGATCGCCGGGATCGATCCGCAAGCGGTCGCGGACTGGTATCTCGCGGTCTATGCCGACGCCTTCGAATGGGTCGAGCTGCCGAACGTGGCGGGCATGGTGCTCTATGCCGATGGCGGCAGGCTCGCGACCAAGCCCTATGCGGCGAGCGGCAATTACATCAACAAGATGAGCAATTACTGCTCCGGCTGCCGCTACAAGGTCGCCCAGAAGACTGGCCCCAATGCCTGCCCCTTCAATCCGCTCTACTGGCACTTCATGGAGAGGAACCGCAGCCGCCTCGAAAGCAATCACCGCATCGGGCGCATCTATGCGACATGGGACCGGATGGGCGAGGCCAAGCGGGCCGAATATCTGGAGAGCGCCGAGAGCTTCCTCGACAGCCTCGAACCCGCGCGGCCCGGCTGGGCGCGTCAGACGGTCTGAGCGGCCAGGCGGCGGCGCACCCACCAGGGGGCCATCACCTCGCCCTTGCCGGCGGCGCGCTTGACCAGCCACACCCCGAAACCGGTCGCCACCACCAGGGCGATCACCGAGGCCTCGAGCCCGAAAGCCCCGCCCGAGATCAGCGGATCACCCATCAGCCGCGCATTGACCAGCCCGTCGACATCATTGCCAGAGACCGGCACGTCCCACACCAGCCCCTGGGTCACGTTCCAGCCGAAATGCAGGCCGATCGGCAGCCAGAGCGATCGCGTGAGCATATAGGCTCCGCCCAGCATCACACCCGCCTCGACCGCGATGGTGAAGGAGGAAAACCACGTCGCATTGTCATTGCCGATATGGACAAGGCCGAAGAGCGCCGAGGTGACGAGCAGCGCCGCCCAGCTGCCGCCGAATTCCTCGATCCAGCGGAACAGGATGCCGCGGAAGATGAATTCTTCCACGAACCCGGCGTTGAACCCGGCAAGGAACAGCACGAAGATCCAGTTGCTGAGGCCGCCCCAGCCGTCGATCCGGTAAGCGCCCAGCAGCGCAGCAATGCCGACGATGGTGCTGAACAGCGCAAACGCCGCAAGCGCTCCTGCCCCGAGATCGCGGCCAGCGGCGGCGAAAGGCAGGTCGTCATGGCGGCGATCACCCAGCCGGCGCAGCACCAGCTTCTGTGCGGCGATCAGCAGCGCGATCGTCACCACCACCTGTAGCGGCACCAGGATCGCCTCGTCGAGCACTCCCGCCAGCGCCTGTGTCGCAAAGCCGGTCGCTGCGATCACCGCGATGGTCACCGCGATCGCCACCAGCATGGCGACGAGCGGGAAGTTCCAGATCCGCTTCCACAGCGGCTCGGGCGGCGACAAGGTGTTGGCTATGTCCATGATCTGCGATGCTCCCCCGGGCTGTTGCGCCCAAAAGGATGGCGCAGCGCCGCGCCATTGGCTAGGCCTCGACGTGACAAATCAACGGGAGAGATAACGCCATGCTGACCATCCATCACCTGCGCCTGTCGCAATCCGAACGCATCGTCTGGCTGGCCGAGGAGCTGGGGATCGCATACGACCTCAAGCTCTACACCCGCCGCACCGACAACCGTCTGGCTCCTGACGAATACAAGGCGTTGCACCCGATGGGCATCGCGCCGGTCATCACCGACGGCGACCTCGTGCTGGGCGAGAGCGGGGCGATCATGGACTACATCGTCGCCAAATATGCTCCGGGCACGGCGCTGGTGCCGGGCGTCGATCACCCCGACTTTGCCGATCATCTGTTCTTCTACCACTGGGCCAACGCGACCTTCATGACCAACGGCATGATGGCGCTGGTGGCACAGTTCATGGGCGCGACCGAACTTCCCCCCTTCGTCGCCGACCGCGTCGCGAAAGGCTGGGCGATCGTCGAGAAGCGGCTGGGCGAGGCGGACTATTTCGGCGGTAAGCAGCTCACCACGGCGGACATCATGATGGGCTTCCAGTTGACGACATCGCGGGCAATGAGCGGCATGAGCATCGACCACCTGCCCAACCTCAAGGCCTACCTCGCGCGCATCGGCGAGCGGCCCGCCTATCAGCGCGCGATGGCCAAGTGCGAGCCGGGGATGCCGCCGAAGCTGGATTGAGGTTCCTCCTCGTCATTGCGAGGAGCCGCAGGCGACGAAGCAATCCATGGACGAACGGTGCCGCTGGCGGAAGGCTCGGGTCATGGATTGCCGCGCCTTCGGCTCGCAATGACGAATACTGGACGGAATCTCTCCCCGTCACCCCGGCCCCCGAGCCGGGGTCCCGCTGGCTTAGTCGCTCTCCACCGCGCCCATGCGGTTGAGCCATCTGCGGCGCAGGCCCCATGAACCCATGGCGATCACACCAAGCCCGCCAGCGAGCGTGAGCCAGTATCTGATCCCTGTCCCGCCGGCGAACAGCATCCCTGTCGTCACCAGAAAGCCCAGCACGATCACGAGCACCGCCGGCAGAAGATACTCGAGCTTCTCGCCCGTACCGAGATGGTTCCACGGTCCGAAGGGGCCGATATCGTCGGGCCGATAGCGATCCGGGTAAACCCGCCGGTCGATATCCCCGATCAAGGTGCCATAGATGATCAGCAAGAACGCGTCATGCCCATCTATCGGACCAAAGGCACTGACTAGCACCAGCGCGGGCATCGCGGCGACGAAGTAGAACCAGGGCCTGAGGCGGTCGAGAAAACCCACGGGATGGCGGTCAAGAAAGCTCATGGTTTCAATCTACAAGATAAACTGAGTACCAACAAGCTGGCCTCACGCCCCCTCCCGCCGCAGCAACTCCGCCTTGATTGCCAGCCCATAGGCATAGCCCCCCAGCGTCCCGTCGGCCGCGATCACGCGGTGGCAGGGGATCAGCACTGCGACATTGTTCGCCCCGTTGGCCCCGCCGACCGCGCGGCTGGCTTTCGGATTACCCAAAGCCGCCGCCAGTTCTCCATAGCTCCGCGTTTCGCCGTGCGGGATGCGGCGCAGTTCTTCCCAGACGCGTTGCTGGAAAGCGGTGCCCTTCACGTCGAGCGGGATTGCGGCCGAGCCCGGGCCGGGTTGTTCCACCGCTTCCACCACCGCCGCGAAGAGATCGCGGAACACCTCGCCAGCGGGGACCAGCTGCGCCTTGGGGAAGCGCGCGGCTAGCTCCGCCTCGCCCTCTCCGAAAGCAAGGCAGCACACGCCCTTGTCCGTCGCGGCGACCAGCATCGGCCCCAGCGAGGTCGGCAGCACCGCCCAATGTATCAGACGGCCCGCGCCGCCCTTGCTCCAGTCCCCGGCGCTCATTCCCAGCCTGCCTTTCGTTTCCGCATAGAATTGCTTGACCCCGCCATAACCTGCCGATGAGACGGCCTTGCCCACCCCTTGCCCTTCGGCCAGAGCCGCCCGCACACGCTCCTCGCGGCATGCTCTGGCGAAGGCTGCGGGGGACAATCCGACGCTGCGTTTGAACAATCGCTGGAAGTGCGTGGGGGCATATCCGGTCAGTTCGGACAGGGCGGCAAGCGTCATCGCGCCCTCCTCGCGGATCGCGGCGATGGCGGCCAGCACGCAGGCCTCCTCCGCGCTCTGGGTGTTTGGCGAGCAGCGTTTGCAATGCCTTAGGCCTGCTTCTTCAGCCTCGGTCGAGTTTGGATAGAAGCGCACATTCTTGCGCAAGGGCGCCCGCGCAGGGCAGGACGGACGGCAATAGATCCCGGTCGAATGGACGCCGGTGACAAAGGCCCCGTCGAACCGCCGGTCCTTCGCCAGCACCGCCTGCCAGCGCTCCTCGTCGGAAATGTTCTTAAAATGTTTCACGTGAAACATTCTGACATAAGGGACTGCCCCGTGCACCCCCAAGTCTTGCGCGCAATGCCGTGTTCAGGAAGAAAGCGCTTATGGGCCTGATGATGACACGCCTGCTTCGCCTCTGGGCTGCGCTGCTGCTGGCACTCGCCGCAGCTGCCCCCGCCGCCGCCGATCCGGCCGATATCGACGCGGCTGCGCGCGGGGTGGTGCGGGTGGTTCTGATCGGCGAACGGGGCGGCGAATATGCCCCCGTCAGCCACGGCAGCGGCTTTGCCGTCTCGCCCACCATGATCATCACCAATGCCCATGTGGTGAGCGAGGCGGTGCAGGATGATACGCTGCGCATCGGCGTGGTGCCATCCGAGGGCGAGCGCGGCACTTTTGCGCGCATCATCGCGGTCTCTCCGCGCAATGATCTGGCGCTGATCGCGATCGGCAAGGGCAGCCTGCGCCTGCCGCCGCTGACGCTGGCGGGCGGGGTCAACGGCGATCTCGGCGAGGTCTCGGCGGTGGGCTATCCGATGAATGTCGATCTGGCCCAGGGCCTCGCCATATCCGACATTTTCCGCGCCCAGCCGGCGGTGAAAAGCCGCGGATTCCTGTCCGGCAAGCGCCCCAGCCGGCAGTTCGACACCCTGCTCCACACCGCCCCCATCGCGCGCGGCAATTCGGGCGGGCCGCTGCTCGATCCGTGCGGGCGGGTGCTCGGGGTCAATTCCTTCAGCGCGGATTCGGCCAGCGGGGATGCGGAGTTCTATTTCGCGGTCAGCCTCGCCGAATTGCTCCCTTTCCTGCGCGAGAACGGGGTGGAGCCGGTGGTGAACGCCCTGCCCTGCCGCTCGATTGCCGATCTCAATGCCGAGGAGCGCCAGCGGCTGGAGGCCGAGCAGAGCGCCGCAAGGGAACGTCTGGCCGAGCGTGCCGCGCAGGACACGCAGGCGCGCGAAGCGGCGGTGCTCAAGGCGCAGATGGCCGTGCTGACCGAACGCGAGAATGCCATGGCGCTGGCGCTGCTGGCGCTGATGGCGGCGGTGGGCTGCGGCTATGCGGCGGTGCTGTGGCGGCGCATCCCCGAAACGCGCCGCCGCGCCGCGATCACGGCGGGGCTGGCGGCGATCGCCTTTGCGGCAGCCGTGCTGCTGTGGGTCACCCGCCCCGGGCTTGCAGCGATCGAGGAGCGGGTCGCGGCCGCCATGGCCGCTCCGGGCGAGGCGGGCGAGGCCGATCCCGCCGCAGCCAGCAAAGCGGCGGACGGCGAGCTGATCTGCACCCTCGTGCCCGAACGCAGCCGCGTCACCACCGCGCGCACCGATGATGTCGCTTTCGACTGGGCCGCGGACGGCTGCGTCAACACCCGCACGCAATATGGCCAGAGCGCGGGCGGCGAATGGAGCCGCGTGCTGGTGCTGGAGGACGAGGCGGCGGTCGCGGTCAACCGCTATGATCCGGCGAGCCGCAGCTTCCGCTCCGACCGCTACCTGCTTTCCAAGGAGGCGATGGACAAGGTGCTGGAGGCGCGCGGCCAATATGCCCCGCCCGCCTGCGGGGTGAGCGAGGCGGCGCGCAAGCTCGGAGAACAGCAATCGGCGATCACCGCGCTCCTGCCCGAAACCCCCAACGAACGGCTGGTCTATTCCTGCGCGGCGGAGGGGGCCGTCCCATAAGCTGAAAGCGCTGGCCGGTGCCGATGGCGGCCGGCTCCCCGTCCGAAGGCTGCGCGGGGTAGCTGCGGGGCGCATTTCTTCGCACTCGCACAATTCCCGCCCTGCACCGCTTGCAGGAACCGGAATCACTTGCTAAGCGCGCGCCAACCTTGAGGGCAGCCCCCGTGCACGCCCCATTCCCAAGGCCCAACCAATACCCTTTTTCGCTTCGCAAGAGGACTGCACGCGCGTGGATATTTCCGCCGGTATCAAGGCCAGCCTGGCTGGACGCTATGCCTCGGCCCTGTTTGATCTCGCCAGCGAGAACGGCAAGGTCACGGCTGTCGAGAGCGATCTCGAGACGCTGGGCATGGCCCTCGCCGAATCGGCCGACCTCGCCGGGCTGACCGCCAATCCGCAGCTGACCCGCGAAGCGCAGGGCAAGGCGATGGCGGCGGTGGCCAAGAAGCTCAAGCTCTCGCCCCTCACCACCAGCTTCCTCGGCGTGCTGGCGACCAATCGTCGCCTCGCCAAGCTGCCGGACATCATCGCGGCCTTCAAGGCAATCGCGGCCGCCCAACGCGGCGAGGTTTCGGCCACCGTCACCAGCGCCCACCCGCTGTCGGATGGCCAGCTCGCCGCATTGAAGACCAAGCTGACCGCGCGCGAAGGTCGCACGGTCATGCTCTCCGCCAAGGTCGATCCCGACCTGCTCGGCGGCCTTGTCGTCACCATCGGATCGCAGCGCATTGATGCCTCGATCCGCACCCGTCTCAACTCGCTTGCCCAGGCCATGAAGGCTTAAAGGACAGAAACACATGGAAATCCGCGTCGCTGAAATCTCGAAGGTCATCAAGGACCAGATCGCCAACTTCGGCACCGAGGCCGAAGTCAGCGAAACCGGCACCGTGCTGTCGGTGGGTGACGGGATCGCCCGCATCCACGGCCTCGACAAGGTCCAGGCCGGCGAGATGGTCGAATTCGCCAATGGCATCCAGGGCATGGCGCTCAACCTCGAAGCCGACAATGTCGGCGTCGTGATCTTCGGCTCGGACGCCGAGATCAAGGAAGGTGACGTGGTCAAGCGCACCGGCACCATCGTGGACGTGCCGGTCGGCAAGGGCCTGCTGGGCCGCGTGGTCGATGCGCTCGGCAACCCGATCGACGGCAAGGGCCCGATCGTCGCTGAAAAGCGCACCCGCGTCGAAGTGAAGGCCCCGGGCATCATCCCGCGCGAATCCGTGTCGGAGCCGGTGCAGACCGGCCTCAAGGCGATCGACGCTCTCGTGCCCGTCGGCCGCGGCCAGCGCGAACTGATCATCGGTGACCGCCAGACCGGCAAGACCGCCGTCGCGATCGACACCTTCATCAACCAGAAGGAAGCCAACGCGGGCGACGACGAGAAGAAGAAGCTCTACTGCGTCTATGTCGCGGTCGGCCAGAAGCGCTCGACTGTCGCTCAGATCGTCAAGCAGCTCGAAGAAAACGGCGCGATGGAATATTCGATCGTCGTCGCCGCGACCGCTTCGGAGCCCGCACCGCTCCAGTACCTCGCGCCCTACACCGGCTGCGCGATGGGCGAATATTTCCGCGACAACGGCATGCACGCCGTGATCGTCTATGACGACCTTTCCAAGCAGGCCGTCGCCTATCGTCAGATGTCGCTGCTGCTGCGTCGTCCTCCGGGCCGCGAAGCCTACCCGGGCGACGTGTTCTATCTCCACAGCCGCCTGCTCGAGCGCGCTGCGAAGATGAACGAGGAAAACGGCCACGGCTCGCTGACCGCGCTGCCGATCATCGAAACCCAGGCGGGTGACGTGTCGGCCTACATCCCGACCAACGTGATCTCGATCACCGACGGCCAGATCTTCCTTGAAACCGGCCTGTTCTATCAGGGCATCCGTCCGGCGATTAACGTGGGTCTGTCGGTGTCGCGTGTGGGCGGTGCCGCTCAGACCAAGGCGATGAAGAAGGTCTCGGGCTCGATGAAGCTCGACCTTGCGCAGTACCGCGAAATGGCGGCCTTCGCGCAGTTCGGTTCGGACCTCGATGCCGCAACCCAGAAGCTGCTCAACCGCGGTGCGCGCCTGACCGAGCTTCTGAAGCAGAAGCAGTTCTCGCCGATGCCCTTCGAAGAGCAGACCGTGTCGATCTACGCCGGCACCAACGGCTTCCTGGATTCGATCCCGGTCAACCGCGTGAACGAATACGAAGCGCAGATGCTCGACTACATGCGCCGCGAACACGGCGACGTGCTGACCGAAATCCGCACCTCGAAGAAGTTCGAAGGCGAAGTGGCCGACAAGACCAAGGCCGCGCTCGAAGCCTTCGGCAAGCAGTTCGCGTAAGGACGCCCCCCAGTGCCCTCACTCAAGGAACTCAAGGGCCGGATCAACTCGGTCAAGTCGACCCAGAAGATCACCAAGGCCAAGCAGATGGTCGCGGCGGCCAAGCTGCGCCGTGCCCAGGCTGCGGCCGAAGCCGGGCGGCCCTATGCCTCGCGTCTTGCGGCAGTGATGGCCAGCCTCGCGGGCAAGGTCGGCGGTGACGGCGCGCCGCGCCTGCTGGCCGGCACGGGTTCGGACCAGCGCAACCTGCTCGTGGTGGTCAACACCGATAAGGGCCTGTGCGGCGGTCTCAACTCGAACCTCGTCAAGGCCGCCAAGGCCAAGGCGCGCGAGCTTCAGGCAGCGGGCAAGACGGTCGAATTCTACCTCGTCGGCAAGAAGGGCCGCGCGCCGCTGAAGCGCGAATTTCCTGCGCTGATCGGCGGCGGCTTCGATACGACCGTGGCCAAGACCCCGGGTTTTGCCGAGGCGGAAGCCATCGCCAACGAGCTGATCGGCCTGTTCGATGCAGGCAAGTTCGATGTCGCGCACCTGATCTACCCGACCTTCAAGTCGGCGCTGGCGCAGGACCCGACCGTCACCCAGCTGATCCCCGTCCCCGCCCCGACTTCGGCCGAGGAAAGCGGCGCGGTGGTGGATTACGAGCCGGGCGAGGAGGAAATCCTCGAAGAGCTGCTGCCGCGCTATGTGCGCACCCAGCTGTTCGGCGCGCTGCTCGAGCGTGAGGCCTCCGAACAGGGCGCCTCAATGACCGCGATGGACAACGCCACGCGCAACGCGGGCGAGCTGATCCAGAAGCTCACGATCCAGTACAACCGCAGCCGCCAGGCCGCGATCACCACCGAACTCATCGAAATCATTGCCGGCGCTGAAGCGCTGTAATCGAAAGCCAAGGAAACAATCATGGCCACCGCCCCCGCTCTCAATCAGACCACCAACGGCACCATCAGCCAGGTCATCGGCGCTGTCGTCGACGTGCAGTTCCCCGGTGAACTGCCTGCGATTCTCACCGCGCTCGAAACCAAGAACGGCGACAAGACGCTGGTGCTCGAAGTCGCCCAGCACCTTGGCGAAAACACCGTCCGCACCATCGCGATGGACGCGACCGAGGGCCTGACCCGCGGCAGCGAAGTCGTGAACACCGGCGCGCAAATCTCGGTGCCGGTCGGCCCCAAGGTGCTCGGCCGCATCATGAACGTCGTCGGTGAAGCGATCGACGAGCGTGGCCCGATCGGTGCCGAAAGCACCGCTCCGATCCATGCCGACGCCCCTGCCTTTGTCGACCAGTCGACCGAAGCCGCGATCCTCGTCACCGGCATCAAGGTGATCGACCTCCTCGCTCCCTACGCCAAGGGCGGCAAGATCGGCCTGTTCGGCGGCGCGGGCGTGGGCAAGACCGTGCTGATCCAGGAACTGATCAACAACATCGCCAAGGGTCACGGCGGCGTGTCGGTGTTCGCCGGCGTGGGTGAGCGTACCCGCGAAGGCAACGACCTCTACCACGAATTCCTCGACGCCGGCGTTATCGCCAAGGACGCCGATGGCAATGCGACCTCGGAAGGCTCCAAGGTGGCGCTCGTCTTCGGCCAGATGAACGAGCCCCCGGGCGCCCGCGCGCGCGTCGCTCTGTCGGGCCTGACCATGGCGGAATATTTCCGCGACGTCGAAGGCCAGGACGTGCTGTTCTTCGTCGACAACATCTTCCGCTTCACCCAGGCGGGTTCGGAAGTGTCGGCGCTGCTCGGCCGTATTCCTTCGGCGGTGGGCTACCAGCCGACGCTGGCGACCGACATGGGCAAGCTGCAGGAACGCATCACCTCGACCACCAAGGGCTCGATCACCTCGGTTCAGGCGATCTACGTACCCGCGGACGACTTGACCGACCCGGCGCCGGCAGCCTCCTTCGCGCACCTTGACGCGACCACCACGCTCAGCCGCGCGATCTCGGAGCTCGGCATCTATCCGGCGGTCGACCCGCTGGACTCGACCAGCCGCGTTCTCGAGCCCCGCGTCGTCGGTGCCGAGCACTACGAGACCGCACGCCGCGTCCAGGAAACCCTGCAGAAGTACAAGAGCCTGCAGGACATCATCGCCATCCTCGGGATGGACGAGCTGTCGGAAGAGGACAAGCTGATCGTCGCCCGCGCGCGCAAGCTCCAGAAGTTCCTCTCGCAGCCGTTCCACGTCGCCGAAGTCTTCACCGGCATCTCGGGCGTGTTCGTGCAGCTCGAAGACACCGTGAAGAGCTTCAAGGCGGTGGTCGACGGCGAATATGACCACCTGCCCGAGCAGGCCTTCTACATGGTCGGCGGGATCGACCAGGTGGTCGAGAAGGCCAAGAAGATGGCCGAGGAAGCGTAAGGCACATGCCCCTCCACTTCGAACTCGTCACCCCGGCCAAGCTCGTCCGTTCGGAAGACGTCCACATGGTGG
>Ga0315900_10002610_pt1 | contig 27261 bp, 17 predicted proteins | sample LakEriMetagenome_FD_203521 | JGI IMG/M metagenome (GOLD analysis project Ga0315900, IMG submission 203521) | Freshwater fungal communities from buoy surface, Lake Erie, Ohio, United States - Buoy 12 MA114 | ecosystem: Environmental > Aquatic > Freshwater > Lake > Lake biofilm | place: USA: Lake...
GCTGCCGTCGCAAGGGCTGCCGTCGCTGCGGCTGCTGAAGCCGGCGACGCTTCCGTGTCGTGAATCAGAGGGGGCCGGGCGCCATGGGTGCCCGGCCCCCTCGCTTTTTGCCCAGGGGGTGGCGTTCTCCGTCGCCGTCTGCTGGAATGCTCCCCCGGGTTCGGCATGCCTGGAGCGTCTCCCGGACACATTGGGAGCGGGAGGCGAGGGGGTCGGCGAACGCTCGACGAGCGTGTGGCCGCCGCGGCCACAGCGAGAATCTGCAAGACCGAGCAGCGGAGACTTTTGCCGCCCCCGAAGCCGGCGATACACCAAAGCCGAGTGTGTTTGAGAACTTTCTTCGCGCCAGGAGGGCGGGGCCGATGGTGGCAGGATGCAATTCGAGTCCCCGGACGTCCGCTGCGGAGCCGGAATCCGCGGAGTTGCCTTCTGATGCGACGGCGGATTCCGCCTGGATTCGGGAGGCGCGGCAGGCGATCCGTGACGCCGATGTCGATTACTTCCGCGTCGCCCCGGCCCGCTACTGGATCGACTTCCTCGTCAGCCTGACCGCGGCGTATCTGGCGTCCGCCGTTTACCTCACCGCCCCGCTCTGGTCATGGCGGCAGGTCGTGGCTTTTCCGGTCGCGGCGTTCTGGCTCTATCGGCTGGGCTCGTTGATTCACGAGGTGTGCCACCTCGGCGGTCACGAGTTGCCGGCATTCAAGGCCGCCTGGAACGCCCTGGCCGGGGTGATGCTGCTGACGCCGAGCCCGTTCTTCACCCGGCATCATCGCGACCACCACAGCCAGCGTTATTACGGCACGCCGGAGGATCCCGAGTACGTCGCCAACGTGCTGGAGGGAGGCAACCCGCGGAGCATGGCCGGGTACGTCGTTTATGTGCTGGCGTTTCCGCTGCTGGTGTTCCTGCGGTTCCTGTTGGCGCCGCTCACCTTTCTCCATCCCCGGCTGCGGGAGTGGACGCTGCGAAAGGCCTCGTCGCTGACGTTCAACAGGGCCTATGAGCGGCGGCTGACGGCGAGCGATCGGCGGGCGATCCTGGCGGCGGAGATCCCGTGCTTTCTTCGCGCGGCCTTGATTCCGGCGCTGGTCTTCCTGGGGCTGAACCACTGGTCTCGGATTCCCCTGCTCTATGCGCTGGCCGTGGCCACGGTGGTGCTCAATCAGCTCCGGCAACTGGCGGACCATCACTTCGCGGGCGACGGGAGCCGGGTGGAGCTCGAGGCCCACATCGTCGATTCCTGCAATTTCACGCGGAACGACCCACTCACGCTCCTCTTCTTTCCGTTCTCTATTCGCTACCACGCCCTGCACCACCTCTTCCCGTCGATGCCCTACCACAACCTCGAGCCGGCCCATGCGCACCTCGTGGCCACGCTGCCGCCTGAATCGCCTTATCACGGGCTCGACCGGCCGGGGTGGTGGAGCGTGGCCAAGGTGACGATGTTCGGCGCCGGGGCGGCCCCGCGGCGGCCGTGAGCGGAGGCCGCACGGCGGCCGGTCGCTTGCTTTTCTCCGGGGAAAATGGTTCGCTGGGGTGTCGGCGGCAGACGCCGTATTTCCGCACGAAACGGGAGTGGATCATGAACGGCGGCAGGCGGACGGTGGATGCCGGGTGGCGGATGGTCGTGGTGGCGGTCGTGGCGGTCGGCGTGACCGCGGTCCTCGCCGGCTCTCGGGCCGCGGCGGAGCAGGCTCCGGCGGTCGAGACGGCGGTGCGGTCGGAGGCGGAGGCGACGCTCAAGGCCTTCAATGCCGCCGATGCCACCGCCCTGGCGAACGGGTTCCACGAAGCGGGCGAACTCGTCGACGAGGACGGCAACGTGTACAGGGGCCGGGCGGAGATCGCCGGTCTGTTCAAGAAGTTCTTCGCGCGGTTTCCCCAGGCCGTCATGGAGATGGAGGTCAGCGGCGTGCGGCCGATCGGCGACGTGCTCGCTGTCGAGGAAGGCGTGCGGCGGATCACCGCCGACGCGGGGGCTGCGGCCGCGCAGATGCGGTACGTGGCCGTGCGGATGAAGCAGGGTGTCCTGTGGCCGGTCGTCTCGTACCGCGAGTTCGCCGACGATCCGTTGCCGACGCCGCCGGAGATGCTCGCGGCCGTCGAGTGGCTCGTGGGCGACTGGGTGGACGAGAGCGACGAAGGCCGCACGACGATCTCCTATCGCTGGAGCGAAGACGGCAACTTCATCATCGGCGAATACAACCTGACCATCGGCGGCAAGTCGGTGGGCAAGAGCACGCAGCGGATCGGCTGGGATCCCGTCGAGAGTGAGCTGCGATCGTGGACGTTCGATTCCGATGGCGGCTTCGCCGAGGGTGAGTGGGCCGCCGATGGCGCGGGGTGGATCATCAAGTCGGAGGCCACGATGCCGAACGGCTCCACCGGGTCGGCCACCGTGACGATCACGCCGAAGGACAAGGACCACTTCGTCGTCGAGAGCACCGATCGGATCGTCGGCGGGGCGCCGGAGCCCGACTTCAAGCTCGTGGTCGCCCGCAGGCCGCCGGCCCCGGCGGCCACCAAGTGATCTCCTTCATGCCTTCCGCGGAGCTGCCCTGATGCGCGCGTTCGCTGCGACCGCTTGCCTGGTGATGGCGTTCTTGCTGGCTGCCGATGCCCATGGCCGGCCCTCCATGGGCCGCGCCGGTGGTGGCGGGCATCCGGGTGGCGGGCATCACGGCGCACCCATGGCCCGGCCTGCGCCGCATGCCCGCCCGCAGATGCCCCAGGCCCGACCGGCGATGCCGCAGGCCCGGCCTGCCATGCCCCAGGCGCGGCCGGCGATGCCGCAGGCGCGACCGAACGTCGGCGGCATGCAGCGGCCGCAGACGCCGCAGTTCCAGCGGCCGAGTGTCGGCTCCCTGCAGCAGCCGAACCTGGCTCGGCCGTCGTTTCCGAACGCCGGCGCGGTCACCAGGCCGGCCGCCCCGGCGCCGGCGGCGCGGCCGGGGTTGGGCGCCGTGCGGCCCGCCCCTGGCGGTGCGGCAGGGGGCCTGTCCCGTCCGCCGTTCGGTGGCTCCGGCAACGCAACCCTGCCCGGCGGCGGGTTTGCCACGCGCCCCACGCCCGGACTGCGGCCTGGAGGCGGTCAGGCCGGAGCCGGCGGTCTGCCGATCGGCGGTGGCAACCGGCCGGGAGTGAGCACGCTCCCAGGCGGGGCTGGCGGCCTCCCCGGCATGAGCACGCGGCCGACGCCTGGCGTGCGGCCAGGACTGGGCGCCACGACGAAACCATTTCCCGCCCCCGGCGCGGGCAGCGGATTGAACGGCGGCAACTTGAACGGCGGCAACCGGCCGGGAATGGGCGGCAATCGACCCGGCCTCGGCGGCCCAGAAGGCGGCGGCCTCGCGGGGGGCAATCGGCCCACCACGCTGCCCGGCGTGATCGGCGGCGGAGATCGCCCGGGACCGGGTGGCAATCGACCCGGCCTCGGAGGCAATCGTCCGACGCCGTTGCCCGGCGATCTCGGGACAGGCAACCGGCCCGGCATCGGTGGCGATCGACCTGGCGTCGGCGGCAACCGGCCGGGAATCGGCGGGAATCGGCCCGGCATCGGCGGCAACCGTCCGGGCCTCGAGGGCAACCGGCCGACGACGCTGCCTGGTGAGCTCGGCGGCCTCGCGGGCGGTGGCTTGAACAGGCCCGACGGCGGCTGGAACCGTCCTGGCATCGGCGGGAATCGCCCCGGTTGGAATCGGCCCGGCATCGGCGACAACAACAACTTCTGGAACAGCGGCAACGTCAACATCAACAACAGCATCAACACCGGTTGGGGCGGCGGCTGGAACGGGGGCGCCTGGGGCTATCCCGGCTGGGGCGGCGGCTCCGGCTGGAACCATGGCTACGTCAATCCACACTACGGCAGCTGGTACAACGGCGGCTGGAACAACGGCGGCTGGAACAACGGCGGCTGGAACAACGGCTGGGGTGGGTTCTGGGGCGGCTTCGCCACCGGTGCGGCGACGTGGGGTCTGGCGTCGGCGGTCACCAACTGGGGGCTCGGCTACGGCACCTTGGGGTATGCCGGTGGGGCCTATGTGAATCCCTACTACTCGGCCATTCCCGCCACCGTCGTGGCGGCGTCGCCCTACGACTACTCGCAGCCGATCGTCGTCAACAACTACATCCCGGTCGACGGGAGTGCATCTGAGGCCGCGGTCACGACGTCCACGCCGGCGGCGGCGGCCAGCGACGCCACGGTCGACGCGGCACTCGAGAAGTTCAAGGCCGGCGACTACACCGGCGCCCTGGCCGGCTTCGACGCCGCGCTGAAGGTGGCTCCCAACGACTCGGTGATCCACGAGGTGCGGGCGCTGGCGCTCTTCGCCCTGGGCCGCTATCCCGAGGCCGCCGCCGCGCTGAATGCCGTCCTCGCCGCCGCGCCCGGCATGGATTGGACGACGGTCAGCAACCTCTATCCGTCCGTCGACGTCTACACGGCGCAGCTCCGCAAGCTCGAGGACGTCTGCCGGGCCAACCCCGGCGATGCAGCCGCCCACTTCGTGCTCGCGTATCAGTACCTCGTCGGCGGGCACTCCGATGCGGCGGCCTCGGCCCTCGAGGTCGTGGTCGCCAAGCAGCCCGGCGACCTGGTGGCGAAGCGGCTCCTCGGGGCGGTCAAGCCCGCGGCGGAAGCCACTCCGCCGGAGGCCGCGCCGGCGGCCCCGGCAGCCGAGAAGCCGGCCGCTCCGGAGACCGACCTTGTCGGCATCTGGAAGGCCGGCGGCGGGGCGGATGCGATCACTCTCGAGATCACGGCCGAGTCGAAGTTCACCTGGAAGGCCGCGCCGACCGGCAAGCCGGCGGTCGACCTCGCCGGAACGATCGAGACGGCTGCCGATGCCATCGCCTTGCACAGCGAAAAGGCGGGCACCATGGTGGGGAAGGTGGCCTCGAAGGGGCCCGACGCCTTCGAGTTTTCCTTGCCCGGAGCGCCCGCCGAGGCGAAGCCGCTGCTCTTCCAGCGGCAGCGGTAAAGCGAGCGGCGGTGGCGGGGACGGCGACGCCAGGCTACGATTTCGAAACCTTCGCGGCCGGGTTGCGGGGCCGCCGACCCCGGGAAGACACGAGCTTTATGGAACAGTACCGCAGGATTCAGACCGGCAAGAAGGGCGACATCCAGATGGTCGCCTTCAAGGACAAGAAGATTCTCGACGACACGGTCCTCGACGAGATTCGCACCGAGTTGACCCAGCTCATCGGCAAGGCCTCGGGTCCGGACCTGCTTCTGGACTTCGGCAACGTGGAGTTCATGTCGAGTGCCATGCTCGGCCTGCTGGGGCAGTTGCACCGGAAGATTTCGGCCGGCCAGGGCCGGCTGAAGATGTGCTCGATCCGCCCCGAGATCTTCCAGGTCTTCAAGCTCACGAACCTCGACAAGCTGTTCAGCATCCACAAGGACGCGCCGACGGCCCTGGCCACGTTCACCTGACGGCGGGCACGGTCGTGGCACAGCAACTCGACGGTTCGGCACCGGCCCGCGGCGTGGACGTCGTGATCGCCGAAGACAGCCGCATGCAGGCCCGGATGCTGATCCGGCGGCTCGAGGAGGCGGGGCACACGGTCCGCTGGGGCGAAACCGGCGGCCAGGCGCTGGCGCTGGTTCGGGAGCGGCGGCCCGAGATCATCGTCTCCGACATCGAGATGCCGGAGATGACGGGCTACGAGTTCTGCAAGGCGGTGAAGACGGATTCCGCCCTCCGCTCGATCCCGTTCATTCTCCTGTCGACGCTGGCCGACCCGATCGACATCATCCGGGGCCTCGACGCGGGCGCCGACAACTACGTCACCAAGCCCTACGAGCCGGAATATCTCCTCGGCCGGATGCAGTCGCTGCTCGCGACGCCGCTGGAGTCGGCCGACGACGGTGCCGCGGCCATGCTCGAGGTGACGCTCGCCGGGCAGAAGTTCCGCGTCAAGGCGGGGCGGCAGCAGGTGCTCAACCTGCTCGTCTCCACGTTCGAGAACGCCGTCGCGAAAAACCAGGAGCTCGTGGTCGCCAACCAGGAGCTGTCGGTCGCCCGGGACGGGCTGCAGAAGTCGAACGAGGAGCTCTCCACGGCGAACGCCGAGATCTCCCGCATCAACGCCCACATGCTCCGCGATCTCAAGGCCGCGGCCAAGGTGCAGCGCTCGCTCCTCCCGGCGGCCGACGTGGCGATTCCGGGCACGAGCGTCGCCTGGCGGTACGTCCCCTGTCAGAGCCTGGCCGGCGACTTCCTCAACGTCTTCCGGCTCGACGACGAGCATACTGGGCTGTTCGTCGTGGACGTGAGCGGCCACGGTGTGCCGTCGTCACTGATGGCCGTCACCGTGGGCCGGTTCCTCACGCCCAAGGTCACCGATCAGTCTCTCCTGGTGCGGCAGGGGCCCGACGGCCGGGTCGCCGTGGCACGGCCGGCCGAGGTGGCCACGCAGCTCAACCGCCTGTTTCAGGCGGACGAGTTTTCCGGGCTGTACTTCACCTTGCTCTACGGCGTGCTCCACCTGCCCACGGGACGCTTCGATTACTGCTCCGGGGGCCATCCGCCGCTGGTGCGGCTCCCGGCCGCCGGCGGTCCGCCGGAGTTTCACGCCATGGAGAGCTTCCCGATCGCCTTCGTGCCCGACGTGGAATACGAGCAGCGGACACTCCAGCTCGCGGCCGGGGACCGGCTGTTCCTCTATTCCGACGGCGTGCCCGAGGCCATGGACAAGGATCGCAATCCCTACGGCGACGAGGCGATGGCGGCCTGCATCGCCGCCGGCCGGACCGCGCCGATCGAAACCGGCGTCCGGGGGCTGCTCGAGGCCGTCGAGCGCTGGTGCCAGCCCGCGGGGCCGCTCGACGACGTCTCGATTCTGGGCGTCGAATGGCGGCCGTGACGGAGAGCGGCTCTCAGCGCCGCGGCCTCGGCGCGTAGTGGCTGCAGCCGCCGAGCGTGATGCGGGTCCAGCCGTCGTCGATGCCGATCATCGTTTCGGCGCCGCCGAGGAACAGGCTGCCGTCGGGGCGGAGCACGCGACGCACGCGGCCGACGACCGCCGCGCGGGTCGGAACGTCGAAATACAGCATCACGTTCCGCAGGAAGACGACGTCGGCCAGCGGCATCATCGGCCAGGTGCCGGTGAGATTGATGTGGCGAAACTCGACGAGCTGGCGGCATTCCTGCACGATGCTCCACCGGCCCTGGAGCGGCCGAAAATACTTCTTCAGGACCGCGGGCGGCAGGCCGCGATTCGTCTCCAGGTCGCTGTACACGCCTTCCCGGGCCCGGGCCAGGATCGGCTCCGAGAAGTCCGTGGCGATGATCCGAATCCGCCACGTGGCCAGGAGGTCGCGGAAGTGCTCGAGGAGCACCAGCGCCATGCTGTAGGGCTCCTGCCCGGTCGAGCAGGCGGCCGACCAGAGCGTGAGCTGCCGCTCGGCCGCGCGACGCGGCACGAGTTCGGCGATCACGGCCCGCAGGGCCTCGAACGGCGCGCGGTCGCGGAAGAACGACGTCTCGTGCGTCATCATGGCGCACAGCACGTCCTTCTCGAGCGTCGGGTCGACGCCCTGGCGAACGCGGTCGATGAGCGTCTCGAGGCTGGGGATCTTCCGCTGCCTGACGATCGGCATCAGGCGGGCGACCACGAGGTAGTGCTTCGACTCGTCGATGCACACGCCCGTCCGGCGGCGCAGCAGCCCGCGGAGGTAGTCGAACTGGGGCGCGGCGACCTGCATCGCGGCTCCGCGCGGCGTCAGCCGCCGCGCCTCTTGAGTCGCAGGGCGACCTCGACGCCGACCTGCGCCAGCGGCAGCACGGTGTCGGCGAGCCCGGCCCGCACGATTTCGCCCGGCATGCCCCAGACGACGCTCGAGAGTTCGTCCTGGGCGATCACGCCGCCGCCGGCCGCCACGATCGCCCGGGAGCCGGCCAGGCCGTCGCGGCCCATGCCGGTGAGGACCACGCCCAGCGTGCCCGCGCCCCACAGTCGGGCGGCCGAGCGGAAGAGCACGTCGGCCGCCGGGCGGCAGGAGTTCTCCGGCGGCTCGTCGGTGAGGCGGATCCGCGGCTGCGTTGCATCGCCGGCGAGTTCCATGTGGCGGCCGCCAGGGGCGAGCAGCACCTCGCCGGGCCGGACCGGTTCACCGTCGACGGCTTCGCGGACCGCCAGGCCGCCCGCCTTCGCCAGCCGTTCGGCGAGGTGCGCCGTGAAAAAGGCCGGCATGTGCTGGACCACGAGGATCGGCACGCGGGCGTCGGGCACGAACGCCGGCAGCACCTCGGCCAAGGCGGTCGGCCCACCCGTGGAGACGGCGACGACGACGCCCTGGATCCGCTCCTGCCGCGGGACGCGGGGCGGAGCCGGCGCCGCGGCCGTGGGCCGGGCCGACTCGCGTCCGCCGCCGGACCCGCGCTGCACGATGGCCTTGATGCGGCCGATCACGTCCGTGCGGATCCGCGCCGCGACATCGGCGGCGTCGAGCCCGGCGGGCTTGGCGACGTAATCGTTGGCGCCGGCGAGCAGGGCGTCGACCGTCGCCTTCGCGCCCCGCTCGGTGAGGCTCGAGAACATCACCACGGGCAGCCTGCCGAACCGGCGGCGGATCTCACGGAGCGTCGTGATCCCGTCCATCACCGGCATCTCGACGTCGAGGAGCACCAGGTCTGGCCGTGCGGTCGGGATCATGTCGAGGCAGGCGGCGCCATGGACGGCGGCTCCCGTGACCTTGATCTCCGGGTCGGCGCCGAGCGTCGCGGAGAGGATGCCGCGGATGGTGGCCGAATCGTCGCAGATCAGCACGCGGATCGGCTCGCGACGGGCCGTCGGCGCCGGCTCGGCCACCACCCCCAGGTCGACGAGCTTGCGGGTGAATGCCGCGGCGGTGAACGGCTTCGCGAGGTAGTCGTCGATGCCCGCCTGCTGCGCGACCGCGATCCGCTCCTGCTCGTGCTCCGTGGAGATCATCAGGATCGGCAGGCTGCGGTAGGCCGGCTCGCGTCGCAGCCGCCGGACGAGTTCGATCCCGTCCATCACCGGCATGTGCCAGTTGACCGTGATCAGGTCGGGCCTGCCGCCCGCCGCGAGGGCGGCCAGCGCCTCCTGCCCGTTGCCGGCTTCGGTGCAGTCGAACCGCAGGTCGCCCAGCGTCCGGGAGACGATGCTCCGGGCCGGCTTCGAATCGTCCACCACGAGGGCACGCACGACGGGATCCTCCCTGTCCCGACCGGCCGCGGCCGGTCATTGGGCCGCGATCAGTTCTTTTTGTATTCCTCGACCAGCCGTTGCAGAGCCTGGGCCATCCGGGCCAGCTCCTGCGACGAAACCTGCGTGTTGGACGCGCCTTCGGCCGTGCTCTGGGCCGCCTGCGCCACCTGGACGATGTTCTCCGCGATCTCCGAGGTGCCGGTGGTGGCCTCGGAGATGTTGCGGCTGATCTCACCGGTCGTCACCGACTGCTCCTCGACCGCCGCGGCGATCTTCGTCTGCAGGGTGTCGATCCGTTCGATGACCGCCCCGATCTCCGCGATCGCCTCGACGGCCCGCTGCGTGTCGCCCTGCATCGACTCGATCCGCCCGCCGATCTCCTCGGTGGCCTTGGCGGTGTCGCGGGCCAGCTCCTTGACCTCGCTGGCCACCACGGCGAAGCCCTTGCCCGCCTCGCCCGCGCGGGCGGCCTCGATCGTGGCGTTGAGGGCCAGGAGGTTCGTCTGCTCGGCGATCGATGTGATCACCTTGATCACCGCGCCGATCTCCTGGCTGGAGCGGCCCAGGGCGGCCATCGTGCCGGATGTCGCGGACGCCATCTCCACCGCCTTGCGGGCGGTGCTGGCGGCGTCCTGGGCGTTCTTGGCGATCTCGTGGATGCTGGCCACGAGATTCTCGATCGAGCCCGACACTGTCCGCGTGTTGCCGCTGACCTGCTCCGCGGCGGCCGAAACCAGGTTGGCCTGGGCCGTCGTCTGCTCCGCCGCGGCGCTCATCTGCTGGCTGACGCTCGTGAGTTCCTCCGACGAGCTGGCCAGGGCGTGGGTGTTGTCGACGATGCCGCCGACGAGGGCCGCCTGCCGCTGGGTCTCCCGGGTCAGCCGGCGGGCGATGAGCGTCGACACGGCGAGCACGGCCGCAGAGGTGAGTCCGAAGACCGTCAGACCGAGTTTCAGCAGGCGGTTGACGGGCTGAAACACCTCCGCCGTGTCGATTTCCGAGAGCAGGGCCCAACGGATGTCGCCCCGGCCGCTGGCGTCGCGGTGGATCGTGACCGGCCGCCAGGCGACGAGCGACGGCACGCCGCGGTAGTCGACGGTCTCGGCCGCGCCCGACTTGCCCTCTTCGATCGCCGACCGGACGGCGGGCGTGTCGACCTTGAAGTCGGGGTTGATGATCGTGGTCTTCGCGCCCATCTCCTTGGTGAACCGGGAATCGCTGCGAAACAGCCGGTCGGGGCCGATGGCGTAGGTCTCGCCGGTCCGGCCCATGCCCGTCGTCTCGCCGATGATCGTGTTGGTCTTGTCGAGCGGCACCTGGAAGGCGACCGCGCCCACGAGCGTGCGGCCCTCGTAGATCGGTGCCGCCATGAAGCTCGCCGGCTCGTTGCACGACGGCAGATACCGCTGGAACTGGCCAAACGCCACGGCATCGCGTCGTCCGGACGACACCGCCTGAAGGAACGCCACGCCGAGACTCGAGGAGGCGAGGGGACCCTCGCGCAGCGAACTCCCGAAGTCCACCTCCTTCGACACGTTGTAGACCACCTTGCCCGACGGGCCGTCGATCAGGAAGACGTCGGAGACGCCGAACTTCTCCACCACGCCCCGGAAGAACGGATGGTACTTGGCGTGAAACTTGGAGTACGCCGAAGCATCGTCGGCCGTGTCGAGGAGATACTTCGACCCGATCGGATTCGGGTTGTTGCGCATGTAGAGATACTGGGCGTAGGCCGAGTCGTCGTCGAGGGCATGGCACAGCGGCCGGACATCGACGACTTCGGCGGAGCGGCGCCGGAACTCCGTCGCGAAATCACCGACGTAGAAGGCTTCGAGGTCGCGGCGGGCGGCCGCCAGGGCCTTGTCGTCCACCTTGTCATCGGCCCGCAGCGCGGCCAGGCCGGCGGCAAGATCGCGGAGCGACTCGAGGCACATCCGGCTCTCGGCGAGCACGGAGAGCTCCTGCCGCAGGGAGGCGAAATACCGCTCCACGGACTTCGCCGTGACGGCGTTGACGGTGTCGAGCTGCGCGAGCGACTGTTGCCGCAGGGCGGCCGACGACGAGCGATAACTGATCATGCCCATGAACGCCATGGGGATCAGGGACACGCCGAGGAGGGCGAGGAGCAGCGGGTTGGTGAGGAACGAACGCCAGCCGCCGGTCGCGCCGGTGGAATCACGGTCTGCCATGGGGGGCTTTCTGCCTCTCGGTTGCCTGCGGCCTAGCGCCGCGTGAGTGCCTGAATCATGCGCTGGGGATCGAGCAGATGCACGAGCTGCTCGGGGGCGGCAAAGACGCCGGTCAGTGGGCCGATCCCATCGCCACCGGTCGTCGTGTGCTCGATCGCGTCCGCCGGGATCTCCACGATGTCGTGCATTTCGTCGATCACCAGCGCGTACCAGTCGTCCTGAAGCGTAAGCACCAGGAGCGTCGCCCGCTCCGGGCAGGGGCGGTCGACGCCCAGGTCCGCGGCGGCGTCGATCACGGGCACGATGCGACCCCGCAGGTGCACCAGGCCGAGCACCCCGTCCGGAGCCTGCGGCACGCGGGTCGTCCGTCCGGCCCGCAGCACCTCCACGACGCCGTCCGCCGGCACGGCGAAGCAGGCATCGCCGACGCGGAACGTGCAACAGCGGTGGACGGCCGCGGTGGTCATGGCGTCAGGCCTCGAGAAGGGCGCGACGCCGCGCGGCACGGACATCGACCACCTCGGTGGCGACACCCCCCAGGGAGAGAATGCCGGCGACGCCGGCGGCGGCCGCGGGCTGGAGGGGCGACTCGGCCGCGAGCACGTCGAGGATCGTGCCCACCGAGAGCCCGACATCGCCGTCGAGGACGACGACGCTCACCGTGTCGGTGGCGGCGGCCGCGAGGCGTCCCAGGATCGCATCGACGTCGGCCAGGGGCGTGAAGGCGTCGCCCCGGCGAACGACCGTCCGCGCGCCGACAACCTGCACTGCCTGCCGGGAATACTTCTCGAGCCGTACCACGTCGGCCAGCGGCACGGCCACCCGCCGGCCGGCCGGCGTGCCGCAGACGAGGTAGCGGTCGGCGAGCTCGGCCGCCGGCTCGACGACGGCCTCGGGCTCGCGGTCGACCGGCGGCAGGCGGGCCGCCCGCAGCAGGCCGCGGAGATCGAGGATCAGGACCACGCCACCGTCGCCGAGCACCGTGGCGCCCGAATACAGTCCGAGGCCGGCCAGCAGGGCCCCGATCGGCTTGACGACGATCGTGGAGAGGCTGGCCGCATCGAGCAGATCGCGGCACCGGAAGTGATCGGCGCCGGACTGCATGCCGTCGACGACGAGGCCGAACTCGTGGTCGTCGACCCGGACGAGCACCACCGTGCCCTCGGATCGGCAGGCGGTCGTCGCCCGGATGCCGAGGAACTGGTCGAGGAACAGGATCGGCACCAGCCGGCCGCGGACCCGCATCACCGGCGCCTCGGGCAGGCCCTCGATCCGCGGCCCGTGCCGGTCGCGGGACACGGGCACGAGCTCGCCCACCGCCGACTGCGGAATCGCGAACCGCTCGGTGCCGCAGCGGACGACCAGCGCCGGCATGATCGCCAACGTGAGCGGGACATGGACGCGGACGGTGGTGCCCACGCCGGGCACGCTGTGGATGTCGACCGTGCCGCCGATCGCCTCGATGTTGGTGCGCACGACATCCATGCCCACACCGCGTCCGGAAACCTTCGTCACCGCCGCCGCGGTGGAAAACCCGGGCTCGAAGATGAACTGCAGCACGCGGTCGGGCGGCATGCTCGCCGCCTCCGCGGCGGAGACGAGCCCCCGAGCAATCGCCTTCTCGCGGACCTTCTCGAAGGCGATCCCGCCCCCGTCGTCGGAGACCTCGATCGTCACCCGTCCGCTTTCATTGAAGGCCCGCAGCGCGAGCCGGCCCGTCCGCGGCTTGCCGGTGGCGACGCGGGCTTCCGGCGGTTCGATGCCATGATCGACGGCATTGCGGATGAGATGCGTGAGCGGGTCGCGGATGCTCTCGATCAGCGAGCGGTCGAGCTCGGTGTCGGCACCGTCGATCACCAGCTGCACCTCCTTGCCGCAGGACACGGCGAGGTCGCGGACCGTGCGCGGGAAGCGGCTGAAGACATGCTCGACCGGCTGGAGTCGTGTGCGGACCGCCGTTTCCTGGAGGGCGTTGGTGACGGCGTTGATTCGCTGGGCACAGGCCTGCACGGCGGGATCGTCGCTGTCGACGCTGCGGAGCTGGTTGCGGGCGAGCACCAGTTCGCCGACGAGGTCGAGAATCGAGGCCAACAGGCCCACGTCGACGCGAACGGTCGAGTCGACGACGCCAGGCCCGGTCGGGGCCGGGGGTTCGGGCTGGGGCGGAACGGGCTCTGCGGGAGCAACACTCGTGCCGCGAGCCGGTGGCGGCGCGGCTGGTGCGGCCGGCATGGACTCCTCGCCGGCCGCCACCGCGGCGAGCGCGCGCGAGAGGTCACGATAGTCGTGCTCGCCCTCGCCGCCGGTCGCCTCGATCGTCCGCAGGATCGTCCGCACGGCGTCGACCATCGAGTACAGCGAACCGGTGACGCGCTCGTCGAGCGTGAGCTTGCCGTCGCGAAGCCTGCCGAGCAGGTGCTCGCCACTGTGGGTCAGGGCACCGAGCTTGGAGAAGCCGAAGAAACCGCTGTTTCCCTTGATGGTGTGGACGGTGCGAAAGATGCTCGCCACACGCTGCGAATCGTCGGGCCGCTCCTCGAGCGCGAGCAGGTCGCGGTCGAGCTGGTCGAGGTTTTCGCTCGATTCGACGAGGAACTCGCCGATGAACTCGCGGTTGTCGGTCATTCCCTCGCCCGGCCCGCGGGGCCGGGACCTTGTCGCCTGGGGCGACGCCACGGACTGCGGCGACCTTGCCGCCCCCGCCGTCGCGGTCAAGCATACACCGCGATTCGGGACATCGATCGCCCGTCCAGACGGTGCGACCGGCAGGATCGCACCGCCGCTCCGCCTCGCGGGCGCCGAGCGGATCGGACACGACGTCACAGCATGCCGGCCGGGCGAAACCCGTGGCTTTCGCCCGGCCGGCAGCGGGGACAAGGACTCCGACAGGCCTTGTCCCTGGGCCATCAGGATTCGAACTTCTGCAGGGCCTCGAGGGCGGCCAGTGCCCGGGCGGTGCCGCCGAAATGATTGACGAGCTTCTTGGCCGCCAGCAGATCCTCGACCGAGATCGCGCCGCTCCGGCCACCAGCCGCGGCCGCTTTCCGGCCCCGCGACGGCCGCAGGCCCATCTTCTTGAGGACCATGCTGACCTGCGGTGAGGAGACGACGACGCCCTGCTTCTTGAGGGTGGCGATGATCACCACCGGACGCGGCTTCTCGCCCTTGTCCTGCATGGCCTTGGCGGCCTTGCGGATCTCCTCGGATTTATTGACACCCTTCTTTTCAGCCATCGGTTCGTGCACTCCTGGAAAGTTTGGTACTATGAAATCTGACATGATGTAAATATACATTCAAACCGTCATGATACAAGGATGACGTTGACACCCCCGTCGTGCGGCCCTGAGCCGATCCTCTCGTGACCCACAGCCCGTGCGACACCGCCGCGATGCGCCGCGCCCTGGAGCTCGCCGGCCGCGGCGCCGGGCGCGTGGAGCCCAACCCGCAGGTGGGGGCGGTCGTGGTCGCAGCCGACGGCACGATCGTGGGCGAAGGCTGGCACACGGTGTTCGGCGGTCCGCACGCCGAGGTCGCAGCGCTCGCGGCCGCCGGGCCGGCCGCCCGCGGCGGCACGCTCTACGTCACGCTCGAGCCCTGTTGCCACCATGGCAAGACTCCCCCGTGTACCGCAGCCATCATCGCGGCGGGCATCGTCCGCGTCGTCGTCGCGACAGGCGATCCCTTCCCGGCCGTCTCCGGCCGCGGCATCGCCGCGCTCCGGGCGGCGGGCATCGACGTCGAAACCGGCGTGCTCGCGGCCGCCGGCCGCCGGCTGATCGCGCCGTTTCGCAAACTTGTCGAGACCGGCATGCCGTGGGTGATCGCCAAGTGGGCGATGAGCCTCGACGGCCGGCTGGCGGCGCCGCCCGGTGCCGACCGCTGGATCAGTTCCGCGGAGTCGCGCGGCCTCGTGCACGCCCTCCGCGGTCGCATCGACGCGATCGCCGTCGGCATCGGCACGGTGCTGGCTGACGACCCGCTGCTCACCGCGCGGCCGCCGGGGCCACGGCAGCCGCTGCGGATCGTGATCGATTCGGCCGCCAGGCTGCCGCTGGCCGCGGCCCTTGTCCGCACCGCCCGCGAGGTGCCCGTGCTCGTCGCCGCCGGTCCGGCGGCCGTCCCAGACCGGGTTGCGGCGCTGCGGGCCGCGGGCTGCGAGGTCTGGCAGGCCGCGGCCGACGCGCGGAGTGCACAGGTGCGGGAACTGTTGGCCGAACTGGGGCGGCGGCGGCTGACGAATCTCATGGTCGAAGGAGGCGCGGCGGTGCTGCAGACGTTCTTTGCCGCCGGCGCGGTGGACGAGATCCAGGCGTTCGTGGCGCCGCGGGTCATCGGCGGCGACCCCGCCGTGCTCCCCATGCTCCCCGCCGTGCCGGCCTGCGACGTCGAGGAGGTCGTCCTCCCCGGCGGTGACATCCTGGTCCGCGGCCTCGTGCGCCGGGCGGATATGGATCAGGCGTGAGCATCCCGCCATCAGGCCGTCGGATGCGCCAGCAGCCTGATCAAAGGCTACGGCTTCGCCGGCAGGTCGCGGATCACGTTTCGCCAGTGGGTGACGGTCGCTTCGTCGGTGATCGACGTTTCGGCGGTGGCGGCGCGGAAACACTTCGCCACCTCGAGCGCGACGGTCACGTGCGCGAGCGCCTCCTTGGCCGCCGCCGTCTCGTCCTCGGCGGCGAGTTCCTCGTCCGCGTCCACCCTGCCGTCCCGCTGCTGCACGCAGCCGTAGCGGGTGAGGTACACGACCCACGGCCGGACCGCATCGACGAGGCCCGCGAAGTCGAGGGCGGCCGCCCCGGCGAGCGGTTCCTCGAACGTCGCCAGTTGCGAGCCGGTCTCCATGCGGGCCGCCGCCAGCAGCCGGCCGGCCTGCGCCGGCACCAGCGAGAAGACCGCGGCCTTGTCGCCGACGCCGATCGCCGGCCGGAGTTGCGGGTCGAGACCCGAAGCCGGCAGGGCGAACGACCAGATCGAGCCGGCTGCGACCTTCGCCTTCTCCGGCGCGGGCACCTCGTAGCCGGCCGGCACGGCGTCGGGATCCATCGTGCGGGCGGCGGCGACGAGTTCGTCGGCCAGCGCGAAGAGATCGCTCAAGCCGTCACGGAAGAGCTTGGGGTCGGCCAGCGGCAGCACGATCGCCGGCTCGAGCAGCGGCAACGGCTCGGTCGAGGCCGGCAGGTCCTTTTGCACCCGTGTGGACTTCGTCTTGGCGTCGATCACCAGCCCCACCTGCCCGTCGGCGAGCGCCGGCACGATCTTGGCACGCAGCACTTCCATGAGCTTCGTTCCCAGTGGCACGACATGCTTGTCGAAGGCCTCGACCCGCTCCCGATCGGTTTCGTCCGCCCGCGGCAGGCCGTACTTCATGAACAGCCCCCAGCCTCCCGAGGCCAGGCCCGTCAGGTCGTCGAGCAGGGCGGGATCGGACTTGATCCGCGACACCACCGCCGCCAGCGGCGCACCCCCGACGTGCTCCAGGAGATCGAGCCGCCGCGAACCGTCGAAGGGCTGGTTTCGCGCCCAGTCCCAGGCGTAGCCCTCGTAGCCCTGGGCGGTGAGAAACGAGAAGGCGAGCCAGGGTCCGGGCTTGCGCAGCCTGGGGGCCAGGTCTTTCTCGGCCTTGGCCAGCAACCGCCGCGTGTCGGCGGCCGCCTCCGCGGGGAGCGCCGCCTGCTGGATGGTCGCGGCGGCAGCCTGATCCAACATCCGAAAGCCCGATGCAGCACTTTCCTGGTTGAGATCGGCCAAGGCGTCGCTGACGTATGCGAGCCCGGTGAGCGGCTTGTCCTTGTGGGCTTGGAGCTTGGCGAAGGGGGGCGTGTCGAGCAGGCCCTGGCGGCCGCTTCCCGGCAGGGCCAGCTTCTGCAGGTGGTCGATCGAATCGCCGACCGAGAGGATCACGCGGTCGCCGATCACTCCCAGGGCGACGACGATGTCGAGCGTCCGCAGCCGGTCGAGCACCTTGTCCAGGTCGGCCGTGTCATTGAGTCCCGCCGCCAATTCGTCCTCGAGCTCACCCCACGGCAACTGGTCACCTTGGATCGTGAACGTCACGACCTCGCCGCCGGCGATCGGCTTGCGGGCCAGGGCGTCGGCCATGGCCGGGTTGGCCTGGGTCACGAGCTTGAGCAGCACCTCGATCCGCTTGAGCTGCGACTTGGCGGCGGGGAGTTTCGTGGTCCGGAAACCCCACACGACGTCGGGCACGACGAGGAGATCGAGGTTGGCCGCCAGGCCCTTGACGATCGCGGCCTTTTGGGCGGCCTCCAGCCCGTCGGCGCCGCCACGCTCGGCCTGCAGCTGGGCCGTGCCCTGCAGTTCCTGCAGTTTCTGCAGCAGCTTGAGGAAGGAGATGCAGGAAGGCTCGCCATAGACGAACGTGTCGGTGGCCACCATGTCGGCGAGCACGTCGAGCGCCTGTTCGTTTTCTGGGAGCTGCATGAAGGTTTCAGCCATCGAGAACGGGCTGCCCGGCATCGACCGCTGCTCCTCGAGCGAACCGAGTGCCCGCCGCACCGCCGGCAGATCCTTGAGCGCCGTGAAGGCGTTGCTCTTCACGAAGCGGTCGTACTGTTCACGCGCCCGGAGGGTCGCCGAAAGGAAGGCCGCGTCGGCGGGGACGATGGCCGCTGCGTTGGTGGTGAGTTCGTCGGCCAGGCTGGGCACGGCCGGCGCGGCGGTGGCGAGCAGCAGCACCACGACGACGAGCCGCAGCCGGTGCGGCAGGCTGACGCCGCGGCGGGGCAGCAACGCGAAAAAGACACGGGACATGGTCGGAATCCTTCGGCTGGGCGGGGCGTTGGGACGGCGAATGATTAGCATATGGGATTCGTCCGTTCGGAGAACACCGGTTTTCCATGGGCCGCAGACCCGTCGAGGCCATCAGGGACAATCGTCGTGCACATCGATTCCACATGGATCGTCGACACGTTCGCCGAAGCCTTTCGCCTCCGGTTCACGCGGCTGGTGGTCACGGCCCACGACGGCCATTGGCTCGATGCCGCCGTGCGGGCGGCCTGCGGCTACGGCACGAGCGTGATCGGGTGCGACGCGGAGATCGGCGTGGAGCGGATGCTCGACCCCGCCGACACCCCGGACGGCCGGCCGGGGGCGGCGCTGCTCGCCTTCGGGTTTGCGACGGACGCTCTCGGCAAGGCGGTGGCAAACCGCACCGCGCAATGCCTGCTCACCTGCCCGAGCACGGCGGTCTTCGACGGCCTGCCGGGGGCCGAGGAGCGGGTGCCCCTCGGGAGCCACGTGCGATTTTTCGGCGACGGGTTCGAGAAGTCGAAGGTCCTCGACGGCCGCCGGTTCTGGCGGATCCCGGTGATGGACGGCGAGTTTCTGGTCGAGGAATCGGTGGGCGTGGGCAAGGGCGTGGGGGGAGGAAACTTCATCCTCCAGGCCCGCAGCCTCGACGCCGGTCTGGCCGCGGCCCGGCGCGGCGTGGCGGCGATCGGCCCGCTGGCCGGCGTGATCACGCCGTTTCCGGGGGGCGTGGTCCGCTCCGGTAGCAAAGTGGGATCCCGGTATGCGGCACTGCGGGCGTCCACGAACGACGCCTTCTGTCCGGCGCTGGTGGGGCGTGCGGGAGACGAACTGCTGCCCAAGGTCGCCTGTGCGCTGGAGATCGTGATCGACGGCGTTGACGAGGCGGCGGTCGCGGCGGCGATGGAGGTCGGACTGCGGGCCACCGCCGGACCAGACGTGGCGGCGATCTCGGCCGGCAACTACGGCGGCAAGCTGGGTAAGTTCCACTTCCATCTTCGCCACATTCTCGGCGCGGCCTGACCATCCCCGAGCCCCGGGGCGAGTGGCCTTCACCGCTGCCCGGGAGCCTGCTATCTCCCCCGGCCGAAGTTCTTCGCCGCCAGCGGCGGCCGCCCACGGGTGCCATCATGTCCGAACCGGAACGACCGTCGCGTCAAAGTCTCGTGGTCCCGCCGCGTCATGCGCCCCTGCCGGTGGTGCTCGGAGCGCTGGCTTGTGGCGGCGTGGGATTCGGTCTCGTGTGGGCGCTCGGCATCGGTCGGCCGGCGGCCGGCGGCCGCGACATCTCCGCGCAGATCCAGGCGCCGCCGAGCGCGGCCGCAGCGGCCGGACCGTCTGCGGAGCCCGCACCGTTTCCCGGCGGCGATGAAGCCCTGCGCGAGTTGCCGCCGCCAGGCCGCTGGCAGCCACGCGGGTCGGCCACCGCCGAACCGCCGGTAGCCGCCGACCGCTACGCCCGCCAGACGTCGCTCGACCTGCCCGACGTGGTGATCGCCGTTTCCGGTGAGGCACGGCCCCTGTCGCGGTTCTCCGCCACGGACGTGCCCCCCGCGCCAACGGAGCCGCCGAGCGCCGCGGAACTTACGGAGCCCGCGCCCACGGAATCGCCCGCCCCGGCGCCGGCGGCCGCAGCAAGCGACGCCGATCCGCAACCAGCCACGAATGAGCCGGCTGCGGAACCGACCGGCGCGGCTTCCGGTCCGCCCCCGGCGTCATCTCGGCATGCACCGCAGACCGCCGCTTCCGGCGGTGACGACGCCGGCGATCTGCCGGCCGCCACCCGCCCTGTCGCGCCGGCCCCGGAGCCGACGTTCGTGTCTCCGTTCGCCGCGGCGCCTGCGCTTCCGCTGCCGGCGGCCGGCGTGCCCCCCGCGATTCCGGATCATCCGACCGCTCGCCCCGTGTTTTCCGCTCCACCCGCTCCAGCACCGCCCAGGGTGCGTGGGGCCACGGCCGCCGTGCCCTATGCCGCCGCGCCGCCGATGATCCCGGGATTGAATGCCGGCAGCCCGGCGGCTGCTACGGCGGGCCTGCCGCGACCGGAAGCGGTCGGTCAGGGGCGACCGGGCCCGATGCAACTCGAGGGCATCCAGACACCGCAGCTCGCCGTCGAGAAGCGCGGTCCCCGGGAGGTGCAGGTGGGCAAGCCGGCACGCTATGAGATCCTGGTACGCAACGTGGGCAGTGCGACGGCGCATGACGTCACGCTGCGCGACGCGATCCCCTTCGGCACCGCCTTGGTGACCACCGCGCCTCCGGCCAGCCCGGCCGTGGCCGCAGCCGCCGGAACCGACGGCGAGCTCGTCTGGGCCCTGGGCACACTCGATCCCGGTGGTCAGGCCCGCGTCATCATGGAGGTGATGCCGCAGGAGGAGGGGGAGATCGGCAGCGTCGCGAGCGTGAGCTTCCGGGCGGATGCTTCGATCCGCTCCCGGTCCACCAAGCCCGCCCTGAAGATCGAGGCCACGGAGGCCAAGCCGGTGCTGATCGGCCGCGACACGCAACTGACGATCACCGTGAGCAATCCCGGCAGCGGCGTGGCCACCGGCGTGGTGCTCGAAGGCTTCCTCCCGGAGAACGTTTCGCACCGCGCCGGCAGCGAGCTGGAGTTCGACGTGGGGCAGCTCCGGCCCGGGGAGTCACGGACGATCGATCTCGTGCTCGGCACCCGGGGGCCCGGCGTGCAGGCGGCCCGCTTCGCCGCCCGTGCCGATGGCGGCGTGGAGGCCCAGCACACCACGAAGCTCGAGGTCACGGCGCCGACATTGGAGCTGGCCGTCGACATGCCGCTGCGGCGGTTCCTGCAGCGGCCGGCCACCTGCACGATCTCGATGGCGAATGCCGGCACGGCGCCGGCACGGGCGGTGGAACTGGCGGCGCAGCTGCCGCCGGGAATGAAGTTCGTGCGGGCCAACAATGCCGGCTGGCACGACGATCGCACCCACCGCGTGCTGTGGAATCTCGAGGAGCTCCCGCCCGGCGAGACCGGCACCGTCGAGGTGGTCGTGATGCCGATCGCCCTCGGGCCGCAGAAGATCATGGCCGCGGCCCGCAGCGCCGACGGCCTGGCCGACCAGGTGGCCCACGTTTGCGAGGTCGAAGGGCTGGCGGCGGTGAGCTTCGAGGTGGCCGACAGCGAGGATCCGATCGAGGTGGGCGGCGTCACGGAATACGTCATCCGCGTCGGCAACCAGGGCACGAAGCCGGCCACGGGCGTCCGCGTGACCGCCAGCCTGCTCGGCGACCTGGAGCCCGTCGACGCCCAGGGGCCGGCGGGGCATCGGCTCGAGAACCGGGCCGTCGTCTTCGAGCCCCTGGTGAAGCTCGCTCCCTCCGAGGAAGCGGTGTTCCGCATCCGCGCCCGCGGCCGCCGGGCCGGCGACCAGCGGGTGCAGGTCCAGGTCGTCAGTCAAGACCACGCGGCGCCGATCACCAAGGAGGAGATCACCCGGGTGTACGACGACCGCTGATCGTTCGCGCCGCGGGCGTGCCGGCGAACGTGGGGCGTTGACCCGGCTCTGCAGGCGGTGTCGCCGGGCAGCAGCCGCAGCGCAGGGATCGACTGTGCCGACCGTCAGCGGGCGGGCGGCAGGTCGAAGTCGCCCGTGCGGTCGCGCCACACGCAGTGGATGTGGTTGGCGGGATTGCCTTCGGCGTCGGGTTGCACGTTCACGAACTCGATCGAAAAGGTCGGCCCCTCGACCCGGTAGCCATGCCCCACGCCGGGGACGAGGCTGCCCGACCAGGCGAAGTGCACGTCGTCCCAGCCGTGGTGCACCGACTGCTGCGGCGCCGTGTCGGCCTTGCCGCCGCGTGCTTCGATGAGCCGCAGCCGCTCGGTGGCGACTTCGTCGGGCATGACGGCGCAGTAGGTCTCCACGAGCCGCCGGAGGATCGACTGCTGCGGCGCCGTGAGCTCCTTGAAGGGGATGCCGGCCGCCGGCTCTGCGGGGGGCTGCGGCTTGCCCGCCGCGCGGATCTCCTGGGGCGGCTCCTTCGCGATCACGGCCTTCGACCGCTGCGGTTCGTCGAGCGCGGCGAGCAGCTCGAAGGCCAGCGTCTCCTCGTCGCGGAGCACGCGGTCCCCCGGGGCGGGCAGGCCGTCGAAGCTGGTCTTCACCACCGCCGGGTTGGCGCCCAGGAACTGCGGCGTCGAGTCGACGAGCACGCCGTCTCGGACCGTGAAGTTGAACGAGAGGTGATGGCCTTCGATCGACAGGCCCCAGGATCCCGTGGCGGCGGGCGTGCCGAAGATCGTGAGGAAATACCGCTTCGGGTCACGGATGTTCTTCGCCTTCGCCCCCTCGAGCCTCCGCAGGATCTCGTCGAGCTTCATGATCATCACCGACTTGTCGTAGCCGGCCTGCGAGAGGGCCGACCGCACCAGCGCGAGCGCCGCCGCCTCCTGCCGGTCGTTCATGTCGCGAAGCTGCACCCCCTTGCGGTCGTTCTTGGGCACGAAGTGCCAATCGGTCCGCGCAGGGCTCGCGAAGGGCTGCATCGCCCGCGGCTTCTGCTCGGCGTCGAGTGTGGACAGCCAGGCGATCGCGGCGGATGCCATCGACTCGGCCGCGGCCGGGCGGCGCAACGCGGCCATGAGCCGGGGCGTGGCCACGGAGACCACGAGGATGGCGGCCGCGGCGGTGCAGGCCGTGAAGGGGCGAAGTCGGGAAGTCGTGGTCATCATCGGCCCTCGGTGGTGGAGGCGGCGTTCGCCCGCGGCTCATCGTGGCCCCGGCCCGGGTCGCGGTCGTGGTGGGCCTGGTCCACATGCACGTGCACGTGGGGATGCTGCTGAAAATACCGCTCCCACGCCTCGTCCGAAACCCCGGCGGCGTCGAGGTAGAGATTTCGCAGCCCCGGCAGGCCGGCGATGGCGGCGAGCCCGTCGTCGCCGAGCGGCACCTCGATGAGGTGGAGCGACTCGAGGGCAGCGAGCTCCGCCACCGCCGCGCCCGCCTCGCGGCCGGCCAAATTCCGGCTGCCGAGCCGCAGCGACCGCAGCGTGGGGATGTGCCGCAGCGCCCGCACACCCGCGGCCGTGCAGGCGGCCTGCGGCACGTTCAGGTGCGCGAGGTGCCTGCAGCGGGCGATCTCGCGAAACCCGACGTCGGACAGCGGCGACTCGCGAAGCACGAGCCGTTCGATGCCTGGCAGCGTGGCGAAGATCTCCGCCCGTGCGTCGTCGGCGACGCCGCGGCGGAGCACGAGCTCCCGCAGGCCCACGAGGCCGCGGAGCGACTCCCACTCGGCGGCGGTGAGGGGCGCGTCCGCCACGATCCGCGCGGACGTCCCTGCGCGGACGGCCGCGAGCTGTGGCTCGAACGTCGCATTGCCGCGGTGCGGCGCCTCGGGCGGTCTGCAGCCGCCGCTGACCGCGGCCGACGCGATCAGCAGAAAAGACATGCGGCCGATGCGGAGCCTGCGACGGACACGCGACATCCCGTCGATCCCCCGGCTCACACGCCACCGACCACGTCGGCCACGGCGGTCGAACCCGACGGTGACGAGATCCGCACCTTCACCGCCTGACCCGGGGCGGTGGGGGCGACCCGCAGCGTCAGTTTGTGCGTCCCACGGCCGAGCCGGGTCGTGAATGAACGCTGGTCGTGGTGGGGCTCGGTGCCGAGCCACGCGAGGAACTTCCCCGGCGCGTCGATCTCCACCGTCACCTCGCCCCCCTCGGTCACCCTGATCTCGCCCTGCACGTAGACCATCGCCGCCTGGTCGCCGCGGCGCAGCTCGTCGAGCGGCAGCTCGCCGCTGGCCCGCGCGTAGACCGGCTGCCAGGCGTCCGAGCGGAGAATCCGCCCCTCGAACTGCGCCATGGTCGGCGCCTCCTCCGGCTTCTCGCCGAGCGACTTGATCGCCTGCATGTCGCCGAACACCCGCCACCGCTGGATCATCGGAGCGGTGCGGACGGCGTACGGCCCCGGCTTGCCCAGTTCTGAGACGAACTTCGTAAGGTCCACCAGCTCGTCTCGGGTGAGGAACTTGGCCAGGCCCTGCGGCATGAGCGACTGGCCCTCGGCCTCCTCCTCGATGTCGGCCGTGGGGATCGTGATCGTCTTGCCCGAGGCCTCCTTGAGCTGCACCCGCACCGCGTCGCGGCTGAGGACGATGCCGGTGAACACCTCGCCATTCACGGTCTGGAAAATTTTCGTGACGTACTGTTCCTTGATCGCCAGGTTCGGATTCAGGATCGAGCTGACGATGAACTCAACCGGCGAGACGGCCCCCACGCTCGTGAGCTCGGGTCCCAGGTCGCCCCCCGCCTTGTGCAGGGCGTGGCACTTGAGACAGCTCATGTCGGCCCGGCGGAACACGAGTTCTCCGCGGGCCGCATTCCCTCGGGCCTCGACGTCCGCAGCGAGCCGGGCCACCTCCGCGGGCGTGGGCGGGGGCGGATCGACCGCGATGCCCGCGGCGGCGCTGAGCGTGTCGGAGAGAGCCTTGTCGCTGCGGCCGACCGAGTACATGTGCCGCAGCGCGAGCTTGGCGACGTCGACCGGGGGCGTTTGTCGGGTGAGGGCCGCGGCGAGCGCGTCGGCCCCGCCCTTGCGGTTCAGGAAGGCCTCCACGAGCGGCGCGGGGTCATCCCGCGGGTCGCTTTCGGCGAGCACGGTCGCGGCGCGGGCGGCGGCCCGGTCGAGATCCGCTCGGGCGAGGCCGGCGACCGCGACCATCCGGATCGGACCGGGCTGACCCTTGGCGGTGAGTTTCTCGAGAATGTCCTGCGCCGGGCGGTCGCCGATCGCGATCAGGCCGTCGATCGCCGCGGACCGCAGCGCCGGGTCGGCGGCCGCGAGGGCGATCGGCTCGAGATCGCGAGACACGTCCAGCCTCCAGGCGCTCGCCAGCCGGATGGCTGCCTGCCGCAGCCGCCCGTCGGCGTTGTCGTCGCCGCGGATCACGCGGCCGATCGCCGTCAGATCTCCCGCGGGCTTCACCTTGCGGGTCTTGGCCGTGTCGAGCAGCGTGGTGAATACCTGGAGCCGCAGGTCGGACGGATAGTCGCCCTGCAGCGCCTGGGCGAAGACGCTCGCGAGTTCGACCGGGCTACCCCGACTGCAGATCATCTTCACGACGTCGTCCAAGCGGTCGGCCGGCACCTGCTTCCGTTCGATCAGCGCCACCAGCGGTGCGGCCACGCTGAAGCCGGGGTCCCGCCGCCGGAGGCGGCGGTCGAGCGTGTTGATCGTTTCGCCGAGCGTGTAATGAAGGTAGTCGTCCATCGGGTGGAGCAGCGCCCGCTGGGCGCTGGCGAGGGCCCGTGCGTCGGGGAAGAAACTGAGGGCCCGCACCGCTTCCAGCCGCACCCGCGGATGCCCGTCCTCGACGAGCGTGGCCAAAAGATCGAGCGGCTGCGAGATTCGGTCCCGCCAGGCGCACAGCACGCGGGTGGCCGCAGCCCGGGCCCGAAAATCGGACGACCGGACCGCCGCCCGCAGCCGCCCTTCGTGGACGACGTCGTGGGCCTGGTGGAGCCAGAGGGCCTCGAGCAGATGATGCTCGTAGTCGGGGCCCTGTGGATCGAGCCCCGCGGTCCAGCGGTCGACCGCGGCGAGCACCTCGGCGGTGTCGCGATTCCAGAGTTCGCTGCGGACTCGGGCATGGGTTCGTTCCTCCGGCTCCGACTCGAAGAGGGCGAGCAGCGCCGGGAGCGGCTGCCCGGCGATCTTCGCGGGCGTGACGAGCGGCCGCTTCGCGTGGCGGACCCGCCAGATGCGGCCGTGATCGTGGTCGCGGTTCGGGTCGCGGAACGAGTGCTGCATGTGCCCGACCAGCGGATTGAACCAGTCGCACACGTAGAGCGCGCCGTCGGGACCAAACTCGAGGTCCACCGGACGCACGTTCTGGTCGGCCGACCGGAGCAGCGGCGCGACGGGATCGGCCGCGAACCCCGCCCCTTCGTCCCGCATGCGGTACTGCAGCACGCCGTGGAAGCCGATGCAGTTGTTGAGCAGATAGTCGCCCTGGGCCTCCTCCGGGAAATTGCGGCTCGACACGATCTCGCAGCCCGCCGTCGGCCGCCACTGCTTGGTGAGGAACTGCTTCATCACCGACCGCTTGTCGGGATAGTCGATGTCGCCCGAGAAGGCGGTGCTCCAGTAGTTCGCGCCGCCGGAGGCGTCGGCCACGAAGTTCTGGCCCCAGCGGTCGATGGCATGGCCCCAGGGGTTCGCGAAGTTGTAGGGGGCGAAGACGCCGAAGCGTCCGGTGCGCGGCTCCCAGCGAAACACGCCCGCGTTGGCGAGCCGGGTCGGTCCCCACGGGCTCTCGACCTGCGAGTGGAGAAACGTGCCCTCCTGGAAGTAGAGCCCGCCGCCCGGGTCGTAGGTGAAGGTGCTGAGCGCATGGTGGCAGTCGGCCGAGTCGAACCCGTGCAGCACCCGCTCGCGGACGTCGGCCCGGTCGTCGCCGTCGACGTCCTTGAGAAACATCATGTCCGGCTGCTGGGCGACGTACACGCCCCCGCGGCCGAACTCGATGCCCGTCGGCAGGTGCAGGCCGTCGGCGAAGACCTTGCAGACGTCGGCCCGGCCGTCGGCATCGGTGTCTTCGAGGATCAGCACCTTGTCATGGACCGGCGTGCCCGGGTTGTATTGCGGATAGGTCTGCATCGTGCACACCCAGAGCCGGCCGCGGGCGTCGAAGGCGAACTGCACGGGATTGCCGAGCTCGGGAAACTCCCGCTCCGACGCGAACAGGTTGGCCTCGTAGCCCTCGGCCAGCGTGAACTGGGCCAGCGACTCCTCGGGCCGGGTGAGCTTCCCCAGTTCGGGGCGGTTGGTCGGGATTTCCGGGAGCGGGCCCGTCTCCGAGTCGTCGATCCGGGCGGCGACCGGCTTTCCCCGGGCCACGTCCCAGACCCGCCGGTCGCGGAGGGCGGTCATGTTCCGCAACTTGGCGAACTCGACGGGAAAGTTGACCGTGCCGAACGGGCTCTTGCGGCCGCCGTAGATGTAGAAGCCATTCACCGCCCGGTGGTCGTAGAAGAACTGCAGGTTCTTCTCGTTCACCTCGGCGCGGAGCCGCTCGAGGTCGATGCGGCCGTCCGGCGCGGGCCGCGGGCCGAAGAGGGCGGCGTCGAGGGCCGCGGCGACGAGCCGGTCGCCGT
>Ga0315900_10002611_pt1 | contig 27246 bp, 22 predicted proteins | sample LakEriMetagenome_FD_203521 | JGI IMG/M metagenome (GOLD analysis project Ga0315900, IMG submission 203521) | Freshwater fungal communities from buoy surface, Lake Erie, Ohio, United States - Buoy 12 MA114 | ecosystem: Environmental > Aquatic > Freshwater > Lake > Lake biofilm | place: USA: Lake...
TGAAAACAGACGTTCAGCGATATAGCCACCCCATCTCTCACCGAGTTGACCATCAAATTTCTCAGCGCGCTCCTCAATTTTTGGAATGAGAGCGGTCAGTATTGTGTGCCACTCCGAGTAAAACTCACGAGGACCAATAAACATGTTGCAGGGGTACAGAAAGGTTTTTTCTTGCGTGAATGCCAATGAAGAGAACGCTCCAAAGTCACTAAACAACAATTTATCAAATTCGTTCAAGGTGAAGAGGAATAATTCTTCAAGCTTTGGATGACATGAGACAAATTGCTCGAGTACGCTCTCTGTAAACTCCCACTTTACTGGGATAACGATTTGTTCTTCGATTTCTAGCAGATCCTTAATTTGATTTTCTACAAACTCGTTGCGCATGTTTGGTGCATTCGAAATTGTCACCGAAGTTACTTCTGAAGTAAATGAGAAGAATCTTCGATAGTGCTGCAATCCGACAATCTTTGAATCACCTATGAATGAATCAAACTCAAGTAAGACTGCGATTTCAGACCAAGCCTCAGGAAATTTCAGCCGACTCATGTCTTTTGTTATGTAGTGCGAAAAGCCAAATGGCTTACTTGGCTTCAGGTCCATACAAACTTCTAAATAAGGTGGTTTTAAGTTTCGAAAGATTGGCTCTTGGTGCGAGGCAACGACTACTGCAACATCTTTTAGACTCAACTCCATCTTTCATCCATTATCTGTTTGAATGTAACCATTGCCTGATTAATGGCCATGTGCATATCTAAGTACTGATATGAGCCTAACCTTCCCCCAAAATACACATTTTTCAGGGCTCCACTCATAGCCTTATACTCCCCAAGAATTTCTCTATCTTTGGCTGTACCGACGGGATAATATGGCTCATCATCTTTGTTGGCTCGTCTGCTGTACTCGCGTGAGATGATGGTAGCTTCATTGCTTTGCATTCTTTCTGGATGAAAAAGCTTAAACTCATGAATGCGAGTATATGGTGTTTCCACATCCGCATAATTAATGACAGAGTTCTCTTGAAATTGTTTTGTCTCAATTTTTTCCAATTCAAAATCCAGTGTCCTCCAACTTAATTCGCCTTTGCTGTATCCAAAGTATCTATCGATCGGGCCGGAATACACGATTAATTGATCTGATGAAAAAGAGTCAATCCGATCAAAAAAATCTGTGTCCAATTCAGTATCAATTCTAGGGCTGCTCAGCATCTTTTGAAAAATTCTCTCGTAACCGTCCAAAGGCATTCCTTGATATGTATCGGTAAAATATCTATCATCATAATCAAACCGCACTCGCAATCTCGTTATAATTGATTTAGGTAAAAGTGATGGTTCGATTTCCCACTGTTTCTGTGTGTACCCTTTTATAAGTAGTTCGTATAGCTTGGTACCAATTTCAGACTTTGCCCATGATTCTAGATTGCTTTCGCGCTCGATGTCATTAACTCTTTGTGACTCTAGGAAATTTCTGGCTTCATCTCCTGAAAACTGCTTGTCAAAGACTAGATTGATTGTTTCGAGATTTATCGGCATAGGTAGCAACATTGATCCTGCTTTTGAAAATACCTTGTGAGTATATTTATTAAAGGATGTAAACTGATTTATATAATCCCAAACTTTGATGCTATTGGTGTGAAAGATGTGAGATCCATATCTATGGATCTCGATTTTTGTGCTGGGGTCAAAATATGAATAGGCATTTCCACCTATGTGATCGCGTTTTTCTATTATTAATACGCTTTTACCTGCAGAGGCGAACATCTCCGCAAGCGTGCAGCCATAGAATCCCGATCCAACGATTACTACATCATGATATTTCATTTCGATTTCAAAAACTTAGGTGCGGGGAGTTTTCCTCCAGCTAATCGCTCAGCGAGATTTGGGGCAGCCTTATCTTTCGCAGATATTTTCAACGCACTCAGGTTCATACCCCAATTAATACCAATTTTTTCATCAAGTGGATTGATTTCGAATTCATCGTTTGGTGAAAATGGAGTTGAAACTAAATAGGCAACTGCTGTGTTGTCTTCAAGGGCTACAAATCCATGTCCTAGACCTTCACTGATAAAAATAGCTTGTCCAGAGTTACCTGTTAAGAGGACTTCAATCCAATTGCCAAATGTCTGTGAATCTGGTCGAATATCTACGATCACATCTTTAACTGATCCAGATACGCAGGTGATCCATTTTGCCTGGCCTCGTGGAGCAATACTGTAATGAATTCCACGAAGTGTTCCTGCGGCAGAGACGGAAATATTGGCTTGTTCGATTCCAAAATTCCTACCAGTGACTTCCTTGATGTCTTCGGCTTTAAACCACTCGCGGAAGAATCCACGTTCATCGCTCCAGACAGGCGCCTCCGCTAACCATGCACCCTCAATCCCAAGTGGCGTTAATTTCATGTTTCTATTCTTCCGCCTCAACAGCAGAAATGATTGCAGGCATCGCATCAGCGAGCGCGATTCGCCAATCTCTTAATGGTTCAACCGAAGTACTTGCCCATGCATCATGACTTAGGACTGAGTATGAAGGGCGCTTGGCAGGACGGGGGTACTCATTTGAAGAAACTGGGATTACACGACCAACATCTGCGTCAGCAAGTTTGAAAATCTCTTGGGCAAACTCAAACCAAGTTGCCTGTCCAGAATTAGTCCCGTGATAAATACCAGCTGGAGAAGTCGATAACCCTAGTTCAACCAACAGTTTTGCTAGATCCGATGCTGAAGTCGGCTGTCCAACTTGGTCGTTTACTGCTCTGACTACACCATCACCCTTTAGTGCCAGTTTGGTCATGGTCTTTGCGAAGTTTTTTCCCCAAGGGCTGTAAAGCCATGCGGTGCGAACAACAAAGGAGTTTTCTGGATACGCCGCAAGAACTCGACTCTCGCCATACGCCTTAGTTCGGCCGTAAGCAGATTGGGGGTTAATTTCATCTTCGATCTGCCACGGTGTTTGGCTTTCTCCAGAAAAAACATAATCTGTTGAAACATGAATCAACTTCGAATTGGAAAGTTTTGCAGCCAGGGCAAGGTTTTCTGGCCCATCACTATTTACTCTAGATGCATCTATCTCGTGGCTTTCCGCCCCATCCACATCTGTCCAGGCCGCACAATTGATGATCACTTTCGGAGACAACTTTTCAAGTACTTCAATAACAGTTGAGCTTTGCGTAATGTCTAGATCTTTAGAACCCCATGCATCAAATGCAATACCAAGTTTGTCCAGTTCTTGCGAGACAGCGATACCTAATTGCCCTGAACCACCTGCAATCATCCAAGACATTTGTAAATCAACGATTCTTAAGTGGTTTCCACCACGCTTCATTATCTCGGTACCACTGAATTGTTTCCCTTAAGCCATCTTCAAACTTTACTCGCGGTTCATAACCTAATTCTCGATTGATCTTTGTCCAATCGACGCTGTATCTAAGGTCATGACCTTTTCTATCTTCCACATATTCAATTGAAGACTCATCCGCACCCATTGCATCAAGAATTAACCTTGTAATTTCATTATTTGTTAACTCGCGACCTCCACCAATGTTATAAACCTCACCGGAACGCCCATTCATTAAAACCGAATAAATTCCTCGGCAGTGATCATCCACATGTAACCAATCCCGGATATTCTCGCCAGTCCCGTACACGGGAACTTTCTTACCTTCAATTAAATTTGTAATAAAAAGTGGGATTAACTTTTCTGGGAAATGGTGGGTTCCATAATTATTACTGCATCGTGTGATGACAACGTCCATGCCATGAGTTTTATTGTATGAACGTGCTAAAAATTCTCCACTTGCCTTACTTGCAGAATATGGAGAGTTTGGTTGAAGTGGCGACTCTTCGGACCAGGAGCCTTCTTCAATTGATCCATAAACCTCATCAGTTGAAACTTGAAGAAAGCGTATCTGCCTACCAGATAAATAAATAGCATCAAGCAGAACTTGAACACCTACGATATTTGTCTGTACAAAATCCACAGATCCAGAAATTGAGCGATCAACATGGGATTCAGCCGCGAAGTTAACGACCGCATCGACATTTCTTAACAGACTCGAGACTAAACTCAAGTCACAAATGTCACCTTGCACAAAACAATATCTAAAAAATGCTTTAGAGAATTCAAGATTTTCACGAATTCCCGCGTAAGTTAATTTGTCAAGGACGGTAACTTGCTCAACACCAGAGAATGATTGGTCAGCGACTTTCCTTACAAAATTTGATCCAATGAAACCCGCTGCACCAGTGACGAGCACGCGCATAAATCGCCCCCTAAGATCTACTGAACATTATTGTACGCATGTATGATTGGAATATGAAGGGTATTGTTCTTGCAGGCGGCACTGGATCTCGGTTGTCACCAATAACCAAAGGCGTAAGTAAACAACTTCTTCCGATTTATAACAAACCTCTAATTTATTATCCTATCGCAACCTTAATGTTGGCTGGTATAAGAGAGATTTTAATAATTACTACAAGGCACGATTCAAGTCGATTTAAAGAAACTTTGGCCTCTGGTGAGCAATGGGGCATTAAGATTTCTTACGATTTTCAAGATAAGCCACTCGGTCTGGCTCAGGGAATCTTGATAGCTGAAAATTTCATCGCTACAGATCCTTTTGCATTAATTCTTGGAGATAACTTGTTTCATGGAGATGCATTAGGTGAATCTCTGCACAACGTAGAATTTAAAAAGCAGGCACACATTTTTGCTTATGAGGTAACTGAATCAAACCGATATGGTGTCATTGAATTAGACTTAAGTGGCAATCCATTGTCGATAGAGGAAAAACCAGAATTTCCAAAATCCAGACTCGCTGTAACTGGGCTTTACTTCTATCAGAATACTGCAATAGAAATGGCGAAAACTTTGCAGCCAAGCCTCAGAGGTGAGCTTGAAATTACCGACTTGAACAAACTTTTTTTGGATCAACATGAATTAGGTGTGACTCTACTTCCTTCGGGGACGGCTTGGTTTGATGCCGGAACTTTTGAGTCCCTTTACGACGCCAGCGCCTACGTAAAAATCTTGGAAGAGAGACAAGGCCGACGAATCGGTGACCCTATGACAATTGCCAATGATTTCGGATGGGTTTGACACCCATACTTTGCGAGTCAGGAAGATAGGGAGAAGTGGAACTTTGAAGGAATCTGTAATGTTCTTGAGGAGCACGGACCCTCGGTATGATTCAAGACTTTTGCGAGCATTGGAAATACTTAGTGCAAACGACTTTATAATTTCAGGGGTATTTTGGACTAGAACTGGTGAAGAAGATATTTTTCTTCAAAATTTCCGAGATTTTTCTAATTTTTCTAAAGTTGCAAAATTCGGTAGCGGTATAAAAAACGTTCATAACCAGTGTTTATGGCAACTTTTCCAAGCAAAGAGGATTTGGGGGTCTCCTGCACACGTCATTTATGCTTGCGATTTGGATACTTTTTTAATTGCTTTGTTTTTAAAACCCCTAAAAGGCTATAAGGTTGTGTTTGATCAATTTGATCCGTATGAATCCAGATTCAAGATAAAGGCCATTTGTTTTTTCATCCGTCAAATCGAGAAACTGTTTGTTCAATTCGCCGATGTTTATGTAGTCCCAAAAAATGAACGAGCCATGAGAAATCATCCTCATACAGTGGTTGTTCCAAATATGCCCATGGTGTCGAAAATCGAGTCGGTTGAGAATTTTACTTCTCCTTACTTGTTTTATGGCGGCATTCTCAACTCTGACAGGGGGCTACTTACCGCAATAGAAGTTATGCGAAAGAGGATTAATTGGGTCTTTGTGATAGCTGGATTCGGTGAGTTAGAAAACAAGATTAAAGAAGTGACTTTGCCAAATGTAGTTTTCTTGGGCAAGAGATCCCCAAGCCAAATAATGGCTCTCGCTGCAAGTTCATCTGTAATTCTTGGAACTTATGACTCGACTGTGTCCAACAACCGGAATTCTGCAAGCAATAAGGTTGCCGAGGCCGCCCTACTCAACGTGCCGATCGTGATTTCGACTGGTTCGGGCCAAGAGGCTGAAGTAAAAAAGTTTCATCTTGGATTTGTGGTCAATTACGGCATCCAAGAGGATTTGGATAAAGTATTGCAAAGTTTGGAGGATACCCCTTGGGAGCCAATTGGTTATTTGAGTGAATCCTATTTAAGGAGGTTTCGATGGCTAGAAACAAGTGCGCACCTTTCCGATGCGATCCGGGAGGTGCTGTTGAATGAAAAAAATTAAAGTACTTATTTGTATTGGTACTCGACCAGAAATCATAAAGATGGGTCCGCTTTATAATGAACTTTCCCGGCATCCTGAATGGTTTGACGTTTCAGTTTACCACTCGGGGCAACATTTGGAATTATCAAATGATGCACTTAAGGCTTTCCCGATGGTTATTGACTTCCAAGGTAAAGCAATGCAACCAGGGCAGTTAATCTCTGAAACATATAGTCGAATTCTCTTAGAAAGTGGAGTGGTGATATCAAAAGTTTCACCGGACGTTGTGTTAGTACAGGGGGATACGATTACAGCATTTGCCAGTGGGATTTCTGCCTTTCTCTGTAAAACAAAAGTTGGACATGTAGAAGCCGGTCTCAGGTCATCAAATCTAGAAAGTCCCTGGCCAGAAGAATTAAATCGCATTCTAATCGATCGATTTGCCAACTATCTGTTTACGCCGACCCTTCAGGCTACCGACCAACTTGTGCGAGAGAATCCTCCTGGAGCTGTTGTCTTCACAGGCAATACCGGAATCGATGCCGTTCTACAAATTGCTGATAGCATCGGATTTATCAAACCGAGGAATCGAATTCGGTCAACATCGACTCCACCCAGAATTTTAGTGACTCAACATCGCAGAGAAAACATTGGAAAATCTCTCTCCCAGATAATTGTTGGGATTAACAAACTAGCAGAGCAGGGGTTTGAGATATTTTTCCCAATGCATGCCAATCCTGAAGTTAAAGAGGCTGTACAGAGAGAGTTGCTTGCTAGACAAAATGTTCATTTGATTCCAGCAATTGAATATACTGAGATGATTCGGTTGCTGGCAAAAATTGACTTGATTATCTCTGACTCTGGAGGACTCCAAGAAGAAGGACCTGCCCTTGGGATTCCTGTTCTAGTAACAAGAGAATCAACAGAAAGACCGGAGGGAATACTTTCGGGAAGCAGTTTATTGGTTGGCGTCGACTCGTGGACTATAGAATCCACCGCTAGGGAACTACTTTCGTTCACCTCTAAGTATAATCAGATGGCGAGTGCTACTTGTCCATACGGTGATGGGAATGCATCGAGAATTATATCAGATTTTTTGAAAGATGAATTAGATACCTAAGGGAGTCTGAGCAGTGCAGAGATTCATAGGAAATTATAGGAAACACATAGGTAACGTATTTTTGTTTAAACTTGCAGGACGGCAATTGCGAAATCGTACTTTAAAAGTTTTGGGTAATGTTCAAAAGCAAACTTCGCCAATTCAGATGAAAGTTTTCCTAGAGGAACCCTGCATGTCTACACAAAAGTTACTACTGTTCTTTCCAGTAATTACTTGGGCTAGCAGAACACAAAGACCACAACACATCGCACGCGAATTTCGAAATGATGGTTTTCTGATTCTGTATCCTACAATGACGATTCAAAAGAAACACGACTCTGATATCTATTTTGAGCCATTAGAAGAAGGAATTTACCAGCTTTGGTTGCATGGCTCTAAAAAGCTAAACTTGTACCAGGACACGATTTCGGAACTTGACTTGAAAAACATCTTGACCGCTTTCGAGCAAGTGATTGATGCAATAAATCCAGTCGAAATAGTAATATTTGTAGAGTATCCCATTTGGGGACCATTGGCCGCGAAAATTAAAGAATCATTTCCAAGAGCATCGCTTCTGTACGATTGTCTTGACGACCATCAAGATTTCAAAAATGCAAATTCAGCTATCTGCAATCTTGAGAATTTCTTGTTGGAGAAATCTGACTTGGTTTTAGCATCTTCACAAGTACTTTTTGACAAACTTGTACCTTTATCTTCGAGCACTAAATTAGTTAGAAATGCTTGTGATTTCAATTTCTTTAAGAAGCATGAAGGTGAAGACACAAATAGAGTGAAAATACAGCAAGTGGTTGGGTACTTCGGAGCAATTTCCGATTGGTTTGACGAGAGTTTAGTTTATTTCGCTGCTACAAGACTCCCTCAAGTAAAGTTCAAATTGATTGGATCTACCATGGGTGGTCAAATACACGAATTGCAAAAACTACCTAACGTTGAACTCACTGGTGAGATATCATATGACCGGCTTCCTGCCGAACTTAGAGAGTTTGATGTTGCAATTATTCCATTCAAAATTCAACCACTCACGAATGCGACCAATCCTGTAAAAATATACGAGTATTTCTCCCAAGGGAAACCTGTTGTTGCCGTTAATCTTCCTGAACTGAAAATGCTGGAGACGTTGTGTTATATAGCCCACGATAGAGAAGAGTTCGTTCGGCATCTTGACTTGGCACTTGTAGAGAACAATCAAGAACTGGAAACTCGAAGAATCACGTTTGCCGCTGCAAATCAATGGTCATCAAGATATTCAGAAATTAAACTTCATACGAACAAGATCAAGAAAAAGAGTTTGCAACTAAATGAAAATTAAGTATAGCTTTGTCGTGTTGGGGTACAACAATTGGAAGATGACTGAGATTACTGTACTCACATTGATTGAAAGTCTTAAACAAGAAAAAATCTCAGAATATGAAGTTGTGTTAGTTGACAATTGCTCCTTGGATGAGTCTAGAGTCGAGGCGCAAAAGTTGGCCAAGCTTCATCCAAAAATTGCCTGTATCAATTCGGATTCTAACCGCGGGTATGCGGGTGGTATGAACCTTGGAATACAAAATGCACTCGGTGAGATAGTGTTTTTGCTTAACAATGATCTACAGTTTGTGCAAAATTGGTGCATGCCTATTATCAAGGCATTCCAACGAGATCCTAAAGTCGGTGCTGTTGGACCATTGACCAATTCGGCTGGAAATTGGCAAAAGATTGAATTGAGAAATCGTACGACAAAAAATCGTAGCCGTGATCTATTGCAAATTTTGAACAAGTTTCATGAAGTTTATCTTGAAGTGAATACACTGGGATTCTTCTGCGTCGCTATAAGGCGAGAAGTATTCGATGAAATTGGTCTCCTGGACGAAAATTATGGTGTGGGTATGTTCGAAGACGATGACTTTTGTATGCGAATGCGAGAATCCTCCTTTAAAATGTTGGTCGCTGAGGAGTCATTCGTTTATCACCATGGCAGCGCAAGCTTTAAACTTCTGAGCTTTAGAGATTATTCGAATCTGTGGGATAAAAATAGGCTGTATCTAGAAAATAAATTTAAGGTTCAGTTACTACCTAATCGCGCTTTTATTGACTACTCCTACTGCCACAATCGTGAAAGGGTGAGAGAGGAAAATGTTTTGTTAAATTCTCTTCGGGAAGAATTAAGAAAGTCGGACTGGGCGAAGATTCGCTTAAAAGAGTTCTTACGAATACTTGATCTCTATGGAATTAAAATTGCCTTAAAGCAGTTCAGGTTGTATCGGGGTAAGTCTTTTTTGATAAATACAATAATCTTTCTCGCTCCAATTCTAGGCCAAAAAGCTCATTCGCAATTTAGAGGGCTATTGTCGCAGTTGTTACGAAGAGGAAGTAACTTGCACTTCTCCTTTCCTCGAAATATTCTGCGACGTGCATACGTAATTCTACACTTTAATTTTTGGAAAGCACTGCGAATAATAGTTTCAATCCGCGACAGCGTAAGGTTGCTGATAGATCTTTTTAGAAAAGGAATCTTTTTGCCTTCCTCAAAATTTATAGTATTTCCTCAAACAGTTGATTTTACCTTTATGAAACAAAGGCCCCAGCAACTTGCTGTGTCATTTGCGGAAGCAGGTTTTATTACCATTTACTTCACAACGAATAGCCAATCGGATCGTGTAGTTGTTTTCAAATGGGTTAATGGTCGTGTGCTGGTCCTCAACTACAGATTCAGAATCCTACTGAGGGTATTAAATTTATATAAAAACACAATTTTTTACTGCATATGGCCAACGAATCATTTTTATTTGAAGCATTTTAAGCCCAAGAAAATTGTTTACGACATCTGTGATTCATTGGATTTACTGAAAGATCATTCGGGGGACCGCAATCGTATTATGTCGTTGCACGCCGAAATGTGTAGAATTGCCCATTTAATCACATACTCTGCCCACAATCTTCGAGATATAATTCCAGATTTATTCAAGGACAAGAGCTTGTATCTGCCAAATGCCGTTTCGAGAGATTTCATTGAAATTGCCTCACAAAATACGCCATCTCTATCTGAAAAAAGCAAAGTTAAACTGGTTTACTACGGCTATATTTCAAAATGGGTCGATTTTGTTTTGTTGCAAGAATTTGCGAATCTAGAAATTGTTGAACTAATTTCCATTTTTGGAAGTGTAGATTCTAATTTTAAGGAGAATTTTGATATATTTTTAGATGGAAATGTAAAAGTTGCGTACTATGGTGAGATTTCAAATTTTGAAATAGCCGAAGGGTTGCATCGATTTGATATTGGACTAATCCCCTTTTTAACAAACGAAATCACAAATTCTGTCTCGCCGGTTAAGTTGTTTGAGTATGCTGCCGGTGCGCTACCGACTTTGACATTTCATAATGGGGAAATACCTCGTAATCATGGGATATTTACTTATCGTACCCATGAAGAGGCATTAGCTTTATTGCATGGCATGCTGGAAAGTCGTTCGATTGAGATGCAGAGTTCTCTACGAATTTTTTCACTTGAAAACTTATGGGATCATCGAGTTGAATCTGTTTTGAAAGTTCTCGAAGATCTTTAGCAATAGAAATTTAGTAAAACTCTCAATTGATATATGATAATTTCTTAAGACTACTTCTGGGAAGAGATCGCGATCTCTAGGACGACACGCCAACTTTCCCCGGATGGTTCAAGAAAGATCTCATAGCTTTCGTATAAAATCGTTGTATGGAAGTTCAAAAACTTTTGACAGAAGTTCAGTCTCGAATTTCAACAGCTATGACGGACCGGGATGGTCCAGACAATTCATATACTTCTCTTTATATGCATCAAGAGATTTCCTATTGGTCACCAGTCCCTGCTTGGATTGACTCCCTGAACAATGTCAAATCCGTTTTAGACGTGGGGACCGCTTATGGCACTCTTTTAATCTATAGTATAGCCAGATTCAACCCGATGGTTCGTACGGCAATCGATCCAATTGCATACATGCCAGAGGATTTAGTCAAACAAGAACTGATTGAGCGAATAACGGGAGATTTTGAGCGAGAGGACCTAGTGAAGGGTCGTAAATTTGACTTGATTATCTTTACAGAAGTTTTAGAGCACTTAAACTTTCATCCGCTTAAAACTCTAGAGCGCTTGATTTCGAGCTTAAATTCTGGTGGCACGTTGATTTTGACTACGCCAGATGGGGGTACTGACGCATGGGGGCGTGTTCAAAAATATTACTCTAAACTTTCAGATATGCCAGCTTTTATAGGTCAGACAGATCCATGGATAGATGACCATATCTGGCAATTCACAACTGATGAGGTGGCAGATCTGATTGAAAAGTTGGGTGTTACCATAAGCGCTTTTTCATATTCGCCTGGAGTTTGGGCTAGACATCAATGCTGGATGCTCACAAAAATTTAGATAATGTTGCAGTCAATGAAATTAGGAGGATGCAGGACCTTCTTGGTCCTCACCACATATTTCAATGATCGTGATCCCTTCGCTATCTAAAGTTGATGTTTTACATACTCGATTTGCAAGATCTCCTATTTGAGACGTAAATGGAGTTGAGGTCAATAAAATTGCATAATCTGGTTCAATACTTGAATTACGCAAAATTTCCCAATAACTATATAGCTGAATATCGGGTCTAAGCCATAAAGCCTGATGCATAAAACTTGTAACTAAAATGGAATTCTCGGGTAAATTGGCATTTATATAGTTAGCAATATCCCATGTAGGTGTAATTTGATTTAAGTACTCGCTTTTTGTGACACCTCCAAAAATTACCTTCAGGGGAACTCGTTCTGGTGAACTTGAATTTCCTATAGGTAGCGCTACCGCAGACAAGAGTCCAATACTGAGGAGAACAACTGTTGAAGTTTGAGCTGATTTTAAATGCACCTGCTGCTTCTTGTCTGAATTGCTTGTTTTGAATAAATAACAAAAAAATATTATAAGTGTTACTCCTAGTAGTGGTATCAAGTACCTCAAATATCTAAAGTTCAGCCACCAATTTACCAAGAAAACAAACACCAGTATAAATGGCCCTATCCCAAATTCTTTCCGCACGACAAAAGCCATCAAGAGAGCTAGGTAAAGGAATAACAAAGTAAGGCCGTAAATAGTTGGCATGACTTCCTCACCCCAATAGCCGGGTTTGAAGTATGAAATTAAGGGAGCCAGAAAATTAGTTTTAAAATCAAGGGACTTTCCCATTGGGAAATTGAAGTGCTCGTTAGTAGGTAACAAAGTAGGAGCTTGAAAAATTTTATTAAACAGTGGCCAAAAGGGGTTTTGGTAATTCAAATACTTATACACATACATTGGTGAACTTACTAGTGCTGAAGTTATTAGAAGTAGCGATATGTCACTTAATTTGGAACACAATTTATCTTGAATTCTGAACCTATAAAGAATATAGGTTAAAATAATCGCAAAACTAATTGGGAGCAAAGAGAATTTGGCAGAGACCAAACAGCCTGCCACCACACCAATCAATACACCATCAAATCTTGATACACTCTTTGCCATTGATATCCAAAAAATGAAAGCAGAAGTACAAATCAAAAGCAGGAAGCTATCATCGTAGCCGGTCGAGGATTGAAAGAGTAAAACAGGGATAGAGAAAGTTGTAAGGAGTAAGAGTTGTACAGCAGCAGTCCAATGCCCCTTTAATCTAATGGAAACAAAGTTGTATACAATCGCAAACGTATAAAGAAGATATAGGAACTGAAGTTTTGCCCCAATAGCAACAGTTCCCAAAATGTTACCTAAGTAGACCACAAAAGTTTGAGAGCTTGTGACACCGTTCAGAATGTGGTTGGTGTTTAATAGAATATCTGTAGAAAAGTTCCACTGGCGCGGAAGCCAAGATTTATTCTGCAATGAGTCAAAACCCAAATCAGGTGCAAGTGCTACCAGTGCGTGCATGGTGAAAACTATTGACATTGAAACCTTAAATACCCTCAAAAGGTTATCTCTGGCAGGCAAAATCCTCACATTTTTATTGGGCAAAAAGTATTGATTAAAAGGTGAGCTAAAAAGATAATGTGCGAATAAAAATAAGCCTCCTGTTATAAAGAATATGCCGACGGCCCGCATTGTTTGTGAAGTAGCGGCCATCACCATGAATCCGGATAAAATTGATTGGCCAAAAAGTGGGAACAAAATTGGTGCTCTAATTTTATCTATCCGCAAAATCATTGTGGCAAGGTAACCCCAACCTAGTAAGGATAAAAAAACAAAGAGGGATATAAGGGGAGAAGTATCTTTGGTTAGGTACATTGACAGAACTATCAGGGAAAATGGAAAAAGGAAAATAATCCTGTTCGCACCTTGTTTCAAAGAGACCGCTAACACTTGCAATGCGACGAATGAGCCAACTATAAATATAAGAAGTTGCCTAGTTGACCTAGTTCCATTTATTCCAAGAAGGTAAATAGATACTAATGCACTTCCCAGAGTAGATAACATGAGCACAAAAACTAAGAACTTTGTGACACCACTTACTTTGAAATTAATCCCAAGCTTGAACATGATTTTCTCTGGTCAACTATTTATAGTACTCAAAGAATTTGTACCTTGCGGCTTGAACCCGGATGGCCCTTGTGTTTTCTAGAATTACACCAGCGATTAACAGCAAAATTCCAGAAATAAAGCATCCAACTCCGGCAATTAAACTTGGGAAATTTGGAATTAATCCGAGTTGGAAATAACTGATCAATACATTTCTAATAAGAAAAATGCTGGCAATAATCCAAGGCAATGAAACGACACCATAGGCAATCCTCGGTCTTTCTAGGAAAAATAGCGAAAATTGTCGTCTAAGAATTCTCCAGCCATCTGAATATGTCCTAAGTTTAGAATGCGATCCCACGGTTCTTCCGACGTATTTGACGTCTACATTTGTTACTGCTGCCGAAGTGAGAAAAGCATGCGCGTTTAATTCAGTTTCAATCTCAAAACCCCCAACGCCTCCTGAAAAAGACCCGACAAATCCTGGAGACATCACACGCCATCCAGATAATGTGTCCTTTATTCGGATTCCAAATAAGAACCAAAAAAGTTTGCTTAATAGAAAGTTACCGTGAGCATGACCTTTTCTAAATGCATGAGTTCTTTGCACATGTAAGTCGCTGGAAGTTACCCGATTTCCAACTACCATATCGAATTTTTTATCGAAGACAAGATTTGCTGCCATATTCAATTCATCAAACATATAGGTATCGTCTGCATCTACCATAAAGACCAAGTCAAAGTCTTTTTTAACTCTCATAAATGCCTGTTGTACGGCAAATCCTTTTCCAACTTTAGGTTCAAATAGAACTATCGCTCCATTCTCCAGTGCCACCTTACGAGTTGCATCGCTGCTTGAATTATCAACAACCCAAAAGGTCGCGTCCGGGAGTTCTAGTCGTATTCTTCTAATTGTGTCACCCACGGTGAGTGCTTCATTGTGAGCAGGTAATACAACCAATGCATTCAATACTTAGCCTCCAATTAGACTAGAACGACGAAGCCCATTCTAGTACCTTAGAGGCGTGAATCAAAGAAAACATGTTGAGTACCTTGTCATAGGCGCAGGTCCAACAGGTCTCTCTTCTATTTCCGAGATCCTGACACAAGGTGTAGACCCATCTGCAATATTGGTCATAGACCCTGAAGAGAAATTAACTTCCGGGGGTACAAAAAATTTAACGCCAACACGTAGAAGGCAATCAATTTTGGACGTTGCGGTCCGTGAGCGACAAAATTTAGGTATGGGCAAGGGATCCCAAAATTTAAGTCGAGTGGGGCTCGAGAGCGGTGCATACAGTTGGGGACTTTCATGTTTACCACCAATAAATTTTGAGACTACGCAAACTTTTGTGTCTAAAGTTGATTTTATGGACGACTATAAAAATTTAATGTTGGACTGGCGTGTTCAAGCTGAGCTATCAAACTCCAACTTTCAAAATTGCTTTCCAATCTACGGAGAGGAGTTAAATGCACTACGACGAAAAAAGTTATCAATTGATCTAGTCTCCGCAGATTCTAGGATATTGCATTCAAGGCTCGCATTGTCTTCAATCAACGTGGACCCACTGGAAGGTTGTGACTTCAGTGGTAAATGTTTCGATGCTTGTCCTAACAACTCACCTTGGAATCCACAAAAAGGTTGGAGAAAAATTAAAAATAGATTTCCCGAAGTTGAACATCTGCAGGACTGGGTGGTTACATTGTCTCCGGTTAAACAATCGATCAGTACTAAAAAGCAAGTGATCACATATGAAAAGTTGATTCTGTCCGCTGGTTGGCGGTCTACATCCAAATTGATAAGAACTTTTAATAATCAAGAGTTTACATTTCAAAACACCCCTGTAGTCTTATTGCCAATTTACTTTCGAGCAAAAGTGAGTGAGCAAGACTTTTATGAACATTTCAATTATACAGATTTAATTATTCCTGAAATTAAACATCGAGCAATGGTAAGCTTGTCCCAAATCTACCTACCTACATCTGAAATTGCCGGGCGAATAATTGCTCAAATGCCGCAAGTTCTTTTCAGTATTGCAAAAAAATTTGGGAATAAGGACTTTCACAAACTGTTCAATCATGTGGGAGTCGTCATGATTTTTTTGCCACCAACCATCAATAGTGTTAACCAAAAAGATGTACAAGAGGACTTAAATCGAGTGGTTAAGTACCTTAACGGCGTCTTAGGGAATGTTGGGGCAAAAGTACTTAACTTTAAGACGAACTATCTTCTGAATGGTTCAAGCCATCATGTGGGGGCTATTGGTGAGTCCTCCGAAAAAGATAGAGGCGTAAATTCTAGAATTTTTGATTCAATGATCAAATCGAAAGTCTTCATCACAGACACAAGCGCACTCCCGGTCCTGCTTCCTGGTCCACACACTGCAACATCAGCTGCTTTGAGTAAAAGTATTTCGCGAGTGGCAGTCCATCAGTGAGGATTGGAATTGTTGGAACGAGCGGCTACCTCGGTAATATTGCTAAAAGTGTGTTCGAAGCGGGTGGTCACCACGTCACCGAAGTGCCAAAGAGTTTCATCGAGCCAAGTGTTCTTGGTTTCGACTATTTCGACTTCGTTTTAGATTGTGGATTCCCTAAACGTTACAAAAATAAATCTACGAGAACTTTGTATTTTCGGAGCCTTGGTTATCGCTTGGGTGAAACAAAAAAATGGAAAATTCCCTACATCTATCTGGGTAGTTTTTCAAGTTCTAGCCAAGTGTTATCAAATTATGGCGAAATGAAGTTAGCCGCGGAAAATTTAGTCCTCGCTCATGCGGGCATCATTTTACGTCTGGGATTAATTGTTAATCATGTCAACCCTGGTGGGCGATTTCGAGAGTTGCTTAGAATTGCAAATAAATTTCCTTTCAGACCCGTACTTCCATCTAACTGGTGTCCAATATTGATTTCATCTGAAGATGACTTTAGGAAAGAATTGGTATTTGTAAGTGAGAATCTTGCTGGAATACCCCTAGAAGTTGTATGCAAAACGACCGAAACGAATTTGAGTGAATTACTAGCAAGATATGCAGAGCCTAAAATTCAATTGCACCTAAACGACTTTCTCGCGACACAATTAATGAAATTTGTGAAGCTACTCCCAGTTAAGTACCTTGACAATTTAAAGTCGATAGCATTTAAAAAAGGTGGATGATTTCATGAGCTACCAGATTTCTAAATTCAAGAAGAGAATACGAAATGAAGATCCAAATGATTCGCGCCTTAAAATCCTAGATGACGCTTATTTGACACTCACATACGCCGAAATACTAAAGGCCATGAAACGAGCAATTGACGAGTTTGGTGTAGCTTCAAATATGAAAATCTTGGAGATAGGCTCGGCAGGGGGCATAACTGCCAGTCTTGATGCGAATATTATTACAAGTGACATACGACCTTCTCATGGCGTTAGCTTAGTGATAGACGGTAATGAAAGACTACCTTTCGAGGCAAATGGGCTCAAAGCAATCGTAGCAAAAGATGTTTTACATCATCTTTCTAGGCCGGAGGATTTCTTTAAAGAAGTTGAGCGAGTATTAGCGCCCGGTGCAGTTGTTGTTTTTGCCGAGCCGAACTGGAATCTACTCTCTAGGTTTATCTTCTATTTCATTCACCCTGAACCATACTTAGCAAGACAAAAAAAGTGGAACTTTGAATCATCTGACCCCATGTTTAGCAATCAAGCTATCCCTTGGATAATATTTCATAGGGATAAAGAACTTTTCACTCAAAAGTTCCCCACTTTGCAGATCAAAGTATTAGACACTCCTCTGAATGGAATAAGTTTCTTAGCATCCGGTGGTGTTTTTAGTCGGACCAGAATTCCTTCTAATTTTTTAATACGATTGATGAAACTTGAATCAAAATCGGCACTTTGGCTGAGACATGCAGGCTTAACACGGATCATAGTTGTTAAGAAAAATTATACTAGCAGCTCTCCGTGATGCGAGAAAAAAGAAACACATTTAATGATGGTTTATACATCTTCAGTTCAAAGCATCCAGATAATGCGTACTTTGTAATCTCGTTTGTCAATTCGATAGAATTTTGCGGCGACAGAGGAAGTGGGACTACTGGCGAACTGAATATTCCATTGAAGTCCATCGATTCCAAAAGGAGGTATTCACTAGACTTAAGTCCCAAGGGAAGCTGAAAAATCTGAGAGTTGCGTTGAGTCAACCATGGTGCAGTAATTTCAGTCACGGTGACTGAAGCATCGCTTGGGATTTGTGAAATGATTTCGCGTATTTCTTCCTCCCGCTTATATATTTCAGAACGGGAACTGGGTACGCTATACCATTCTACGATCGAGGACAAAGTTCCTAAACGTTCTTCGCCAATCAGTGAGAATTTCAGAGTTGGAGAAAATGGATTTAGACTTAAAAACAATATGGTGGAAGTAAAAAATGCAAGAAGAATTCTGTTACTTGGGATAACAGGTTGAGTTTTTTTCTTTTTCAATTTCTTCTTTTTATGTGGGATTTCAGGAACAATTGAATTGAGTGTTCTTGCAAGTGATGCACAAATCACTCCGACTATTATCCCAGTCAAATAACTGAGGTAATGGGTCATCCATCCGTACTTTTCTGCACCACCCATTGTTGCCATCAAATAAGGGAGTGTTCCGAGCAATAGAATGACCAATAAATCGAATTCCTTATAAATTAGAATTAGGATTGGAAGTATGAAAAGTAGAAGGGAGATGCTTCCATCGTTTAAAAGTCGATTAAAAGAAGGTTTATAACTCAATATTTGAGCTATGTACCCATCAGAATAAGGATTTTGAGTAAACAATTTAATGTAAATTACTGAATACATTGCTGAAACAGTGCTCACAGATAAATACGCGATTGATTCATTGTCAAATCTTTTGCTCTTCTTGATTCTGAAAGCACCATACACCAGGGAGATCAAAGCGACATACAATGCGGACCGTTCAGTAACAAGAATCGCTAAAACTGCTATCAAGAAAAATCTTTTAAACTTAGCTTTGTTACTTATTTGGGCACTTTCAAGGCTCATGATTAGCAATGGAAGGAGAATTATTGAAAGTTTATCTGGGTAAAATTGTCCCATGGCTTGCCATATATTTCCTGGGAATTGCCACACTACCATTAGAAAGCAAGCCATTAAAAACTTTGTATTTTTATGCTGTGGTTTAAATCGTCTGAAGACTAAGTAGACCAAAACAGTTGGTCCAACAAAAATGAGGCTGGAGACCAACGCATCAAGCACGGCAAACGGGATTAGCATTGAAAAAGGTTTGAGTAAATAGAGAATTAAATACGAATGATTTGTCATAATCGGAAAATCTTCGATAACTTTGGGGAGGGATTCCAAAGATACGGGTTCAGAACTACCATAAATGGAAAAGAGGAATTTCGTCATTGAACTGAGATAAACTGAATCTAGGCTGAATCCATTGTTTCTTGAAAGAGCTTGCGCAAATATTGCGCTATCGCCCATTCTTAGTCCCTTATGTAAATGCCAAAAGAAAGTTAAAAAGTACGCTGCCAATATCCCAAATAGAAACTTAGAATCACTCTCGGACCTAAAAAAAAATTTTGGCTTACTCTTGCGGAGAATTGAATTCAAGATCTGTCGCTGCCTAACTTCAAGAAATTTCTATGACAATTCGGAACACAGCATGCCCACCATCTTTTTCACTCAATTCATGAATATGCGATGTATAGTATAGTAAAAAGTTCCCTTTGGAGGTTTATGGACAGCGAATCACTCGATGCTCTTGCTGCAGATATTTTGAGATTGACTGAAGAATATGCAATCGAGAAATTAAAGAACGTAGAGTTTAATCCTGGAGTTGATATGGTGCCTGTATCGGGCAAAACCCTAGATCCCTCAGACTTTGTATCGCTTGTCGAGTCATCACTAGACGGTTGGCTGACTTCGGGTCGCTTTACTGCGGAATTCGAGAGGCAATTAGCCCAATTTGTTGGGACCCGTAGCACACTGTTTGTCAACTCTGGCTCCAGCGCCAACTTGGTAGCTCTAAGTGGACTGACAAGTCCAAAACTCGGAGATAGGGCACTTAAAAAGGGTGATGAAGTGCTAACAGTTGCAATGGGTTTTCCCACAACTATTAATCCAATTATTCAGAATAACCTTAAGCCTGTACTCGTAGATGTTGACCTAGACACCTTAGGAGCGAACACGCAACAACTTGAAGAAGCAATCTCGCCAAGAACTAAGGCGATCATGATGGCCCATACTCTCGGCAATCCCTTTGACTTGGACGCCGTACAACGACTTTGCAAGGAAAATAATCTTTGGTTAATTGAGGATGCATGCGATGCCTTGGGATCTACCTACCGTGGTCAACGTGCAGGTAGTTTCGGTGACATAGCCACACTGAGTTTTTATCCAGCCCATCACATCACAACTGGGGAAGGTGGAGCGGTGTTGATTAAATCACCATTAGTCAAGCGACAGGTTGAATCATTTAGGGATTGGGGGCGTGATTGCTATTGTGAAACCGGAAAGGACAATACATGCGCAAAACGATTTGAATGGAAACTTGGAGAATTGCCTGTGGGTTACGACCATAAATATACTTATAGTCACATCGGGTATAATTTAAAAGCAACTGAAATGCAAGCGGCATTAGGAATTTCTCAATTAGCAAAGATTGAATATTTCATTCGCAAACGCAAGGAAAATTATGCTTATCTTCGTGAACATTTAGCTCAAATTGAGGGTCTTTCGATTGCAAAAGCAATAGAGCACAGCGATCCGTCATGGTTTGGGTGTCCGATTACGCTTGAACCAAACCACCCAGTTAACCGTGAAGACTTACTTCGCTTTCTTGATTCACGCAAAATTGGAACTCGCCTTTTGTTTGCAGGAAATATAACAAAGCAACCAGGATACCAGCATGTCGATTTCCGAATTGTGGGAAATTTAGAAAATACAGACATAGTCATGAGGCGCTCTTTTTGGGTTGGAGTTTTCCCGGGACTTACAAAGCCTATGCTTGACTATGTCATAACATCAATTTCAGATTATATGTCTGGAAAAGTAAGTTAAGAAATGCATTTCTTAATTACTGGACACACCGGTTTTAAGGGATCCTGGCTTTCACTACTTCTGCAGGCTCAAGGCCATACGATATCTGGAATTTCTCTTGAGCCCAATTTGAAATCTTTATACACTCAAGCTTCTCTGCATGATGTATTTCAAGATGATTTACGGGTCGACATCCGCGATCGTGAAAAAATTTCTGATGCAATTTCACAAGTAAACCCAGAAGTGATAATTCACCTTGCAGCTCAACCATTAGTTCGCGAGTCCTATCGCAATCCAATTGAAACTTTCGATATAAACGTCCTTGGAACCTTAAATGTTTTAGAGGCGACAAAAAAATTGAGACAATTAAAGGCTGTCCTCATTGTTACAACAGATAAAGTCTACAAGAACCATAATCATCCACGCGGTTATGTCGAAACTGACGAACTAGGTGGCGATGACCCATATAGCGCATCAAAGGCAGCGGCTGATATCTCCGCGCAATCATGGATCAAATGTTTTGCAACTGTTCCTATAGCCATAGCGCGTGCTGGCAATGTAATTGGAGGTGGTGATTGGTCACAGGATCGAATCATTCCCGACTTGGTTAACGCATATGCGATGGGACTTCTACCTTCTATCAGGTATCCTGAATCTATACGGCCTTGGCAGCACGTCTTAGATTGCTTGAATGGCTACCTGACTCTCGTTGATAGACAAATTCAGGATGGTTGGGGTGGTGCTTGGAATTTTGGACCTCTGTATGGTGAGAAATATTCCGTAAGTTTTTTGGTTGATTCCTTTGCTGCCGAGTGGGGTGGGGTGACTACGCAATCTTGGCTAAAAGAGTCCACCGCTCAACCCCAGGAAACTCAACATCTACTTCTGGATTCAACGAAATCTTCCTCTAAACTTCGATGGTCAGAGAAATTGAACTTTGCTGAAAGCATTGCGTGGACAGCGGCCTGGTACAAGAATGCACCTAGTGGTGATTGCCGTGAACTAACTCAAGCACAGGTTAATTCGTTTCTTACAAAATAGCAGGTAATCCCTACCTGTTACATCGAGTAATGGGAGTTTGCTTTACTATATAGGTGTGGGAAAAACACCTAGAATAATAATTCTTGCAGGGGGACTTGGAACTCGTATATCGGAAGAGACCACCAACAAACCTAAACCGATGGTTTTAATAGCTGGTAAGCCAATCTTGTGGCATGTTATGAAGATTTACGCACAACAAGGATTTAATGAATTTCTCATTGCTACTGGCTACAAAGGTGAGGTAATTTCTGAATGGGTTTTGGAGAACGACTTACCTTGGAAGATTGAAATACTCGACACCGGATTGAAAACTCAAACAGGAGGTCGAATCAAAATGTGTATGGAAAAGTATCCTGAAGAAAGGCTGCTTGCCACTTACGGAGATGGTGTTGGAAACATCAACATAAAGGAATTGATTGCCTTTCATGACTCACATGGCAAATTGGCAACATTAACTGCGGTCCGCCCACCCGCAAGATTCGGATATTTAGACATGGTGAATGGTCAGGTCCTTCATTTCGGAGAGAAAAATCAGAGTGATGCAGGATGGATAAATGGTGGTTACTTCGTTCTAGAGCCTCAAGTTTCTGAATGTATAAAATCTGCTTCTGAGCCATTTGAAACTGGCGCACTGCCAAAACTTGCTCTCGAGGGCGAATTGATGGCATTCGAGCATGGCGGCTTTTGGCAACCTATGGATACTTTGCGAGAAAAACAGGATCTAGAAAAACTTGCACATGAAGGCAACCCGCCTTGGTTAATCGACATTTAGGTAGAAGTAGAATTAATCATGGCTGAAAGAGGTATTGACCTAACAATTATCACTCCCTGTTACAACGAAGAAGCATCAGTTGTGGACTGTGCGAGAGAAGTGCAAAATGTGATGTCCTCCAGATTGCCGAAAGTAAAGTATGAACACATCTTTATAGATAATGCTTCAACAGATGGCACTGTTATAGAACTGCGGAAAATTGCTGGCAGTTCAAAAAATGTGAAGGTGATCGTTAATAGTCGGAATGTAGGACCATTTAGAAACATGTACGCGGCAATGGCTAAGGCATCTGGACGAGCAGTTATTCCTATGCTTCCAGCAGATTTACAAGACCCAGCCGACAAAATTCCTGATTTATACCAAGAGTGGGTTAAGGGATATCTCGTTGTCTATGGAGAAAGAACGAATCGTCAAGAATCTTTGCTGATGCGAACACTAAGGGGACTTTACTATCGGATTGTACGAACTATGTCCGAAACTGATATTCCAATAAATTCTGGTGAATTTATGTTGATAGATCGTAAAATTTCTGATGAAATCTGCGAGCTTGGTGACCACTATCCATACATTCGAGGTTTGGTTGCACAATCAACAAGTAACTCAACCTCCGTACCTTACACATGGGGTGTACGGAAAAAAGGTAGATCTAAATCAAATTTTATTGCCTTGATTGATCAGGCAATAAACGGATTTGTTAGTACAAGCAGGGCCCCTGCACGTATTGCGCTACTTGGAGGATTCTTTATCTCTGGACTTGGTTTCCTCGCGGGACTTTGGTCTTTGGTTGCAAACTTAATTGATGCACCGACAGCGCTACAAGGTATTCCAACATTGATTGTGGCACTTTTCTTCTTTGGTGGGATACAACTATTCTTCTTAGGGTTAATTGGGGAGTATGTCCTAAGTATCCATTCCCAAGTTCGGCGCTTACCCCGAGAATTCGAAGTAGAAAGTATTAACTTTAAATAAATTATTCGTCTTTTACTGACATTTTAGGTAAAGCTTTTGCCTGCGGATCTACAATAAACTCAAGGAAAATCGGTTCGTCATTCATGGTTTTGACCAATTGCTTAACCTTCTCCAGGTCTTCGAGGTTCACAATTTTGGCAATTTTAGTAAAGCCGTATGCTTTTGCTAGTTCTTGGAAATTTGGATTTGAGAATCCATCACGTGTGCCGGTTAGTCGGCCATCCATGTTTTCTTCTTGAAATTGCGCAACCATTCCATGCTGTCCGTTATTAATAACGCAAACTGCAATTGGAAGTTTGTATTGAATGATTGTTTGTAATTCAGCTGAGGATAACTGCAAGCAACCATCGCCAGAGATAGATACCCACCGATCACTTCCTGCCGCTGCAGCACCAATGCTTGCCGGTATTGCAAATCCCATAGCGCCTAAACCTCCTGAAGTCAGAAACCGTTGGCCATCCCTAAGCCGAATCGATTGTGCTGCCCACATTTGGTGCTGCCCAACGTCAATGATGAACCCCGAGGCCTCAAGAAAGAGGTCACCTAAATATGCCATCACAATGCTTGGATTCAGAGCCAAATTAGATTGCTGCTCTAACTCTTGTGGGTGATTCTTCTGGATTTCGCGAATCCTTGAAATATAAAGAGAGCTGTCGATTCTGTAATCGATTTCTAGCGCTGCCTTCAAAAAATCTAATGCATCGGATTTGATCGCCAAATCAGATGAAATTCTGCCACTGAGTTCATGATCGTCAATATCAACTCTAATAATCTTTTTTCCAGCGACGAATTTGGAAATATTGTTACCAGTTTGTCGCACATCTAATCGACTCCCAATTGTGATGAGAAGATCTGATTGCTTAACAGCGGCATTAGCCCATCTGTTTCCATAACTACCAATAAAGCCTAAATAATGATCATTTGTGTGAGAAATCGAATCCAACCCTAGTAAAGTGCTCACGTATGGGATTCCAGTTTTTGCAATGTATTTAGATAACAACTCAGTAGCATTGCCAAGTCTTACCCCGCCACCAATGAGAAGCAATGGATGTTTAGCTGAGGAAAGAAGACTTTTGAATTCAGCTAACTCATCAGCTGATACTTCAGACTTGATTGAGCTAGCAGGAATTAGTGGAAAATCGTATTCAATAAAGTCTTGTTGTAAATTAATCGGAATATCTATCAATACTGGACCTTGTCGCCCCTCTTGGCAAAGTTCCCATCCTTCATTTAAGGCAATTAGGACTTCAGCGGCAGTCTTTGGGTTGTAAACCTTCTTGGTTATTGACTTTGCCATCTCGCAAATGTCCAACTCTTGAAAACCATTTTGCCTTTGACTCGGATTAGTTCGCAACTCTTTTTGATTAACCTGCCCAGTTATGTAGACAACTGGGATTGAATCAAAATAACTTGAGGCAATTGGTGTAAGCAAGTTAGTAGCACCTGGGCCACTTGTTCCCATCGCAAATCCTGGGATTCTAGATATTCTTGCCGATCCCTCAGCAGCAAAACCAGCGGCTTGTTCGTGCCGAGTATTGATTATCGGTGTTTTCCCAAGTCTTCCGATGGCATCAATCATAAATGCGATCATTCCACCCGAAAGTTGAAAGACTGCTGGAGTATCTTTCTCAGCTATAAACCTAGCAATGCAATCTGCGAGGGTGGTTCGCTTCATGTCGTGCAAATCAACACCCTGCCCTGTCGGTAATTCTTGCCATGGGTAACTCTGGTTGAAATCGTACTACTTTGGATTAACACGGTCACTAAATGCTTTTCGTGTCCTTTTGATACCTTCTTCAAGGGAAATCGAGGGGCGCCAACCTATTGTCCTTAACTTTGTTACATCCGGAAAGAAGCCTACTTTGTTTGCGCTTGTATGGTCATCAGCGAGATCCGCGATCGAATTTTCATACCACATTGCAACTATTTCTCTAATCTCATTAAATATTGGGCTTCCAATATTGACTGTGCTCGCAACAGTTGGATTCTTCAAAATTTGCTCAATAGCTAAAGCAAAATCATCCTCATAAAGATACGACCAGAGTTTTGAAGGATTCGAAATTACTAATTCGTCACTTGAAGCCTGAGATTCAAATAGTTGCATCAATAACGAGTCAGAGAAGTCGGAAGGTCCATACACTGAAAAGACGCGGGCCCAAATAAACCGGCAATCGGAATCCTCGAATAAGGATACGAGTTGTGTGTGAAGCTTGGCCTTGATGCTTCCATAGGTCGATTCACCTGAATCATAGAATTTTTCTTCGATGGTTTCTATTGATTCTTTGGCTTCGGCTTGTGATCCAAAACAAATAAAACTTTCAGTTCCGGAATCTTTTGCTGCCTCGGCGATATTCAAGATCGGTTCGATATTTGATTTCTGAAGTTCAAGGTTTTCTCTGTCTTGCTTTAGGACGCCATTCCACTGAGCGCAAATTATGGCACTGGGGGAGTAATCATTTACGATTTGTGGCCACTCGCTAGATTCAATTTCTAGAACATGCAGATTCTCTAATTCGCCGAGTCTAGACTTATTGGCGCTAGGTCTTATAACTGCTAGAACATCAATACCAGAGCTGTGAAGTTTTTTTGTGATTACAGATCCTAAAAAACCATTTGCTCCAAAAACGACAACGGTTTCTTTCAGTTTTCCTTTTGGATTAGCCATATTCTCGTCAATATTTATTAGTCGAGGCGAACAACACCACTAGGCGTCATCAAATGCACAGCAACAATCCCATACTCCCCATCATTTGCCGATGGATCAATAAACTCAATATCCGCTCCCTTTAATCCACCAAGGATCTCTGTCTTAAACCAAGAGTCAGAAAGGTTATCAGTATCAGCGATCGTAATCTTCTCGATTGCAGCAACTGCTTTTCCATCCTGTGATGGGTGATCAGCGGTTAGCCATTGAATGAAGAATGGCAGCTCGCGAGAGTCGGTGATTTCGTTGACTCCGATTTGCTTCCACTTAAGATCGCTTCCATCTGGACGTGTGCGGTGACCTTCGATTGCGCTGCGCCCGAACTTCTCTTCGACCTTTGAAATATCTTCAGTTGCAAAAACCCAAGTGAGCCAGCCTCTGCCTTCTTGTGCCTTCTTGCTAACAGCTTTGCCCCAAGGGGTTTGCTCTATTGCTGGGTGATCGAGTGGGCAGACAACTTCGATTTACTGGCCGTTGTGAAAAGGCCGTGTGAAGTTTCGAGTGCCAAAGCGTGGGTGGACTCCGCCATTTACAAAGGTGCTGCCAAGGCATGAGCCAAGGCGTTGGACGGTGTCGGCTAGTGAATGAGGACAATCTTGCGAAATTGTTTGTATTTTTTTAAGGCGAAAGTATCGTTAACCCCACCCACCCTTAAATGGTTGAGATTGCAGAACCTAATCAGGTGTCAGCCTCAGTCCTGACAACAAACATAAGGCAGTAGCCCCTCAGCGATTAGAACCTTTGGATGCAAGTATGGATGCAACACAAAGGTATAGAGACGCACACAGTCGAACAAATAGCACTCGGATTGTCAGTGGATTGAGCGATAATGAACGCAGTGAGTCAATGGTGGATAGGAGGTCTGAGAACTCGTAAAGCGGAGGTCGCGGGTCGCGGGTTCGATTCCCGCGGGCGGCTCAGGAAAATCCATT
>Ga0315900_10002612_pt1 | contig 27242 bp, 19 predicted proteins | sample LakEriMetagenome_FD_203521 | JGI IMG/M metagenome (GOLD analysis project Ga0315900, IMG submission 203521) | Freshwater fungal communities from buoy surface, Lake Erie, Ohio, United States - Buoy 12 MA114 | ecosystem: Environmental > Aquatic > Freshwater > Lake > Lake biofilm | place: USA: Lake...
GACCCCCGAAGGCACCAACATCGGCCTCATCTCCAGCCTGGCGATCTATTCGGGCGTCGATTCCTACGGCTTCCTGGTGACGCCGTACCGCAAAGTTTCCAAGTGCCGGCTCACCGACGACGTCGTCTGGCTGCGGGCCGACGAGGAGCACGAGGCCCATCTGGCCCCGGCCGACGCCACCGTCGTCGACGGCAAGCTCGTGGGCGACAACATCATCGCCCGCTATCGCGGCGACTTCGTGCTCGTGCCGGCGGATGAGATCCAGTACATCGACGTGGCCCCGAGCCAGATGGTGGGCGTGTCGGCCGGGCTGATCCCCTTCCTCGAGCACGACGACGCCAACCGGGCGTTGATGGGCTCCAACATGCAGCGGCAGGCGGTGTCGCTCCTGGTCACGGAGCCGCCCATCGTGGCCACGGGCATGGAGCGGGACGTCGCCACCAACTCCGGCTTGATCGTCCGGGCCGCGCGGAAGGGCACGGTGTCGTACGTCGATGCCGACTCGATCGAGATCACCGGCGGCTCCGGCGCTCCCGACGTCTACAAGCTGCGGAAGTATGTCGGCCTCAACGAGCGGACCTGCCAGAACCAGCGGCCGATCGTCCGGCTCGGCCAGAAGGTCGAGAAGGGCGAGGTGATCGCCGACGGGGCCGCGACCTTCAAGGGCGAGCTCGCCCTGGGGCGGAACGTGCTGGTCGGCTTCATGGCCTGGGACGGGTTCAACTTCGAGGATGCGATCATCATCAGCGAGGAACTCGTGGAGGACGACGTCTACACCTCGATCCACATCGAGGAATACGACATCGAGATCCGCGACACCAAGCTGGGACGGGAGGAGTTCACCCGCGACATCCCCAACGTCGGCGAGCGGGCCCTGCACAACCTCGACGAGTCGGGCATCGTGCGGATCGGCACCTACGTGCGTCCGGGCGACATCCTCGTGGGCAAGGTTTCGCCGAAGAGCAAGACCGAGCTCACGCCCGAGGAAAAGCTGCTGCACGCGATCTTCGGCCGGGCGGGCGAGGACGTGAAGAACGACTCGCTGGAGGTGCCGTCGGGCGTCGAGGGCATCGTGATCGCGACGGAGAAGTTCTCCCGGCGGATGAGCCTCTCGGAGGACGAGCGTCGCGAGTTCGAGAAGCAGCTCAAGGACGCCGAGACCGAGGGCAACCTGCGGATTGCCGAGGCGTTCGGCGGGCTCGTGGGCGAGATCGAGAAGGTGCTGCAGAAGCCGCTCACGGCGGCCGACGGCGGGCCGCTCGTGAAGAACCAGGATCACAAGGTCGTGGCCGAGCGGGCCGCCGCCTTCCGGGCCGAGGCCCTCGACATCCGCTCGCCGCAGCGCAAGGCCGACATCGACAAGCTCGTGAAGGCCATGTGGCCGGCGGTCGAGGACGCCATCGACGCCCGGGAGCGGCGGCTCAACAGCATGAAGCGGGGCGACGAGCTGCGGCCGGGCGTGCTGCAGATGGTCAAGGTCTACGTGGCCGCCAAGCGGGTGATCTCCGTGGGCGACAAGATGGCCGGCCGGCACGGCAACAAGGGCGTGATCGCCAAGATCCTGCCCAAGGAGGAGATGCCGTTCCTGGCCGACGGGACGCCGCTGCAGATCCTCCTCAACCCGCTCGGCGTGCCGAGCCGGATGAACGTCGGCCAGATCCTGGAGACGCATCTCGGCTGGGCCGGCAAGGTGCTCGGCTTCCAGGCCATCACCCCGGTGTTCGACGGTGCCAGCGAGGACGACATCAACAAGGTGCTCGCTGACGCCGGGCTCCCCAAGCACGGCAAGGCGCAGCTCTTCGACGGCCGCACCGGCGAGCCGCTCGAGCAGGAGACGACCGTCGGCTACATCTACATGCTCAAGCTGCATCACCTCGTGGACGACAAGGTGCACGCCCGGTCCACCGGCCCGTACTCGCTGATCACCCAGCAGCCGCTCGGCGGCAAGGCGCGGTTCGGCGGCCAGCGGTTCGGGGAGATGGAGGTGTGGGCGCTGGAGGCCTATGGCGCCGCCTACATCCTCCAGGAGCTGCTCACCGTGAAGAGCGACGACGTCGAGGGCCGGACGAAGATCTACGAGAGCATGGTGAAGGGGGAGAACACGCTCGAGGCCGGCACGCCCGCCAGCTTCGACGTGCTCACCAACGAGATTCGCGGGCTGGCCTTGAACATGTCCCTGGAGAAGCGGCGGATCTAGGTTCGCGCGGGCGAAGCCGGCCTGGCCTTCGCCCGCTTGGATGGCCGCGCGGGCCGGCGCCCGCGGCGGCCTTGGTGATGGTCACGCCTCCGGCGTGACGGCGGCGGGTTGAACAGAGGCAGTCGGAAAGATCACGGAGCAAACGACCATGAGCATCGGCGAGACGACCTACGATCGCGTCAACGACTACTCGGCCGTGAAGATCAGCCTGGCCCGGCCGCACGACATCCGCAGCTGGTCGTTCGGCGAGGTGAAGAAGCCCGAGACGATCAACTACCGCACCTACCGTCCCGAGAAGGACGGCCTGATGTGCGAGAAGATCTTCGGCCCCGAGAAGGACTGGGAGTGCTCCTGCGGCAAGTACCGCGGCATGAAGTACAAGGGGATGATCTGCGACCGCTGCGGCGTCAAGGTCACCCACAGCCGCGTCCGCCGCAAGCGCATGGGCCACATCGAATTGGCCGCGCCCGTGGTCCACATCTGGTTCTTCAAGGCGATGCCCAGCCGGCTGGGCGCGCTGCTCGACATGAAGACCTCGAGCCTGGAGAAGGTGATCTACTTCCAGGACTACGTCGTCCTCGACCCCAAGGACACGCCGCTCAAGAAGCAGCAGTTGCTCACGGAGGAGGAGTTTCGCGAGGCCCGGGCCACCTACGGCGACGGGGCCTTCGACGCGGAGATGGGCGCCGAGGCGGTCCGCAAGCTGCTCCTCGGCCTCGACCTGGTGTCCCTGTCCCGCGAACTGCGCGAGGAGCTGGCGACCACCAACTCCAAGCAGAAGAAGAAGGACCTCGTCAATCGGCTGAAGATCGTGGAGGCGATCCGCGACAGCGAGAACAAGCCCGAGTGGATGGTGCTGGACGTGATTCCGGTGATCCCGCCGGACCTGCGGCCGCTCGTCATGCTCGACAGCGGCAACTTCGCCACCAGCGATCTCAACGACCTCTACCGCCGGATCATCAATCGCAACAACCGGCTCAAGAAGCTCGTCGATCTCAACGCGCCGGAGGTGATCATCCGCAACGAGAAGCGGATGCTGCAGCAGTCGGTGGACGCGCTGTTCGACAACAACCGCTGCAAGCGGCCCGTGCTCGCCTCGAGCAACCGCCCGCTCAAGAGCCTGACCGACATGATCAAGGGCAAGCAGGGCCGGTTCCGCGAGAACCTGCTGGGCAAGCGGGTGGACTACTCCGCGCGGTCGGTGATCGTGGTCGGGCCGAACCTCCGCCTCCACCAGTGCGGCCTGCCCAAGAAGATCGCCCTCGAGCTCTATCAGCCGTTCATCATCCGCCGGCTCAAGGAACTCGGCCACGCCGACACGATCAAGAGCGCCAAGAAGATGCTCGAGCGGAAGGACGCCGAGGTGTGGGACATCCTCGAGGAGGTGATCCGCAACCATCCCGTGCTCCTCAATCGGGCGCCCACGCTGCACCGCATGGGCATCCAGGCCTTCGAGCCGGTGCTCGTCGAGGGCAACGCGATCAAGCTGCATCCGCTGGTCTGCAAGGGCTTCAACGCCGACTTCGACGGCGACCAGATGGCCGTGCACCTGCCGCTCTCGATCGAGGCCCAGGTCGAGGCCCATACGCTGATGCTGTCCACCAACAACATCTTCAGCCCGGCCAACGGCGCGCCCATCATCTCGCCGTCGCAGGACGTGGTCATGGGGTGCTACTACCTGACGATGTCGCTTCCGGGGCGGCGCGGCGAGGGGATGGTGTTCAAGAACTTCGAGGAGGTGGAGATCGCCCACTCCCTCGGCAAGGCCGAAACCCACGCCAAGATCAAGGTCAAGCTGCCGGACGATCGCCGCCTGAAGACCGACGTCGAGGCGCTCGGCCGCCCGGGTGCGGTGATCGAGACCACCGTCGGCCGCGTGCTCTTCAACTCGATCTGCCGAAGGGAATGCTGTTCTACAACATCCCCATGCGGTCCAGCGAACTCGCCCGCGTCATCTCGGACTGCTACCAGACGCTCGGCCGGCGGAAGACGATCGACCTGCTCGACGACATGAATCGCGTCGGCTTCAGCTGGGGCACGAAGAGCGGCCTGTCGTTCGCGACCGACGACCTGATCACGCCGGCGAACAAGTCGCGGATCATCGGCGAGGCGGAGAAGGGCGTCATGAAGATCATGAAGCTCTACCAGCGCGGCGTGATCACGGACGGCGAGCGATACAACCAGGTGCTCGATGCCTGGACGCACGCCCGCGAGGAGATCACCAAGGAGATGATGTCGGAGCTGGAGAAGGACACGGCGAGCGAAAACCGCCGCACCGGCTACGTCAACCCGATCTTCCTCATGGCCCACTCCGGCGCCCGCGGCGGCGTCGAGCAGATCCGCCAGCTGGCCGGCATGCGCGGCCTGATGGCCAAGCCGTCGGGAAAGATCATCGAGACCCCGATCAAGGCGAACTTCCGCGAAGGCCTGACCGTGCTCGAGTACTTCAGCTCCACGCACGGTGCCCGCAAGGGCCTGGCCGACACGGCCCTGAAGACGGCCGACTCGGGCTATCTGACCCGCAAGCTCGCCGACGTCGCCCAGAACGTGGTCGTCACGATGCACGATTGCGGCACGACCCAGGGAATCACCAAGACCGTCATCTACCGTGGCGAAAAGGTCGAGGTCAACCTGGCCGACAGCATCCGCGGCCGGGTGAGCCGGTCCGACATCCGCAATCCGATCACCGACAGCGTGATCGTCCACGAGGACGAGCTGATCACGCCCAAGACGGCCCGCCAGGTCGAGGAACTGGGCCTGGAGAAGATCCAGGTCCGCAGCCCGCTGACCTGCGAGGCGCCGCTCGGCGTCTGCCGGCTGTGCTACGGCATGGACCTGTCCACCGGGTCGCTCGTGGAGGAGGGCATGGCGGTGGGCATCATCGCCGCCCAGAGCATCGGCGAGCCGGGCACGCAGCTCACGATGCGCACGTTCCACATCGGCGGCGTCGGCCAGCGGGCCATCGAGGAGAGCGAGAGCAAGGCCAAGCGCGGCGGCACGGTGAAGTTCACCCGGCTCCGCACGGTTCAGAACGAGCAGGGTGAGCAGGTCGTGCTCGCCCGCAACGGCGAGATCGCCATCGTCGATGCCAAGGGCGCGGAGCTCGAGAAGTTCGACATCCCCGCGGGTGCGATCCTCAAGGTCAAGGAGAACGACGAGGTCAAGGCCGGCACGGTGCTCGTGCAGTGGGATCCGCACTCCATCCCGATCCTGTCGGAAGTCGCCGGCAAGGTCCGCTACGAGGACGTGATCGAGGGCGAGACGCTCCGGGTGGAGAAGGATCCCAGCGGCCACACGCGGCGGATGGTGATGGAGCACAAGGGTGTCTACCACCCGCAGATCGTGCTCGAGGACGAGTCGGGCAAGATCCTCGACTTCTACTACCTGCCGGAGAAGGCCTACATCGAGGTCGCCCCGGGCGAGAAGGTCGCGGCCGGGCACGTGCTCGCCAAGACGCCCCGCGAGGCCTCGGGCACGCAGGACATCACCGGCGGTCTGCCCCGCGTGACGGAGATCTTCGAGGCCCGCAAGCCGAAGGATCCGGCGATCATGGCCGAGATCGACGGCAAGGTCGAACTGCTCGGCGAGAAGCGGCGCGGCAAGCGGACGATCGTCGTCAAGAACGAGAGCGGCATCGAGCGGGAGCATCTGGTGACCCACGGCAAGCACCTGCGGGTGCACGCCGGCGACTACGTGAAGGCGGGCGAGGCCCTGGTCGACGGGCCGCTCGTGCCGCACGACATCCTGCGGATCTCGGGCGAGGAGGAGGTGCAGCGATATCTCGTCCGCGAGATCCAGAACGTCTATCGCAGCCAGCGTGTGGACATCGACGACAAGCACATCGAGATCATCGTGTCGCAGATGCTGCGGAAGGTGAAGATCGAGAACGGCGGGGACACGACCCTGCTGCCGGGCAGCGTGCTCGACCGGTACGAGTTCCGGCACGCGAACGAGCAATTGGCGAACTGCGTGAAGATCACCGACAAGGGTGACGGCGAGTTCGCCGTCGGCGCGATCGTCCCGAAGGACGTCCTCCAGCAGACGAACTCGCAGATCGAGACCCTGGGCGGCACGCCCGCCAAGGGCACGAAGCCGAAGCCGGCCACGGCGAGCACCCAGCTCCTCGGCATCACCAAGGCCAGCGTCCAGAGTTCGAGCTTCATCTCGGCGGCGAGTTTCCAGGAGACCACCAAGGTGCTCACCGAGGCGGCTCTCGCCGGGAAGATCGACAACCTCGTCGGCCTCAAGGAAAACGTCATCCTCGGCCACCTGATCCCGGCCGGCACGGGCTTCAACACGTTCCAGTCGGCCGAGGTGCGGGTCCGGCCCGAGGCCCTGGAGTCGCTGCGGCTCGACCGGGAGAACGTCCTGGCCCGTCAGTTCCCGCTGCTCGAGGCGGCCGGGGCCGGTGGTGAGGCGGCCGCCGCCGAGGGCGGCGGCGATGTCGCCACCATCGGGGATGACGCCGCCGACCTGTAAGGCTCCCCGGGGCCGGCGGGCTGGAGGCGGACGGGTCGCACCGGCGGTGCAGGTCGTGCCGCCGGCTTGGCCGGCACTTTCCGCTTCGTCGGGCTGTGGCCGGCTATGGGCGTTTTTGCCCGGCTGCGAGGGCCGAATTACCCTTGCGGGAGACGCTTCTCCCGGAGACTTCCGCCATGCGCTGCGCCTTGCCCCTCGCCGTGTTCGCCCTCGCCGGCGGCCTCGCCCCCCGTGACACGGTGGCCCAGGGCTACGATCCTTACGCCGAAAGCCATGCGGCCCTCGCCCCCGTGGCCGAGGACGGGACGATCCGCTGGGGCACGTTCTACAAGTCCGCCGACATGCAGCGGACCTACGAGCGGCTCTGGAACATGGGCGCCTGCCGTGGCACCAGCAAGGCGATCACCGTGCCGGTCCAGAACAACAAGGTGTTGATCGACCGGTTGCCGGAGGGCGAGTTCACCGGCGTCGTCCAGGGCATGAGCGGGCCGCTGGCCGGCGGCGTGGTGGCCTTCGTGCCGGCGGGCACCGCCACCCAGGATGCGGCCTTCTTCGCCCAACTCCATCCCGCCGGCGTCACCCGCCTCACGGTGACCGGCCCGATCACGATGGACGCCATCCGCCCCGGCATGGTCGTCCGGTTCCGAGCCGTGGTCGACGAGCGGGGTCGCGCCGCCGAACCCCTGCGAGCGCTGACCGTCGTCACGCCCGGTTCCGGCTTCGTGCCGGATGCGGTGCGACCGGGCCACGATGATACGCTGGTGGGGACGGTCGTCAGCTGCCGCATGAAGACGCTCGTCGTGCGGATCGACGCCGGCAGCGTCCGCCGGGTGACCTGTCCACTGGCCGACGACGCCGTGGCCACAGTCGATGGCTCCCGCTTCGACCTCGTCACCCCCGGCGACGCTGCGGAGGTCAAGGGCCGGCTGTGGGGTGGCGAGGGCTCCACCGGAGCGGGCACGATCTTCGCCTCGCACGTGACGGTGACCAAGCGACCGGCGACCACGCAGGCCGGTTCGCGGGCCGCGGCCGTGGCCGCTGGTGCGGAGCCCCTGCGGGCCGTAGAGTGACTCCGTCCGCGGGGTGGTGGCCACCGACCGGCTGCCGCTTGCGGTGTCCCGATCGATCATCGTGATGGCGATGGCAGCGCAGAGCCTGTGGCTCGTCGTCGAACAGGGTAGCACCCCGGCGTCGCACGTCGCCCGGCGGACGCTGCGCAAGCGGCTCGACGCGGTGTGGACCGAACTGGCCGCGGCGGCCGGGGACCGGCCCGCCCCGGAACGCGTGCATCGCCTCCGGGTGGCGACCCGCAGGACCCTCGCGGCGCTGGAGGTGTTCGCCGGATTGCTGCCCGAGCGCCGCTGCCGGTGGTTTCAAAAGCGGCTCCGCAGGCTGCGCCGCGCCGCCGGTGAGGCCCGTGATCTCGACGTCCTTTCCGAGCACATCGGCCGTGATTCGGTCGGCGGATCGCCGCTCGCCCCGGCCCAGGTCGCCAGGGAGCGGCTCGTCACGATGCTGGCGCGGAGGCGGGACGCCTCGCGGGCGCCGATCTGCCGCATCCGCGACGAACTCGTGGCGGCGAACTGGCTCGGACGCACGGAGCGGCTGCTCGACGACATCGGCTCGCGGGGCCGGGATCGGGCGTTCGCGACCCACGCCCGCCGCACGTTCCGGCCGCTGGTGCGCCGGTTTTTCACCAAGGCCGATCGCCGGCTGCGATCCGCGGACGACATTCATCGCCTGCGGATCGAGGGCAAGAAGCTGCGGTATGCCATGGAGATCTTCGCCTGCGTGTTCCCACCCCGTCAGCGGGCACGAACCGCGGAGGCCCTCGAGCGGCTCCAAGTCACGCTCGGCGAGTTCACCGATCACGCGGCGGCGGCCGACCGGTTCCGCCGCTGGGAGCGGGCCGACGGCGCGGCCGCGGCCCGGCACACGATCGCCGACCTCCGCGCCCGCGAGACGGAGGCCGCAGACCGGGCCCGCAGGGCGTTCACGAAGTGGTGGAGCCCGTCCCGCAGACGCTGGCTGCGGCGGAAATTGGAGCGGACGCTCCGGCGCCGGACGGCATGAGCGGCCGCGCGCGGGCTGCGATCAGCTGGTGCGTCGTGGTGGCGGGCCTCGCCGTGATGGCCTGGGCGGTGCGGCATGCGGGCCGGTCGGCCGCCGTGGGTGGAACCACCGAGCGAGGCTTCCGCCCCACGACCGGCGGCATGCCGCAGCCGGCCGGCGATCCGCCTACCGGCATGGTGTGGATTCCCGGCGGCGAGTTCTCCATGGGCTGCGCCGACCCGCGCGGCCTGCCCTGCGGCGGCCTCGATCCGATGAACGACGCCCGGCCGATTCATCGCGTGCGGGTCGGGGGCTTCTGGATGGATGCGACGGAGGTCACCAACGACCAATTCGCCGCCTTCGTGGCGGCCACCGGCCATGTCACGGTCGCGGAGCGGCCGCCGCGGGCCGAGGATTTCCCCGGCGCGCCCCCGGAGAAACTCGTGCCCGGATCGATCGTGTTCACGCCGCCGCGGGATCCGGTGCCGCTGCGAGATGAGACCGGCGTGGCCCACCTGCAATGGTGGGCCTACGTGCCCGGCGCCTGCTGGCGTCATCCACAGGGGCCGGGCAGCGACATCGAGGGCCGGGGCGCCGAGCCGGTGGTGCAGGTGGCCCTCGAGGATGCCGAGGCCTTCGCCCGCTGGGCCGGCAAGCGGCTGCCGACGGAGGCCGAGTGGGAGTTCGCGGCCCGCGGCGGACTCGCCGGCCAGCCCTATCCTTGGGGCCGCGAGTTTCGCCCCGGTGATCGCTGGATGGCCAACACCTGGCAGGGACGGTTTCCCGGGGAGAACACGGCCGCCGACGGGTTCGCCGGCGTCGCCCCCGTGGGCCGCTACCCTGCCAACGGCTATGGCCTGCACGACGTGTCGGGCAACGTCTGGGAGTGGTGCGCCGACTGGTACAGGCCCGACACGTTCTTCCACGATGCCGGCCCCGACGGCAGCGCCGTGGCCGTCGACCCGCGCGGTCCCGACGACAGCTTCGACCCGCAGGAGCCGGGCCAGCCGAAGCGGGTGCACCGCGGCGGGTCGTTTCTCTGCTCGGACCAATACTGTGCCCGCTACATCGTGGGCACCCGTGGCAAGGGGGAGGTCTCCAGCGCCACGAATCACATCGGCTTCCGGTGCGTCAAGCCTCCTTGATCACGGCGGGCGGCCGGGGTGGGCTTCCCGCGGTGCCGCGTGGCGGCCGACCTCAGCGCCGCTTCAGCAGTTTCTTCAGACCGGCCAGCGTGCGGGTGTTGACGACGTCCTTCGCCTCCAGGCCGGCGCGGCGTGCCTGGAGGACGCCGCACCGCATCACGTCGAGGCCGCGGGTCGAGTGGGCATCGGTCGAGATCACGAGCTTCACGCCCGCCTGCTTCGCCGCCGCGGCGTGGCGATCGTCGAGGTCGAGTCTCCACGGATTGGCGTTGATCTCCAGGAAGGTGCCCGTGCGGGCGGCGGCCGCGATCACGGCCTCGATATCGACGTCGTAGGCGGGCCGCCGGTTGATGAGCCGTCCCGTGGGGTGGCCGATCACGCAGACGTGCGGGTTCTCGATCGCCTCGACGATCCGGGCGGTGATCCGCTCCCGCGGCTGGTTCTGGCCGTAGTGCAGGCTGGCCACGACCCAGTCGGCCCGGGCGAGCACGTCGTCGGGCAGGTCGAGGCCGCCCTTCTCCAGCATGTCCACCTCGATGCCCTTGAGGACCACGATCGGCGGCCGGCCGTCTTCCGCGAGCGACTCGTTGAGCCGGTCGATCTCGTCCCACTGCTTCAGGAGCCGCCCGCGGTCGAGCCCCCGGGCCATCGTCACCCGCTGACCGTGATCGGTGATCGCGATGTAGGACAGCCCCCGCTCGACCGCCGCCCGCACCATCTCGGCGAGCGTCGCCTCGCCGTCGGTGGCGGTGGTGTGCATGTGGAGGTCGCCGCGGAGATCCTCCAGGCGAACGAGTTCCGGGAGGCCGCCATGCTCGGCGCGGGCGATCTCGTCACCCCCCTCGCGGATCTCGGGAGGGATCCAGGGCAGCCCCACCGCGGCGTACACGTCCTCCTCGCTCTTCCCCGCCACGGCGGCCCCCGCCGTCCGTGCCGCCGCGTCGGCGGCCCCCTTGGCGAGCCGGAACACGCCGTACTCGTTGATCGAGAGCCCGCGGTCGCGGGCCCGCGACCGCAGCCGCACGTTGTGCTCCTTCGATCCGGTGAAGTACTGCCAGGCCGCACCGAACGAGTCCTGCTCCACCACCCGCAGGTCCACCTGCACCCCGCGCGGGCCGCGAATGCTGGTCTTCGTGTCACCGCGGAGGAGCACGGCGCCGCACTCCGGCCAGGCGACGAGGCGATCCATCACGGCCGCGGCATCGGACGCGTCCACGACGACATCGATGTCGCCGACGGTTTCGCGGCCGCGCCGCCAGCTGCCGGCCCCCTCCGCCCGCCCGACCGCCGGGCACTGCCGCAGCCATTCGAGCAACTGCCGCACGATGGCGTCGGCGTCGGCCCACAAGAGCCGGTCGTGCTCGGGGCTCTTGGCGAAGCCGATGTTCTCCAGGATCGCCTGCTCGGTCTTGGCCCCGAAGCCCTTCACCTCCCGGACCCGACCCTCCCGGCAGGCCCGTTCCAGCGCCTCCAGGGAATCGATCCCCAGTTCGTCCACCAGCGCCTTCACCTTCTTGGGGCCGAGCCCCGGCACCCGCATGAGCTCGAAGACGACCGCCGGCACGTCCTTCCGCAGCTCGTCGAGCAGCGGCAGGCGTCCCGTGTCGAGCAGCGTCCCGATCTTGCCGGCGAGATCGGCCCCGATGCCCTCGATGTCGGTGAGGGCCCGCGATGCGTCAGCCCGCACGCTGGCCAGCGACTCCACCATCGCGCCGATCGTGCGGGCCGCGTTGCGGTAGGCCCGCACCCGGAAGGCGTTGCCCCCCTGGAACTCGATCAGGTCGGCGACGTGGTCGAAGACGACGGCAATTTCGGCATTGGTCATGCCCCAGAATGTATCGTCCCGGACGGCCGCGAGCCTGTGCCGGATCACGAGAGCCGCACGCGCTGGCATTTGCCATGCCGCGCTGGCTCCCGGGTGGCAGCTCCGGGATCGCCCGGAGGACAAGACCGATGCACCCGGCTCCCGGGCGGCATGAGTGCCGCGATGCGGTCTTGCAGATCGCTCGCTCACACGCTCGCGATCCTCGCGCCGACCCGCTCGCCTCGCCCGCTCGCGATGGCTACTGCTGCGCCCGGATGGGAAGGGCGGCGGTCGGATAGGCGGGGCGGAACGTGGCCGGCCGGCCGCCGAGGTCGGCGGGCTGCCACGAGGTCGTGTGGCTCGTGGGCTCGAGGAGACGGGGGAAGGCGCCCGTGGCACCCGTCGGTCCCACACCCGGCACGACCGGCATGCCGATCGTGCCACTGGCCGCCGGGGCCGCCGGTTGGGGGTTCGCGGGCAACGCGGGGGCGGGCACTGCCGGCGTCGTGGCCGGAGCCGCCGTACCGCCGCTGGCCGCGGGTGCAGGGGCGATCGGAATGGGCCTCAGCGGCAACGCGGACGCCGGCGGCTGGGCCGGCCTCTGGGTGGTCGTCGGATCGACCATGGCCGGGCCCGCCGGCTGAGAGTAGGTGGTGATCGGCGCCGCGGGCTGGGCGTAGGTGGCGGGAGGCTGGATGAAGGTCTGCCCCACGGCCGGCGGCGCGAGCGGCCGATTCTGGAAGGTGGGCGTCGCCGGAGCCGTGGGCAGCACCGGCGGATTGATGCTCGGCTGGCCCGGCGCGAGCTGGTTGGGCAGGTCGGCACCCGCGGCACCCCAGGCCTGCGGGGTCGTCGTCATCGGCGCCGCGAACGGCGTGGCCGCGGCGTTCGGCACCATGACCGGCCCCGGGACACCGACCGCCGCCGGCGCGGGGTACGCCACCGGGGCGCCGTAGGCGGCGGGTGCGGCCTGCTGCATCTGCACGTACTTCGTGCTCGTCACCGCCCGATACTGGGTGACCGGCACGTTGACCGCCTGCTGCACGTACTGCGTGACCGGCTGCATGCACTCCCGCGGGCAGCCCGTGCACGGGTCGATCTCGCACGACGGCTTGTAGGTGGTGACCGGAACCGTCTTGTACTCGGTGCGGTACGTGGTCTCGGGAACGTAGCTCGTCTGTTGCACCGGCACCATGACGGGCGGCGGCGGCGCGGGAATCGGCGCCATCACCGGAGCGACGGGAGCGACGGCGTAGGCGGGAGGCTTGCGGAAGCAGGCTCCACAGCCGGCGAACAGGTCGCCGAAGCATCCCTGGGCGTGGGCGGGCAAGGGCATCGCGGCAGCCGTGGCCAGCAGCGCGGCGAACGTGTGACGCATCTTCATCGCAGTCTCCTCGCATCGGAGGGCCCGGCACGGCCCTACCGCTCGACCCCAAGCCTAGGTTGCCGACAGGAGCGGCTGCCTGAAAAAAAGTCCGTCGGGAATCATGAATTTCGGGGCCGGCGGCCGTGCGACCCTCACGCACGGCACGACCGTCATGCCCCTCACGCAGCCGCCTCACGCGGGCCGGGCCTTCGGCCCGGCCGCGCGACGGCCCTCGACGCGATCGTAGAGGTCGGCGAGCGACTCGCGCAGGTCGCCGCCGTGGCGGTGGAACGCCCGGGCGACGTCGTCGTCGTCGATCAGGCCGCCATGATCCGGCAGTCGGGCAACGATCGCCCGCAGCATGGCGACCGACGTCGTGCAGTGCCGGAGCACGGGCAGCCCGACGGGCGCATGCGCGGTGACGAGCAGCGGCCCACGGCGGTGCCGGGCCAGGGCCGCGAGCGCCCGTCCCCCGACCCCCAGACGCTCCCAGCCATCGACGAACACCGCCGTCTCCGCCGGCTCCACGGCCAGCGCGACGACGGCTTCCCATGCTTCCCGAACGCCCCGCATCCGCAGCACCCGCACCCGCCGCCCGGCGGCCGCCAGCGTGTCGGCCAACGCGACGAGCAGCGTGGTCTTGCCGTGGCCATGGGCTCCCTGGAGGGCGGCCGCCCCCGCGGCCGACAGGGCCTTGGCGAGTGATTCCAGGTCGAGCGGCCGTCCGCCCGTATCGAGCGGGGGAATCGCGCCGGGCCGGGTGTACCTCGTGGCGAACGGGTTCCGGGGCCGCCCGTCGGAGGCGAAATCCGCCCGGTCGCCGGTGCCGTTCATGGTTCCTCACCGCCGACGGGCCGGGCCGGCGGCAGCGTCCCCATTTCGAAGACGTGCTCGGAAACGAAGTCACGCGCGGCTACGAAAAACAGCCGGATGCGGGCGCACCACCGAATCTTCACGATCACGCCCTCGTAGGAGAGCGGGCTCGCCGGCAGGCGGGTGCCGAAACTGACCGCCCCGTCGGCCGTCGTCGCGGCCGGTTCCCCCGCCACGCGATCGAAGAACTGGATGCCCAGATCCTCCTCGCCCTTGCCCTCGGTGTACCAGAGGATCGAGTGCTCCACCGCCCGCAGCCGCTCGTCTCCCAGCCCCTGGATCGTGTACCGCACCACGACGCCCTCCCCGGGCTCGTACCGCCGGTCGGGATGGTCGAACTGCACCGTGATCGCCGGCGTCGGGGTCCGCCGATCCGTCGCGTCGCTCATGCCTTCGGCCCCCCGGCGGCGGAGACGGGCGGAAAGACCACCACGGGGAAGACCCGCCGGAAGGCGGGCCAGCGGGCGGGTGCGCCGTGAACCACGATCATCCAACGGACCGAATTGTGCTCGGACGCGAAGGAGTGCATCGCTGCCGGCGGCACCCGCACCCGCGCCTGAGCCTCGAACCGGGTGCCCGGGGCGAGCGCGACGTCGCGCCAGGCATGGATCGGCTGCCGCCAGACCACGGCCCGCTCGCTGCGGGTGTCGGTGCCCTGGCGAAACGTGGCCCGCTCCTCCATTTCCAGCGACATCGCCAGTTCCTGAAACGGCACCGTTCCGGACTGCGCGAGCAGCACTTCGTACTCCCCGCCGGGACGCAGCGGATGGTCGGCGATCTCCACCTGCGTCGGGCCCACGGCGGTGGTGAGCACGAGCCGGCGGACGAACACCACCACCGCCGCGACCCCGACCGCGGCGAACGCCAGGAGCAACGACCCGAGCAGCCAGTCCCATCGGCCGCCGACGAGATCGATCCCCGCCTGCACCGCGAACACCCCGAGGATCGCGTTCCAGAGCACGGCGAACAGGCCGAAGCCCAGCATCGTCCAGTTCTCCGGGCTGTCGATCGGCAGCCGATAGCGGAGGATCGTGCCCGGCGAGTTCACCAGGTCGTCGCAGGAAGGAATGGAAGGATGACGCGGACTGCCGGCGGACGCGTCCGCCGGCCCATCGCCGCCCGCCCCCAGGCCGGCAGCCGCCGCATGCCGCTCCTCCGACTTTCCCCATCGGCCATAGGCCCGCAGCAGACCGGATCCGCCGAAGGCGACCAGGGCGCCCGGCAGCAGCAGCGCCAGCAGCCACATCCACCAGTTGTAGCCGCGCTGCAGGACCACCGTCCCGGGAACGTGCGGGTCGAACCAGCCCGGGAGTTCGTCGCCCAGCCGCCACGCCTCGAGACGACGGATCGCCGCGGCCCGATCCGTCGCCGCGGACACCGGACCCGGCCACACCCAAGCCGTCCGGACGACGCCGTCGGCCTCGTAGCGGACGAGGAGCGCCGGATGCCAGTCTCCCGGCTGCCGGTCAACCACGCGGCGCTCGATCCGCTTGCCGACGACCGTGCACCGCGTGGCGAGGAAATCGTGGTTGATCCGCCATTCCGGAACCGCGACACCCGACACCAGCAGGCCGCCGAAGATCACGCCCGTGGCCAGCAGCACCGCATGGAAGGCGGCGTCGATCACGGTGCCCCATACCTGGGAGCCCGTTCTCCGATGGCCGCGCTTCTTGCCGAAAATCCGCGGCAGCCTCACGGGCGAAACCCCCGGCCCCGTTCAGCCCGCCTGGGCGATCGGCTCGGCCCGATTGTCGCCGGCATCATCGGTCTGCCGGGCGGAGCGGAAGAAGCCGATCTTCTCCAACGCCTTGTACACCTCCTCGAGCGTCTTTTCCCCGAAGTTCGAGATCGAGAGCAGGTCCGCACGCGTGCAGTTGAGGAGATCGTGCACGGTGAAGATGCCCTTCTCTTCCAGGCAATTCGTGGTCCGGACCGACAGGCCGATCTCGGCGGTGCTCATCTCGAGCTTCTCCGCCATCTCGTCCGATTGCATCAGGTTCTTGTAAGGAATGCGCGGCATGGGTTCCCTCCCAGTGCTATCCGATCTCGGTGGTGCCGGGCAGGACGCGTCCGTCGCGCCCGCTCCCGGCCGCCCCTGAATATAATGCAAATGTTCCGCGATCGCCTACCTCGGCTTGCCGAGTCGGGGCCGCTTTCCCCGGTCGCCGGGGCTGCCTTCCTTGACCGGCCCGCGGGCCGCGGAGTCCAGCATGTCGTCCTCCCTCGCGACGCTCAATGAATCGCAGCGTCGCGCCGCGACGCACGTCGAGGGGCCGCTCCTCGTGCTCGCCGGGCCCGGGAGCGGCAAGACCCGCGTGGTCACCCACCGCATCGCCCACCTGATCGGCTCTGGCGTCCCGGCGGAGCGGATCGTCGCCCTGACGTTCACCAACAAGGCCGCCGACGAGATGCGGCGGCGGGTGGCCGCGCTGGTCGGCCCCCAGCCCGTCGAGATGGGCACCTTCCATCGCTTCGCCGCCCGGCTGCTCCGCCGGCACGCGCGGCACGTGGGCCTGACGAGCGACTATTCGATCCTCGATCCCGACGACGCCCTGGCGGTGCTCAAGCGGGCCGCGAAGCGACTCGGCCGCGGACTGTCCCACACGCCGATCGACCGGGTCGCCGGCATCATCAGCCGTGCCAAGAACGACCTGCTCACCCCCGAGACGTTCGAGCCCCGCTGGGGACGGCCCGCCGAAGAGGTCGCCCGCGCGGTGTGGCCGGTCTACCAGGAGCTGCTGCTGCGGTCCAACGCCTGCGACTTCGACGACCTGCTGGTTCACGTGGCGCGGCTCCTGGCCGACCATCCCCCACTCCGCACCGAACTCGACGCCCGCCATCGCTTCATCCTGGTGGACGAATATCAGGACACCAACGCCGTCCAATACTGCATCCTCCGCGGCCTGTCGATCGACCATCCGCACCTGGCCGTCACCGGCGACCCCGACCAGGCGATCTACGGCTGGCGTGGGGCCAGCATCCGCAACATCCTGGAGTTCGAGCGGGACTACCCGGCGGCCACGGTCGTCAAGCTGGAGCAAAACTACCGCAGCACGGCCAACATCCTCGGCACCGCCGACCGGCTGATCGCCCACAACTCGCGCCGCAAGCCGAAGCGGCTGATCACCGAGGCGGCGCCGGGCCCCCCGGTGCGGATCGTGCTCGACGGTTCGGGGCAGGAGGAGGCCGACCGCATCGCCACGGAGATCGCCACCGCCGTGCGGTCGGGGAGCCGTGGCCCGCGCGACTTCGCGATCCTGTTTCGCACCAACGCCCTGTCGCGATCACTGGAACTGGCCCTGCGGACCCGCGGCGTTCCCTACCAACTGGTCCGCGGATTGGAGTTCTTCAAGCGCCGCGAGATCCGCGACGTCGTCGCCTGGCTGCGGTTGCTGCAAAACCCGCGGGATGACGAGGCCTTCCTCCGGGTCGTCAACGTGCCCCCGCGCGGCATCGGACGCCAGTCGCTGGACCGTCTGGCCGCCTGGGCGGAGGACGCGCGGATGAGCCGCCTGGAGGCCGCCGCGGCCGCGATTCCCGGCATGCCGACGCGGGCGGCGACCGCCCTCCGGGCGTTCGCCAGGCTCCATGCCCGGCTGGCTGCGACCGCGGGCCGCGAGCCCACGGTCACCGCCGTCCTCGAGGCCGTGCTCGACGAGACCGGCTACCGGCGGATGCTCGCCGAGGAGCAGGACGAGGTGGAAGACGGCCAGGATCGGCTCGCGAACGTCGAGGAACTGGTCACGGCTGCCCGCCAATTCGATGCCGATCACCCGCCCGACCGGGCCGCGGACGCGGAGGCGGGGGGCGGCCTGGGCGGCTTCCTGGAGACCACGGCCCTCGTGGCCGACACGGATGCCTGGGACCCGGAGGGTGATCGGGTGGCGCTGATGACCTACCACGCCGCCAAGGGCCTCGAGTTTCCGATCGTGTACCTCGTGGCCATGGAGGACGGCATCCTGCCCCACGAGCGGAGCCTCGACGACGGCGAGCAGCTCGAGGAGGAGCGGCGGCTCGTCTTCGTGGGCATCACCCGCGGCCGCGAGGAGGTGCATGCCAGCGCCGCGCGGATGCGGGACTACCGCGGCACCCGTCGCGTCTCCCCGCCCAGCCTGTTCCTCGCCGAGATGACCGGCAGCGAAACGGTGGTCACGGGCGCGGAGGCACCGACCACCGACGGACCGCGGTTCGATCCCTTCGGTGACGCCGCCCGGCGATCCGCCGCCGACGGCGACGAGTATTCGCAGCTCGTGGACGAGGTGCCGCGACCGGCGTTCGCGGCGGGGCCGCGGGCCGACGGCCTCGTGCTCGAGCGCGACGACGCGCCGCCCGACCCGCGGCCCCGCCGCCGCCGTCCAGCCGAGGCAGCGATCGAACGGGCCACCGACCTGGCCCTGCGGATGGCGGGCCGGCAGCCGGCGGCCCGGAGCTACGAGGCGGGCCAGCGGGTGCGGCATGCCGAGTACGGCGAAGGCGTGATCAGCGGGATCAGCGGCACGGGGCCGCGGGCCGTGGGCACGGTGATCTTCGACGGACCGGCCGGCACGCGGAAGTTCATCCTCGGCCATGGGGCGCTCGAACCGGTGTGAGGCAGCCTTGTTCGTGAGCGACGCAATGGAGCCTCCTGCGTGGGCTCGGGACTGCCCCGGGCCTGCACCCGCGACGCGGCCGGCAGGCCGCTGCACAGTTGGCGGACGCTGCTCCTGCCCTACCTCGAGGAACGGGAGCTCTCCGATTCGATCGACCTCACGAAGCCGTGGGACGATCCCGCCAACGCGGCCGCCCGCGAGCGGATGCCGCATGCCTATCGAACGCCGGCCCGCATGGCAAGACGCTACCGGCGCCGGGGCGTGCGGCTCTGCGCGGCGGGCAGCCGCGACTTGCCCGTCGGCGCTGTGATGGCCGGGCCGGCGGCCGGTCCCTCGTCGGCCCCGTCGAGGGCGAACGCGAACCAGCCATCGGTGCTGACCACCTGCACGGCCCGCAGGTCGCCCAGCCGCGGGTTCTTCACGATCGACGCCGGCAGCAGGGCGATCGGCCGCTCCTTCGCGAAGATCTTCGCGAAGATCGTCCGCAGCGGGATCTCCAGCCCCTTGTGCCCCGGCAGGTGCACCTGACCGCTGCGCTCCAGGAGGATCTGCGGCCCGGCCGCGGTGGGCTGGTAGGCCACTTCCGCGACCACGTCGTACCAGTTGCGGCGGCCGCTCTCGATCGCGTCGAGCGCCAGCCGGATGCGCACCAGGCCGTCGCGGCACTCCAGCCGCAGCGGTTCCACCGCGGCGAACGTCACGGCCACGCCCTCGGGCAGATCGTCGGGAATCCGCGGCTCGAGTCCCAGCCGGCGGCTCACGATCCGGATCAGGTCTTCGAGCGGATAGCGCCGGCCCGCGAGGTCGAGTTGTTGGCAGCCGTTGTTGAGCGTCGACTCGTGGACCTGCACGCCCAGCATGGCGTCGGCCGGGGCCCGCGGCCGCGGCGTGTGGGCGGCGAGCTGCTCCACGGCCGCCAGCCGCAGTCGCAGAGTGGCCGCGGTGGCCGTCGATTCCATGGCCACCGCCGTCGGCTCGAGCCCGAGGTTCACCATCGGGTTCCAAATCCGCTCCCGGATCCGCTCGGCCATCTCGGTGAACTTCGGCTCGGACTGCGCGTCCACCTCGTGGCAGGCCCGGGCGATGATCTTCTCGTTCACCTCGCGGGTGGCCTGCGGCTTGCTCTCGTCGTGCTGGTTGCGGACGATCCGCTGCACCAGCGATCCCATGATCGGCACGCCGTCGAAGCTCGTCTGGATGGTGGCCAACTGCGACGTGTTGGAGGCCGACCCCAGGGCCGCGCCGAAGGCCAGCCCCTGGGCCGACACGGTGAGCGGCTTGCGGACCGTGAAACTGGCCTCTCCGCGGGAATGGATGGCCGCGGGACCGGCATCGGTCACCGTCCGGGACGCCACCTCGCCGCGGACGTGGATCTCGAGGCGGATGCGATCGGCGTCGGGCACGAAGGCGACGCCCATCGACTGCTCCACGGTGCTGGTGCCGCGGACCGCGCGGCCGAGCACGAAATCCTGCATCGGGGCGGTCTTGACGGTCGCCTCCGGCAGCATCCGCTCGACGAACCGGCGATGGACGGCGATCCGCACGTTCGGGGCGAGGTAGTGGTCGCCGATCGCCCGTGTCAGGTCGGCAGCACCGGCATACGGCGCGGCCGCGATCGCCCGGTCGGCCGCCTTCGCGGCCGCGGCATCGCCGGGCGACGCGTGCGACTCGAATCGCTCCAGGGCCGCCAGCAGCACGGCGATCTCGGCCTCCAGCCGCGCGGCGGCGAGCCGGCGATCGACGTCCGCGGGGGCCGATGGGCCGAGGCTCATGGCGATCTCCTCGCACACGGCCGCCGCCGCCCGCCACACGGCGACGCGGCGGCCCACGGCCAGCGCCGCCCGGCGCGTGAGCGATGCCAGGCCGGTGTCCGCCACGGCGTCGCCGGCCGTCATGCCGCTCGCGACGACGTCGCCGAGCGCGAGGAGCGGAGCGGCGGCACGGCGATCCACCGGGCCCGACGTGGCCAGCACCTCCTGCACCCGCTCGCGACACAGGGCCGTCCACGACGCGATCTCGGCGTGCCCCGCCTGCCCGGGCCGCACGCCGTTTGCGACCTGCTCGAGCTGCTCGAGGAGCCGCATGGGCACGGGCCAACGGCCGATCTCCGGTGGCGTGTCGTCCGCCGCCAGCGGGATCGCCAGCGGTCCGGTATCCGCCGGTGACCGGCGGTCGCCCCGCAGCCTCTCCAGCAGCCGCACCGGTCGCGGGGCCGCCGCCGGCGCCGCGACGTCTCCGGCGACTTCGGATCGCCGCTCACCGAAGATGCCGCGGCGGCGCCCGCCCGCGAACGGCCGGGCGGCGGATGCGGGAGGCTGCCCCCGATCCGCAGCGGCGTCCGACCAGTTCACCTGCTCGGGGTCGATCCATTGCTCGCCCGGCAGCGGGGCCGGCTTCGCGGGCGGTGCAGGCCCGGGCCCGGGCGGCTCCTCGATGCGGGGCGGCGGCCCGGCAGGGCCCGGCCGCACCCGCTCGACGAGCGCCTTGAGTTCGTCGGGCGCGGGGCGGGGAGCCTGCTCGTCAGTCAGGGAGTGAAGCTCCGGTTCCGCGACGGCCCGGGAATCGAGCGGCTGCGACTGCACGACTTGCGTCGCATGGGTGACCGGCGCGGATCCGCCGCGGGCTGCCGTCGGCAGGGCCTGCGACTCGATGGCGGTCGCGATCGGCCCCCGGCCAGGAGCGATCGCAAGTCGCTCCGGTGGACGTGCCAGCGCGGCGGCCATGTCGGCGAAGCCGCCGACCGGCGGACGAGGGGCGACGTCGGGCCGGGCCTGCGGTTCGCGCGGTGGCCGCTCTTCGCCGGAGGTGCGGGCCGATGCTTCCGCCGGCGGATCCTCGAGCCCGAAGAACGGCGACGGGGTCGGATCGCGGAGACCGTCCGCCGTCAGTGCGACGGTGCAGACGATGCCCGCGACGAACGCCGTGGCGAGAATGCCCGCTCCTCGGGAATCGCACATGCCGCGCCGTGCCTGGTGATGCCGCCGATCGCTCGCCACGGCGAACCCGCCCGCCGCGGACCCGCCTCCACGGCGGATGGATCGACAGTCGCGATCGGAAAAATCGATCCACGTCGGATCGCCGGCACGGTTTGACGGCGCGATCCCGTCGCCGGGCATCGGCCAGCGGCGGCGGCGCGGCCCCGGCAAGGAGGGCAAGCCAGGGGCCTGGCGACTCAGGCAAGGCCGGCAAGACGCGGCTCTTCGATCAGCGCCGTCCAGGCATCGACGAGCACGGAGAGATTCGCATTCCGCTCCACGGCATCCAGGGCGGCGAGCGTGTGTCCGAGCGCCGCGGCACAGGCGTCGGGATCGGGCTCCCAGGCCGCGGCCGCCTTGCCGAGAGCGGGGTCCGCGGCCGTCTCACCGGTTACCGCCCCGCGGACGCCGGCCCGCAGGACCTCGGTGACGGTGTCGAGCACCAGCCGCAGCCGCAGCCTCCGCGGCGGCGCCTCCTTGCCGGCTGCTTCGACGAAGGCGATCGTCTCGCGGGCCAGCTCGACTCCGGGCACGGGCCGTCGGGCGAGCAGATCGAGGAGCCGGCCACGAAACGCCACGGCCTCGGCGTCGCCGAGGCAGCGGGCCCGCGACAGGCTGCCGGCGGCGGACGCCGCCTGCCGGTGAACCGCGGCCTCGTCGAGGGGGCCGCCCGACTGCCGGGCCTCGGCGGCGAGGACGCGGGCCACCGTTTCGGTGGAGAGTGGACGAAACCGCACGATCCGGCAGCGGGAACGGATCGTGGGCAATTGCCGCTCGACCGCGGTTCCCACGAGGATGATGATCGCGGACTCAGGCGGCTCCTCCAGCGTCTTCAGCAGGCAGTTGGCCCCCTCCTCGGCGAGGAAGTCGGCGTCGAGGATGATCGCGACCTTCCTGGCGCCGAGGGCCGGACGCAACAGCAGCCGCCACACGAGGCCCTCGCGCATCCGCTGCTCGCCCGCGCCGATCAGCGACTCCAACGGGATCGTCGCCCGGTCGGCCGGCTTGCCGACGACGTCGATGTCGGGATGGGTGCCCGCGGCGGCCTGGACGCAGGAGCGACAGCCGCCGCAGGCGACGAGCCCCGGGCCGCAGGCCTCGCAGAGCAGCGCCTTGGCCAGCGCCAGCGCGAACGTGCCCTTGCCGACACCCGGCGGACCGACGAACAGATACGAGCCCGCCACCCGGCCGCGGGCGGCGGCGGCCGCGAAGTCGGCGGCGATCGCGTCGTGTCCCTCGACCCCTTGCCAGGCCATGGCGTCAGCCCACCTCGGGAAAGCGGGCCGTGACCGCCGCGCGGATGCGGGCAGCCACCTCGTCGGGGCCGCCCGTGGCGTCGATGACGACGATCGCGACCGGCTCGCGGGCCGCCTCCGCGAGAAACCCCGCCCGCAGCCGCTCGCGGTAGGCATCGCCGCGGTTCTCGAGCTTGTCGAGGGGGCGGGCCAGCCGCCGGGCGGCCGTGTCCAGATCGACGTCGAGCACCAGCACGAGATCGGGCATGACGCCCGCGGTGGCGATCCCGCCCACCCGGCGGATGACCTCCGGGTCGAGCCCGCCGGCATGTCCCTGGTAGACGACGTTCGCCAACAGATAGCGATCCGACACCACCCAGGCGCCCCGGTCGAGCGCCGGGGCGACCACCTCGGCCACGAGCTGCGCGCGGGCGGCCATGTAGAGCAGCATCTCGGCGGTCGGTGAGACGTGCAGGTCGTGGCGGTCGAGGAGGATCGCCCGGATGGCGTCGCCGGCCGGCGTCGATCCCGGATCGCGGCAGGTCACCACCGCGCGGCCGACCGACCCGAGCCAGGCGACGAGAGCCGCGATCTGCGACGACTTGCCGGCACCGTCGATGCCGTCGAGGGCGATGAAGCGGCCGCGACGGTGGGCGGAGGGCGGGGCGATTTCCGGCATGGCGATCCGTGCGGCCTGCGGCTCACGCGGGCGAGTCGTTGCGATCCGAGGCCGGCATGATACGGCATCCGCCGGCCGGCCCGCTCACGGCCGGCCGAGCAGGCGGGCGACGCCCAGCGGATCGGTCGGGTCGAGCGGGGCGATCCGGCGGCAGACGTCCTGGGCGAGCGGCCGCCGGCCGGTCTCCAGCAGGCAGTGCACGAGCCCCTTGGCCGCCTCGTGGAACGGCTTGTTGCCCGCCAGCGCGTAGGGGAGCGGTTGCGGGCCGCCGGCCGCATCGATGGCCCGCAGGCACAGCTCGTAGGCCCGGCCGAAATGGCCGCGGGCGAGCCTCGGGTCGCCTTCCTCCAGGGCGATCAGCCCCAGCTGGACGTGGCCTTCGAGGAAGTCGGGGCACTCCGACAGCAGCCACACCAGCTCGTCGCGGGCGATCTCCGTCTCGCCCGCCTCGACCATCGCCTCGACCTCCTCGATGTCCTCGCGCCGCCTGCGGGCGCACCGCGGCTGCACGATCTCCCACACGGGGCCCTGGGGCGACTCGCGGCGGGCCACCGCGATCGCCTCGCGGCCGCGGGGGCCGCGGGATCGGCGACGCCGTTCCGGATCGGGCGCGGGTTGGCTTGGTGTCATGCACGGCTGTCTCGGGGCCCGACTACACTGCCACCTTTGGAACCCACGGAAAACGCCGTTGCAAGGGGCGGGAGTGAAGGTCGCGGGTCGGGGAACGCGCGCGCGTCGGAAGCCTGCCGCAGCCCGCTTTCCGGCGGCCGCGGCCGTGGCCCGCGGCCTCCTCGCCTGGTATGCCCGCGCGGGCCGCGACCTGCCCTGGCGCCGGTCGCCGGACCCGTATCGCGTGTGGGTCAGCGAGATCATGCTCCAGCAGACGCAGGTGGATCGCGTCAAGGATTTTTTCACCCGCTTCGTGGCGCGGTTTCCCGACGTCGCCAGCCTGGCGGCGGCCCAGGAGGACGACGTGCTGCGGCTCTGGGAAGGGCTCGGCTACTATCGCCGCGCCCGTCAACTCCACGCGGCCGCGCGGCGGATCGTCGCCGATCACGGCGGCCGCTTCCCGCCGACGGCGGCCGGCCTGCGGACGCTGCCCGGCATCGGTCGCTACACCGCCGGCGCGATCGCCTCGATCGCCTTCGACGAGCAGGCGCCGATCGTGGAGGCCAACTCGCGGCGGGTGATCGCCAGGCTCGTGGGGCACGACGGCCCGCTCGGCGGCACCGCCGCGGACGAGCCGATCTGGGAGGCCGTCGCCCGGCTCCTGCCCCGCCGGCAGCCCGGTCGCTTCAACCAGGCGCTGATGGATCTCGGGGCGCTGGTCTGCACGCCGACGCGGCCGCTGTGCGGCACGTGCCCGCTCGCGCGGGCGTGCGTGGCCCACCGCGAGCGGCGGGTGGACGAGATCCCGCGGCGGGCCGCCCGCCGCGGCGCGAAGCAGGTGCGGGAGACGGCGGTCGTCGCCGCTCGCGCGGGACGCGTGCTCGTCGTGCGGCGGGCGGAGGGCGAGTGGTGGGCCGGCCTGTGGGACTTTCCCCGCGTGGCCGGCCGCTCGGCCCGGGTGATCGCCGCCTCGCCGACGCTCGGTCCGCTCGGCTGCGGCCCCGCCGCGCCGCTGGGCACGGTCGCGCACACCGTCACCCATCACCGGATCACGCTCGCCGTCGTCCGCTGCCGCGCCCGCCGGGCCGGCCCGGCGGCGGCGAACCGCCGCTGGGTGACGCCGCGGCAGCTCGCTGGCCTGGCGATGTCGAGCCCGGCGCGGCGGATCGCGCGGCTGCTCGACGGCTGACCCTGGGGCCGCGTCGCGGCCGGCGTCGCGGCCCTGCTTCCGCCCTGCGGCCCGGGGATTAAGATGGACAGCGGCTCGACCGGAAGCGACAGGCGGAGAGTTTCGTTCGTGGCACGCGCGGCGCTGGCACTCGAGGACGGCACGGTGTTCCACGGCGAGTCGTTCGGTGCCACCGGCACCGTGTCGGGCGAGGTGTGCTTCAACACCTCGATGACCGGCTACCAGGAGATCCTCACCGACCCCTCCTACCGCGGACAGATCCTCGCCATGACCGCGCCGCAGATCGGCAACTACGGCGTCAACGGGGCCGACGTCGAGAGCGGCGGGCTCCAGATGGCGGGCTTCATCGTTCGCGAGGCGAGCCGCATCGCCAGCAACTTCACCTCCACGGGCACGCTCGGCGACTACCTGGCCCGGGCCGGTGTCGTGGGCATCGCCGGGATCGACACCCGGGCGCTGGTCCGCAGGCTGCGGATTCGCGGGGCGATGACGGGCGTCCTGTCGACCGAGGAGCTCGACGATGCGCGGCTGGTGGCGCTGGCGAAGGCGGCGCCGCCGCTGGTGGGCCGCGACCTCGTGGCCGAGGTGATGCCCGCGGCCCGCAGCGAGTGGGTGGAGCCGCTCGATGAGCTGGCGACGCCGCTGCCGCAGCCGACCGAGGGCGGCGTGCTCCCCGAGCGGCCGCATGTGGCGGCCTTCTCGAAGCACGTGGTGGCCCTCGACTACGGCATGAAGTGGAACATCGCCCGGCACCTCACGACCGCCGGCTGCCGCGTGACCGTGTTGCCCGGCCGGGTGACGGCCGCCGAGGTGCTCGCGATCCAGCCAGACGGCGTCTTCCTCTCCAACGGGCCCGGCGACCCGGAGGTGCTCACCGGCTGCGTGGAGACCGTCCGCGGGCTGGTCGGCCGCGTGCCGATGTTCGGCATCTGTCTCGGTCACCAGCTGCTCGCCCTGGCCTGCGGCGCCAAGACCTTCAAGCTCAAGTTCGGCCATCGCGGCGCGAACCAGCCGGTGCTCGACCTCGAGACCGGCAAGGTGGAGATCACGTCGCAGAACCACGGCTTCGCGGTGGACGAGGCGACGCTGCCGGCGGATCTCGTGGTCACCCACCGCAACCTCAACGACGGCACGATCGAGGGGCTCCGGCACCGTTCGGCCGCCGCGGCCAGCGTGCAATACCACCCCGAGGCCGCCGCCGGCCCGCACGACTCGGCCTACCTGTTCGAGCGGTTCCGGCGGATGATGGCCTGACGCGGGCCGAAACGGCCTGTTTTCCGGCCACAAACCGGGTTTTTTGACATCCGCCGGGCGTGTGCCAGAGTTTTTTCGAGGGTTCGGGCTGCATCCCGGGCCGTCCCGCCGCGCCCCGGCGGCCCCAGCCTCTGCATCCCCTTTCCGGAGGTTCTCTCCATGTCCGCTTCCGTGAGCATCGTGGGTCGCTGCGGCCTCGCCGCCGCGATCGTCCTGGCCTGCGGCTTCACCGCCGACGCCGGCTTCGGTCATCGTCACCGTCATGCCCCGGCCTGCGACGCGGCCATCGAGCCTGGCTGTTCCGCCTTCGCGCCGGCCTGTGCGATCGAGCCCGGCTGCGCCGCGATCGATCCGTCCTGCGGCTTCGAGCCGGGCTGCGGCGCCGAGACCTGCTGCCCGACGAACCCCTGCATCAAGTATCGCCACAAGCACGCCCACCGGCACAAGCATGCCGCCGGCTGCTGCCCGGAGCCGACCTACGAGACGGTTCTCAATCCGGTCAGCCCCGAGACCTGCCGGTCGGTGGCCGTGCCGGTCTGCCTGCCGGCCTGCTGCCAGGGCTGCCCCTGCGAGTCCTCGCGGTGCACGCTCTTCGGCTGCGGCCAGGTGCGGTACGACTACGCCTGCGGCTGCAGCGTGATCGTCCGCTTCCAGAAGAGCGGCGACATCTGCGTGACGTACGTCGGGTTCTGACTTGAGCGCCCGCGGGGCCATCCATGGCCCCCGCGGGCTTGGCCCGGCGTGGTCGCAGCCAAGGTGCGACCAGCCGGGCAGCGGCCGCCTTCCGGGCGGCCGT
>Ga0315900_10002614_pt1 | contig 27221 bp, 22 predicted proteins | sample LakEriMetagenome_FD_203521 | JGI IMG/M metagenome (GOLD analysis project Ga0315900, IMG submission 203521) | Freshwater fungal communities from buoy surface, Lake Erie, Ohio, United States - Buoy 12 MA114 | ecosystem: Environmental > Aquatic > Freshwater > Lake > Lake biofilm | place: USA: Lake...
TTCTTTTTCTGGTTTGGCTCGACGCACACGTCGCTGAACAAGTGGAAGGCAGGCCTGGGGAAAGAGCGCGGCATTGATCCGGCCCGGGTGCGCGTGCCGACAGCGCTGCCCGATGTGCCTGAGGTGCGCGAAGAAATCGCGGATTATCTCGCGCAGGTGGAGCTGATGGATGCCGCGTTTGGCGATGCGATTGCGCTGCTCGAACAAAACGGCGAGCTGGATAACACGGTCGTGATTTGCACCAGCGACAACGGATGGCAGATGCCGCACGGTCTCGCGCATTGTTATGACGACGGCACGCACGTGCCACTGGCGGTGCGTTGGCCGCGACAGGTAAAGCCAGGGACCGTGAGGGATGATTTCATCTCGTTGACGGACTTCGCACCGACGTTTTTGGAGATGGCCGGTCTCAAAGCGTGGCCGGAGATGACGGGGCGCAGTTTTGTGGATGTTCTCTGCGGAAAACCATCCGGCGTGAAGCGAGACGTGGTCTTCATCGAGCGCGAACGGCACGCCAATGTGCGGAAGGGTGATCTGAGCTATCCCGTGCGTGGAGTCCGCACGGCGGAGTTTTTGTACCTGCGCAATCTGCGTCCGGAGCGCTGGCCGGCGGGAGATCCGGAGCTGTATTTTGCCGTGGGGCCGTATGGCGACATCGACGGTTCGCGCACGAAGGCGTTCATGATGGCGCATGCGGATGATCCGGCGGTGAAACCACTTTTTGAGATCAGCTTTGGCAAACGCCCCGCCGAGGAGCTGTACGATTTGAAGAGCGATCCCGATCAAATCGTGAATTTGGCCGCCGATCCGCGTTTTGCGCAGGCGAAGGCCGAGCTCGGAGCCAAGGTGGATGCCTGGATGCGCGAGACGAATGATCCGCGCGCTGTCGATCCCGCGACGAACGTCTGGGACGCGTATCCATATTTCGGCGGGAAGGCGAAGGAGCCGCGAGCGACGAAAAAATGACGCACGTTGCCGCAGGACCTAACCGCGTTCATAATGCGGCACATGATCCGGCCCCACACGCCGAAAGAAACTCCTGCTGGCAAACCCGCGCGTGGCGGTGATGGCGGTGGCGCGTGGACATCCCCCTGGGGGCTCGACCAGGAATGGCACGACGCGCCTCCGGCGAAAAAGAGCCGTAAATTCGAGGAGAGCGGCGATGAGACTGTTCCGGCCCGCAGACCTGAACCAGAGTCTCCAACGAAAGCACACACGCCCTCGCCACGGGCCGTGGAGGCAGCGCCGAGAGCCTTTCCGCAGCCTTCCCGCCAGCCTTCGCCACAGCGGCAAGTGCCTCTGCCGACGGAACGCGAGGCATCGTGGGGCACTTTGATCATTCTCTGCATGGGCTTGCTGGCGTTTGTGTTCATCGCCTGGATTTACATCGAGGACGAGAATCCTGGTTTTGACGAAGACCTGCTGTTCCGGCCGCCGGTGGACCAGGCGCAGACGATCCGCACGCCGGAGAAATTGAAGAAGTTTCTCGCGTCGCTGGCTTCGTTCCAAAATGCGGTGCCAAATGGCCGGCCGCCGTGGCTGTGGGACACGCCCACGCTTTCGCGCATTGTGCAGTCGAACGGCGCGGCGCTCGACAATCTGCGTGATTTGCTCGAAGATCCCGACTGGCATCCGAATCACTCCGCGTGGCATGCGGAGGATGTGTGCGGTGATGCGCGCTGGCATCAGGCGCTGCTTTTGAAGCAAGTGGAGGCCGCATATCTCTCGCGCAGGCAATTGGAGGAGGAGGCGTTCACCGCGGCGATCGACCTGGCGGAGATCGGCTGGAGGTTGGAGCAGATTCACGCGTGGCCGTCGTGCTATCAGCGTTCGCTGGACGCCCAGACGCTCGCCGCGCAGACGCTCGCGGACTTGCTGCGGCAGACGAAACTGCCGGAGGCGACGCTGCGGCAGTTTCAACGCCAGTTCAGCGTGTGCCAGCCCACCCGCGAGATGCTGCTAAGCGCGCTGAACGCGTTCTACGTGCATGAAAAGAAGCTCATTCTCGGTCCGGAGAGCAAGGAGCTGGCGGACACCATGCCGGGCGGCGCGCAGTTGAAGAGGCCGGGACGTTTGTTCTTCAAACCGCATGAAACCGTGCGGTTGTTTGCGACCGCGTTCCGGCAGTTGAAAGACGATGCGAAGGCTCCGCTGGCGCAGACATCCGACATCCGCCTCAAAGATGCACCCGCTGTCGAAGGATCGCTCCAGCCGAACTCGGAAGGCCGGCTGTATTTCATGCGGCGCATGAAGACCTACACGCCGCTGCCCGCCTTTCTAGATCTGGTGCGCACGCGGGGGAATCTTATCGTCACGTTGTTCGCGATCCGGCGCTGCATCGCGGAGAAAAAGACGCTGCCTGCGACGCTGGAGCAACTGCGCGCCTTCAACTACCTCCTCGACGTGCCGATAGATCCTTACACCAGCGCTCCGCTGCAATACAATCTCACTCGCGGCCTATTATGGTCAGTCGGCAACGATTTGAAATCCGCAGGCGGCATTTTTTCCGAGCCGCCGATGAACGACGCGACGGAGCCGACGCTGGAGATCGGCATCGCCGTGGCGGGTGCGGTGAAGTGAGCATGCCGACCGCGTCGATGCGCCGCTGTGCGAAAAAGCCCGGCTGTTGCACAACCGGCTCGGACTTTATTGCACGCAAGAAGGCTACTTTTTCCACCGCATGCAGCGGAAGGGATGATCGTCGATCATGTTCGGCTGCACGCCGGCGAGGCGGTCGGCGTGGTAGAACTGGACGCCGACGTAATGGTAGATCGGCAGGATGACACAGTCGTCGGTGACGAGGAGCTTCTCCGCCTGCTGGAAGATCGTTTTGCGCCGGTTCAAATCGGGTTCTCTGGCGGCGGCGGCGATGAGCTCGTCGTATTTCGCGTTGCTCCAGCCGGTGCGGTTGTTGCCGCTGCTGGAGAGAAACATCTCCAGGAAAGTGCCGGGGTCGTTGTAGTCGCCCACCCAACTGCTGCGGCAGAGGTGGTAGTTCTTTTCCTTCATCGAGGCGAGGTAGATCTTCCATTCCTGCTTCACGAGATCGACGCTGATGCCGAGATGCTCCTTCCACATGGCCTGCAGCTCGACGGCGATGTTGCGCTCGACAGGCTTTGGAAAGTAGAGGTATTCGACACGCGGGAAGCCTTTGCCGCCGGGATAACCGGCTTCGGCAAGAAGCTGTTGCGCGCGTTTGGGGTCAAACGTGGGGCCGGGCGGGGGTTGGTAGTCCTGGCCTGCTCCCGGCGGGGTGAGGCTGTAGGCGTTGCGCTCGCCGAGCTGGGTGATTTTTTCAGTCACGCGATGGCGATCGATCGCCAGGGAGAAGGCGAGACGAATCTTGGGATTGTCAAATGGGGCGCGATGCACGTTGAAGCGTGTGAAGTAGCTGCCGAGGAACGGACCGGTGTGGAAGTAGGGCTGCTGCTTGAGCTTCGCGGTAAGCGACGTGGGCACCATGCCTTTGTCCATGATGAGATCAGCCTGGCCGGTGAGAAAGTAATTGATCGCGGTGTTCGGCTCGGAAATCGGCAGCACTTCGATGACGCGCATCGGCACATTCGCGGCGTCCCAGTAGCGTTCGTTGCGGCGCAGCACGATGCGGTCGTCCAGCAGCCAGTCTTCGAGCGTGTATGAGCCGTTACCGATCAAAACGCCCGGCTTGATCCAGGCGGTGCCATGCTTTTCAACGACGCGCCTTGGCACCGGTTGAAAAGCGGTGAAGGCGCAGAGGTCGATGAAGTAGGGAGTTGGATTTTCGAGCTCGACTCGAAGCGTGTGATCATCCAGCGCGGTGACACCGACCTGCGTGAAGTCTGTCAGTTTGCCCTCGTGAAAATCGCGGGCGTTTTTGATCACGTAGAGCTGGCTGGCGTAGTCGGCGCCGAAGTTCGGATCGAGCACACGATGCCACGAATAAACGAAATCATGCATCGTCAGCGGCACGCCGTCGCTCCAGGTCGCGTTCGGACGCAGATGGAAGGTGTAGATTTTGCGGTCCGGAGAGATGTCCCAGCGTTCTGCCATGCCGGGCTGCGGTCTGCCGGCCTCGTCGATGCGGCACAGGCCCTCAAACAACGCCGAGGCGATGCGCATGCCCACTTGGTCGGTCACAATCGCGGGATCGATGCTCTCCGGCTCCGCGCCATTGATGAACACAAGATCCGCACGCGGACGCGATTTCCCGCAGGAGGCGAGAGTCAGTAGAAGCGCGGCGGCGAAGACAAAACGAATCACGGCGGAACGCTAGCACACGGTTGTGGCGGTTCGCAGCACAAACCTTGCTCCATCTGCAATGAACAGTGCCTGCGCCGCGTTCCAACCGCCCAACTTTTCTCCCACCATGCGTTCCCTCTGCCTCCTACTCGCCAGTCTCTCGCTTGCCGCTCACGCGGAATTGAAACTCCCGGCCATCATCGGCGACAACATGGTGCTGCAGCAGAAACAGGCGAACCCGGTCTGGGGCTGGGATGCGCCGGGCACGGAGGTGACTGTGACCTTCGCGGGTCAAACCAAGACCGCCAAAGCCGATGCGAAGGGCAAATGGACCGTGAAACTCGACGCGGTGCCCGCGAACGCGACACCGGCGACTATCACGATCAAGGGCAGCAGCACGCGCGAACTGAAAAACGTGCTCGTGGGCGAGGTGTGGGTCTGCTCCGGCCAGTCGAACATGGGTTTCAATGTCGGCAGCACCTGGGACGCCGATTTGGACATCGCGCAGGCGAAACATCCGCTGATTCACATCATTTCGGTGCCGCAGGTCGGCACGCAGGAGATTCAAGACGACTTCAAAGGCCAGTGGGAAGAGTGCAGCCCGGCGAATGTCGGGCAGTTTACGGCGGTGGGTTATCATTTCGGCCGGGTGCTTCATGAAATGCTCGGCGTGCCGGTCGGGCTCATCGACAACGCCTGGGGTGGCAGCGCCTGCGAAGCGTGGGTGAAGCGTGATCTACTGGAGAAAGACCCTCGCTTTGCCTCCATCATCGCGAAGTGGAAGCAAACCGAGGCCACCTTCACGCAGGCGGCTTTCGACAAGCAGGTCGCCGACCATAAAGCCAAAGTCGATGCCTGGGCCTTGGCTCGGAAAGAAGCCCTCAAGGCGGGAAAGCCAGTGCCGGCCAATCCGCCGCGTGCGCCGCAGAATCCGCTGACCGGCCAGCATCGCCCCGGCAATCTCTACGCAGGCGTGTTGCATCCGACGATCGGCTACGGCATCAAGGGCGCGATCTGGTATCAGGGCGAGTCGAATGCCAGCCGTGCAAAGGAATATCGCGATCTCTTCCCCTTCATGATTGAGCATTGGCGCAAAGAATGGCAGCAGGGTGATTTCCCGTTTTACTGGGTGCAGCTTGCCGACTACAAGCCCTATCAGACCGAACCCGGCGACAGCGACTGGGCTGAATTGCGTGAGGCACAAACTCTCACGATGAAAAAGCTGCCGCACACCGGCCAGTGCGTCATCACCGACCTCGGCGAGGCGAATGACATTCATCCCAAGAACAAGCGCGACGTGGCCGAGCGCCTCGCCCGCTGGGCTTTGGTCAACGACTACGGCCAGAAGCTGGTTTATCGCAGCCCCGAACTGAAGGACGTGAAGTTCGACGGCGGCAAAGCGCTGCTGACCTTCGATTTCGCGCCAAACGGACTGCGCACCGTCGATATTGACGAGCCGCAGGGCTTTGCGATCTGCGGCGAGGACAGGAAATGGGTGTGGGCGAAGGCCAGCATCATCGGCGGCTCGAAGAAAGGTACCAACCAGATCGAAGTCAGCAGCCCTGCCGTGCCAAAGCCTCTCGCCGTGCGTTATGCGTGGGCTGACAATCCGATTTGCAACGTTTATTCCGCCGAAGGCCTGCCCGTCACGCCCTTCCGGACCGATGACTTCCCGATGATCACCGATTCGGCCAATCCAAACAGCGTTGAGGCCCAGAATGCGAAGCGAGCAGAGGATTTGAAGAAGCTGATGGAGGCCCGGAAAAAAGCGGCCAAGGCGAAGGCTGGGAATAAGTGATTGGGGTTCGCTGCATCCGGCTTGGCATGACCACACGCTTTCCTGGCATTGCTCTTTTGTTTCTCGGGGCATCCCTGGCCTCAGAGGCTCTGAAACCACATCCGCAGGCGCTTCCCAACAAGCATGCGCCGGGTGAAGTGGACCGGCCGGAAATGGTGAAGTTTTGCGAGACGGATACGAAGTCGCTGCCCGGCATCGTGGTCGATGAAACGAGAGCGGAACTCGTCGGCGAGTGGGAGTACTCGACTCACACGCCCCCGTACGTCGGCCTTGGCTACCTGCATGACATGAAGGCGGGCAAGGGAGCCAAATCGGTGACTTTCACACCCGATCTGCCAAAGGCCGGCTGGTATGAGGTGCGGCTGGCGCATTGCTACAATGTGCGTCGCTCGACGAAGACGCCGGTGACGGTTCATCATGCGGATGGCGAGACGAAGACGCGCATCAACCAACAGCAGGAGGCGGAGCATGGACGTTTGTTCCGCACGCTGGGCACGTTTCGATTTGAAGCCGGACGCAAGGGCTGGGTGCGTGTGTCGAATGACGGAACGGAAGCGGACAAAGTCGTGATTGCGGACGCGGTGCAGTTTTTGCCAGCGAAGCCGCCTGTTCACTGAACGTTCGTGCCAGCAAGTGGGTTCTCATCAATCCAGAATGGGGCTCCCCTTGTTTTCGGCGTGATGATTCCATGCTTGCTTGGGAACCAGCCGTATTTGCTGTTTTTCGGGACTGGCAGCTTCAGTTGCGACAACTGTGCAGTGATGGAAACACGCCTTTCCTCGCGGTCTCCTTCTCTTCCTTCAAAGATGACCTGATCGTGGGTCAATTGCTTCACCGTCTTCTGGTTTGGCTTGCCCACGAAACGCTTCAAGAAATCCGAGTTGGTGCCTTCGATGGTATATCGGTAGAGATTTCCCTCCAGCTCCCATCTTCCCCAGACCAGCACAACCTCATGAGGTTTGTCGAAGTCATAGGCCAGGTACTCTTTTTTGGCATAACGACCGTCCGCATGCCGGTCCACGATCCAGTAGCCGACAGGTACGGTGTCTGATTTCCAGCGTCCGACCAAACTCGGCGTGCTACTCGTGTCGGTGGTGGTGATTTCCTCCCATGGCGCCTTGTACACCGTGGAGCATGAAGCCGCACAGATGAGAAGGATGGCGATGGTGATCTGGCGCATGGCAATCATGTTCATGAAAAACAAAAGCCGGAGTCTCGCGACTCCGGCTTTGTGTGATTCTTTGGAAAAGACTACTCCTCAGCGGCTTCGGCGGCGGCCTTCTTTTTCTTCTTCTTGCCGCCGGCGTTGCGCAAAGCCTTCGGAATCGGGTCTTCCTTCTTCTGCAGGGCACGGCGCAGCTTGCGCAGCGCGATGTTTTGAAGCTGGCGGATACGTTCGCGTGTGACGCCAAACTCCTGGCCGACTTCTTCCAGCGTGCGCGGCTTTTGACCGGCGAGGCCGAAGCGGGCGTCGATGATCTTGCGTTCGCGTTCGTCGAGAACGGTGAGCAGACCATCGAGCTGGCCGTGCATGTTCTTGTGCGAGAGCAGCTCGAAAGGCGTCTGGGCGTTTTCGTCGCCGACGATTTCACCGAACTCGGTGCTGTCGTCGTCGCTGATCGGCGCGTCGAGCGAGGCCGGACGCATCGAGGCGACCTTGAGCTGGCTCAGCTTGGCGCGGTCGATGCCGATTTCCTCGGAGAGTTCGTCGTCGGTCGGTTCGCGGCCGAGTTCCTCGGACATCGCCATCGCGACGCGGCGCATCTTGCTGATTTTGTCCACCATGTGGACGGGCAGACGGATGGTCTTGGACTGGTTGGCCAGGGCGCGCTTGATGGACTGTTTGATCCACCAAGCGGCATAAGTTGAGAGTTTGCCGCCCTTGTTTGGGTCGAAGCGCTCCACGGCCTTCATGAGGCCGATGTTGCCTTCGGAAATAAGGTCGAGAAGTGGCAGACCGTAGTTGGCGTAATCTTGGGCGATCTTCACGACGAGGCGGAGGTTCGCACGGATCATGTGCGAACGGGCCTCGGGGTCGCCACGCTTGATGCGTTCGGCAAGCTCGACCTCCTGGTCGGGAGTCAGCAAGTCAGTCTTGCCGATCTCTCGCAGGTAAATCTTGATGCCTCCGTCGAGTTCCATGTTGATCAATCTATAAGGGTATTACGAAGCAAAGAGCAAAGTCCTTGCCCCCGGCGGGACGCAGGGGGTGTCGAGTATAAAAGAAGATTCGCACTTCGCTCGTCTTTTTTGAGCAAGTTTGCGGCCAGAAGCAGGGCGTGAACTGAGCGAAAGTGGCACAGGCGGTGAATTTGCAGGCTCTCTTCAACTAAACTTTGAGGCCCTCGTCAATATCATTTCTGGGAAAAGTTAAGATTTGCTAAGTAAAACGCCCTGAGACGGCCATTTTGTGTCGATTTTGGACTGTTTGCTGCATTGCAGGCCCTTCTGCCGCCCGGCTTGACACCGCCCCCGGTCTCTCCGACTAACTGCCCCCTCAAAACCTGCCATGCCCCGCCGAATCACCTACCGCGACGCCATCCGTGAAGCCCTCGACGAAGAAATCGCCCGCGACCCCATGGTCGTGGTGATGGGGGAGGAAGTCGCCCAATACAACGGCGCTTACAAAGTCACCCAGGGCCTTTGGGACAAATGGGGCGACAAGCGCCTCGTGGACACCCCCATCAGCGAGGCCGGTTTCATCGGCATGGGCATCGGCGCCAGCATGCTCGGCGTGCGTCCGGTGATGGAACTCATGTTTTGGAGCTTCTACACCGTGGCCTGGGACCAGATCGTGAACAACGGCGCGATGGTCCGCTACATGTCCGGCGGCAAGATCAACTGCCCCATCGTCATCCGCGGTCCGGCCAACGGCGGCACCAGCGTCGGCGCGACCCATTCCCACACGCCGGAAAACATCATGGCGAACTTCCCCGGCATGAAGTGCGTCTGCCCCAGCAACGCCTACGACGCCAAGGGCCTCATGAAGGCCGCCATCCGTGACAACGACCCGGTGATGTTCATGGAGAGCACCAAACTCTACGGCGAAGAATGGGACGTCCCCTCCAACGACGAAATCCCCGGTGGCGATCTCTTTATCCCGCTCGGCCTCGCCGATGTGAAACGCGTGGGCTCCGACATCAGCCTCATCGCCCACGGCAAAGCCGTCATCACCTGCCTCGAAGCCGCCCGCATCCTCGAAGAAGAGCACGGCATCAACGCCGAGGTCGTCGATCTCCGCACCATCCGCCCGCTCGATGAGGACACCATCCTCGAATCCGTCGCCAAGACGCACCGCGCCATCTACGTCGAAGAAAACAAGCCCTACTGCGGCATCGGTGCCCAGATCGCCTACATGATCCAGGAGCGCATCTTCGACGAACTCGACGCCCCCGTGCAACGTGTGTGCAGCCTCGACGCCCCCGCCATCTACAGCCCGCCGCTCGAAGCGATCCAGCTTCCGACCGCGGACGTCGTGGTGGCGAAGGCGCTCGGCATTTGCTGATCGCGGGATCGTTTCAAGTTTCAGGTTCCAAGTTTCAAGTTGGTGCTAAGCTCGAACCATGAAACTCACCCAAGTCTTCAAAAAGATGCCCGAGGGCTACATTGGCTTCGTGGAGGAACTGCCCGGAGCCAACACCCAGGGAGCCACGCTTGAAGAAACCCGTGCCAACCTCCGTGAGGCCATTGAGCTTGTGATGGAGGCCAACCGCATCCTCGCGGAAGAAGAAATCGGCAACGAGGAGGTGTTTCGTGAAACCCTTCTCCTTGCCGTTGCGTGAAGCTCCGCGACCTCCTCAAGCACCTGCATGAGCACGGGTGCGAGTTCTTGCGCGAAGGCGGGAACCACAGCGTCTATGTGAACCGCCGCGCCCGAAAAAGCTCCGCCGTTCCACGGCATCGTGAGATCAATGACTTCCTTGTGAACAAGATCTGCAAAGACCTGGAGATTCCGAAGCCCTGATTGAGGATTCGCTTCAAGTCAGGTCACAAGTTTCAAGACGGAGCCGCGTTTTGCCTCCACGCATGAAACTCGGAACTCTCGCCTGCCTCCTTTCGTCTTTCCTCATTCTGGTTTCGTCATTCGCGGCGGAGCCGCGCCCCAACATCGTCGTCATCCTCTGCGACAACCTCGGCAATGGCGACATCGCGTGCTTCAATCCGCAAACGAAGCATCGCACGCCGAATCTCGACCGCATGGCGGCGGAGGGGCGCAAGTTCACCAGCTTCTACTCCGCCAGCGGCGTCTGTACACCGAGTCGCGCCGCACTCATGACTGGTTGCTACCCACGACGCATCGGCCTGCACATCAGCGCCATCGGCGCGGCGGTTTTGCAGCCCGTCGCCACACGCGGCATCCATCCGGGCGAGGAGACGATGGCGGAGTTGTTGAAGCAAAACGGCTACGCCACCGCCTGCTTCGGCAAATGGCACCTCGGCGATCAACCGAACTTCCTACCCACCCGCAACGGCTTCGATACCTTCCTCGGCATTCCCTACAGCGAGGACATGGTCCACGACAAATTCCCCGAGAAGAACTGGCCGCCGCTGCCACTCATGCAGGACGAATTCGTCATCGACGCTCCCGTCGCCGCCGAAACACTCACCAAACGCCTCACCGAGGCCGCCGTGAAATTCATCGGCGAGCATCGCGAGCAGCCCTTCTTCCTCTACTTCCCCGAAGCCGGACCCGGCAGCCGCAAAGAATGCTATCCCGGCCCCGAGTTCCGCGGCAAATCCGCCAACGGCCTTTACGGCGATTCCATTGAAGAACTCGACTGGTCCGCCGGCGAGATCCTCAAAGCCCTCAAAGACAACCACCTCGACGACAACACCCTCGTCATCTGGACCAACGACAACGGCGCCGTGAACCGCAACCCGCCGCAGGGCAGCAACGCGCCCTACAAAGGCATGGGCTACAGCACCAGCGAAGGCGGCCAGCGCATGCCCTGCATCGCCCGCTGGCCCGGCAAAGTGCCCGCAGGCACCACCTGCACGCAGCTTTGCACCATGATGGACCTGCTGCCGACACTCGCCGCCATCACCGGCTCCAAAGCACCGACAAAGCCCATCGACGGCCGCGACATCCGCCCGCTGCTCTTCGATGAAAAGAACGCCCGCTCGCCCTACGACGGCACCGGCTTCTACTACTACAACGTCACCCAGCTCCAAGCCGTCCGTGAGGGCGATTGGAAGCTCTACCTCCCGCTCGACGGCAAAACCGGCCTCGGCAAAGCCGCCAAAAAGCCCGCCCCACAAAAACTCGCCCTCTACAACGTCCAAACCGACCTCACTGAGCAACACGACCTCTCCGCCGCCCATCCCGACATCGTCAATCGCCTCCAAACCTACGCCCAAACCGCCCGCCAAACCCTCGGTGATGGCGAAATCCGCGGCACCGAGCAACGCGACGCCGGGCATGTGGAGAAGCCGACGCCGCGCATCAAGCAGCCTTGAGCACCTTCTCCAAATCCTCCACCGTCGTCACGGGAGCCTGGCAGGTGAAGTTTTGGCAGACGTAGGCGGCGGGCTTGTTGCCGACGGGTTTCATGCCGGCGACGGCTTCGTTGTGCGTGGCGAGCCATTGCTGTCCTGCGCCGCCATCGGCGTGGAGGAGGGCGGCGTTGGGCAGGAACTTGCGGCGGAGGTGGTTGGCGAGCGTTTTGAACTCGGGGGTGATTGAATCACCCGCGAGGACGATTTGCTGCTTGCCGCGATGGTGCAGATCGAAGGCCATGGTCATCACGGGCACGGCGGAGGGGCTGTCTTTCAGCGTCGAGCCAAAGAGAGCGAAGATCTTTTCGGCCTGTTGCTTGTGGCTGTCCTTCGCGAGCAAGGCGCTGAGCCGCCCGAGGTTGAGAGCGGCGAGCGAGTTCGGCGAGGGCTCGGCACCGTCGTAGTCCTCCTTGATGCGCAAGACGGTGTTCGGCATGTCGGTGTGGACGCTGTAGTAGCCGCCGTTTTTCGCGTCGAGGAACAGCGAGTCCATCTCGCTTTGCAATGCGACAGCCCATTGCAGCCATTTCACGTCGAATCCAGCCTCGTAGAGATCGAGCATGCCGTGAATGAGGCAGGCGTAGTCGATGGCAAAGGCCTTCGGGCCGCGCTGACCTTCACGCCAGGAACGATGCAGCTCCTTGCCGGGCGTGGCACAAAGCTGGTCGTGGAGGAATTGCGCGGCACCGGCGGCAAGTTTGATCATTTCTTCGTCGGCCAGCGCGGCACCGGCACGTGCGAGACCGGAAATCATGAGTCCGTTCCACGCAGCGATGATTTTGTCGTCGAGATGCGGACGCGGACGCTTGCCGCGTGCCTCAAAAAGCTTCTTCATGCCGTCGTCGATGATGGCTTTGACTTCCTCCGGCGACTTTTTGAAGAACTCGCCAGTCTTCTTGAAGGAGACAGCACGGTAGAGTGTGTTCAGGCCTTTGAGTTCGCCCTGCGGATCGCTTTCAGGCCGTGCGTTGCCATCACGACGCGCGCCGTAGGCATAGCGGAAGATGTTGCCGTTCTCTTTGCCGAGGACTTCGTCGATCTCGGCCGCTCTCCAGACGTAGAACGCGCCTTCGGTCTTGTGCGCGGCATCGGCGGTGGCGAGGCTGTCGGCATCCTCGGCGGAGAAGAAGCCGCCGTCTTTGTGACGCAGATCCCGCTTCGCATACTCGACGGTGCTGCGGATGATGCCTTCAAACAGCGCGTTCTGCGTTAGCTTCCACCCTTCTGCATAGGCGCTGAGGAGCTGGCCCTGATCGTAGAGCATCTTCTCGTAGTGCGGGATGTGCCAGTAGCCATCCACGCTGTACCGATGAAAGCCGCCGCCAATGTGGTCGCGCATGCCGCCGTTCGCCATGCCTCGCAGTGTCTTCACGGTCATCTCCATGGCCCAGTCGCTCTCGGAGGAGCGATCCTCGCCTTTTTTCTCGGCAAGGATGCGATGAATGCGCATGAGCAGGTTCAGCGTGGAAGGACGTGGGAACTTCGGCGCACTGCCGAAACCGCCTTCGTGGTAATCAAAGCTGCCGGAGAGGTCGTCGTAGGCTTTCTGAATGACCTTGTCGTGATCAAGGCCGCTGACGGCAGTGTTTTCATTGTCGAGGTGCTCCTGCAGCTTCTCGACGGATCGGTTGGCGCGATCCTCGATCCCCTTGCGATCCTCCGTCCAAACCTTCGTCAGCTCGGTGAGCAGTGATTTGAAACCAATGCGCCCCGGCGTGGTCTCCGGTGGATAATACGTGCCGCCATAAAACGGCTTCAGCTCCGGCGTGAGGAAGACGCTCATCGGCCAGCCGCCGTGGCCGCTGGCGGCCTGGACATAGGTCATGTAAGTCAGATCGACATCGGGACGCTCCTCGCGGTCCACCTTCACCGGAATGAAGTTTTCGTTGATCTGCTTCGCGATCTCCTCGTTCTCGAACGACTCGCGCTCCATCACGTGGCACCAGTGACAGGTCGAGTAGCCGGAGGAGAGAAAGATCGGCTTGTCCTCGGCCTTCGCTTTCGCAAACGCCTCCTCGCCCCACGGCAGCCAGTTCACGGGATTGTGCGCATGTTGCAAAAGATAGGGCGAGCGCTCCTTGGCGAGGGCGTTGGTGAATTTGGGCGGCTGGGCGGTCGTTTCGCTCATGGTGGGGGTGGTGAGAGAACGTTCACGCGGAGGGCGGGGTTGCAAGGCGGGTGTTCAACTGCCTGACGTCTGCTTTGGCAGCATTTTCGCCACGACCCACAGCAGCGCACCGACAACCAAGGCAAGCGCGGCCCACAGCCATGGCGAGCCTTTGCCGCTGATGAGCGGATCCGCCTCGTAACCGGGCAGCTTTTCCTCATCACCGAATGTGGCGGCGACCTTGGTGGCGGTTTCAAATTCGCGGCGGACGAGCTGAAGGTCGTAGCGGGCGCGAGGGGCGCGGCGGTTGCCGTAGCAGATGTGAAGCGGCTTCGTGTCGGGCACGCGGAACAGCAGACGCACCACCGGATAGACGACGCGCACGGAGGTGATTTGCAGCGGCGCGTTGTCGCCATTGTCGGTGCCGAGGCGGATCGTGTCGGCTCTGGGGGCGGTGTAGAGCGGGAGGTGAAAGGTGATGGGTGCCTGCCCTGGCGTGCGCTGCCAGTTGGCGGTGCCGAGAATGCGTTCGAAGCGGCCCTGCTCGTTGTGGATGTGTTCGCTGACGCTCAGAGTGCGCCGGAACAAGGGCGTGGGCGAGTCGAGAAGCAGGGTGCTGGCTGGAAAATTGGGGAAAGGCATGGTGATGTCCCACTTGGACCAGCTTGGTGTCTTTGGATCGGCGACTTCGACGAAAGGCACGGCTCTTTCGCGTTCCAGTCCCGGCTTGATCGCGAGGAAGGGAACTTGCCGCCCTTCGCGGACGATCCGCACGTCATTGAGATCATTCTCGCAACGGGCGAGCACGGCGGGATCGAGCTCGAGTTCAATGACGCCGGCTTCGCTGAACTGAATCAATCGTTGGAAAGACCACGCGGAGACATCGATGGCCGCGCCTGTTTCTCCGACTTCGGGCGCGGTGGCGGTCTTGCGGAACTCCGCGTTCGCGGCAACGGCGCTTGCCGTGGCGTTGTTGGCGGTCGCATCGCGCAGCTTGTCTGCGAGAGCGGCGATGTCGTAACGCGGCTCGCTGGCCTGCGCATTGCCGATGTAGAGCTGCCATTCGCCGGGCGCGTCGGCTTGAAACACGACCGGCACCGCATGCCGCGTGGCCTCGATCCGGTCGATGCGAAGTGGCGGGCTGTCGCCGTTGCGGATGACAAGCTCGACTTCGCGCGTCGTGGCGAGCTGATGCACGGGGATTTCGATTTCCTCGCCGGTGAAGCCATCATGCTTGAGGCGGAAAAGTGTGCTGTGGGCGATCATCAGCGTCGCTTCGCGTTGAAACACCGGCTCCGGCGTGTGAACGTGCACGGTCCCGAGCAGAACGTTCGCGGAGCCGAGGTCGAGCGTGAGCTTGGTACTGCCGTTTTCCTCCTTGCGGGAACGAAGGGTGACGGGATTCGCCACGGTGCGCAGCTCCGGCAGCTCGCGCACGATCTGCGCGCCGGTGAAAGGCACGGGCGCGCTGCGGGCGTCGTCGATGGTGACGCGGAAGTACTTCCAAGCGGCCGGAGCGATGGGAATGCGCAGGCGCTCGGTGCCAGACTGACGGCAAAGTACCTCGCCGCTGCTGAGCGTCTGCCAGGTGGCACCGTCGCTGCTCGCCTCGAGCGTGGCGGCCTTGATGAAATCATGCGCGGACGTTTGTAGCAGCACTTCCTTGATCATGTCGCGCTCACGAGGCTGGAAGTCGAGCACGGTGGTGGCCGCATTGAGCGTGGCTTTGAACTGCACGGCATCGATACGCTCCGGCCGCATCACGCGTGGCAGGGCCACCACGTAAGGCGTCTCGATTCCCGCAGGACTGATGACGCGAAGGTCATGAAACGGTGCGCCGCCAGTCGTGCGGGAGGCGTCAAGAAGCGCTGGCTCAAGCTCGATGCGCGTGAGGCCGGGCTGCGTGATGCGCACGGTCTGTCGATGCGTCCACGCGGCGAAGTCGGCGGCGCTGGCGGTCGAGGAGAGGCACAGGGCGATGAAAAGGGACTTCGGGTTCATGATTTGTCTTCAGTAAGGAAACGTTGATACAGAAACGAGGCGACAAGCGCGATGATGGCCACGCCGATCAGCGCGCCGATGCGGTAGCCGCTGTCGATGTTCGCAAGATCGTGCAGGAAGAGCTTCAGCAACGTGACGGCGAGCAACCCGATGCCGGCGTAGCGTGTGGGCGGATTGCGCTTCCAGATGCCAAGCACGAGCAGCGTGAGCGCGAACAAGGCCCACGAGATCGTGTAAGTCATGTCGCGGGCCAGACTGCCGTCGAAGTCGAACGCGATGGAGCGTTCACCGGCTGGCGTGAAGGCGTCGGCGATTTCGATGTTGAGCAGCAGGAAGAGCAAAATGCCGCCGAGCGAGCAGAACAGGCCGCGCAGGTTCACTTTCTGCCAGTAATGATTCGGCGGTGTGAGCCAGAACGCAGCGAAGAACATCGCGAGCGCGGAGAGGCTGTAGGCGTAGAGCTGCCAGTTAAGGATGGGCGTTTCGCCGCGTGTTTGATACTGCAAAACGGCTGGATTGAGCGCGAGACGCACGAAAGAGGCAACGAGCAGCACGGTCCCCGTGGCGCGCAGGCCGGGATGCGGCACGCGGCGGAAGAGCCAGCACAGAGCGGCTCCTTCCAAGGCCCAGCCGAGCGTTATCCACTGCTTCTCGAACTGGATCGGGAAGATGAGCGTGATGAAAAACAGCGCCACACCGCCAAACCAGGCGAGCTGGGTGAGCCGTGCGGGATTTTCAGCGCCGTGCTGTTTTAAAACGAACACGAGGCTGAGCAGCGGAGCGATGGCGAAGGCGACCGGCAGCAGGCCCATCGAGTCATTGGGCCAGGCTTGGCCGACAAGACGATACACGAGGCTGAAGGTGCCGACTCCCGCCGCGGCGGAAGTGATCCATGGCAGTTGGCGTGTGGCGAACTGCTTCTGAAACACGAGCGGGAACGCGGTGAAGAGCGCATAAAAGCCGAGATACCAGAGCAGCGGCATCGTCGCATGATCCGCACTGAAACTTTGCTGATGCCAGGCCCATTCGAGCGCGAGCACGCAGCCCAACGCCGTCGGCGCGAGCGCGGTGATGCCGCTGATGCGCACGAGGCCGACCAGGAACAACACGAGCAGCAAAGCGAGGCCGAACACGGGCGATGGGTCGGCGATTTTCAAACGCAGCGTGGCGAGAATGAGCAGCAGGAAGGGCAGCACGGCCGAACTGACCGGCAGCAGCGAGGCAAACGGCGCCTTGGGCAGTTTGCGGAAGAGAAAGCTGCTGGCGATGCCAAACAGCACGGCGAATCCGCCGAGCACGAAGAGGAACGGCAGCAGCGAGAAGCCGATCTCACGCGGCCAGCGGAACAGCCACGCGGCGGCGGTGATGAGGGTGAGCGCCAGAGCCGCTAGCACAGGCAGCAGGCGTCCGCTGACGACTGCGAGGCCGATGATGAGCAGATCGACGATCAAAATCACCGGCCAGATGAAAAGGGACATCGCGTCGAGACACAGCACGGGCATCATCAACAGCACGAGCGTGATCACGGGCACCCAGCCCGCGAGCGGCAACTGGTTCGGCGACTTGCGCTCCATCAGCACCGCCAGGGCGGTGTGCAGCAGTCCAAAGACGAGGTAGATGCCCAGCGCATGCGGCAGCAGCTCGGTGGTGAGCCGGTCAGCCGTCCAGATCGAAAGATGGATGAACGTGAGCATGCCGACGATGCCCTGTGCCATGCCGACACGCGATTGATACCAAACGACGCGCAGTGCGATGGCGTTGATGCCAATCACGAAGGTGTAGAGCACCAGCGGACGCTCCGTGATGGCTCCGTAGCCGAGGAAGATGAACGCGGTGAACATCGCGCTGCCGCAAAGCGCGAGCGCGGAGCCTGCGGGGAAGAGATCGTCGGCGTCTCGTTGCTTCGACCACCAGGCGGCGAGTGAGAACAGCGCCGCGAAGCCGAGAAACACGCTCACCGGCACCCAGGTGGCCGAACCGATGGCGTATTGCGATGCGCGGAAGAATTTCGCCATCCATCCAGCCTGCATGAAAATCGTGCCTGCGGCCGCCAGGGCCGTGAGATGCAGCCAGCGCTTGTTTTTGGCGACAGCGAGCACGCCGATGTCGAGCAGCGCGATGAAGCTGAACAGGCCGAACGGATTGTCGCGGCCGGTGGAGCAGAGGATGGGCGTCAAGAAGCCGCCGAGCATGCCCAGCACCGCCACGACCTGCGCATTGAGACGAACCGCGAGCAGAAACGCCGCGCCAGTGATGAGCGACATCAGCGCAAAGGCGACCAATGGCTGGTCGAGCGGTGGAATGCGCCAGATCGAGTGCGCGGCAAAAGCCACGCCGTAAAGCATGACAATGCCAGTGGCGCAGAGCGTGTTTGCCAGCGTAGCATAGCGCTCGCGCCGGTGCATGACCACGCCGCCGCCCACGAGGCCAGTGCCGATCACAAAACCGATGGCGGTGCGCAGCTCGGGTGAAATCCAGCCGCGCTCGATGCTGAGCTTCACAAAGAAGATGACACCGAGGAAAAGTGCCAGCCCGCCGACCCATGCGAAGAGCTTCGCGCCCATGAATTGCTCGAGGTTGATGCTCGGGCGCGGCTTGTGCATAGCAGGAGGGACGAATTCGCGGCGTGGCGGCGGAATCGGTGGCGGGGCCGGTTTTTCGATCACGGGTGCCACGACAGGCTCCACGGGCTTTGCGCTGATGAATTCACGCGGCGTGACGGGTGGTGCGAATTTGGCCGCCGCTTCCACAGCAGGCTTTTCTTCTTCACGCGGCGGCTTGTCCGGGTTTTCGAGCCGTTCGACACGTTCTTTGAGCCGGACGTTCTGTTCGCGCAGGAAGCCGACCTGTTTGTCGAGCTCCTCCGCCTGACGGCGTGCATTGCGGGCGATGACGAAGGTCGAAATGGGCAGCACGAGCACAAGGCCGCCGATGATCAGCAGGATGAAGATGATGAGTTCTTCCATAATGCCGCGAATTGTCTCAGGATCGGCGGGCAATGGAAATTGATATTTCCAGGTGGCACCATTGATAAAAGGCATAGCATTCCACCCGGCCCATGAACGTCCATCACCTCGAACTTTTTTATTACGTCGCCAAAAACGGCGGTGTGAGCGCGGCGGCGCGGGCGATGCCGTATGGCATCCAGCAGCCGGCGATCAGCGCGCAGATCTTGCAGCTCGAGGACTCGCTGGGCGTCACGCTTTATCAGCGGCGGCCGTTCCAGCTCACGCGGGAAGGGCAGACGCTTTATGATTTCATCTCGCCGTTCTTTGGCGGGCTGGCGGAGGTGGGAGACCGCCTGCGCGGCGGTGGTGAGAACCGTCTGCGCATCGCCTCGGCGGAGGTCGTGCAGCGGGATTATCTGCCGGAGTTGCTCGCACGCATGCGGCGGCGGGTGAAGGGTTTTCATTTCACGCTCACGCACGGCCGGCAGCAGGAAATCGAGACATTGCTGGCTGCGCAGGAGATCGACATCGGCCTCAGCACGCTGATGGACAAGACGGCGGCGAACATCGAGGCACGCGAGCTGCTGCGCCTGCCGATGGTGCTGCTGGTGCCGAAACAAAGCGGCTTCACAAAGGCGGCGCAGATTTTTGAGAAGGACCGCATCGACCTGCCGCTGGTGAGCCTGGAGGCGAAGGATGTGCTCTCACGCTCGTTCCAGGCCGCGCTGCGGCAACGCGGTGTGGAATGGCTGCCCAGTCTCGAAGTGGGCAGCCTCGATCTCGTGCTGCGCTACGTGGCGGAAGGGTTTGGCGCGGGTCTGGCGCTGCGGCATCCGCGTGTGGAGCTCCCTCCGGGCGTCAAATCGCTCGCGCTGGATGATTTTCCACCGCTGAGCTTCGGTGTGCTGTGGACTGGGCGTTTGTCCTCGCTCGGCGAGGTGTTTCTGGCCGAGGCAACGGCTGTGGCGGGCGAGCTGGCGGCGTGATCGTGGCTTCAGCGGCGCTTACTTCACGATTTCACCCACGAGCAGAATCGCACCGGGATAAAACGCGGTGCCTTCGAAGCGCTTCGGGTCGTCGATCTTGTTACCGTTTTTGGCGAGGATCTTCGCCTTGTCCGGCACTTCGGGGCTGATTTCGATTTTCACGGTGTGGACCGCGTCCGGCAGCTCGCTGCCGAGGCTGAGCGTGGCGAGACGATGGTAGGTGCAGTAGGCGTCGATGCGCGGCACGAGCCTCACAAGCTGATCATCGACGGTGACGCTCACCTGGCCGCAGTCCGGGCCGATGATGTCATAGATCGAGGCACGGGTGCCTTTAAACTTGAAGGTGAGCACGTCGCCAGGCTTCGCGGCCTTGTGCAGGGCGCTCATGCGATTGCTCCAGCGCTTCGCGAAGTCTGCGGGAGCGGGCTGGAAGCCGCCGGAGAGCGTGGCGGCGGTGATGGGCACGAGTTTGGCCTGCTCGTAATTTGTGGCGATGAATGGCACGCCCAAGGTGTGCGCTGCAGGTGATTTTGAGGCCGCTTGAATCGGCTCCAGCGAACGCACGATGGCCTGGAGATACAATTCGTGCCCGGTTTCGACATGCGGATGCACGCTGTCCGGCGCGAAGACGAATTTGCCTTCGAGAGCCTTCTTCTCCTCGTCCGTCTTCTGCAGCTTCGCCTTCCACACCAGCTTGCCTTCTTTCGCCAGCTTCGCGACCTCCATCGCCATGTGAATCGTCGGGATGCCGTAATGATCGGCGATCTTCTCCATCGCGCTCGCGGAGCGCTGGAACTTGCCGTCGAGCATCGCGGGCGCGAGTGCCTCTGTCAGCGTGTAAACGAAGCAGATGTCGCATTCCGGCAGCGCCTTCCACGTCTGGCGCACGATGCCCTCCATGCAGCGGAAGATTTGCTCTGGCATCGCACCCCCGTCATTCACGGCGAATTCGACGAAAAGCAGGTCCGGCTTGTGATCCAGCACGTCCTGCTTCAGGCGAAAAACGCCGAGATCGGAGCCTGTGCCGCCGATGGCCGCGTTGATCTCGTTGAACTTCGCCTGCGGCCACGTTTTCTGGAAATGCGCCAGCGTCTTCGGCCGCCAGCCGTTCTGCGCGGTGATCGAGCCGCCGAGGTAGCCGATTTTGATGTCCGTGCCTGCCTTGTTCGCTTTCGCGAGGAAGTTTGGCAGTCCGTTGCGAGGACGGCATTCCTTCGCTTCGACGAGCGGAAAATCCTCCGCGGCCTGAAGCGTGACGACAGAAAGCAAAATCAGCAGATGACGCAGCATAAAGGGTGAATTGAAAGGTTTCGCCGCCATCATGCGAAGCAACCACGCATGAACAACCCCGACTTCAAGCCGCTGCTTCAACACGGCGTCGCCATCCCCGCGCATCCGCTTGCGTTGAACGCGCGGCGTCAGCTCGATGAACGGCGGCAGCGGGCGCTCTCACGCTACTACATCGCCGCAGGGGTCGGCGGACTCGCTGTTGGCGTGCATACGACGCAGTTTGCGATTCGTGATCCGAAGATCGGCTTGTTCCGACCGGTGCTCGAACTCGCCAAAGAGGAAATGGATCGTGCCGCGAAGCCGCTTGTGCGCATCGGCGGCATCTGCGGAATAACGAAACAAGCGGCGAGCGAGGCCGAATTGCTGCGCTCACTCGGTTATCACGCCGGTTTGCTCAGTCTTGGCGCGATGCGTGATGCCTCCGAGGACGAAATGATCACGCATTGCCGAACCGTGGCGGAGATTTTGCCTGTCGTGGGCTTTTATCTTCAGCCCAGCGTCGGTGGACGTGTGCTGCGTCATTCATTCTGGCGTCGCTTCGCGGAAATCAGCAATGTCGTCGCCATCAAGATCGCGCCGTTCAACCGCTACCAGACCATCGACGTCGTCCGCGCTGTGATCGAAGCCGGACGCGATGACATCGCGCTCTACACTGGCAACGACGACAGCATCGTCACCGATTTCCTCACGCCGTTCCGCTTTGCCGGCAAGGAGCACCGCATCGTCGGCGGTCTTCTCGGTCACTGGTCCGTGTGGACGAAGCGTGCAGTCGAGCTGCTCGAAAAATGCCGCAATGCTGACGCCACGCCCGAGTTGATGCGCCTTGGCATCGAAGTGACCGACAGCAACGCGGCCTTCTTCGACGCTGCGAACGGCTTTCGCGGTTGCATCGCCGGCCTGCATGAAGTTCTGCGTCGTCAGGGCCTGCTCGAAGGCCTCTGGTGCCTCGACGAGCATGAAACGCTCAGCCCGGGCCAGCTTGAGGAGATCGACCGTGTTCATGCAGCCTACCCGCATCTGAACGACGACGAATTCGTCGCCGAGCATCGCGACGAGTGGCTGCGGTGACTACTGGCGGAAGAAACGCCGCACGGAATTGACAGCGTTGTCGATGGTTCTCTCGACGCTGCTCTTTGTGGGAGGCTGCGGGGTTTTCTTCTTCACCGTTGTCTTGGTGGATTTTTTCACCGTGCCGGTGCTGCTCTTCGGTTTTGTGCTGGTCGTGGTGGATTTGGGTTTCGTCTCGGTGACCACCGCCTTTTTCGCTTCTTCCTTCGGTTCTGGCTTCGCCTCTGTGACGATGGCGACCGCCTTGCGCACTTCTTCTTTTGGCTTGGCCGGCGGTTGCTCGGGTTTTTCCACAACGGGAACCGGTTTTGTTTCAGCGATGACGACCGGTTTGGTTTCGACCGGCAGCAAACCGGGCGCGGTGCCGTAACCGTGAAAGCGCGTCGTGCTGTCCGCCTTCGGGAGATGAAAATCAAACACGCTCACGCCGCTGCGGCGCTGGCCGGCGAAGCTGCGGCCGTCGCTGGCGCCGAAGACGACGCGCTTGCCGCTCTTTTTGAGTTTGCCGAGGTAAATCATGACGTGTGTCACGGGCAGCTTGCGCTTCGTCTCGGCCGTATTCGTCCAGAACAGCAGGTCGCCGGGTTTCAAGTTGGCAAACTCGTCTCTGTCGAAGGCGGTGGCGGTGTGCGTGAGGTGGAGCTGCGTTTTCTTTTCCACCCACTGGCACATCTCGTCTGACTGGCGGGGCACGTCCTTCAAGCCCTGGAACTTGAGCACATGATAAACGGTGCCGGAACAGTCCATGCCGCCCTTCGCCGGCTCGTGGGAACCGTAGAGGTAGCCGAGTTCGAGATGCGTGAGAGCCAGCGCGCTCTGCACGAGGCTTTGCACCTGCTTCGGATAATCATCAAAGCCGCTGAGGTCCTCGATGCTCACCGTGGAGACGGCGGCGGGCGGCGGCGTTTCGGTTTTGGGTTCGTCCTTCGGACCGGGGTTGGATTTGTTCACCACCTCCGCGTGGGAGAACGAAATCGCGGGCAGCAGGAACATCAGGAGGCGCGTGGGAGTGTGCATGGCGGCGGGGTTTGGGCTTTGGACGGCCTGAGGCCGCGATTTGATCAACCATTCACCAATTTCAGCCCCCACGCGATGACGAGCGGCGTGGTGACGCAGCTCACGACCGTGGTGGCGATGACGACCTGCACCGCCGTGGGCGCATGACCGCCGTAAAGGCGGGCGATCATGATGTTGAAGACGGCGGAAGGCATCGCTCCCTGCACGATGATGACGCGCTTCAATTCCGTCGTGACGGGTAAAAAATACGCGGCGGCGAGAAAGGCCAGCGGAATGACGAAGAGCCGCAGCAACGGGCTGAGCACCGCGACTTTCCACTGCATCGCCCCCTGGCTCCAGATGTCCGCGATGGACGCGCCGATGAGCAGCACCGCCAGCGGCACCGCGCACGCGCCGAGCATGGCGAAGGTGTTGTGCGCGACCTGCGGCACATGCGCATGCCAGCCGGTGAAGTTCAGCAGCAGCGAAACGAGGATCGTGATGACGGGCGCGTTCAGCGCGAGACGCCACGGCGCTTTGTCAAAACCCGTCAGCATGCCGACACCGGCGGTCCAGCACGCGATCTCGACACCGAGCGTGAAGGTGAACAGCACACCGAGCGTTCCCTTGTCTGGAAACAAGGCCGTCACCAGCGGAATGGCCACGAAGCCGTAGTTTTGCAGCCCGCAGGCCACACTGAACGTGCGGCGGCCCTCGCCACGTCTCAAACCGATGAGCGGCGCGACGATATAGGTGAACGCGATGCCGATGACGACCAGCGTGAAGCCCAGACCTGACGCGATGAGCACCGGGCCGAGCTTCATCACCGATGCATTGCCGACGACACGCTCGATGATCAGCGCTGGCGTCAGCAGCATCACGGAGAGCTTCATGAGGCTCGTGTCCGCCTCCGGCTTCAACAAACCGGTGCGCCGCGCCATCGCCCCTGCCGCCATCGTGAGATACACCGGCACGGCCACGGAGAGAATGCTGAAGAAGTCGAGGTTCGACATGCGCGTGCTCCAGCTAGGCGGTGAAACGCGAACACGCAAGCGAGACGGCGTTCACCCGCGCTTCCACACCACCCACAGCTCCGGCGGTGATGCCGCCCGGTTCACCGGACGCAGATGCTGCACCTCAAACCGCCGCGAATCGAGCGATGCGGCCCATTCGGCGATTTGGCGGCCCTCCTCGGCTCCGCCCTCGTGGCCGGGATAAACCGTGACGGTGAGCATTCCGGACGGCTTCAGCAGCTCCAGTGCCTCACGCACCGCGATCATGGTCGTTTCGGTGCGCGTGATGAGTGCTTTGTCCGTGCCGGGCAGGTAACCGAGGTTGAACATCACCGCGCTGATCTTTCCATGCAGCTCCGGTGGCAGATGCGCGCGCATGGTTTCGTGTCCGGCGTGAATCAGCGTCGTCATCTCCGCCGGCACGCGCTTTCGCGTCTCGATCAAAGCCGTCTCCTGCACATCGAACGCGAACACATGCCCGCCCGGAGCCACGCTCTGTGTCAGAAACAACGTGTCGTGCCCGTTGCCCATCGTCGCATCGACTGCCACGTCACCCGGCCGCAGACGATCCTTCAAGATCAACTGCGCCCACAGCACCGACGACGGCAGGCCGCCGTTCGGGCTGGCGAGTTTGGGTTTGGGATCGCTGTTCATACCGAGTTCTGCTGCAAATCCATCTCCGCGTCGATCGGAGCGCCATCAAGCAGATGTTCGACGAGATGACGCGCGAGCCACGGAGAGCGAAGGGAGCCTTTGGAACCGAGGCCGTTGAGGAAGGCGACGCGTGGATGGGTGGGATGTGTGCCCATCAAAGCCTGACGGCCTTTGATGATAGGCCGCACGGCGGTTTGGGTGGCGATGACTTCAGCGGGCGCGATCATCAACGCACGCAACGTCGCCTCAAGATTCCGAACTTGCCCGGGCGAGGGCGTGTTCGGATCGTTGAAGGTCCATTCATAGGTGGAACCGGCCCGCGAAGTGCCGTCGTTGCGTGGCAGGAGCCAGCAGCCGCGATTCACGATGCGCTTTTCACCGTGGAGATCGGTTTTGACGCTGAGAATCGTGCCGAGCGCCGATTGAAACGGCACCCAATGCAGCAGCGGATGTTTTTGCGCGCTCCAGCCCTGCGCCCAAATGACGTGGGAGAAACGCTGGGCATTCCAAGTGACGCCATCGGCGTCGTCGTGCACGTCTTCGGGCCGCACATCGGCTTTGCGCCATGCGTCGAGCGATTCAAAAAAAACGCGGCTGGCCTGAAGATATGCGGTGGTGTCCAGCCATGCGGCGTGACGTTGCTGAAAGCCGTTTTGCGGATCGTGAAACACGTCGGTACTTAACTCGGGATCACGCGGGAGCAGAAAACGCGGCATGTCGGGATCACGGCGTCGCTTTTGCCATTTGGCGAGTTCCTGGTCGTTCTTGAGCAGCCGCACATAACCGCGTGGGAAGAAGAAGCGCTGTTTGAGCCGCTTGCCGCAGTCGCGGAAGAAGCGCAGAGCGTCGCGGTAAAACATCTCGTAGCGCCAGCTCACGGTGAGGCGCATACCGGTGATCGGCGTGATCAAACCTGCGGCGACTTTGGAGCTGGTGAGCGGCTCGTCGCGATCGACGATGACAAACGGTGTGTTGCGTTCCCGCAAACGCCACGCCAGCGCGGTTCCGGCAAGTCCCTGGCCGATGATGAGGATGCGGGCAGACATTCTCGTGCCGGGAACGGGATTACTTTGTGATCAGCTCCTGCATCAGCTCCTTGAGCTTTTCGTTCGTCTTCACGGCCTGGGCCTGAGTGATGGTCACTTTGTCGAGATCCTGCCAGGAGACGCAGGTTTCATCGATGACGGCACACACACGGACCAGAAGCGGCAGACCACGTTTCTCGGCGCTGATGAGGTCGAAGTCCTTGCGCAGTTCCCGCAGCAACACAGGTGAATCGCGTCCAAGAGGACCCATGTCGCTCTCCGGCGCGGCGATGATGACGGCGGAGACGATCTCCAGCAACCGCAGGCCGACGCCGACGTCGATGAGCAGCGCGAGATCCTCGTCCTTTTGCTCGCGTAGCAATCTGACGGCTTCCTGATGACCATCCACCAGCTCCTGCCGCAGGTCTTTCCAGGCTGTTTGCTCGGCCAGATTTCCCTGCGTCATGAGGCGCGGGGTGAGCTTCTCGCCAAGCCCGAGTGTGCGGCAGTAGGCGAGCACGTCCTGGTTGTTGTTTCGGAACTGCTGCGCATCGCCGGCCTGCAGGACGAGGAGGCTGTCGCCGATCAACGTGCCGAGGATCAACGCGGCACGTGCGCGGTCCGCAGGCGGCGTGGGCGGCGGTCCACGGAAAAGGAGGCGCCAGCGCACCTTGGTGTGATTGCCGACTGCGTCGAGAAAATCGGCGGCGTTTTGTTCCGTGATGGCGGGCGTGGAAGTGTTCTCGACCGCGGCGGCAGGTTCCTGGGCTTTCGCCGCGCACACACAACTCCCCAGCATGATGAGGAAGATTGTGCGGCGAAATCGGGAAAGGAGGGCAGGCATGCGAGCCCACTATTACTCAACTGTCACGCTTTTCGCCAAGTTTCTCGGCTTATCCACATCGCAGCCGCGGGCGACGGCGGTGTAGTAACTCAAGAGCTGGAGCGGGATGACGTTGAGGATCGGCGTCAGGTAGCTGGGGCAGTCCGGCACGTAGATGACGTCCTGGGTGAGCCTTTCGAGCTCGGTGCGACCCTCGGTGGTGACGGCGATGACCGGGCCTTTGCGGGCGAGGACCTCTTCGATGTTGCTCACGTTCTTATCGAAAACGGCATCACCGGGAGCGATGAACACACTCGGCATGTCCGGCTTCACCAGGGCGATCACGCCGTGCTTCAGCTCGGCGCTCGGATGGCCGCTGGCGTAAATGTAACTGATTTCCTTCATCTTCAGCGCCCCTTCGAGAGCGACTGGATAATTTGCCTGGCGGCCCATGAAGAGCATGCCCTCGGCGTGGCAGTGCTTTTCGGCGATGGCTTTGATCTTGTCCGCCTGCTTCAAAATGGACACGATCTTGTCCGGCAAGGCTTCGAGCTGATCGATCATCTCCAAACCATCCACGCTGGAAAGGTGGTGGATGCGGCCGAGCAGCAAGCTGAGCAGCGTGAGGATGGTGACCTGCGAAGTGAAGGTCTTCGTGGCTGCCACGCCGATCTCAGGTCCGGCATGAATGTAAACGCCGCCATCGCTCTCGCGGGCGATGGTGCTGCCGACGGTGTTCACGATGCCGAGGCAGCGGATGCCCTTGCGCTGGCCTTCGCGCATGGCGGCGAGCGTGTC
>Ga0315900_10002615_pt1 | contig 27210 bp, 22 predicted proteins | sample LakEriMetagenome_FD_203521 | JGI IMG/M metagenome (GOLD analysis project Ga0315900, IMG submission 203521) | Freshwater fungal communities from buoy surface, Lake Erie, Ohio, United States - Buoy 12 MA114 | ecosystem: Environmental > Aquatic > Freshwater > Lake > Lake biofilm | place: USA: Lake...
GGTTTTCTCCACATGCATCGCATGTGGTAAGAAAACCGAGATGTCCGGGATCTCATGCCACTCGCACCGTCAGGATTCCTGCTTTCGCAGGAATGACAAAGCTAAAACATAAACGTATACTCAAGCTTCAGCTTCACCGCGCCATCTTCGGTGATGTCGCTCGCGCCAACGAGATAACCCGCCTCAAAGCTGATGCCATTATCAAACTTGCCGTACCACACTGGCCCGAGGCGGTGGGTCTGGCGGTCATAGGTTTCCCAGTCGGAAAGCTCGCCAAAGGTGTTGTAATATTCAAAGCTGGGCTGGAACCAGTCCTTCACTTTGTAGCGCGCACGCCACGCAGTGCCGAAGACGGCGTCTTTGCTTGCGTTATCACCCACCTCCTGCTCGATTTTCAGATTGTTCGTCAGGCTGAAATCGCCCCATTTCTTTTGCAGCAGGAGCAGCACCTCCACCTTGTCGGCTTTGCGTTCGTTATGGTTGAATACATACACATAGCGCAGGCCAGGATGCAGCCAATACTCGCCTTCCTCAGCGAACTCGAATGTGCCGGTGATTTCGGAGAGTGAGTAGCGATAATCTTTACCCGGATCACGCTCCCAGATGGCTTCTGCGCCGACGCGCCACCACTCGGTCAGCCCGTAATTCGCTTCCAGCAGGTGGCGCTGGTAGCCATCTTCACTCGCACGATCATCGTTATCGAAGCGCGACTTGGCCTCCAGCTTCACCTCACCTTTTTTAACAGCGGGCGAATACACCGTGAAGGTGGCATGCGCAGCGCTGCTGAGCAGGCAGAAAGCAGAGGTGGCAAGCAGGTAGCGAGAGAAGGTGGCCATGAATATCTCCTGATAATGAGTCGCAATTGCCTAATCGGGCATGAGAAGTACGTCAAGCAGCAAAAATCGATAACTTGCATTTTATTTTCATCGTGCCAATGCTACGCCCATGAAATATTTTCACCTCTCCAACGCTACCACCATCATCGGCCTCATCCTTGCGTATCTATGGGCAGGGCCGCATGGACTAATGATCGCCGCGCTCCTCATGGTGATGGAAATTTCGCTTTCCTTTGATAACGCCGTGGTAAATGCCACCGTGCTTCGCCATATGAGCGAGGTCTGGCAGCGGCGGTTTCTCACCTGGGGTATTTTAATTGCCGTGTTCGGCATGCGTCTTATTTTCCCGATCGTGATTGTCGGGTTTGCAACCGGCCTCGGCATGTGGGAGGTAACGCAGCTGGCGCTGAACAGTCCGGATGAATATAGCAAACATGTGCTGGATTCCCATATCCAGATCGCCGCCTTTGGCGGCATGTTCCTGCTCATGGTGTTTTTGAAATTTGTGCTTGATGCCACCAAGGATCTGCACTGGATTGGCTGGCTGGAAGAGCGCCTTGCCAAGCTCGGCAAGCTTGAGGCGGTGGAGGTGGTGGTGGCGATGACATTTCTGCTCATCCTGCAATCCATGCTGCCTGAGCACGAGCAGCACAGCGCGCTGCTTTCCGGCACGATTGGCGTGGTGCTTTATGTGGCCATCAGCGGCCTCACCGCACTTTTTTCTTACGATGAGCAGGCAGGCGATCAAGCAACTAAAGCCGTCGGCTATGCAGGATTCATGGGCTTCATGTACCTGCAACTGCTCGATGCGTCCTTTTCACTCGACGGCGTGATTGGCGCGTTTGCTATCAGTAAGGATGTGATTATCATTATGCTCGGTCTTGGTATCGGCGCGATGTTTGTGCGCTCGCTGACCATCTACATGGTGCGAAAAGGCACGCTGGACGCGTATGTTTACCTTGAGCACGGCGCGCATTGGGGCATCGGCGCTTTGGCTGCGATCATGCTGGTTTCCATGCTGGTGCATGTCTCGGAATTCATCACCGGGCTGATCGGCCTTGGCTTTATTCTACTGTCGCTGTGGTCGTCGGTGCGTTATAACCGTCGCAAACTATCAGCCGGCGGCGCGTAGTGCGCTGACTTCCTCGCATTTGCGTAAGGTGAAGCAGCCATCGGCCAGCGGGCCGATTTCCAGTATTCGCTCCTTAGGTGAGGCGGCGGTCAGGCGCGCATGCAGCGACGCGGCATCTTTGCCAGAAACAGAGAAAGTGCCACCCTGCTGCACGACCACTACTTCAAACCCACAATCTTCCAGAAACATCGCGCCTCCATTGCTGGTTAAGGAAGTATCCAATCTACATTGTAGGAAAAGCGGGTTAACAGAACGTCACAAACTAACGCGTATTTATCTTAATTTTATTTTAAATCTTAGCCATTCAGCGAGTTGATACAGTGGATTAACGCTTCATTAGTCTGAAGATGATACATTTATAGATGTCTTAATCAGGGAGTGATCTATGCCCGTTTACAAAGCGCCGGTGCGCGATTTCCAGTTTATCATCGATGAGCATTTGAACCTCAGGCAATATGCGGATGTGCCGGGTTTTGCGCCGGAAAACATCGACATGATGCCCGCCGTGCTCGAAGCAGCTAGCCAGATGTGCGAAGAGGTGCTCTTTCCGCTCAACCAGAAAGGCGATAAGATTGGCCTGAAATATAAAGACGGCGTCGTCACCATGCCGGACGGCTTTAAGGAAGCGTATAAAACTTATGTCGATGGTGGCTGGCCGAGCTTTACCTGCGACCCGGCTTATGGCGGGCAGGGACTGCCGGATGTGCTGAACATGCCGCTGATGGAAATGGTGTGCTCAGCGAATCTTTCCTTTGGCCTGACGCCCGGCCTCTCCCACGGCGCCTATAACGCGCTCATCACCTACGGCTCGGATGAAATTAAACAACGCTATTTGCCCAAAATGGTCTCCGGTCATTGGTCGGGCGTGATGTGCCTCACCGAGCCGCAGGCCGGCACTGATCTTGGCCTGATCCGCACCAAAGCCGAGCCCAACGCCGACGGTTCCTATAGCATCACCGGCGGCAAAATCTTTATCTCCAGCGGCGAGCATGAGCTGACCGAAAATATCGTGCACCTGATCCTTGCGCGCCTGCCGGACGCGCCGCCGGGCATCAAGGGCATATCGCTGTTTGTCTCGTCGAAATATCATGTGAATGAGGATGGTTCGCTCGGCGAACGCAATAAAATCCGCTGCGAGGCGATTGAGCATAAGATGGGACTGCACTGCTCGCCGACTTGCGTCATGAATTATGACGGTGCGAAGGCCTATCTCGTGGGCGAAAAACACAAAGGCATGCGTGCGATGTTTGTGATGATGAACGCCGCACGGCTGTATGTCGGCGTGCAGGGGCTTGGCATCGGCGAGGTGGCGTATCAGAACGCGCTGGCTTACTCGAAAGAGCGCCTGCAGATGCGTGCGCTCAAAGGCGCCATGTATCCCGATAAACCGGCTGACCCCATCACCGTGCATCCCGATGTACGGCGCATGCTGCTCACCCAGAAAGCCTTCGCCGAAGGGGGCAGGTCGCTCGCGATGGAAATGGCGCTCAAGATCGATCTTGCGCATCGCCACCCTGATGCAGCGGCGCGTCAGGAATGCGATGATTTCGTGCAATTGATGACGCCGATTACCAAGTCGTACCTCACCGATGGCGGGTTCGAGATGGCCTCGCTCGCCGTGCAGTGCTATGGCGGCTATGGCTATATTGGTGAATATGGTGTGGAGCAATATGTGCGCGACGCACGCATCACCATGATTTACGAAGGCACCAACGGCATTCAGGCGATGGATCTGGTTGGCCGCAAGCTGGCGATGAATACCGGACGCTACCTGCGCGCGTTTTTCCACCCTGCCAGCGAATTTGTGGCGAAGCACAAAGACAATCCCGCCATGGCAGAGTTCACTAAGCCGCTCCATGTACATCTGGGTTATCTGCAGCAAGCGACGCTGTGGATCGCCACACGCGGCATGGCTGACCCGAACGAAGCCGGCGCCGCAGCGGTGGAATATCAGCGCATGTTCGCGCAGGTGGCGCTCGCGTGGATCTGGGCGCGGCAGGCGCTGATCGCGCTTGATAAAATCAGCAAAGGCGAAGACAAAGAATTCTATCAAGCCAAAATCGACACCGCCCGCTTCTTCATGCAGCGCATCCTGCCACAGAATGTGGGCCTCCTCGCATCACTTACGAACGGCAGCAAATCCATCATGCAGGCGGCGATGTAGTTCCTGTCATTCCCGCGGAAGCGGGAATCCAGCTAAAGCCGCGATTAGCGGCGATGTAATCCTTTTTTCCTCGCTACCGCGAGTAATGCTGGATCCCCGTTGTCACGGGGATGACGAAAACTGGCAGCAAATCGATTATGTCGGCGGCGATGTAATTATTCTCGCTCGCGTGAAAATCCTTTGAAAAGAAATTCTTGGGTTTCCTTATCAATCTGCGCTGCTACCTGCGTACGGCTTTGAGCGCCTTTTATGTCGCCTGTTTTTTCCATAAGCGCCATAAGCACATTTTTACGAGCCTCGACCAGTTTTGTTAAAAAATCAGATTGCGCGGGATCGATAATGAATAAGCCATCTGTGTTATTTGTTATGACTATCTCGGCATCTTTAAATGCCTTAAGGATTTCGGGGGGCGTGCTACTGAGTGCGCTGATGGTGCTATCACCTGCTAGTCTAAATACACCGAAAGCCCCTTGTTTATCACCGATCATGATGCGCGTGCTAATCTCATTCATTACATCCACAATACGCTCGCCGAACTCGTGATCAATCGCAGCCTTTCTTAATTCGTCGGCCACTTTATTATCGCCGTCCTGTATATGAGAACGCACCTCAGTTAATTGTGCTTCTAGTGCGTTCAGGTTTCTTTTGGTATTCTTTTCGGGTTCTGGAGAATACGGTTTGGTTCTGCTATCATTAAAATATATTGCTCCACTGCTTCTGCGACCTGATCTCATATGTTTAAACTCCATCTCCTTCAAAAACCAACAAATATTAACAAATGGGGGGGGGTAAGCAACGCGAGATTTATGACATTTTGGTGACAGGGTGCTGCTTTATTGGCCGGATTGGCGTTGCAGATGTTAAGAAGTCGTGCTAGATTAACCCCATGCAAAATATTCAGGAAAATAAAGCGGTTTTGGGCGGTGTGCCGGTATTTTCGGGTACGCGCGTACCGGTGCATAGTTTGTGGGAACATTTGGAAGCAGGGGACTCGCTGGATGAATTTTTATCTGATTTTCCAAGCGTATCGCGTGAAATGGCCATTGCCGTTTTGAAATCTGCTGAAAACTCATTGCTCAATGCGCATTCTCATTGATGAATGTGTCCCGCGGCGGTTTGCCCGTGAAGTGGTCGGCTACGATGTATCCACCATGCAACAGATTGGATGGTTGGGTAAGAAAAATGGTGAACTGCTGAAATTACTGGTCGAACATTCATTTGATGTGTTCATTACCGTAGATCAGAATTTGCAGTATCAGCAGAATCTCAAAGACACAAAAATTTCTATCATCGTGCTTTCATCCAGCACGAATCGGTATGATGATTTAAAATCATTGGCGCCCTCAGTACTCAAGCGGCTTTCTTCTCTGGTCGCTGGTGAAATCTATATTATTAGCGAGTAATTTGCCGCGATGACTGAACTCCTCTTCATCCTCCTCGCCGGCCTCTGCTTCGGCAGCTTCATCACCTGCATGAGCTACCGGTTGCCACTGGAGATGGATGCGGTGAAAAATCCCTCCTTCTGCCCGAGCTGCAACACAAAGCTGGGTGCCAGGGATTTAGTCCCGGTCTTGTCATGGGCGATCGCGCGTGGCAGGTGCCGCCACTGCCAAACAAGAATTTCCGCGCGCTATCCGCTGATCGAAGTTGCAACTGCCCTGACTTTTCTGGGCATTTATACGCTTCATGGCCTGACACTTTCATCGATCCTGCTCATGCTGTTTGCGGTGGCGCTCCTCATCATGATTGTCACTGATCTTGAGCACTTCATCATTCCCGATGAAATCCATATCGCGCTGGTGCCGCTTGGGCTTTTTTACCATTATGTGATTGGCACTGAACCACTGCAGGTGGCCGGAGGTTTTCTCATGGGCATGGTGCTTGGTTTGTTGCTGCATCACGGTTATCGGTTCCTTCGAAAACGTGAGGGGCTCGGCTATGGGGATGTGAAGTTTTTTGCGGTGGCCGGCCTGTGGCTGACACCGCTGCCGATGGTCGTGTTTTTGTTTCTTTCTGGCCTGTTTGGGGTGGTATTTGGCCTGCTCTGGCGACTGCTTGGAAAAGGTGAGTATTTCCCGTTTGGCCCCGCACTTGCCGTTTCGCTCATGGTCTGTGTGTTGTGGCCAGGCGCGGATGGCTGGCTTTGGGAGATTGGGCGCTGGGTACAATCGATTCTTTAGTTGTCGCGCCCGGCCTGAGCGGATACAACATTTATTATGAACGATGCTCTGGCTGCTAACCGCGAACGTATCAAGCGCGAAAGTGATTATCTGCGCGGTCGTCTGGCTGAAGAGCTGGCAGACGAGACGACCGGCGATGTTTCACAGGAAACTGCTACAATTCTTGCTTTTCATGGCGTGATCGCTGGCTGCGACCGCGATACAGCAGGCGCACGCGACAAGGCAGGCCTTGCCCGCGAGGCGGTGTTTACCGTTCGCATCAGCTGTCCGGCTGGTTACCTGACCAGCGAGCAATATCTCGGGCTGGATGCGCTGAGTGTTGAGCACGCCGATGGCACGCTCAGGGTAGGGCGCGGCCAGACCGTCAGCATGCATCATGTGCGCAAAGCCTCGCTGCGGCCACTCATTGCGGCGCTTCATCATCTTGGCCTGAGCACGCTGGCTACGGGCGGTGATGTGGTGCTGCCTGTGTCGCATCCGCCAGTGGCACCGGGCGATGCTGTGCTTGAGCTACTTGCGCACGATGCCAAACTTCTTGACCAGCTGCGCATGCCAAAAACCGGCGCTTACTCTGAATTATGGCTGGGCGAAGCACCCAGTGGCAACGGCGATATCAATCCAGAACCGCTTTACAGCAAAAGCTACCTGCCCGCGCCGCTTTCCATCACCATGGCATTGCCCGCCAGTGATGCCCAGCCGCTGGCCAGTGATATCGCTTTGATTGCACATGTGGAAGCTGGCGAGCTTACGGGATATCACCTGCTCATCGGCGGCGATCTGGCGGCTTTGCCCCCCGTACTTGCGGAACCTTTTGCCTGGCTGCCGCGCACACAGCTGCTCCCCACCATCGAGGCGCTGATTAAGCTTTGGCGCGACCATGGCGAGCGGGGCGTTGCCGCCCAGACATCCCTTCGTCAGCTGATATCGCAGCACGGGCTGGCATGGATCAGGCAGACGCTGGGAAGTTTCCTGCGTGGTGAGCCGCAGCCGCCACGGCCGCTCGATATGACACCAGAAAAGACAGTGGCGGGCTGGCAAACACAAGCAGACGGGCTGCTTGCTATTGAGATACCGCTCTTTGCTGGCCGCATCATCAATCACGATGGTGAGTCGCTGCAGACATTGCTTGCGGATATTTGCGGGGAGTGCGAGGTGCAGCTGCACCTGACACAGCAGAACCATGTGCTGCTGGCGGGGATTGATCCTCTGGAGCAGCTGGCGATCGAGTATAAGCTGCGCCGTCATGGTGTGGTGGCGTCAAGCGAGTTCAATCCGCTGAGATCCCATCTTGCGGGGTGCGCGGCGCTGCCTTTGTGTGCATCGGCACGCGCGGAATCAGAGCGCATTCTGCCGTTGCTGCTGGGTGAGTTTGAGCAGCTGATGGAGCGCTATCATGTTTCTGCTGAACCGGTATCCATTCACGTGGCTGGCTGCGAAATGGGCTGCGCGCGCGCGCGTCTTGCTGAAATCGGGCTGATTGGTATAGCGCCTGATCGTTACGATGTGTATGTCGGCGGTAACCACCACGGCACGCGCCTGAGCCAGCTTTTGTTTAATGATGTGGCGCTTGCACACATGGCCGGGGCGCTGGAGCCGCTGGTTGCAGCATGGACAAATGACAGGCAGCCGGGGGAATCGCTCGGTGATTATTGTGCGCGCCAGGGCGTGGATGCGTTAAAGCAGATGGCGCAGGCGCATCTCACTAAGCGCCACTGGGTGGGCTGATGCAGGATCATCTCAGCCGGCTTGAAGCGCAAGCCATCGTGATTTTGCGTGAAGCCAAAGCGCATGGTTTGAAGCTGGTGATGCTCTGGTCGTGCGGTAAGGACAGCAATGTGATGGTGCATCTGGCGCGCAAGGCCTTTCTTGGCGTGGTGCCGTTTCCGGTGCTGCACTGCGACACCGGGCTGGAATTTGATGAGGTCTATGCATTCCAGAAGCGCTACCAAAAACAGTGGCATCTTCAGCTGCTTGCGCCAATATGCCCGCCGCTTTCCGCCACCGATCCTTCGCTGCCTGCTGCTGCCCGCGTGGCGGCGCGCAAAACCCTCGGGCTGGCGCAGGCGGTGAAAGAGCATGGGTTTAACGCCGTGATTGCGGGCATTCGCCGCGATGAGGAGGCCACTCGCGCCAAAGAACGGCAGGTGTCGCTGCGTGGCCATGATGGCAGCTGGCAGGTCAAAGAGCAGCCACCGGAATTCTGGGGGCACCATAACTGGAAGCCGCAGGATGGGGGTAGCCTGCGCATTCACCCGCTGCTGGGCTGGACAGAAATCGATATCTGGCGCTACATTAAGCAGGAATCCATCCCTGTGCCGGAGCTGTATTTTGCCCGCCCTTACCACCAGTTTGAAGGGCGCGACTTTGCTGGCCAGAGCATGCGGTTCCGCTCGCTGGGCGAGCGCGGCATCACCTGGCCGGTGCCTAGTAGCGCAGCAAACATCGCCGAGGTGATCAGCGAACTTGCTCAAACCCGCAAGGCAGAGCGCGCCGGCCGGCCAATGGGCAGCGATGAAGATGAAACAGCATTTGAACGCCTGCGCGAGCAGGGGTATATGTGAACGATGTTTTTTATGTCATCCCCGCGAAAGCGGGGATCCTGACCCAACCTAAAGGAATCTCCATGAAAAAACTCTTCCTTTTCCTTCCTTTTATTTTTCCTAGCGCTGCGTTTGCGGCTGACCTGTTTTCGCAGGAAGAAAAAAACCACATGATGAGCTTCACGCTGGAAAGTTTCTGGGGTAAGGCTGTGGATTCGCAGGGAAAGCCGGTGCAGCCCAAGGATGAGCGTGAGCGCACCATCATGCCGATTACGCGCGAGCAGGCAAATTACATTATCGACAAGGGCGGTGAATCGGGACTGGCGCAGTGGTGCGGCGTGGCCTGGCAGGGGCGGTATCAGTTGATCATTGAGCAGCAGCGCCGTTACATGAAGAGCGATGTACAGGTGGCTTACGCCGGTGTGCTGCATGGCCTGGCGCAGAATATGCTGGCGGATGCCATGAAAGACGATACTTGCGATGAAGCAACCCGAACCCAGATCAGCCAGCTGATTAACCTTGATGTTGAGCACTTAACCAAGGCGCTTTCGCAAAAGGATTAATGCCTCCGTGACTGGGTTTAAACATCTGAAGCTGGTCGTGGCCGGCCATGTCGACCACGGAAAATCAACTCTGATCGGCCATCTCATGCACGTTATGGGCGCGCTTTCTGAGGAGAGACTTCAGGCGGTTGCCGCGTCATGCGCCGCGCGGGGCATAGCGTTTGAGTGGGCGTTTGTCATGGATGCGCTCAGGCAGGAGCGCGCGCAGGGCATTACGCTGGATAGTTCCCATATTGTGCTTAAAACAGCGGACGCGGAGATCACGCTCATTGACGCGCCCGGTCACCACGAGCTGCTGAAAAACCTGATGACGGGCGCCAGCGAGGCGGACGCTGCGCTGCTGGTGGTGGATGCCGCGGAAGGCATCAGCGAACAAACGCGCCGCCACGCATCACTGCTTGGGCTGCTCGGTGTCGATCGCGTGGTGCTCGTTGTTAATAAAATGGATAAGGTCGAATTCAGCAAGGCGCGCTTTAAGGAGATTGTTACCGGCATCACGAGCTGCACGCAGGCGGCAGGGCTTTCGCTGGTAGCGGCGATTCCCGTGGCGGCGCGTGATGGCGATATGCTGGCGGCGCGCTCTCCTCGCATGCCCTGGTATGACGGCGCGGTGCTGATCGAGGCAATCCGGGCGATTACCCCGCGTGCTGCACCGCAGGCGTTGCCGCTGCGCGCACTGGTGCAGGATGTGTATCGCCGCGAGGATCAAAGGCTGATTGCCGTGCGCGTTGAAAGCGGGGTGCTGCGCGAGGGGGATACGGTGGTGCTCATGCCTTCCGGCAGTCAGGCGCGGCTGGTTCGTTTTGAATCATGGCCTGAGGCAGGCGCTGTATCCAGCGCTTCGGCAGGCGAGGCTGCGGTGCTGCAGCTTGACCAGCCAGTGCTGGCAGAGCGCGGCATGGTGCTATGCCACCCGAATGCACTGCCCCATCTTGGAAGCCGCTTTCGCGCCAGAATTTTCTGGCTCGCGCCATCGCCGCTGATGGTAGGATCCGTGATTACAACTCAGGTTGGCACGGCCTCGTGCGAGGCAGAAATCACCGAGATTCAGCATCGCTATGACCCGCAGGATTTTTCGTTGCAGCCGGGCGGCGGGCAGGTGGCTTATGGCGAGATTGCCGAGGTGACCATCCGCGCGCGCCGGCCGCTGCTGCTTGCGGATGCGCCGGATGCGCTCAGCCGCATGGTGATCGTGCATGGCGGTATGATTGCAGGCGGCGGCATCATTTCCACCGCAGGCTACACCAGCCTGCAGGCGCTCCGGCTACCGCCCAAATCCACCCATCTGCAGCACAGCCAGCAGCCGATCAGCCAGGCGGAGCACGAGGCAAAGAATGGCCATCGTGGGCTGGTGGTGTGGCTGACCGGCCTGTCATGCTCTGGCAAATCGACACTGGCAAGCGGCGCCGCGCGCCGGCTTTTTGATAAAGGCTACCAGGTGACGACGCTCGATGGCGACCAGCTGCGCGCCGGGCTGTGCCGCGACCTCGGGTTTGATGAAGGCGAGCGCCGCGAAAATATCCGTAGAGCCGCAGAGGTGGCAGCGCTCATGGCGCAGTCCGGGCTCATAACGCTCGCTTCGTTCATCTCGCCGCTGGCGCAGGATCGCGATCTGGCGCGCAGCTGCGCGCCGGCGCTGTTTCATCTGGTGCATGTCAGCGCCTCGGTCGCAACCTGTGAAAAGCGCGATAGCAGGGGGCTTTATGCCCGGGCGCGCCGCGGGGAAATCAATCAGTTTACCGGCATCAGCGCCCCTTACGAAGCGCCGCAGGATGCTGAATTGGTGATTGACACCGAGGCCTTAAGCGCCCAAAACGCCATAGATATGCTCTGTGACTACATTGAAAAACACGCTCGCCTGCCATGAACCTTGATCGCTACCAGCTTAATTTTGAAGATCTCTACCAGCACGAAGGGCTGGTAAAGCTTGATGGCATTTTTGCGCGCGAACTCAAAGAGCAGGATCTGGCGCTCTATAACCGGCTTCTGGCCGCACGCGCCGAGCCGGAGACGATTTCAGACAAAGACCACTCACAGCTGCTCATTGACCTTGCCCCGGCGCTGGAGGCATTTATTGGCAGGCTGCTTGGTATTGAGCAGGAGCTGCGCCAGCTCGCCGATCGCCACCATGCGCTCGCGCCGCTTTATCGCTGCAAGCGCCTGTTTGTGCAGCGCCGCGCCGCGAAGGCGCTAAAGCCCGAAGAGGCCGCCCGCGTCGATGGCGAAATGCTGCTTTCCATGCTGCCCCTGCCGCATAGCAATGTCGAAACGCTGGAGCTGGTATTCGCTAAAGCGGTGATGGGCTGGCTTGAGCAGGAAGAGCAGCATAAATCGCTGCTGGAAATTGCAGCGCGCTATGCCTGCTGGGCGCTTTATTCCGAGGCAGGGCAGAAAAAACACCAAAGTGGTCTGCTGTTTAAGCAGCCAAAGAAACTTGATCCCGAGCATCTGGTGGAGGTGGAAAGCGAGCAGGTCGATGGCGTCATCATCAAGCGCCTGCCCAAGCACAAACAGCGCGTGCGCGACGGCTTTAAACTGACCGATGATGGCGGCCACCTCAAGCACGCGCTGGATCACGCTCATTACTGCATCATCTGCCACCATCAGGGCAAGGATAGCTGCAGCAAAGGACTCAGAGAAAAAGACGGCGCGTTTAAAAAGAATGCCCTCGGCATCACGCTGGCGGGCTGCCCGCTGGAAGAAAAGATTTCGGAAATGAACCACCTGAAATCTGAAGCATGGCCGCTCGCGGCGCTGGCGGTGGTGGTGGTGGATAATCCGATGTGCGCCGGCACTGGCCACCGCATCTGCAATGATTGCATGAAATCCTGCATCTACCAGAAGCAGGAACCGGTCAATATTCCGCTCACGGAAACCCATGTGCTGCGCGATATTTTGAGCCTTCCTTACGGCTTTGAAATTTATAGTTTGCTTTCGCGCTGGAACCCGCTGAACATCAAAAGGCCTCTACCAAGACCAGCCAGCGGCAAGCGTGTGCTGATCGCCGGGCTGGGCCCGGCAGGTTACACGCTTGCGCACCATTTGATGAATGACGGCCACATCGTGGTCGGCATCGATGGCCTGAAGATCGAGCCGCTGCCAGCATCTTTATCTGGCGTTCATGCTGATGGAACGCGCGCGCCCTTTGAGCCGATTAAAGATATTCATACGCTCTACGAGGCGCTGGATGAGCGCGTGCTTGCGGGGTTTGGCGGCGTGGCGGAATATGGCATCACCGTGCGCTGGGATAAAAATTACCTCAAAATCATTCGGCTGCTGCTGGAGCGGCGTGAGCAATTTGCCATGATCGGCGGGGTGCGCTTCGGCGGCACCATCACCGCTGAGCAGGCGTGGCAGCTTGGGTTTGACCATGTGGCGCTATGCATGGGCGCGGGCAAGCCCACCGTGCTGGATATCCCAAATAGTCTGGCGCGTGGCGTGCGCACCGCTTCGGATTTCCTGATGGCACTGCAGCTGACCGGCGCGGGCAAAAAAGATTCGATTGCAAACCTGCAGGTGCGCCTGCCGGCGGTGGTGATTGGCGGCGGCTTGACCGCGATTGATACCGCCACCGAACTTCTGGCTTACTACCCAGTGCAGGTGGAGAAATTTCTCGCGCGCTATGAGACGCTGGTGGCTGCAAACGGCGAGCAGGCGGTGCGTGCGCTCTGGAGCAGGGAAGATACGATCATCGCCGAGGAATTCATTTCGCATGCGAAACAGATTCGCGAGGAAAAGAAAAAGCCCGCGCCGGATGTGTGGTCGCTGCTCGATCGCTGGGGCGGCGTGAAGCTGGTCTATCGCAAGCGGCTGATCGACGCGCCAAGTTACCGGCTGAACCATGAAGAGGTAGAAAAAGCGCTCGAAGAAGGCATTTTTATTGCCGAGTCTTATGAGCCAGTGGCCGTGGAGGTGGATGAATTTGGCGCGGCCAATGGCATCAGGCTTCGTCATTCAGCAAAGGATGACATCGTTCTGCCCGCTCGCGGCATCATGATTGCAGCAGGCACCAGCCCAAACACCGTGCTGGCGCGTGAAATGCCTGAAAGTTTCAGGCTGGATGGCCGCTATTTTCAGGCGTTGGATGAAGAAGGCCGCCCGGTTTCGCCGGAGCGCAGCGCCAAACCAAAAACGCCGCAGGTGCTCATGTCGCTGGATGAGGCGGGCAGGGCGGTGAGCTTTTTTGGTGACCTGCATCCTTCCTATGCCGGCAATGTGGTGAAAGCGATGGCGAGCGCCAAGCAGGGCTATCCAGTGGTTTCGGCGATATTGGAGAAGAGAGCGCCGTCATCCTGCGGTGAGCGTAGCGAGAGCGCAGGATCACAGGCCGCAAAAGATCCTGTGCAAGTGCTTCGCACGTCACAGGATGACTTCATCAAAAAAATCAAAGACCAACTGCGCGCGAGCGTGCACGAAGTGAATCGCCTGACCCCGAACATCGTTGAGGTAGTGGTGCATGCACCGCTTGCGGCAAAAAATTTCCAGCCCGGGCAGTTTTACCGGCTGCAGAATTTTGAGGCGAATGCCCTCAGGATACCATCAACGACCCTCGCCATGGAAGGCCTTGCGATGACCGGTGCGTGGGTGGATAAGGAGCGCGGGCTGCTTGCCACCATTGTGCTGGAGATGGGCGGATCATCCGATTTGTGCGCCTATCTCAAACCCGGTGAGCCGGTGGTGCTGATGGGCCCCACGGGCACGCCAACCCACATCCCGAAGCAGGAGCATGTGCTGCTGGTGGGCGGCGGGCTGGGTAATGCGGTACTGTTTTCCATCGGTAAGGCCATGCGCGACAATGGCTGCAAGGTGCTTTATTTTGCGGGCTACAAAAAAGCACAGGATCGTTACAAAACCGAGGAGATAGAGGCCGCAGCGGATCAGGTGGTGTGGTGCTGCGACGAGGCACTGCTGGAGGCCAGAAGGCCGCAGGATGCAGCCTTTAAGGGCAATATCGTGGAGGCAATCAAGTGGTGGGCTGCGCGTCATCCTGCGGCGGGCGAAGCGAGAACACAGGATGACAACATCCCTCTATCTTCCATTACCCACATGATCGTCATCGGCTCCGACCGCATGATGGCTGCGGTGGCCCATGCGCGCCACCATGAGCTGAAACCATTTCTGGATCCTGCCCACACCGCGATTGGCTCCATTAACTCGCCGATGCAATGCATGATGAAAGAAATCTGCGCCCAGTGTTTGCAGAAACATGTGGATCCCGTTAGCGGCAAGGAAAGCTATGTCTATTCCTGCTTCAACCAGGACCAGCCGCTGGATCTGGTATCGTGGCCGCACCTTGCGCAGCGCCTTGCGCAGCAGTCTCTTTCTGAGAAATTAACTAAAAGCTGGATTGACCACTGCCTGAAGGCGCTTTTACTGCGCGCCGCGGCATGACCACGCGCAAGTGTGAAAAACAATTAACAGTCAGTGCATTAACTCAAAATCAATCTTTGTTCGCTGTAATGCACAATAATGGCCAGTGCTTTGGCCTATGCTTTGCTTTGACATCGTTACACGCCTTCTATGAAACCTGGTAAATTCCCACCGTTTGAAACATCAGCCACGCCCACAGAAATGATGGACGGAGGTGGTTTTGCGGCGGATATCGAAGCGCCTGAAGTAACGAAAGCCACGCGCCTGCCCATGCGGCTAGGTGAAAAGCTGATCAGTCTGGGACTTATTTCACCAGACCAGCTGGGAATTGCGCTTACCGAGCAGAAAAACACCAAGAAGCTTCTGGGTTCGATTCTAGTTGAGATGGGATTTATCACCGAGTCCGCGCTGGGCGAGGTGCTCGCGGAGTCATCGGGCACGGAGAAATTTGATCCCAAATCCACCATGCTTGATGCGGCAGTGGTGCGGCGTGTGCCCAAAGATATTGCGCTCCGCCACAAGGTGATTCCAGTCAGCTATAAAAATGACACGCTGCAGCTGGCCATGGCGGATGTGTATAACGTGCTGGCGATAGATCAGGTACGCCGCCACATGCCTCGCAACGCTAAAATTGTACCAATTTATTGCACCGATTCTGAAATCCTTGAGCTGATTGACCAGTATTATGATTATGAAATTTCGGTCGATGGTATTTTAAAAGAAATCGAAACCGGTATCCGTGACAACAGCAACAAGCTCGATGGCCGGCAGGAAGGCTACGTCAACCCGACGGTGCGTCTGGTCAATGCGCTACTGGTGGATGCGATCAAGCAGGGTGCTTCCGACATTCATTTTGAGCCGGAAGGCACGTTTTTGCGCCTGCGCTATCGTATCGACGGGCAGATGGTGCAGGTGCGCTCGTTTCATCGTGATTATTGGTCGGCGATGGCGGTTCGCATCAAAATCATGTCAGGCATGAATATCGCCGAAACACGAAACCCGCAGGATGGTCGCATCTCTTACAATGTGCTGGGCAGAGATGTGGATTTCCGTGTGGCGACCCAGCCGACGGTACACGGTGAAAATATCGTGATGCGTTTGCTTGATAAGGCCAAATCGCTGGTGCCGCTCGAGCATCTGGGATTTTCCGACCATAACATCGCGGTGCTCAAAAAGCTGCTGATGCGCCCGGAAGGTATCATCATCGTCACCGGCCCGACAGGCAGCGGTAAAACCACCACGCTTTATTCGATTCTTTCTTACATTAATAACATCGACACCAACATCATGACGCTGGAAGATCCGGTGGAATATCAGCTCCCGCTCATTCGCCAGAGCAACGTGCGCGAGGGATCGGGCATGGATTTTTTAAACGGCATCAAATCGCTGATGCGTCAGGATCCTGACATCATCTTCGTGGGTGAGGTGCGCGATGAAGATACGGCACTGATGGCCGTGCGCGCCGCGCTGACCGGCCACCAGGTTTATACCACACTCCATACCAACGATGCGCTGGGCGCGATCCCGCGTCTGGGCGATATCGGCGTACCGGCACATCTTCTTTCCACATCGCTGATTGGCTGCCTGGCTCAGCGTCTCGCCCGTAAGCTCTGCCAGCATTGCAGGCAGCCTCGTCCGGCAACGCCAGAAGAATGTAAAGTACTGGGCGTCAACCCTGCCGAAAAGCCGATGGTTTATGAAGCAAAGGGCTGTGAAAAATGCAGCCATAAAGGCTATAAAGGCCGCACCGCGATTGTTGAAATCCTTCGCATCGATCGTGGTATGGATGAGCTGATCGCAACGCATGCCACGCGCAAGGTGATGATGGATTATGCACTATCCAACGGATTTATTACCATGCAGCAAGATGGCATTAATAAGGTGCTCGCTGGCGAAATTACTTTAAGCGAGCTGATTAACACCATCGATCTTACGGACAGGCTGTAGCGATGCCCGCGTTTAACTATGTTGCTATCAATGATCTTGGCCGCAAGATGCGCGGCGTTGTGGTGGCAGATAATGAGCTGGATCTGGAAGCACGGCTCAAGCAGCTCGGGCTTGAGCTGATTGACGCGCGAGAGGTTGCCGCAAGAGGGCCTTCGAGATTTGGCAGCATCAAGCTCAAGGATATGATTATTCTGTGCATGCATCTGGAGCAGCTGGATCGCGCCGGGGTGCCGCTGCATGACGCGCTTGCAGATGTTCGTGATTCAACCGAATCAGCCAAGCTTCGCGACGTGCTGACCGGCGTGTATGAAGCGGTAAAAAACGGTAATATTCTTTCCAAGGCGCTGGCTGCATATCCCAAAGTTTTTAATGATGTTTTTACAGGCCTCGTCGCGGCCGGTGAGAAAACCGGGAATCTTTCTGAATCATTCAACCATTTATGCGATCATTTGAAATGGTCGGCTGAGATTCGCCGCAAGGTCAAAAAAGCCACCCGCTATCCGATTGCGCTGATCATCGTGATCTGTATTGTTGTCACGGTGCTGATGATGGCGGTGGTGCCTAAGCTGGTGGACTTTATCATTTCCCAGGGGTTTGAGGTTCCGCTGCACACCCGCGCGCTGATTGCAGTTTCCTATGCATTTGAGCATTACTGGTATTACATCTTAGGTGCTCCGGCACTCGTTGTCATACTCTTGGTGGTTGCCTACAGACTTTCTGAGGGATTCGCCTACCGTGTGGACTCCATCATGCTCAGAATGCCAGTGCTTGGGCCGGTGATACGCAAAATCGACATGGCACGCTTTACGCACTTTTTTTCTGTGATGTTTAACAGCGGCATCGACATTCTGGATTCGCTGGAGGCAGCGAAAGGTGTGGTGGCGAACCGCGTGCTTCGTGAGTCCATTGACATGGTAAAAACGAATGTCATGGAAGGTAATTCGCTGACATCCAGCCTGAGAATTTCTAACCACTTTCCCAACCTCGTGATCCGCATGTTCAAAGTGGGAGAGGATAGCGGCAACATGTCGGAGGCGCTGGAGAACATCAACTTCTTCTATAATCGCGAGGTTAATGACGCGGTGGATTCCATGGTGGGAATGATTCAGCCGGCTTTGACGGTGGTGATGGGAATCATCATTTTCTGGGTGATTGCAGCTGTGTTCGGCCCGCTTTACGAATCGTTCAGCAAGATGAAGTTCTAAGCGTTTTGCATTGAAAAACAAACCGATGCTCGTTAGAATCCTGCGATATCTCAAGGATAGGCGCAGTGCTGAAATTCATTCGTAAAACCTCCCCGAGCAAGGCGGTTCAGCATACTGAACGCAAGGCTGCGCGGTCATTATCGGCTCGCTCTATCTCATTGCCACAAAGCTCGCGTTTCGTACTTTTTCTTGGAGATGAAGGCGCGATACTGGTTCATTTGCGCGGCCGCTCTGTGCTCAGCCGCTATTTTGTTCCGGATGCAAGCGAGCAGAACCTAAGCGAATTCCGTCAGGCACTGGAAAAAGATCCACGCGCCCCCATCCTGATGGTGATTGACAGCATGGATCAATCCTACGTGCAGCAGACATTGCCACCAGTCAGCAGCCTTGGCATTGGGAAGATGATCAAGCGTCGCCTGGATCGTGATTTTGCTGGCAACGACATCAAAGGAGCCCTTGTTCTCGGGCGTGAAAAGACAGGCCGCAAGGACTGGAATTTCATGATGATTGCTCAGGAGCGCAGTCCTCAGCTCAATCTCTGGCTGGATTTTGTGCAGGAGCTGCCCAACCGTTTTGAGGGGATTCGCCTGGTATCGGTTGAGGTGGAATCTGTTCTGCGCAGGCTCGATGAGCGCCGCGGTCTTAAGAAAAAAGATCCTCGCCCGGAATGGAGGTTCTTTGTCAGTCACAATAAAGTTGGTGGTTTCAGACAGGTCATCCTGCGTAATGGGCGTATGGTATTTACCCGCCTTGCCCAGCCGCTGACAGACGAAAATCCAGAGGTGGTGGCCGGTAGTATTGAGCAGGAGATGCTTTCCACCGTCGAATACATGAAGCGCCTGTCCTTCAATCCGCAGGCCGGGCTTGAAATTGTGATGGTTACATCACAGGCAATCAAAGAAGCGCTGGATTACCGGAAGTTTAATACCACCAGCATTTACAGCTACACCCCGTATGAGCTTTCTCAGCTCTTCGGTATGGAGGGCGCCACCCAGCCCACCGACCAGTACGGTGACGTATTGCTGGCCGCGTTGATTGGCTCCAGCCCTCGCCACGTACTGCGTCTTGATGTGCCGCAGTTCAAGAAAATCAACCAGTACTACCAGTTGATGACCTTGCAGCGGCTCACGGCGGCTTTAATGGTGATTGGCCTGCTGGGTATGTCGGTTGTTTCCGCAGTTGAGATATTCACTGCCAGTTCAGATATCGAAACGCTGACTAGAGAAAAAGAGACCAACCAGCGCACGCTACAGGCGCTGAAAGACGAGATTAAACGAACCAATCTGGATGTTGAAAAGGCAACAGATCTAATCGATCTTTATCAGCAGCTAGGTAAACAAACCGGTGATCCTTTCGAGTTCATTGAAAGACTCAGGCCGTTAATAACGCCGCCCATCACCTTGAAATCGATTGAATGGCAGATCAGCGCAACGCGGCCGAATATCTCGAGCGATACGGCAACGAGCGCTTCATCGCCACAGGTTGCGCCGATGGCCGCCTCACCAAATCAGGATACGCGCTGGATTATTGTCAATCTCGTGGTTGAGCTGCCGGGGCTTGCCAGCGAAACCAAAAAGCGTATGGCCATTATCAACAAGATCATCAAAGATTTTGGCGAGCGGTTGCCGGGCTACGAGATTGCGGCAGATAAAAAACTGATTGAAGAAGCGCGCGAGCAGGAAAAAAACCGTAAGCTCGCCGCAGACCGTACGACGCGCGAAACAGAAGCCACGCCCGCAACTCCGCTTTCCACGGAATCACGAGTAGAAGAAAAAGTGACGATTGTTGGGCCACTCATCATGCCTGCCCCCTTAGCTTCGGCGACAGCACCTGCCGCTAGTGCGCCGCAGCCAGCGAATGCCGGAGGTGGGACATGAGATTTCTAGCGCTTAAAAAGCGTTTGGTACTTGAATCCGTTCTGGCGGCACTGGTGCTGATGGTGGTGGGCGGCCTGACCTATTTTCTACAGACCATTCAGGATGATACTCTTTCGTCTAAAACGGCGATTGAAGGTGAAGTCCGGATGCTGACGAATGAAACCAATAATCTTCGTGAGAAATACATCAAGTTTCAGAAAAATCAGGATCTTTATCAGAAAGTGCTGAGCCTTAATAATGCCGACATGCTGTCTCACAATACTGGATTGCTGGCGGTGAAGTTCAAAGAATACGAAGATCGCTACAACCTCAACCGCTGGTCGTTTGATAACCAGCGTGCCCCCGAACCACTTGATGCGGCAACCTACCAGAGAAAAACCAACGTGATTGTTCTCAGGAATGCCAGCTTCATGTTCGAAGGCATCAGCGATGTCGATATTTTCAATATGATGCGCGACATGAAAAAAGATTTCCCCGGCGCCATCAGCTTCGCCAGTTTTAAAATGGTGCGAGATAATCTGATTACAGACGAGATACTGCGAACCATCACGCAAAGGGGCAGCTACGCGCTGGTTAGCGGAGATATCCAGATCAAGTGGTATGCGATCGAACCGACCGATCCAGAAGAGCTTAAAAGGCAGTCCGAATCCAACCGGCGCCCAAGGAGAAGGCGCTGATGAAACCCTTGAAGGCTCATATGGGTGGGCTGTATCTGCAGGCAGGGACATCGCTGCTCTGCTCACTCGCATTGATAAGTGGTGCATACGCGCAAGCACCCGCCCCGATTGCAGACACAGCTTCAGCGCCAGTTACGGCGAGCCAGCCCGCTGCGGCAGAGGTGCCGTCGCCGCTTTCAACACCTGCTGAACAACCATTCAGGCAAAGTCTTTTCTTCTCGGCCGATCAGCTGCGCAACCTGAATTACGCCGTCAATGTTTACCGAAAGAATTTTCAGGGAAAAACGGATGTAGACGAATTCGATGAAGAAGATTTTCTCAGCAAGCTCAGCAATATCAAAGAGGAGCAGCAGGTCACCCGCTTTTATCAATACCCGCAGTTTTACCTCGAATCGATCGTATATCACGCGCAGGATAACTGGATTGTCTGGGTAAACGGCCAGAAGATCACGCAGTCAAGCCCAACCGAACACGCCGATCTTCAGGTCGAATCCATTAGCCGTGATGCGGTGGTGTTTTTGTGGCGCCCCACGGATAGTCAGAAAGTTTATGATGCTTGGGTAAAGGCTGACCATACAGACATGGTGAAGGTCATGGGGCGAGGCTCTGCCGTGAAGTTTTCCCTGAGGCCAAACCAGACATTTTCTTCCTATGTCATGAGGGTGCTCGAAGGCAAGGTGAAGCCGGTTACCACCGACACGCAGGCGGTCATGACAGAGCCAGCTAATCCGCCGGAAGACGCCGCGCCCGACGCGTTACAAGGCAAGACGCCGTCTGGGGAGCCAGCATCAGAAACGTCATCAGATCAGGGGCTTCCAGGCTTGATCGGAGCCTATCGCCGCTTGGGCGATACATCTGGCGCCGCAGAAGAAAAACCAGCAACACCAGCGATCGCATCGCCTGAAGCACCATCCAGATAACAGGAGTCATCCCATGAATGAGAGCCCGCTTTCTGTGCAATCCGTGACGCAAAGTTATGGCAAGCGCACGGTGCTCAAAAACGTTCAGCTCAAGCTGATACCGGGAGAAGTATTCGGCTTAATTGGGCTGAATGGCGCGGGCAAAACCACACTCATCAAATCGATTCTGGATCTGATACGCATCAATCAGGGCGAGATTCAGATCTTTGGAACGCCTTCCCGCCAGATTGAGGCGCGCCGTCACATTTCTTACCTGCCGGAAAAATTTCAGCCCTCGCGCTATCTCAAAGGCATGGAATATCTCACTCTGGCTCTTTCATATTACGGCAAATCACTCGACATTGAAAAAGCAAAAGCAGCGGCTCGTCTGCTGGATCTGGATCCCGAGGTGCTGACCGCACGTGTGGGGTCTTATTCCAAGGGGATGGGGCAGAAGCTTGGGCTGCTTGGGGCATTCATGGTCGAGCCCAGATTGCTGATACTCGATGAGCCGATGAGCGGCCTTGATCCCAGCGCCCGCATTAAACTCAAAAACATGCTGCTTTCTGTCAGAGATCAGGGCAGGACTATTTTTTTCAGTTCACACATACTTTCGGATATTGATGAGATATGCGGCCGCATTGGTGTGATTCATGATGGGAACCTGTTTTTCGTTGGCACGCCAGCCGAATTCAAACACATGCACGCGAATAGCTCGCTTGAGAAAGCGTTCCTGTCATCGATAGAAGCAATTGATAGCAGTAAGGCGGCTTAGAATTGTTGCTTGGTTTCTACGGCAATATCGCTGAGCAGGGTTCGATACGGGCCCTGGCGTGTGCTGATGTCGTGCTGTTTGATCGCAAGCCTGAGGTTGGCTGGGTTGTCGGACTCTGCGAGCGCCGTTTCTTCGCTGATGATGCCTTGAGTGTACATGTCAATCAGTGCCTGATCAAAACTCTGCATGCCTTGATCGCGGCTTTTTTCCATCTGTTCTTTGAGCTCTTTCACGCGGCCCTCCTGAATCAGATTTTTAACAAAACCCTGATTAAGAAGGATCTCAAGCGCGATCGTGCGCGTAGATTGCAGGTTCATGACCAGCCGCTGCGATAAAATCGCTTTCAGATTCAGCGACAGGTTCAGTAAAATCTGGCGATGCTTTTCTTCCGGAAAGAAATTAATGATGCGCTCAATCGCCTGATTGGCGTTGTTGGCATGCAGGGTGGCAAGGCATAAATGCCCTGTTTCCGCAAAGACGATTGCATGCTCCATCGTTTCCTTGTCTCGTATCTCACCGATGACAATCACGTCAGGTGTCTGGCGGAGCGTATTTTTAAGACCAATACCAAATGAATAAGTATCGATGCCCACATCACGCTGCGTGATGATGCATTTTTTGTGCTCCAGCACAAATTCAACAGGATCTTCAATGGTGACGATATGGCCATAGCCATGATGGTTGCGGTATTCCAGCATGGCGGCCAGCGAGGTTGATTTGCCAGATCCCGTGGGGCCAACCACCAGAATCAGCCCGCGCTTTTCCATGATAAGGTTCGCATACAGATCCGGAAGCCCCAGCGAAGAAATAGATGGGATGTCCGTGCGTATCCGCCGAATGACAACACCGGTGTGCTGGCGCTGGCGAAACAGATTCACACGAAACCGGCCAATTTTTTCATAATCGATGGCGGTATTGTATTCCAAAGTAGAATCAAACTCGTCGAGAATATCCTGGCTGATAATTTCTTTGAGAAATGAACGGATATGTTCTTCGGTCAGTTTCGTGGTGTTGATCGGCTCAATCGTGTGGCCGTAGCGTATGGAAGGCGGCGCGCCAACCGTCAGGTAAAGATCTGTCGCTTCTTTCTTGGTAAAAGCGCTCAGCAGCGTGTGGGCACCTAGCAGCATCAGAAACCGCCATGCGATGATTTAACAGCCGGAGCAGGGCGTTTTGCCGCACCATGCGTATTGCCAGCGGCGGCCACAAGAGGCTCTTCTTCTTCGGATGTGCTGGTGCTCAGCGCCGCTCGTGCTGTTTGCTCGGTGATGATACCTTCATTAAAGAGATCCATCACACTATCTTTCATGGTTTTCATGCCGATTTTGCTACCAATCTGAATGAGCGAATATAGCTGCGGCACTTTGCCTTCGCGGATCAGGTTTCGCACGGCGGGGGTGCCCAGCATGATTTCATGCACGGCAACACGGCCGCCATCTTTGCGCTTGAGCAGCGCCTGGGTAATCACCGCCTCGAGAGAAACAGAAAGCATTGCGCGCACCATTTCCTTATCATTCGCGGGAAATACGTCGATGATACGGTCGATGGTTTTGGGAGCAGAGTTGGTGTGTAGCGTGCCCATGACGAGGTGGCCTGTTTCTGCCGCAGTGAGCGCCAGCTGAATGGTCTCAATATCCCGAAGCTCGCCCACCAGAATCACGTCCGGGTCTTCACGAAGCGCCGAGCGTAGCGCCTTGGCAAAAGACTTCGTGTTTTTACCAACCTCTCGCTGGTTGATCAGGCATTTTTTAGACTGATGAACGAATTCCACCGGGTCTTCAATCGTAATAATATGCTTGGATTCGTTGGCATTGATATGGTCGACCATGGCGGCAAGTGTGGTCGATTTACCAGAGCCGGTAGGCCCCGTCACCAGCACCAGGCCTTTATGCAGGTAGCACAACTTTTTGAGCACTTCCGGTGTGCCGAGATCCTGCATCGAAAGAATGCGGCTTGGGATCGTTCGCATCACAGCGGCCGGACCATTGAGTGTATTAAATGCATTCACGCGAAAACGCATGTCCGTGCCAAACGAGATTGCAAAATCGATCTCGTAATCGCGCTCATATTCGCTGCGCTGCTGCTCTGTCATCACAGAATACAACATGCGCTTGATATCATCGCCCGACAATGCCGGGGACTGGTAAGGAATCATATCGCCATGGATGCGAAGAATAGGAGGATTGCCTGTAGAAAGATGCAGGTCAGACGCCCGATTTTTCTGGGTGTAAATAAGCAGATCCGTGATTTCCATGTATCAGCTCAGGCAGTTGAATGATTCACTGCCTATTAGAACTAATAAAGGTTAATCTTTGCTGAATTTTCTGTAGATTGCCGGGTATCACGATCCCCCGACCAGCGGCTTCCAGTAGCTGTTTATAAAGCCGCGCGGCTTCATCATATTTTTTCTGTTTATCCAGCATGATGGCGAGGTTATAGCGATACACCATGTTTTCCGGCGCCAGCGCTACGGCACGGAACATATGCTCCAGAGCCTGTTCAGACTGGCCGAGGCGCTGATAAATCACCGCCATCTGAGCCGGAATCGGACTAAAATTGGGGTTTCGCTTCGCCAGATCCGCCATTTTCTCCAGCGCTTGAACCGGCGCTTCATCGGCAAGTAAGACCAGAAAATTATTCAGCCCGTCGCGGTTGGCAGGGTCAATCGCCAGCAGCTGGCCATAGAGGTTTCTGGCTTTATCAAGCTGGCCGGTGCGGTGATACGTGGTGGCAAGGCCAAGAAGTGCTCCTTTATTGGAGGCATCGTTGGAGAGAATATTTTTATAAATCTCGATGGCCATCGAGGTCTGGCCTGTGGCCAGCGCATCATAGGCTTTATCCAGCTCATAATCCAGATTGGGGCTGTGCTGGCTGACTTTGATATTCATGTTGTTAGATGTTGCATCAACCGTTGGCGCATTCTCATGTGCGGCGGAAGGTTCGGCATTATTTTGAAATATTTTTTCCAGATCACGTCCGCGCTCAATCGAGATATCCTGAGGCGTTTGTGGGGCTGGGGTGTCGAGGTTGGAGGGGATACGATCCGCAATCTGGGCGGAGCTTCTGGGCAGTGTTGATTCTGGTTCGCTGTCGAGCGGGGAATAAGGCCTGCTTGGTGGCGGCTCAGCCTCAGCTGGCAGCGCTTTGGGAGCATCATCTGCTGGGACTGCTGCCACCGAAGCGTCAGGTTCTGGCGTTTTTTTAATTTCTGCTTCTACAGCAGCAGGCGCCGGGGCAGGAGGCGCAGGCTCGGCCAGCAGCGGCGGGGCGCTGGTGTCGATTGCGGGCGGCGTCGGGATGACGGGCACCGGGGCAGCGGCTGGGAGCGCTACCGCAGCGGAAGAAGCGTTGCTATCTGCCTGCACATTGTTTGCTGCCGCTTGCTCGCTTGCGGCAGAAGATGCGGGGCTGGGAGCAGGTTCGGGGCGCTCCGGCTCGTTACTGAGATCCGGCGCGGCGATCAAGGGGGTGACTTCCCCGGCCGATGGGGATAATTGGGCAAGCGAAGCAGGATCAGGCTGGCTGCTGGTGCTGAGCCAGGGCAGCGTGATCGTTGTCGCGGTGGATTGATTGGCTGCAACCTCTGGCTCTGACGGTTCAGAAGCCATCTCGGCAACAGGCGCAGGGGGCTGAACCTGCACAGAAGGCTGGACAAAAGGTGCCGGGCGTCTGGAAGTAAGCAGTAAATCCGGCGATGGCAGGGGGGCGGGCTGCTGCGCTGTCATCGCCTCACGGCGAAGCTGGTAGCGATTATCCTGAAGGGGCTGGCTGGGGTTTTCGCTAGCCTGAGCGAGGCTCGCAGGCGTCAGAAACGTGGTGCACGCAAGGCACCATAGCGCTACGTGTTTTCGTGCACGATCTGTTCGTTTCTGCCGCAGTGCCATGCTTGCCTGTTTTAAAGTAACTATCTGCCACCTACTATTTGTAGTGTAGCACAATGGTTTTACACTACCACTTGTTTGATTCAAACATGAAAATACGATTCCTGCCTCGCAATCAGTAACGGCACAGAAGTTGCAAACAAAAAAAGCAAGCTAAACCACGCAGTGCATCTATCGGCATGGAGAAAAATCTCTCTCGTCCGAAAAGCAAAAAATGGAGTGATCATGAAAATCCAGCAGCACAATCATCACATGCGAGCGTTCATTGGTGCGCTATCGTTCTTGGTGATGCTGAGTGCTGCCGAGGTTTGGGCGGGGCAGGCAAGTCGCCAGATTCCTGGCCAGAATAATTACTCACTGCAGGCCGCTCGAAATTTCGCTGCCGTGAACCGCGCCGATAAACTACCAGTAGAAAGCAGGTTTATTCCGCTTCAGGCAAGGCGTCCGGTGGCACCGCTGCGTCGCGTCGTGTCGGCGGGAAAACCGCCCGCACCCGCCTCGGACATCGAGCAACCGACAGCCAGTAAAGAAACGCGCGTTGCAGTCGATATGACACAGTCGCAGGCGAAGCAAATTCTTTCCATCTTTGCTTCCAGCGATTAAACTGGGCACATGACATCCATCTACACGCTGCTTCGACCCCTCATTTTCAAGCTGGAACCTGAGCGCGCCCACCAGCTTGCCATCGCGCTGCTGTCGCGCTCGCTGGTGCCTGCTACTCGCCAGCAGGCCGACCCGATGCTGGGCACTCAGGCGCTGGGGCTGCGCTTTAACAACCCGGTGGGGCTTGCTGCGGGCTTTGATAAAAACGCCGAAGTCATGGACGCCATGCTTGCCCAGGGTTTTGGCTTTGTCGAGGCAGGCACAGTCACCCCAAAGCCGCAGCCCGGCAATCCCAAACCGCGCATTTTCAGGCTCGCTGAAGATCAGGCGATTATCAACCGCCTGGGCTTTAACAACCGTGGGCTGGATCGCTTTGTGTGGAACCTGCATCGCCGCCAGAAATCGCTGGGAGTGGTGGGGGCGAATATCGGCAAAAATAAAGACACAGACGATGCGGTGCATGATTATGCGCTGGGGCTGCGCGCGGTGTATGCGGCGTGCGATTATGTCACCATCAACATTTCATCGCCCAATACTACGGGGCTTCGCGACCTGCAGCAG
>Ga0315900_10002616_pt1 | contig 27209 bp, 39 predicted proteins | sample LakEriMetagenome_FD_203521 | JGI IMG/M metagenome (GOLD analysis project Ga0315900, IMG submission 203521) | Freshwater fungal communities from buoy surface, Lake Erie, Ohio, United States - Buoy 12 MA114 | ecosystem: Environmental > Aquatic > Freshwater > Lake > Lake biofilm | place: USA: Lake...
AGTGCATGAACACCATGTGCACCACGAAGGTCGCCAGGTAGAGCACGAGATAGAAGGCGGTGGCACCGGGCAGGCCGAAGGGGAGGGCCGCGTTCATCGCAGTGGCCCCGTTGCGGCAAGTCGCGCGGCACCAGGGCCCGTGCCCGCCTCGTCGAGCCAGCGACCGATCTGCGCGAGCACCGCGGCATCGTGCGCCTCCGCCCAGTCCGGAGGCCTGCCGGCCCGGATCCAGCCGATCAGCTGCACGACCGCCTCGACCTCCGCCGGAGTGCCGGCGAAGGGTGGCATGAAGGGCTTCGTCCGTTGGAGCTGCGCGATGTTGAGCCGCCGCTGGTCGATCGACCAGGTCGCCGCCAGCTCGCACACGGCGTTCATGCCCTCGAGCGTATGGCACACGGAACACTGGACCCGAAACACCTTCGCGCCGAGGGCGAGCTGGGCGTTGGGATACGCCGCCGCATCCCGCAGCGGATAGGGGTCGTCGGTGGCACAGCCCCTCTGCCGGAGCTGCCCGATCCCGTCGCGGGCGATCGAGTTGGAGTAGAGATACTCACGAATCGTGAACGGCTTCCGCACGCCTTCGCGCACGAACTCGCCCCCGGCCGTGGCGGCGAACGCCAGGGCCAGCAACAGCGTGGCGGTCGCACCGTTGACGTACAACCGCTGGCGCAGGATGGCGACGACCGCGTACAGGCCGACGAGCGTCGAACTGCCGACGGCCATCGTGAGAAACAGCGTCATCGGCACGCTGCCGCCCGTCGTCCAGCCGCGGCTGTCGGCGGGCATGGTCGCCAGATACCAGGCCCCCACCAAGGGCATCGCCAGCATGGCGACCAGCGGCCGGGCACACACGGCCACCAGCTCGTGCCGCTCCTCACGGGAGAACCCGCCCACCGCGTTGACGAGCACGCAGGCCGCCAGCGCCGCGATCACCGCCGCGGAGATCGTGCGAAAGATGAGCGAGGGCAGGAAACCGGGATTGAAAAACCCGGCCCACACGTCGTGCGACTCCAGCCAGCCGCCGGGGGTCAGCTGCCAGGACAGGATCCCGTTGATCCAGAAGAGGCTCATCCACGAGGCGCCCGAGTAGAGCAGGAGCAGCTGCAGCCGCGCCGGGTCGCTGAGCCGCGGCCCGTAGCGGTAGAAGAGATACCCGGCCACGACCTCCAGACAGAAGAACGTCCATTCGGTGGCCCACACCCAGTGAAACTCCCGCACCATCGTGGCGATCGTGCGGGGGCTGACCTGAATGCTCGTAAACCACATCGCCACGCCCGTAACGGCGCCGAGCACGAAGCTCACGAGCACGAGCACCTTGAAGTAGTCGTCGGCGAATCGGCGGGCCAGCCGGCAAGCACCCCGCATGTGGAGCCACTGCAGGTAGCAGAGCAGCATGCCCCCGCCGATGGCGAACTGGGCGAGAAAGACGTGGAAGATGCCCAGGCCGCCGATCACGAGCCCCTTCATGAGCGGGCCGACGTCGACGACGGGAAAGTATTCCAGGGGTGGCATATCGTTGATGATAGCCGGGGAGTTCCTGCTCGGGGAGCTTGCTGGTGCGTGCCGCTCCTGGCCAACAACAGTCTGTGGGAAGCTACTCGTCAGGCTCAGACGAGATCATCCACAGGTACACCATGACGCTGATCGCAGCAATGCAAACGACGCCCAGCGCGAAGACAAGAAAGCGAGCGCCATGCACGGGCTGGTACCTCGCCGGCCGACGCCCGGGATCAGAGCGCCGCGGATGTGGCCCGCTCCAAGTCAGCCATCCGTGAACCTACCTCCGCGTGGTGCTTCGCCATACGCTGGTGGGCATCGTCGATGTGCCGGACCCGGGCTGACAACTCGCTGTGCCGACTCTCCATCGGCTCGGCCAGGCCCGTGTGCTCTGCGTCGGGATGAGTCGCGATCAGCCTCTCGAACTCTACGAGCGACTGCTCGACTGACGCGAAGGCAGCTTCGTGGGCAGCCAGCGACGTGCCGTGCTCCACGACGAAGCGTTGCATGTCCGCAAGACGCCTGAGCAGGGCGTCATGTTCGGCCTGCCAGTGGGCGACGTCGTCCTTCCAGCGAATGACGCAGGCGCGCCACGCAGCGTAGTCAGCCTGCATGGTTTTTGGCGTCAGGGCGGAGCCGTTATTCGGCCCAGTGCGTTGGTTCGGCACCGAGGAGGGCAGGGCTTGGGTCTGATTCGGATCGAAAAAGTGCATGGGTGACAGCTCGGGTGAAGGGGATGGGAACTCTTATGCCGAGGAAGGTCAGCGCGGGAGTCGGCCTTTTGCAACTGCTGGCGGTGATCCGCTGCACGCCTTCACAAACGCGACGAGATCATCGCGGTCTTGTCGAGAGAGCGACGTGCGTTCAATCCAACGGTAGCGGTAGTCGAGGTTGCGGTTGGACGCGCCGGCGTGGGCATACCAGTCGATCACATCGGCCAACGTAGCCACGCTGCCGTCGTGCATGTAGGGGGCGGTATGCACGGCGCCCCGGATCGTCGGCGTCTTGAAGGCACCCCAATCCTCATCGCGGCCGGTCACGCGGTAGCGGCCGAGGTCGGGCTCAGGCGATGCGAGGCCGACACCGATGTTGTGGAATCCCTCGTCCGTGAAGTTCACGCCGTTGTGGCATGCGCTGCACCAGGCGCGGTTGCCGAAGAAGAGCCGCTCCCCGCGGCGGGCGCTTTCCAGGAACGGATTGCGAGTCGACGCCTCCCGGGCCGACGTGCGCCGGGCCGCGAGGTCCGCATCCTCGGCGAGCAATTCAGGGTCCAGGTTTCGATACGACCGCCAGGCGACCTCGGCATCGTAGGCGGAATCACCCGTCACCAAGCACCGCACGAACGCCCCGATCGCATCGCCGATGGCGTCCCAAGACACGTCTCCGTACAGGCACTCGAACTGACGCCGGTAGCCCTCGATCCCCGTCAGCTTGTCGACGAGCGCCGTCGGGTCCGCGTTCATCTCGGTCGGATCGCCCAGGGCGTGAAGCAGCGCATCCTCGACCGATGTTGCTCGGCCGTCCCAAAACTGTCGGTCCTCGCCCACCGAGAGCATGATGCGGTTGAGGAGGGCCGGTGGATTGCGAGCGCCCGCCTGGCCGCCGATGCCCTTCGCGACACGTGTCGAGACGGTGAAGCCGTGTTCCGGCTCATGGCATGTGGCACAGCTCACGCTGGAATCAGCAGACAGCCGCGGGTCGAAGAACAGCTGCCGGCCGAGTTCGATCCTGCCCCGAGTCAGAGGATTCTCGGTAAGCTCCTTGACCTGGCCGGCACCCGGCCGAAGCCACGCCGGCAGTTCCAAGGTGAGCGGGGCGTTCGTCGCTGGATCGATGAGCCAGACCCGGATCTCCTCCAGCTCGAGTGGCCCCGCCCCGGGGATGCCGGCGAGCAATCGTGGGTCACCGAGGCGAACCACTGTGCGCTGGTCTTCCGCTGAGTGCCGTCCGGCAACGGGCAGGGGATCGGCTTGCGCGTGGCGAACCGCAGAAGCGCCGCAACTAGCAGCGAGTGCGACCACCGCAGTCAGGATCGGGCTGGGCCTGTGCATGAACGAAGAGTCCTCCTCATCTCGGACGAGGGGCCTGTCCATGCCTGCCGGGGGCGATGCGTCGATTCTTCGACACCGACAGTATTTTCGGCGGCAGCGGCGGAGTCAAAATGACATCGCGGCCGCGGCGGCGACGAGACCGACACCTGCGACGAACAGCGCAAAGTGGAGGGCGGCGGCCTGCGGGTCCGTGGGGGCCTTGATCTCCGGGATCAGGTCCGAGGCGGCGATGTAGAGGAAGTTGCCCGCACCAAAGAGGGCCAGGCCGCCGATGTCGATCCGTTGGGAGGCGGCGTAGGCCAGGAGTGCCCCTACGGGAAACGTCAGTGCCGAGATGAAGTTCCACATCAGTGCAGACCGGGGCGGCCAGCCGCCGTGAACCAGCACCCCGAAATCTCCCAATTCTTGAGGCACCTCATGCGCAGCGGCCGCGCACCACGCCACCATGCCAGCGTGCGGATCAATGAGGAACGTGCTGGCGATGCCGATGCCGCCGAGGAAGTTGTGCAGAGCGTCCCCGACGAGAATCAGCCAACCGGATGCCGCTCCGCGATCCGGCGTCCCGCGATGCGAGTGATGCCATTGCAGGAACTGCTCCAGGGCCAGAAAGGTCGTGAACCCGGCGGTCATCCAGAAACCGCCCGCTGTCGGCCCCACCTGAGCCATGCCGTGAGGCAGCATGTGCAACATGGCGCCGCCGAGCAGCGTTCCTGCGGCCACCGCCACCAGGGGCAAAAGAAGCCGATCAAGCCATTGCGGGGGCAAGATCAGCGCGAGACTGCCGGCCATGGCAATCCCACTCATCAGCAGCCCACCACCGAGGAGCCGCCAAATGACCCGTTGCGGCGGTGCCGTCGAAACAAGCCCTCCTCCTTCCGGAGACCATCGATCATCCGCTTGATCCGCTTGCGGCTTGTCCACCAGTCACGTAGGCGGTAGCGAGCCCCCAAGCTGCTCCCTGCCGGATCGTGCCGTTCCGTGCGCACTTCGGGCGTGCGTCGCTTTTTACGTCACTTCCGAGCCGGCTTTGCGGTATTCCCGGAGCAAAACACAATTCGAACTGTTCCTACTCGGGGAGCTTTCTAAGACCTGGCGGGGCCTGAAGGGGGCGTGTGGCTGGTAGAATCGCGTCAGGAGACTCTGCCATGACCACAGTGACGCTCAAGGAAGCACAGTCGGCTCTGGCCGACCTTATCCATCGCCTGTCGCCAGGGGAGGAAGTCGTCATCACCGAAAACGACCAGCCAGTGGCTCGGCTCGTTCCGACGCCAGTGATTCCGAAGATGGCTCAACGCCGATTGGGAACGATGAAGGGCACCGTTCTGTACATGGCCCCAGACTTTGACGCCCCGCTGGAGGACTTCAAGGAGTACACGGAATGAGGCATCTTCTGGATGCCCATACGTTGATCTGGTCGTTGGACGACCCGAACAGGCTCGGTGCCCGAGCCAGAGCCGTTCTGCAAGACCCAGCCAACGATTTGACAGTGAGCGTCGGGACGATCTGGGAACTCTCCATCAAGACAGGGCTCGGGAAACTGTCTCTTTCCCTACCCTATCGCCAATGGATGGATCGGGCTTTGGCAGACCTCGGCGTCACAGTGTCGCCCATTACGCTGGAGTTCACCGAAAAGCAGATGGCCTTGCCGTTTCACCACCGAGATCCCTTTGACAGGCTCATGGTGGCCCAATGCCTCGTTGACGGCATTCCGCTCGTGAGTGCCGATGCGGTGTTTGACCATTACGGTATCACCCGCGTTTGGGAATGACCTCCTGCTTTTCCCAACGATTCGCTGAAGGGTTCTTGGTTTCTGGTGGGCGCGTGGCGAAAGCCCGTGCGACTTCATGCGGGCTTCCAGACCCCAACCGAGTGAGTCACTTTTTGAGTCACTTGTCCGCAGAATCCGCGTTTTTCCGGAACAGAACAGCGGCTGTGACGAATCCTACTCGGGGAGCTTTGGCTCTTTTCGCGAGTGATCTGCCCCCACTGATGGAACCAGTTTCTATCAATAGGGTTTCAGTGCCAATGGCTCGCCTCTGTCCGGTGCGGATGCCGGCGCGGTATACAAGTTCGAGCCGCTCGGGTGATGTCGCGGATCCGTTTCATCCAACCGCTTACGAGGTTTTCCATGCAACTGAGCAGCATCGTGACCGTGGCCATCGTGGCCTCATGCTTGGCGTTACAGCCGCAGACCGGCCGCAGCTGCACGCGGTGCGTCTACCTCGGGCCGAACGACACGGTGCTCGTCGCCCGTTCGATGGACTGGGTCGAAGATCCGAGCACTGAGATCTACTGCTTTCCCCGCGGCATCAGCCGAAACGGCGCCTCTGGGCCGAACACGCTTTCCTGGACGAGCAAGTACGGCTCTCTGGTCTGCTCCTTCTACAAGGTGGCCACCGTCGACGGTATCAACGAGAAGGGCCTGGTCGCCAATACGCTCTATCTTGTCGAGTCGGACTACGGCCGGCCCGTCGCCGGCAAGCCGACGATGTCGATCGCCACCTGGACGCAGTACGTCCTCGACACCTATGCAACGGTGAAGGAGGCCGTCGATTCGCTAGAGAAGGAGCCGTTCACGATCATCGCCCCCACACTACCCAACGGCGTTCCCGGCGTCGGGCACATGGCGATCTCCGATCCCTCCGGTGACTCGGCAATTCTCGAGTATGTCAAAGGGAAGCTCGTCATCCACCATGACCGGAAATACCAGGTGATGACCAACTCGCCGACGTTCGATCAGCAGTTGGCACTCGACGCCTACTGGAAGGGAATCGGTGGCCTGACGATGCTTCCCGGCACGAACCGGGCATCCGACCGCTTCGTCCGCACGTCCTTCTATCTCGGCACGCTTCCGCAGACCGACGACTCCCGCCTCGCCGTGGCTCAGCTCTTCAGCGTGATCCGGAATGCGTCGGTACCACTGGGACTGAAGACAGCCGCCCCCAACGTCGGCAGCACGATCTGGCGGACACTCTACAACCACAAGGCGAAGACTATGTACTTCGATTCGGCCACGAGCCCCACCGTGTTTTGGATTCCGCTGGCCGATCTCGATTTCACCGCGGGAGCACCGGTGAAGAAACTCGCCCTCATCGGCGGAGAGACCTACAACGGCAACGCCGCCAAGCAGCTTGTGCCTGTGGAGCCGTTCGCCTTCCTGCCGGCCAAGGCCGAATAAGAGCCGCTTCCACGGCGGATAGGAAAGTCAACGGCACTTTCGCAATCGTTTGACCGGTGACGATGGGTCGATTGGGTGCCGTCGCGTGCTCTCCACAGTGCCGCTGGCTGTTACTGCGGGCGACAAGATCGAGGCCCTTCGTCAGTGGGCCTCGGGTCGGAGCCTGTCGGCGGATCGGGCGGGGGTGTATTCGCGGTCGGAAGTCGGTGGAAGGAGGGTGCGGGGGGGGTGTTGCAGGAGCCGGGGGTGAATTGAACATCAACTCCGCGGCTGCGCAAGACAAATCATCCGACAATCACGGTGGGCCTCTTCTCCCCGTCGGGTATGGCTTTCTGCAACAGTGCAAACACGCTGTTCGGCACATCGCCCTGCCCGAACAGCACGAACTCCAAGGCCAGCCGCAACGCACTACCGAGGCTCCAGCCGAAGACGACGTCCAGTGGGCTTCCTGACTTACTCATCTCGTTTGCGCTCTGTGCAATCATATGCGACACCGAGGCCACGTCCTGTGCAACGATGATGAATCGGCCTGCTTCCTGCCGCGCTGAGATGAGTGGTGCATTCTGGAACTCACTGGTATCGCCATAGTGCACTTCGAGAAAGACGAGCGGCACGTTCTGGGGGATGCGGTGCTTCCGCCGCACTTCCGCTTCTTTCTCGTCCAGTGAACGGTGGCCGGGTCGGTGGGGCACCAGCACGCGAAACCCACCATCGGCGCAGATGTCGGTCCAGAGCATTCGCGCCGACTCGTCGGCGAAGCGAAACTCCTTCAGGCGTAGTTCCTTGCTCCGCCAGACCCGTGAGGCGATGGAGATCGTCAACACGCAGGCCCGCCTTGAAACCGCTCGATTCGCGGGCCGTCGGCACCGTGGCATGGAATGCCGTCAGAGGCTGTGGATGTCGATCGCGGGCAGTTCGTCGGGCGACGTCTGAGTCACGTCGCATTCGTCGCGGATCTGCACGAGCTCTCCCCAGTCGGTCGGTGGACGAGAAGCGGGAGAATCCCGAAATCGCATCGTCCTAGGCTGGCCGAGCAGGGGTTTCCTTGGCCAGCCGGTGCCGAACAGTCACCGGTGACGTAAGCGGTATCGAGCCCCAGGGTGCTCCCTGCCGGATGGTGCCCGTCCCTGCGCACTGCGAGCGTACGTCGCTTTTTACGTCACTTTCGAGCCGGCTTTGCGGTATTCTCCGAGGAAACAGCGATTCGAAATGTTCCTACTCGGGGAGCTACGCCACTTTTCGCAAGAGATCGCATCAAGCCGCAGGATGACGCAAGTCGTTCTGCGGCCTGCTCTTTTGATGGGTATGCCGTTTTGTCGGTGCGGTGCCCTGCGACCTCCTGCGGGCAGAGAGTGAGTCGGATTTTGAGTCGCTTTTTGAGTCGCCCTCAAAAGCGAACACTTACGGGATCGCAGGCACCGTGACGAAGGCTCCCGAACCGTCTGTCCGCCTTAAGGTCAAGGTGGTGCCTGGGTCGTCACGGGATGGGATCGTGGGCTGGCTCGGTGACGCCGTGAAGATCAAGGTGATGGCACCGCCAGAGAAGGGGCGAACCAATGAGGCGGTGGTATCACTTCTCGCCGAAAGGCTCGGGCTACCCACTGATGCCGTCAGCGTCGTGAGCGGTCACTCGTCAGCATCCAAGGTGATCACCATCAACGGCATGGACGACGAGGCGATAAAGAACGCTCTCGGGTAGGCGCGGCGATCAGCAGCAAAAACAAAACCACCCGACCGGCCTTCTCGGAACTCGGTCGGGTGGCTCTTTGATGGTCAGGTAAGCCGACACTATCCAGCGCGCTGCTCGGGAACACATCTCAACAACGCCCGCTGAAAGTCTTCGTCGGTGACTTGGAGATAGTGCTTTTCCGCCACTTTCGGCGTATTCCCAAGCCAAGCGCACACGCCCGCCGCCTTGCCGATCTTCGACACCTCCCAGTCGCGGTACCGTCCCTGCCGACCTTCGAGGCGAAACACCGGCGCCGTCCTGCCCCCCTTCCTAAATCCTGAGCCGTTCGAGCGCAAAGGGCGTCCCTCGGTACGGGTCACCCCTTGGTCGCATGCAAGTGACCTCGGCCGTGTGCCTTGGGGACGGTGCCGAGATTCGAGTTGCTGGCCGTCGCAGGGAGCCCTGAGCAAGCTCCTTAACCGCGACGGGGCGCCGGTGCCTGCGGTCGGGAGTCCGAGAGACGGTCGAGCACGTTACGCGTGATCTTCTCGACGAACCAGTTCCGCCGCTGGAGGCCCACCACCCAGTCGGTGGCTCCGGCGACGAACATCGTGCCATCGCCCGGCGCTACACCGCGGTCGTAGCTGGCGATCATGCCCGCTCCGTATTTCGGGTGCCGCGCTCCCTCATGCTCCTCCAAATGCGGCAGCCCCATTCCGTCACCCTTGATGGATGGGTTGGCGACGGAGTTCATCGTCGTGGCGGTGGTGCCGTTGAAGTGATCCTCTTCGTGCTGCACCGCAGGGGCCATGGCGATGATCGTGAGGTTTGCCGGGGCTCCGTCCTTACCCGTCGGATAGGGAAGGCCGTCCCGCATGGTGAAGTCGCAGCCGTCGATCTCGTACGCGGCGATGCAATCGGGCCGACCGCCGATCAGGTCGCCGAAGTACAGGTCGCTCCCCTCGAGGCTCCAGTGCCACGGGCGGTAGATCGTGAATCCGCCGCTGGACCGGGGCGCGGCCCCTCCGTACATCGCGTGGATGACGTTGGAGCCGGTGAGGCCGAAGGTGTGCGCGAGCGGCCAGCCGACGCAGGGGAGGTCCCACGCGTTGCTCACGAAGCGTTCCTGGTCCGTGCCGAGGAGAGGGTCTGTGGTCTCATCCTTATGGTTGACGAAGGTGGTGCCGCCGTCCTCGTAGCGCACCTGCCAGATGTTGTTGCCCGCAAAGCGGGCATGATTGCCCCCTACCGCGAGTTGGTGCTCGATCGCCTGCCGCATCGGCCAGCTCGAATACTCGTCGTGTCCGACCACGATCGAGAGCCGATAGGGCTCGAGCGCATGGGGATCGTCGTGGAGATCGTGCAGGGTGTAGTAGTCGAGTTTGTAGCCCGCGGCCTCCGCCCATTCGATGAAGAGCTTGCCGTAGAGGGCCCAGCTGGCATCGCCGTAGTCACGGGCGAATCCGTAATGGTGCGCATAGGCGTGGGCTGGCAGGCTGGGCACCGCGAAGGGAGCCAGTTCGGCGGTTGAAACGGCGCGTGGAGCGCCGCCGGGCAGTTTGATCAGGCCACGGGACCAGGGCCGGAGCAGTGAGGTGCGCGGAAACGCCTTCTTGAAGCGGGGCGTTCCCCCCTCGCCGTGATAGCTGTTGCCGCCACCCCAGTCGTTGTAGGCGTTCATCGTCGCGGTCGAGACCACGAAGGCGATGCTGGTCGCGCGCGCTGGCGTCGTCGGCTTGACCACGAAGAAATGCTCCCGCTCGAAGATGCCTCCGTCTTCATCGCGGACGCGGACCATCACGACGTAGAAGCCCGATCGCCACTCACTCGGGACCTTCACCTGCAACGCCACGGGCCAGCTGCAGCCCACCACGTGGGGATTGGCAGGCGTGGTCGCCGCCGTCGCCGAAATACCGGCCTGCCGGTAGACCACCTCCGGCGTGGGCCCTTCCCGATAGATCTCGATCTCGAACACCGGGCGCGTCGAGTGGACGTGGAAGTCGATTGTCTCGCCAACGCGGTATCCGTACCGTGGGGTGTAGCACCAGATCTCGGCGATCGCCGGATCGTTGAGTGGCTTCTCGTAGGCCCACCCATGCCGCGAATCGTTGTGGGGCGCTGGCCCCGCGCCGGGAATCACCCGCGGCTGATTGAGAATCGATGGGCCGTCATTGAAGGGTCGCTGCCCGGCGGAGGATGCCATGCGGTGAGGCTCTCTTGAGTGCTGGAAGAATCGCTTCGGGAAAGTTAGCCCGGTCAATGGCACTTCGGCAATGATCTCCCGGCTGACGAGCGACTCATGAGCGCAGGGGGGAGCGGCTTGGGCGTCCAGAGACGGTTTTCCGAAACGCCACTCACCCCCTGCGATGGCGATTTTCTCGCCTCGGCGCAGACCGGCTCCCAGTCCGCCGATTCCGGGGCTTCGGTGCCTCGCGTCCGGCACCGGTCAGAGACTGTGGATGTCGATCATCTGCGGATCGTGGAGCGGCCGCCGCTCTGAAGATTCCCAAAAACGCATCGCCCTCGGCTCATCGAGCAGAGGTTTCTGTTGGCAAGCCCGTGCTGAACAGGCACCCGGGACGTAAGCGGTCTCGAGGCCCAGGGAGCTCCCTGCCGGGCGGTGCCCGTCCCTGCGCACTTCGGGCGTACGTCGCTTTTTACGTCACGTTCGAGCCGGCTTTGCGGTATTCCCCGAGGAAACAGCAATTCACACTGTTCCTACTCGGGGAGCTTTTCCGCAAGATGTCACACGGGCTCGTATCGAACCGCACCGAGCAGCGTCCCTCAAGCGTTATCGGAAGCGTCATCCGGTAAAAAAGTCTCGACCGGTGCAAGGTTTAGCTGTGCCGCGTGGCACCGAAAGGGTGCAGGCTCTTCTGCCTCTTTGACCGTTCGCAGAAGCGACAGGCGGGAATGCCGCTGTAGGACCTGAATCGAGCGAGGGCGTGCAGTCACCGCTGACCGTAGCGTCCCTCCAGGATTCCCGCAAACGAAAGGTCTTCGTCGAGTGTCGGCCAGTGCAGACCAAATGGAGAGATTTCGATAAGGCCTACATCTTTCTCGGGAGCAGATTCCAGCCGCGGGTTGCCCTTGGTGGGAAAACTCACCTCATGGCCGCTGGCGAATCTGACAACGATCATTCCTCGCTCATGCCATGCCTTCAGGGCACGGTCAGCCAAGGTGCTCGGCCCACTTTTGTTTGATGAGTTCGAGGTGGTCATCAATGAGGTCCTCCGCGCGCGAGAGTTCTCTTACATTGAACCCGACGGATTCACGCAGTTCCACTTCCGGCTCGACAACGAACACTGCTTCACCCCCACCCCGGCGAACATGGACGTGGATGGGGGGCGTGGTCATTGCTGTAGAAGAAAAACGAGTAGCCATCTTTTTCGAAAATCTTTGGCATCGTCCAAGTGTACCTGGCCGCGGTCTCGGAGTCCGGCTCCGCCGTGGCCCTTTGCCGAACACCGCTCGGGGGCCCCGTGCGAAGTCATGCGTCCTCCTGCGGATTGGACAGTGAGTCGTTTTTTTGAGTCACTTTCTTGCCGATCCCAATCTATTCACAAAGAAAACAGCGGTTGTTACGAATCCTACTCGGGGAGTTTCTTCGCAGCGTGCCGTAAGAGTTCGCCCCGAGCCGCCTTGCGTTTCCCGGCTCGCCCCGGTCTTTCCGCTTCATACTATCTTCAAGCGTCCTGCCGCTCGCTCCCGCGAGAGCCACATGCCGGGCGTCATGATTGCAAGACCGTAGAAACGTCCGCCAAGAAGGCGGCTGAAATCAGCGCGATCGAGCGTCAGAAGAACATCTGCCGATGCCAGCGCGCTAAAGAGAACCGGTCTGTCCTTCTCCACCGGAAACACGGCGGGCTTGTCGATCGTCAGGACATCATCGACGACAACGTTCTGGCTCCGCAGCCTCAGCCACGATGCGGTGACCGATGCCGGGAAGGCCACGAGATTGCGGACTGTCTCCGCGACGGCATAGGGTGTCGCCACCAGTAGCCAATCATGCGTTCCTGCAAGGCGGAACACCGACCGGGATGCGCCTTCAGCCGAGGCGGCCCCGGCAATCATGACGCTTGAATCCAGAAACAGCCTCACGGCTGCTCTCGCAGGCGGCGCATATCCGCCTCATCTTCTGCGATCCAGCGCGCCATCTCGTCCGCCGAGAACACGCGGGGCTCTGGAAGCACCGCCCCTTCAGCCCGAAGCCGCGAAGCCAGAAAAAGCATTAACTCCTGCTTCTCAGCGGGCGAGAGCGAAACGGCCGCGGCCTCTATATCAGCGAGCGTCACCATCCGCACAAGTGTATACCCATGGAGGGCGACCTGCAAAGACGGCGCACCCTGCCCACGATCGCATCTGCCGAACCGCTTTCACCAGTGTGCGACCCCATGCAGTTCCCTGCGAAGTTCCAACTGCGTCGGATTCTGCGTCGCCTTCCAACGCCATCCCCCATTTCCCCTCAAGAAAACGCAAGTGTTCGTGATCCTACTCGGGGAGCTAAGCCACTCTGGCGAGGAGTGGCAGTCAGAGGCAGGAGGTGGCAAAACCTCCTGCCTCTCGACGTTTCTGGAGGTTGGTGGTTGGGGCTCTTCCACAACCATTTCCGAGTTGATGAGCCGCTCGTAGGACGGCTCGGGAGTTGCGTGCCTCGCTCTCCGGTGTGCCGGCGGGCGATTATCCTGACGGGCCACGCTGCGACATTTGACGCACTCCAGAAACACGATCGGAGGCCGCGACAGAAACCCACGCCAGTGCTCCTCTCCCCACTGCCGCAGACCCTCGGGCGATACCTGGGGCTGATGCCAGCGGACGTCCCGGAGTCCGGCTGACTTCAGTGCGAGTTCCATCGTCGCGAGTGTCAGGTAGAAGTTCGTCACCTCGACGGTCCCCTCGGCAAGATGAAACCGCCAGACGATCGGTGCGCCTTCCTCCAGAGGGCCTGCGAGTCGCTTCGAGTATCCGTAGGCCCGCCCGGTCTCGAAGTTGTCCGGCGGGTCATCCGGGTGATTATTGACGGTGACGAACCGCCCGCCCGGCTCGAGATTCCTCGCGATCGCCTCGCACATGGCCAGCAGTTCGGCGTAATCCTGGGCGTAATTCAGGAGATACGCCGCGAACACGAGATCGGCCCGAGGACGTTCATCGACCGCTCGCGCATCTTCGACGCGGTAGCGGATGCCGAGCGGTTCGGCCACTTCCTGGGCGCGTGCGAGGTCGATCATCGCCGGCGACACGTGGACTCCCACGACGGGATCCGCTCCGAGCCGGCGGAGCAGTCGTGTGTAGTGGCCTTCTCCGCAGGCGAGATCGAGCGTCGTCGCTCCACGCACGTCACCGGCCAGCCTCAGGAGCGTGTGCCGCTCGACATGGGTCCGCCAGGGCTGGAGCTTCGATGCCTGGTACTCTTTGGCGATCCCGTCATAGTTCGTCGTCATGCGCGGCCCTCGCGGTGCGGAGATGGTCTGCCGCGTGTTGTACTCCTCAGGGGCGAATCGTGCCCACGAGTTGGCTCGGCTTGGCGCAGGGCAACGCGGGGGTCAGGGCACACAGGCGAGGAACAGGAACGTTGCGAACAGCACGACGTGCACGGCGCCCTGCATCATCGACGTGCGGCCCGTGCCGAGCGTGACGGCGCTCACGAGCAGGGCCGTCGAAAGCAGCACGATATCTTTCGGGTCGAGACCCAGAACGAGCGGCAGGCCGTAGGCGGTCGCGAAGAAGACGACCACTGGCACCGTGAGGCCGATCGTGGCGAGCGCGGAGCCGATCGCCAAGTTCATGCTGCTCTGCAGCCGGTTGGCATGCGCTGCCCGAATCGCGGCCCAGGTCTCGGGCAGGAGCACGACCATCGCCACGACGATCCCCACCACACTGCGCGGCAGATGACATGCCTCGACGAACTCCTCGAGTGGGTGCGAGAGCACCTTTGCAAGGCCGACGACCGCCACCAGCGAGACGACGAGAAGCACGAAGCTGAGCGCCGCCTGCCGGCGTGACGGTGGCGCGGCATGCTCGTCGGGAAGGGCGTGGTCGTCGTGCGGCAGAAAGTAATCGCGGTGCCGGACGGTCTGGACGAAGACGAAGATGCCCCACAGCGCCGCCGAGGTGACTCCCGCGAAGAGTGACTGGGCACGGCTGTAGGTGCCGACGGCGGTCGAGATCGTAAAGTGCGGAAGCACGAGCGTGACGACCGCGAGCACGATCAGCGCCGCCAGCCCCCCGCCCGCCCCTTCGACGCGAAACGACTGCTCGCGGTGGGCCAGGCCGCCGATCAGCGTGCAGAAGCCGACGACGCCCGTGGTGATGATCATCACGGTGGCATACACGGTGTCGCGGGGCAGCGTCTCCATGCCGGTGCCGCCCGCGACGAGCAGCGACAGCAGCAGGGCCGCCTCAATCACGGTGACGGCGAGGGCAAGCACGAGCGTGCCGAGCGGCTCGCCGACGCGGTGGGCGATCACCTCGGCATGGTGTACTGCGGCGAGTACGGCCGCGATGAGCACCGCACCGCAGCCCGCGAGCACCCAAGGCTGCTCACCGACGGCGGCCGTGAGAACGAGAATCGCCGCGGCTGCGATTGGGGCGAGTGTCGTCCAGCTGTTCAGGAGGTGTGCCATGGCTTCGCCGCAGGGGAGGGGGGGCCGTGGGGGCCATGCGGGGGTTAGTCTAGCGTGGAATCGACGAGGGCGGGCGGCGGCAGCGACTGGGCAGCCTGCGCGGATGAGGCCGAGTGGCGGAGCGTGGCCTACGCGATGACCGAGGACGAGCGGACCCAATGGGCCTACAGCGTCTACGCGACGGGACTCACGTTCTGGAATGGCCAGGAGACCTTCTACAGCACCATCGGCGAGAATCGCAACGGAGCCCAGATCGGCGACAACGGCGGGGTTGCCTTCGCGTCCCGACTCACGCACTTGCTCTATCACGACCCTCTCGCCGAGGACCGCTACCTGTTGCACGTCGGGGGCGGCTATCGCTACGGCACGACGGGCGGTTCGCCCAATACCAGAGGCGCGTTTGCCAAGACCTACCGTTCGGCGATCATCCCGGAGTTTTATGTCGGCGACCCGACTGGGCTCGGGTTTTCGGGTGCCGGCACGCCGCTCGTGGCCGACACGGGCCGGTTTCTCGCGACCGACTTCAACGATTTCCATCTGGAGCTCGCGGGGAGCTACGGCCGGGCCCACTTCCAGACCGAGGCCATGCTCACGACGGTCAACCAGTTTGGCGGACCCGCGATCATGCAGCCGGCGGCCTACTTCCAGTGCGGTTACATGCTCACAGGCCAGTCGATCGGGTATCTCAAGCAGGTGGGCGCCTTCGATTACACGGTCATGCCCTACACGCCCTTCTTCGGAACCGGTCGCAAGGGCCGCATCCGCGGGTGGGGCGCGTGGGAACTGGCGGCACGGTGGTCGTACGTAGACCTGTCGGGTGTGAATCTGCGTCCTGAAAACCAGCTCTCGAACACCGCCGGCCCACCCCCGTCACCGAACGCCGCCACCGTCAATCAGACCACGGTGGGCGTGAACTGGTACTGGAACAAGTTCGCCAAAGTGCAGTTCAACTGGATCCGTAGCATGCCCGACTACGTCGGCTACGGCGCGGCGCCATTCGACATTTACGGCACGAGGTTCCAGATCGAGTTCTGAGGGGCCACCCGCCGAGACCGTTTCACCAGGAGGCTTTCATGCACACATACGTTTTCAAGGCCAGCCGCGCCACATGGACGGTCGCCGGACTGGCCGGCATCACGTGGTGTGTGGTGGCCATGGCCGCGATCACCGACTCGGGCGGCCCGGTGCGCGACGGCCGCTGCGACCGCTGCGGCGGCTGCGACCGCGTTCGGCCGACCTGCGCGGAGGTCATCACCAGGCGGGTGCCCGTCAAGAAAGAGGTTCAGCGGAAGGTGCCGGCCGTGGAGTGGAAGGTCGAGGAGCGCTGCTGCCAATGCCGGCACGACGAAGAAGACCGCCCCTAGCGAGAGAGGCCTGGCAGTCGTTGCCCGCCATACCGCGGCCCACGCCACGCGTCACGGCAACAGCGTCACTTCACCGGAGCGGAGATCGTAGTAGGCCCCGACGATCTTGATCGCGCCTTCGGCCTCCATCGTGCGGAGGATCTCGCTGCGTTCACGGATGGTCTCGACGGCGAGCCGCACGTTCTCACGGCAGACATGGGCCACATAGGCGGGGTTGTCGCTCCCCTGCTTGCCGTCGAATGGCCTGCCCTTCTCGATGGCCGGCCGAATCTTGGCGAGCATGGGCGTGATGTTGCCGAGCTTCACGTCGTCGATCGCGGCCTTTACGGCACCGCAACTGGTGTGCCCGATCACCATGATCAATTTCGCCCCCGCGACACGGCAGCCAAACTCCATGCTGCCGAGGATGTCTTCGTTGACGAAGTTCCCGGCGACGCGGGCCACGAAGATGTCGCCGATGCCAAGATCGAAGACGTCCTCCACGGGAATGCGACTGTCGAGGCAGGAAAGAATCACCGCCTTGGGAAACTGGCCTTCGTAGGCCTCTCGGATCCGCTGCGAATGGTTTCGCTGCGTGAGGTCGTCCGCCAGGAAGCGACGATTCCCCGCCAGCAGTTTGTCGAGCACCTTCTGGGGCGTGTACGCGGCTTGCTGCTCCCGCGTGAGCACGCCACGCAGCGCCTCCTTCTCCGTGGCCTGCAGCGTTGCAGCATCCGGCTTCGGTTCATCGGCGACGGAAATGGCTACCGCACCTGCCGCGGAAATGCTCACGGCAAGTGAGACGACAGACGACACACTGAACCTGTTGTGTCGCGGGAGAGCGAACATTGTGGGTCCCTCTCAAGGAGCAAGACGACCGACCGATAGGTCAGCCAATGGGGAGTGGTCCATCTCGAGCTAAGCCTGTGGTACTCGGCTGGTGAGAGCGGCGTCGTTCCACGAGTCGGTGCCCGCCGCGATCGCGAAGCCCAGGGCGAGAATCGCGGTCAGGCGAAGGATAGGTCGGCCAATGGCACTTCGGCAAGCGTCGGCCGAGCGGGGCGGATCATGAGGAGTAACCGCCGGAGTTGATCGGGCTGGATGCGACCCGATCGTGGAGGGTGCATGTGGGCTTGTCGCCAAGCCATGTCGTCAAGAAGTTCTGGCAATCCACCGGGCTGAGCATGTGCGCTTCATCAACCGCCGCCGAATTCTCCGGTCCCTGGAGACCCTGAAGACCGACGCCCCTCTGGCGAGCATCGCCCTCGATCTCGGGTTCTCGTCGCAGAGCCATTTCACAAGGATCTTCAGCGGGCTGACGGGGATGACCCCGGCCAAGTATCAGAAGCAGACCCGGCGGATCGTCGGCTGAGGCGAGTTGGAGATTCCCGCCGGCCGGGTCATCGGGCATCGTCCTCGGCTCGCTGAGCAGGCGTTTCTCTTGGCAATCCCGTGCTGGACAGGCACCTGTGACGTAAGCGGTATCGAGCTCCAGGGTGCTCGGTGCCGGGTGATGCCGTTCCCTGCGCACTTCGGGCTTACGTCGCTTTTTACGTCACTTCGGAGCGGCCGTTGCGGTATTTCCCGAGCAAAACACAATTCGAACTGTTCCTACTCGGGGAGCTTTTCTCCGCAGGGTGCTGCACGGGCTCGTATCGAACCGCACCGAGCAGCGTCCCTCAAGCATTACCGGGAGCGTCATTCGGCAAAAGCGTCTTGAGCGCGGCCAAGATCGCCCTCGCCTTCTCGATCGCCTGCCTCGCACTCGCCAGCGAGGCCTCGGCGACGCCGCCGTAGTCGGCGGTCTCGCGAAGATCCAACAAGAAGTCGTAATCACGACCGAGGTCCACAGAGAGCGCCCCAGACTGAATGAGATCCCGATGCAGGGCCGCCCGTACCGCCGTGTGCTTCGTGAATTCCATGCCGCGTCCTGCGAGGACCGCGGTTACACCGTGAAAGGCCGCATAGTACGCCCTCGATGCCGCTGAGTCCGGGTCGGTGTCGAGGGTTGCCTCGGCCGCAGCGATGGAACGCATCGCCTTCGTCCATTGACTGCGGATGAAGTCCTTCATGCCGCCACACCCGAGCGACGCACCTCGCGCAGCAGCGGGCTGTCGCCCCGCTCGTACTCCTCGCGTGCCAGCGGCTTTAAACTCACGCGGCGACCGAGCCTCAAGGCGACCGGATACACCGCCGCAAGTCCCCGCTCTAGTTCTTCGCCGTAATCACCGGCCAGAGTCTCGAGAACGACCAGGACGTCGATGTCGCTGTCCGGTCTTGCATCCCCGCGGACTTCGGAGCCGAATAGGACAACAGCGTGCAATCGCTCGCCGTAGGCTGCCGACAGCCGTTCCTTGAGTTCATCAAGCACACGCGGCGCGATCACGGGATTTTCCTTGGCCAGCAGTTGCGAACGTCATTCTACCGCCATAAGCGTGCGGCCCCATGCGGCTTCCTGCGAAGTTCCCGCTGCGTCGGATTCTGCGTCGCCTTCTTACGCCGTGCCCCATTTTCCCAGGAAAAAACGCATTTGTGCGTAATCCTACTCGGGGAGATTTCTAAGACCTGGCGGAGCCAGAAGGGGGCGTGTGGCTGGTAGAATCGCGTCAGGAGACTCGGCCATGACCACAGTGACGCTCAAGGAAGCACAGTCGGCTCTGGCCGACCTTATCCATCGCCTGTCGCCAGGGGTTCGTGTAACGTCTCTTCTGTAAATCACCGGTAGGGGCCTGACCGAGTCGAGCGTAGCGAGAGTGTGCGCACACCATTGTGTTTCTGTCGGAGAAGACATCGATGTGCCGACCCCTACCCGGGACTCATCGACTCCGAGCGAATCAGAGCAAACCGCGGCATCTCCCTCCCATCAACCACGACCATCTCGGTGAACATCGCCGCCGGACGGACCCAGAGCCCACGGTCGCCGTATTCCTGCCGGTAGACGACGAGTGCCTCGAGTGTCTCGCTGTGCCGGGCGACGCCCAGCACCGTGTACTCGTTTCCCTTGTAGTGGCGGTAACGACCCGGGCGGATTTCGGCCATGCGTTGCCTTCTGTGCTGGAGGAGTCGAATATTGCCGCAGGTTCACGATCATGAAGAACATCCCGCGGACCGGAAAGCGCTACCGGCCGAAGACCGCGATCAAGGGCAAGCGGTACCGCTGCGCTACCTGCCATAAGCGGAGCCCACGGCCGGTGAAGACGCCCGCACCGTGGTACTGCCCGCGGTGCGCGGCGGAGAAGGAGGAGACTTTTCGGGGTATTGACGCGACCGTTGATGCGGCGAGCCCGGCCCTACTTGGCGACGTGGCTACGCCCGATTCATCCACGTGATCGAGAGCTGGAGCACCGTGGCGATCGAGACCCAGACGAAGTAGGGCACCTGGGCGGCTGCCACCCAGCGGTAGTGCGGCCAGACTGCCAGCATCGTCCAGACGATCGTGCCCCAGACGACGAGGATGTCCACGGCCGCCAGCGGCAGATTCCGCATGCCGAACTGGATCGGCGTGAAGATCAGGTTCGCCACGAGATTGATGGCGAATGGCAGGGCGACGAGGAGCGGCAGCCGACCCCGCCCCACCTGCACGAACACGTAGCCGAAGGTCGCGATGATGACGGGATAGAGGATCTGCCAGATGAGGCCAATCGTCCGTGGCGCAGGCGTCCAAGACGGCTTGGCCAGGCTCTGATACCAGTCGAGCCAAGGAACGTCGGTCATCCGAGCCCCGCGCAGCCGCCCATGCCGCACTGCGGGCGGCCGCAGCTCTCGGCCGCAGCCGAAGGTCCACCGCCGCCGGCCACGTGGCCGCTGACCACGCTCAAGAGCTTGGTGAGCTCGGTGCTGTGGCAGTGCGGGCACTCGGGCTTCTCGTCGCCGCGAATGAGCAACTCAACTTTCCGGCTGCACTTCTCACAGGAATATTCGTACAACGGCATCAGCTTCGACTCCCAGACGCGAGAAATGCATTTTACATGGACACGTTCGACGCGATCAATCAACGGCGCTCGGTGAAGGCCTATGACCCAAACCACCGCCTCACCGCCGCCGAGGAAACGAAACTCCTTCAGGCTGCGATTCAGTCGCCGACTTCGTTCAACATGCAGAACTGGCGATTTGCGATCGTCCGCGACCCCGAGCTGCGGAAGCAGATCCGAGCCGCCGCGGTCGATCAGGCACAAGTGACCGACGCGTCGCTCCTGATCGTGCTCACCGCCGACCTCAAGGCGTGGAAGAAGTCGCCCGAGCGGTACTGGCGGAATGCTGCGCCCGAGATCCAGAAACTGGTCACGGGCTGGATGGGGCCGTTCTACGAAGGGAAGGAGCAACTGCAGCGGGACGAGGCGATGCGGTCGTGCGGGATCGCGGGTCAGACGATCATGCTCGCGGCCAAGTCCATGGGCTACGACTCCTGCCCGATGATCGGCTTCGACCCGGTGAAGGTGGCAGAGATCATCAACCTGCCGAGCGACCATGTGATCGGCTTCATGGTCGCCGTCGGCAAGGCGGTGAAACCGGCCCTGCCGAAGGGCGGCCAACTGGCCCTGTCCGAGGTGGTGGTAGATGACCGCTTCGCGTGAGCCGCTTTTGCGACCCGGACGGTCACTGCCTTGGACGGTCCGTGACGCGCGCTACGCGTGGCCCTTCTTGAACGTTCCAACGAGTTCCGACCGCGCCAAGACGTGCCCGTCCATGGCGCTCTCGAGTTTGGCCTTCGTCGGATGCTCCAAGTCCCTGAGCATGCAGTCGAGCGCGTAGAGCTTGAAGAAGTACCGGTGTCGGCCAATTGGCGGACACGGCCCGCCATAGCCGACCTTCTTCCAGTCGTTCAAGCCTGCGAGCGTCCCCGGCGGCAGGTCCGCTCCGCCAATGCCCTCAAGAAGTTCCGTGACGTCAGGTGGAATGTCGTAGAGCACCCAGTGAACCCACACACGCTTCGGCGCATCAGGGTCAGGAGCGTCGGGGTCATCCACGATCAACGCCAAACTCTTCGTACCCTTGGGAACCCCCGACCACTCCAAGGCCGGCGAAATATCGTCGCCTTCGCAGGTGTATCGGCGCGGCATGGGTTCGCCGTGCTCGAAGGCCGGGGAGGTGATCCGGAGGGCCATGGCAAGAGTCCTGCGCTGGAAACCAAACAGTTCGCACTACGGGGCAATACTACGGATGCCGCTTTGCCCCGGGCACGCGCTGGTGCCCGTGACGCTCGCCAGCCACAGCCCGCCCCGCATACGGGTCACTGCGTAGGATTGCGCAAGTCATAGCCCGTTCGAAAGCCAGAGTCCCGGGGAGGTATCCATGGCCACACCCAGCACGCTTTCTCAGGCGGAACTTTTATCGAAGCTTGCGGCTGTCGCGACGGCCAACACTGGCACTGCCTTAACAGCCACAGACGGCACCATCACGGGCAGGCTCGCGGCGATCAAGGCGAAATGGTTCCTTGGCGGCCGGAAGGTCACGAGCAATTTCAGATGCACGCTCGATCCAGCCAACCATGAGGCGCACTTCCGAGAGTCGGCCACGGAGAGCTCATGGGGCCTGCCGCCGCCCACGTTCACCGTCGAGACCACGTCGCAGTTCGGCTCCCGCGTGAACACAACCCGGACGGACACTGGCGTGGGGGGCGGCGGCAGACTCGAGTTTGGCAAGTTCCGGGAAGACTTCGAGCGGGCGGTGCATGACGCCGGCTGGAAGTTCATCTACGACATCGCCTGACTGCCGTGCCTGCCACGATCTCGATCAATCGGGCTCCCGTCCTCACGCTTTGGGCAGCCGTTGTCGCCCAGCGACTCGGGTTCCACTGGGACGAGTCACTCAGCCTCGGCAAGGCATTGGCGGGCCTGAACGCCCAGTCCAAGGGACGGCGGCTGGGGATCTTCAAGCCGCACGAGGAGAAGACGAAGGCGGCCCGCGAGCGGGAGCGAGGCGAGCAATTTTGGATTGAACTCTGCGGCCGCCCCGTCCCAGCGAAGAACACGGCGGACGGCATCCGGGCGGTGAGCGGCCGGGCGGTTGTGACCGCCAAGAGCGCGGAGGCCTATCTGGAGACGAAGTTTGGCGACCATATCGAGGCTGCCCGGGCCGCGATGACGACGCTGGCCCATGCGTACCGACCGCGGGACTTGGCCAATGAGGCCTTCGCTCTCTACGAGGAGTTTCAGACACCGCGGCCGGCCAGCCAGTGGGCCAGCGACACGCGGAGATGGCGAGCGCGGCCAGTGGGCCGCCGCTCGTAGAGTTTCAGGATGACCGAGCCGTCGGGCATGTAGCGAACATGCCGCACCGGCCGGTCGTTGAATGTGGTGATTTTCACCATGGGACCTTCCGTGAAAAAAGAAGGCAGGGGCGACGCCCGAAGGCACCGCCCCTGCCGTGAGAAAAACAAAAGAGCCGACCGGGCTATGACGCCCGGCAGCCAAAGCCCCGCTGGCCTGTTGGCCAGCCCGCCTCGGGGCTGCGTAGAGTTCCGGCGAGCCGTTCCCGCTCACCTACCTCCAACTGAAAAGGGCCGACCCATGCTGTCGCTGACCACCCAGCTCGTGATGCGTTTCGTTCTCGCCGCCGCCGTGACCCTGCCGGTGGCCGCCTATGCCGCGGATGCCCCGCACGCCGATGCCGCCGCCAAGGACGCGTGCATCAAGGCCTGCAACGAGTGTCTCCGGGCGTGCCGCGAATGCATTCTCGGCTGCGACTGCCCGGGCTGCGAGAAAACCTGCCTGACCTGCATCGAGACCTGCCGGACATGCGTCGCGCTCTTGGAGTACGACTCCGCGATGGCCGAGGAGATGTGCGAGGTCTGCGAGGAGGCGTGCGAGCAGTGCGCCGCGGAATGCACGAAGTGCGGCGATGAGCCTTGCTGCAAGGCGTGCACGGCGGCCTGCAAGAAGTGCCACGATGCGTGCAGGGCGATGCGGCGGTGAGCGGCGTCGGGCAGGCGGCCGTCACGACTCGCGAAACACAAAGTAGACGGCTGCACGCTTCTGCCAATCGCTGGTCAGCGCGTGGCCGCTTGCATCGGATATACTTCGTTCGTTGGCCCGCCAACAAGGGATAAAGGACATACCATAATGGCGACCGTAAATTTCGAGATGCCGCCCGAACTGCCGTCTGCGCTGGGCAAGCGCCCTGCAGACGCGGCGAGGGAGATCCAGCTCATGGCGGCTCTCAAGATGTTCGAATGCGGCCGCATCTCGGGGGGCATGGCTGCGGAACTGGCTGGAGTACCACGAGCCGAGTTTCTTGCGCTTTGCGGACAGCACGGCGTCAGTGTTTTCCAACAGACCGCTGATGAACTTGCTTCGGATGTGAAGGCGATCGCAGATGCGTGTCATCTTTGACACGTTGGGGATTCGGGTTACCGGCACTATCGGCATATTGCTGGCGGCAAAGAAAAACGGTTTCGGACCTGCCGTCGACGAAGCCCTCAGACTGCTCGACGCAGCCGGCTTTCGTATGTCGGCGGAGTTGGCCGCGGCGTTTCGGCGACTCTAAAGACCGACCGCTCACAACCGAGTGCTTCGAATCACCGTCCACACGGCGGCGAGCGGCGGCGGGCAGGCGGCCGTCACGACTCGCGAAACACGAAGTAGACGGCCGCGCAGATGCATAGGGCCGCCCAGAGGTAGTTGAGCTTCAGCGGCTGCTTCATATAGAGCACCGCGAATGGCACGAACACGGAGAGAGCGATCACCTCCTGCAGGATCTTGAGCTGCCCGAGGTTCATCGTCGTGTAGCCGATCCTGTTCGCGGGCACCTGCAGCAGGTACTCGGCAAGCGCCACACCCCAGCTCACCAAGGCCGCGATGAACCACGGCCGGCCGCTCATGTCCTTCAGGTGGGCGTACCACGCGAACGTCATGAACACGTTCGAGCAGATGAGCAGGAGCGTCGTCTGGAGCAGGACGGGCATGGCATACGCCCTAAGGCTGATGCGACTCGACAAAGGTCCGTAGTGCCCGAATCCACCCGAGCCACAGAGATCGATCCTTCCCCGCTTTCGGGAGGACTTCGTCGTAACGGAAGACGGTGCCGAACGGCGTGAGACGATCAATGTCAGCCAGGTTCGCCGGTAGCGCGACGCCGGCCTTGCCGAGCAGTTCGATCAACGCGCCGAGATTGTGAGTCCGCGGGTAGTCAATCGCACGAGCCGCCAGCGCGGCCTTCAGAAGTTTCTCGGCGGCCTGCTGAGCATGAAAGCCGAGCGTGTCGTCGTCGACATCGCTATCGCCAAGCAGTCGCTCCAACACAAGCTCGTCCTGGCGCGCTTTGCGGAGCAGGACATCGTGCCGATCAGGCGGCATACAACACCCGGCCCTCGCGTCGGGCAGTATGCTCCACCGTGCCGGGCGTCGCCGAGCGCTGCTCAAACTCCTGTTCGCTGACCACCAGAAGATCCACCGGCATGACCAGACCTTTCAGGGCACGGTTGAGCCGGATCATTTCCTCGAACCGGTCGTCTACGATCGGCTCGACGACAAGCAAATCGATGTCGCTGTGGTCGTCAGCATCGCCGCGGGCGTGCGAACCGAACAGGATGATTTGCTTCGGCCGCGCCGCTGCAACCAGCCGCTCCACGGCTGTACGAAGCCGATCAGATGTTGGTGCCCACGACGGAAGAACGGTGCTTTCCATACGAACAATCCTACCTCGATACGGGATCGGCAGCCACGCCCTTGCCGTGAAGAATATCAAGCAGCCGGCCGAGCTATGACGCCCGGCGGCGTTTGCCGCCGCCCTTGCGTTCGCCGGCCTTCAGCCAGTGCTTGCTGCACCACTGGGGAACTCGGTCCGGTTTCTCGGTCAGTCGATGGTAGGGCTCGGGAAGCCCTGCCTCCTCCATCAACTTCGTGATCCGGGCGCAGTTGTGCATGTTGTCCTTCGTGAGATCGAGTTCCTTGGCGATCTCCTTGTAGGTCTTTCCCTGCAGCCGTCGCTGCACGATCACGCAGGCGTGCTTCACCAATTGCGGCTCGTCGAGAGCCTCTCCATCGCCGCCACGAGCTTCTTCTCGTTCTTGTTGAGCGTCTTGAGCTCGGCGGCTACCGTCCCGCCCTTCTCGTGCAGCTCCCGAACACGGTTCAGCACCGCGTCGCGGACGCCGTCGAGAGACAAGACCGCATCGACCACCGCCTCGAGCACCGCCGGGTACACCCGCTCCCGCATGCAGTAGCCGCGGTACCAGCACGTGCCCTTCGCTGCCCCCGAGCACCGGTAGACGCCGTCCGTCTTGCCGTGCGAGTGCATCGGCGAGCCGCAGACGCCGCACGTGAACACGCCGGCCAGCAGGCCACGCCGCTGCCGCGTGGTGCCACGAAGCGGGTGCCCCGCGCCGCGGACTGGCTTTTGGAACACGCGGCGCTTGTCGACGACTTCGTTGGCCTTGTACCAGAGGTGGTCCGACACGATCCGGAGGTGCGGGCTCTCCCGGGTCTGGATCTTGTCGTCATCGTTCCAGACGTACTCCGATTTGCCTGTCCGCAGCTTCCGCTTCGCCACCTTCTTCCGGTTCGTCTCGAAGCCACGGTAGATCGTCCGCCGGATGATCGCGTTGACGTTACCGGCCGTCCATTTGGCCTGGCGCGACCCCTTCGCCTTGGCGAACTTGATCGAGTCGGGCCAGTCGTCGTCGGCCGTGTCGATGTAGTCCGACGGGCAGATCACCCGCACGCCGGCGTCCACCGCGGACTCGAAGAGCTCGCCGGCCTTCGTGTGGTGGCGGTAGAGGCGGCTCGACTCTTCGGCGATGATCAGGTCCCACCGCTTGGACTCGATGCCGGCCCAGACCTGATTGATGCCGGGGCGGTCGGCGATCTCACCGCTGATCTCGGGCTCCTTGATGACGTCGACCGTCACCTGCGAGGGCTTGGTGCCCTTGGGCAGGCTGGTATCGAGGAAAGCCCGGCAGGCGGTGATCTGATCGTCGATGCTCGACTGCCGCTGCTCCTCGGTCGAAAACCGGGCATGGATCAGGACGCGAAGCTCGCGGCCCTTCGGCAGCTGGAGGGGTTGGCGGAGGTGCATCATTTCGCACCTCCCCTCCCGCGGTTGGCCTTCTTGGCCTGCTTTGCGGCCGCGCGGCGACCGCTCCGCTTCGTGGTGCCGGAATTTGCGCCGGGTGACTTCCCCTTTCCAGGTTTTCTCCGGGTGAGACCGCGTTTGTTGGATCCCTGTCGGGGAGTTTTAGCTCTTTTCGCAAGAGACAGCACCAGGCCACAGGAAGACGCACGTTGTTCTGCGGCTTGTGTTTTGGGCAGCCGGCGGATTTTTCGGTGCGACTTCCTGCGAGCAACAACTGCTTCGGATTTTGCGTCGCTTCGATTGTGCGAACACGTACGGGATCTTCGGGTGGCCATGGCAAGGAGCCCGCCCCCTTCAGCCCGCCTCCCCGTGAAGGTCGTGCCGGGGTCATCGCGAGACGAGGTCGTCGGCTGGCTCGGCGAATCGCTCAAGGGGGGCACGACATCGGCGGCAGGGTGCCCAGTGCCCTCAGAAACTCACCGCTACGGATTGCCGATGCCTTCATCCATATCGAACCGGCGCAAGCCTCGTGATCCCGCGTGCCGGCCTTACCCTGCAAGAACTTGTCAGGCCACAACGACCGTCGGCTCCTCCACGACCGCGCTCGCGTGATCATCGTGGAACTCGGTCGGATGCTCGTCGGGTCGGTCGCCGTAGACGTCGTGCATCCCTGTGATGGCGGCCAGATACTCGTGGAAGTGCGGATCCATGATTGAGCCCTCCTTGGCTGAAGAATGATACGCACGACACCGGCGGCGGTTCGGTTTTACCCGCCTTACCCAGCCTGCCGTCCAGGCTCGCTGCCCGAGGCTTTCCGGGAATCATCGTCCGTGACCT
>Ga0315900_10002617_pt1 | contig 27204 bp, 21 predicted proteins | sample LakEriMetagenome_FD_203521 | JGI IMG/M metagenome (GOLD analysis project Ga0315900, IMG submission 203521) | Freshwater fungal communities from buoy surface, Lake Erie, Ohio, United States - Buoy 12 MA114 | ecosystem: Environmental > Aquatic > Freshwater > Lake > Lake biofilm | place: USA: Lake...
GAGGAATAGGTCAGCCGCCCGGGCTGCGCCTTGCCAGCCGCCACGATGTCCGCCACCGAGCGGAAGGGCGAGTTCTTGTGCACCACCAGCGCGTTGCTCACCGAGACGATGCGCGTCACCGGCGCGAAGTCGCGCAGCGGGTCGTAGGGCAGGTTGGGATAGAGTGCCGGGTTGAAGCCGATGGCGGTCTGGCCGGTGATGGTCACGGTGTAGCCATCGGGCGCCGCCCGCGCGACCTGGCCCAGCGCCAGCGTGCCATTCGCCGCCGGCCGGTTCTCCACCACCACGGGCTGGCCGAGGCGCGAGGTCCAGCCATCGGCGACGACGCGCGCGACGATATCCACCGAGCTGCCCGCGGCGAGCGGGGCGATCATGGTGATCGAGCGGTTTGGCCAGGGGGCCTGCGCCTGCGCAATTCTGGGCAGCAGGGCCGCGCCGGTGGCGGCGGCGAGGATGTGTCGGCGGCGCATCAATCAGGCTCCCTTGCGGATGAGGTAGATGGGGCTGGACCAGACCACCGCGCCATCCTCCAGCGTCGCACGGAGGTAGAGCGCGTTGTCCTCGCCCGACTTGAGCGGTATCCGCCGCTTGAGCGTGACGCAGCGATGCGGATTCACATCGGGCAGGCGGAAGACGCGCAGCCGGCGCCCGAGCCCACCGGCCTCGAAGATCCTGTCCTCCAGCCCGATCTCCGCGACGGGGATGCTGGCGGTGACCAGGTTGGTCGCGATCTCCAGCGTGCCGGCGCTGGTGTTTTCCAGCATGGTCTCGAAGCCGCCAAAGCCGCCCGTGGTCACGGCCTCGAAGGCCACCCGCTCGGGCGTGGCGGCGAAGGGCTTGTCCACGTTCCAGCGATTGATCGCGCGCGTCGCGCCGAAGCGGTTGCCGGCGATGCCCACGCTACCCTTCCACAGTGTTTCCCGCCCGCGGCCGCGATATTCTGAGCCCTCCCAGGTCACGCAGATGCGCGCACCAAGCTCGGCGGCGGCATAGGGGCGGAACACCTCGAGCAGTTCGGTTCGGTTGCGCAACTCGATCCGCTGCACCGGCGCTGCGGCCGAGAGATCGAGCGTGAACAGCGCGGACTCATCCGCGACCTCGGTGAGGATATCGCCCATCATGGCGCGATCCGTGCGCCCGATCGGCGCCCCACCCAGCGCGGGGTCATCCTCATGCAGCGCCGCCGACGTCGCGAGGGCGAGCTGCACGTCCAGATGCACTCGCGTCGCCGCCGTGGTGGCGTAGTGGTGCCGCCGCTTCAGCGCCTGGAACAGCGCAGGGCGCGAGAGATCCTCCGCCAGGATGCAGGTCAGCCCGCCATAGGAGCCGAATTGCGAGGCGCCGGGATGCGATGCCCCCTGCCGTCCCTTATGCCCATCCGAATTGGCCGAGATGCCGACGCGCGCGCCGACGGCGAAGGCATCCTCCAGCAGCCAGTCGAAGGTGCCCCAGTCGGAATGCACCTCGACCGCGCGTTCCAGCATCCGGTCATGCGCGAAGTGCAGATTGGCGTAGCGCCCGCCGACATGAGGCTGGCAGAGCACGCCGCCCTCCGCGCGCAGCGCCGCGTGCAGCGCCTTCGCGTCCAGCGCGTCATTCGCGGCGTCGGAGAGATCCTCCACCAGCGCGTGGCAGGATCGGCGGATGGTGCGGCCTTCCTCCACGAAGATCACGTTGCGGTCGCCGCCGAGCGCGGTGTTGCCGCTCCATTCATAGCCGGGGAAGAAGACGAAGCGGCCGGGCTTGTCGAATTCCGCCGTCAGCCGGTTGAGATCGGCCCAGAAGGCGCCGGTGATCTGGAAGTCGTTCCCCTGGTGGCACATCGCATCGACGAAGGCGCAGTCGCGCGCATATTCCGCGAGGCGCCGCGCGCTGTTCGAGCCCACCGTCTCGCCCGACTGGCCATGCAGATCCGCCCAATAGGGCAGCAGCGCGGCATGCGGCACCAGGCGCAGCGGGTTGGAGGTGGCGAGCACGCCGCCGGCCTCGTCGCACCACTGCACCTGCACCTCGCCGGCATCTGCGCGCAGTCCTTCGATCCGGTGCGCGCGCGCGCCCTCGGGCCAGTCGAGATGCGCGGGCAGGCCGGCGATCTCGCCACCCAGCGCGCGCAGCCAGACGCGCCCGCTGAGCTGCGCCGTCGGGTTGCCCCAGGCATCGTCGGCGCGGAGATTCAGAACAAAGTCCTCGCCGGCGCGGCGCAGCGTGGGCAGCACGGCGCGGCGCGTCACGGGCGGGCCGGCGACGATGTTCAGGCTCGGCTGGTCGGGCAGCAGCGCCCAGTTGCAGGTGGCGAAAACATCGGCCAGCAGCAGGAAGCGGAACTCATCCTCGGCATAGGTCTGCATGCGCAGCCCCGGCGAGCCGAAGCGGCGATCGCCGAGCCGCACGGTGATGGTGTCCCCCGGTGCGAGGAAGCCGCGCTCGACGGTGACGGTGATGGTGCGGCTCCAGGGTCGCATGGCGAGCTTCGCGTCGAAGTTCAGCCGCAACACCGCGCCGTTCGAGGCCTCGGCCGAGACGTAGTTCGCCGCTTTGGGATCGACGAATTGCGGCCGCGCGAGATCCGAGACCTGCCGCGTGCAGATGCGCAAGGAGCCCGTGTCATCGACGCCGAAGCGCCCTGCCGTGAAGACGAGTTCGAAGCTCGCATGGCTGCCGGCGATCACCGGATCGCGCGGGCTGAGGCTGACGGTGCCGATCTCGCGCGCCAGGTAGTCCGTGTGATGCGCGGTGTGGCCAGTGCCGGCCCCTGGAATGGGCAGAATCTGGCAGGGCGGGGTCTCGGCCATCGGGGCTTCCATCAGCAATTCCGGCGAGCCTAGGACCATGCGCGCGCTTCTTCCACCATGCGCCGGGCGAAAACTGGACAGGCGCGCGCGCGCTGGGGCAGGCTTGCCCGCATGAACACGCCCCGTCGCGCCCTGCTCGCCACGCCCGCCCTGCTGCTCGCCCCGCGCCTGGCGGCTGCGCAAGGCGGCTTCCCGTCACGCCAGATGGCCGTGGTGGTCGGCGTGGCGCCCGGCGGCACGGCGGATATGGCGGCGCGCATCCTCGCGCAGGAATTCCCGCGCCGCTTCGGCGATCGCTACCCGGTGGTGGTCGAGAACCGACCCGGTGCGGCGACGCAGATCGGCACCGCTTATGTCGCGCGCCAGCCGGCGGATGGGCACACGCTGCTCGTCGCCGGCGCGCCCTTCGCGATCAATCCGGGACTCTTCCCGAACCTGCCCTATGACAGCGCGCGCGACTTCGCGCCGATCACGCTGCTGGTGCGCAACGGGTTGTTCCTTGTGGTGCCGGCATCTTCTCCGGTGCGCGACCTGAACGGGCTGCTCGCGCTGGCCCGCGCGCGCAACGGGGTGAATGTGGCTTCCGCCGGCAATGCCTCGATGAGCCATATGGCGATCGAACTTCTTGCCAGCCGCAGTGGCGTGACGCTGACGCATGTGCCCTTCCGCGGCAGCGGCCTCGCCATGCCCGCGCTGCTCGGCGCGCAGGTGGATGCGATGTTCGAGAACCCGAGCACCGCCCTGCCGCATGTGCGCGAGGGCCGGCTGCGTGCGCTCGCCTTCACCGGCGCCGAGCGCAGCCCGGCCATGCCCGATGTGCCGACCGTGGCCGAGGCTGCGGGGCTGCCGGGCTATCTGGCGTTGAATTTCTTTGGCCTGTGGACACGCGCCGGCACGCCCGAGCCGGTGCTGGAGACGCTGCACGCCGCGACGGTCGAGGTTCTCGCCAAGCCCGAGGTGATCGCCCGCTTCACGGCCGATGGCGTGGAGACGGCGCCGATGCCGCGTGCCGCCTTCGGCGAATTCGTGTCCGAACAGATGCGCGTCTGGGCTGCCGTGGTGCGGGAGCGCAACATCCAGCCCGGTTGAGGGTTACACCCCGATCAACCCGCGCACATGCTCGATATCGCGCGCGAGATCGGAGGACGATCCGGTCCAGACCGTCGCGCCCTTCTCCAGCACATGGTGGCGGTCCGCCAGCGCTTTCAGTGCGGTCAGATTTTTGTCGATCACCAGGATGGCGAGGCCCTCGCGCTTCAGCGTGGCGAGCGTCGCCCAGATCTCGGTGCGGATCACCGGCGCCAGCCCCTCGGTCGCTTCATCGAGGATCAGCAGCCAGGGGTTGGTCATCAGCGCGCGCCCGATGGCGAGCATCTGCTGCTCGCCGCCCGAGAGCGTGCGCGCGGATTGGCGCTGCCGTTCCTCCAGCCGCGGGAACAGCGCGTAGATCCGGCGCAGGTCCCAGGGCGAGGGCCGGCGGAAACGATCCGCGGCGGTCGCCACGAGGTTCTCGCGCACACTCAGCGTCGGGAAGACCTGGCGGCCTTCCGGCACCAGGCCGATGCCGCGCTGCGCCACGCGCTCGGGCGGCAGGCCGGCCAGCGCCTCGCCGCGGAAGGTCACGGAGCCGCCGCGCGGCGGGTTCAGGCCCATCACCGCGCGCACAGTCGTGGTCTTGCCCATGCCGTTGCGGCCGAGCAGCGTCGCCACCTCGCCCTCCGCCACGCGCAGCGAGACGTCGGAGAGCACCTGGCTGGCGCCATAGCCGGCCTTCAGGCCCTGCACCTCGAGCATCAGCCGTGCTCCTCAGCCAGGTAGGCTTCCTGCACGGCGGGGTCGGCGCGGATCTCGGCAGGGCTGCCGGAGGCAATGGCGCGGCCATAGACCAGCACGGTGATGCGATCCGCGAGCGCGAAGACCGCCTCCATGTCGTGCTCGACGAGCAGAATGGGGATGCGGCCCTTCAGCGCGCGCAGAGTCTCGGTCATGGCAAGGCTCTCGGCGGCGCCCAGCCCGGCCATCGGCTCGTCCAGCAGCAGCAGGCGTGGCGCGGCGGCGAGCGCGATGGCGAGCTCGAGCACCTTGCGCTCGCCATGCGAGAGATCGCCCACGCGTGTGTCCCACCGCGCCGCGCCGAGCCCGGCCTGGGCCAGCAGCGCGCGCGCGGGTTCCATCAGCGCGGCCTCATCCGCGGCACGGCGCCAGAAGCGGAAGGAATGGCCCGCATGCGCCTGCACGGCGAGCGCGACATTCGCCAAAGCCGTGTCGTCATCGAGCAACTGCACGATCTGAAAGCTGCGCGCCAAGCCGCGCCGCGCGCGCATCGCGACGGAAAGGCGCGAGACATCCGCGCCCAGGAACAGGATGCGCCCCGCATCAGGGCGGATCTCGCCGGTGAGCAGCCCCATCAGCGTGGTCTTGCCCGCGCCGTTCGGGCCGATCAGCGCGTGCAACTCGCCCGGATGCACCTCAAGCGAGAGGTTGTCGGTGGCGACCAGCCCGCCGAAGCGCTTGACCAGCCCTTCCGCGACCAGAACGGGTTCAGCCATGCCGGCGCCCATAGCCGAGCAGCCCCATCAGCCCGCCGCGCGCATAGAGCACCACGCCGAGCAGGATGGGCCCGAGGAAGAACTGCCAATGCTCGGTGATGCCACCCAGCGCGTATTCCAGGCCGACCAGCCCGGCCGCGCCCAGCACCGGGCCGAACAGCGTGCCGACGCCACCCAGGATCACCATCACCATCAGCTCGCCCGAACGCTGCCAGGACATCATCTCGGGCGAGACGAAGCGCAGATAATTCGCCATCAGTGCGCCGGCCAATCCGCAGCCCACGCCGGAGAGAATGAAGGCGACCAGCTTGTAAGCGTAGGTGGACACACCGATCGCGGCCATGCGGCGTTCGTTCTGGCGGATGCCCTCCAGCACGCGGCCGAAGCGGCTGCCGACGATGCGCGCCAGCACGAAGAGCCAGGCGACCAGGAGGCCGAGGCAGAGCCAGTACATCTGCATCGCGTCCCGCAGGTCGAGCCCGGGGACGAGGTTGCGCCGGCGCACCACCAGCCCGTCATCGCCGCCATACTGCTTGAGCCCGACGAAGAGGAAAAAGACCATCTGCGCGAAGGCGAGCGTGATCATGATGAACTGCACACCCGAGGTGCGCAGCGACAGCGCCCCGATCGCAGCCGCCGCCAGCCCCGCGACGATCATCGCCAGCGGCAGGGTGATGAGCAGCTGGTTCGTGCCGGGAATGAATCCCAGCAGCGGCTCGCCGAGGCGGAAATGCTCCCAGAGGATGCCCACCACATAGGCGCCAAGGCCGAAATAGGCGGCGTGGCCGAAGCTCACCAGCCCGGCATGGCCGATCAGCAGGTTGAGTGAGGCCGCGGCGATGGCGAGGCAGGCGATCTGCGTGGCGATGCCCGTGGTGGCCGGGAAGCCCGCCGCCTGTGCGCCGAAGGGCAGCAGAATGGCGCCGAGCAGCAGCATGCCGAGGATCACACGTTCACGCATGGGCGGGGAACAATCCGCGCGGCCGCACCAGCAGTACCACCGCCATCAGCACATAGACCCCCATGGAGGACAGCGCGGCGCCGAGCGCATCGGCCTCGCTCGCCGGCAGCACGGCGCGTAGCAGGCCGGGCATGATGCCGCGCAGCAGTGTATCGGTGATGCCGACAAGGAGTGCGCCGAACAGCGCGCCGCGCACGGAGCCGATGCCGCCGATCACCACAACCACGAAGGTGAGGATCAGGATCTGCTCGCCCATGCCGACCTGCACGTTGTAGACCGGCCCGGCCATCAACCCCGCCAGGCCCGCCAGCAGCGCGCCGAGGCCAAAGACCAGTGTGTAGAGCTTGCGGATGTCCACGCCGAGCGCGCGCACCATCTCGCGGTGCGTCGCACCGGCACGCACCAGCATGCCGATGCGGCTGTGCTGGATCAGCACATAGAGCCCCGCCGCCACCACCAGCCCGACCGCGATGATGAGCAGCCGATAGGCGGGATAGGGCACGCCGGGGAAGATCTCCACCGCGCCGGTCAGCAGCGGCGGCAATTCGACGAAAAGCGGCTGGCGGCCGACCAGCATGGTGATGCCCTGGTTGAAGAACAGGATCAGCCCGAAGGTCGCCAGCACCTGGTCCAGATGGTCGCGCGCATAGAGCCGGCGCAGCACCAGCAGTTCCATCGCCATGCCGATGGCGGCCGCCGCGCCGAGCCCTGCGAGCAACGCCAGCCACCAGCTGCCCGTCGCCTGCGCCACCACCGCCGCGCCATAGGCGCCGATCATATAGAGCGAGCCATGGGCGAGGTTGATCACGCCCATGATGCCGAAGACCAGCGTCAACCCGGCGGCGAGCAGGAAGAGCATGACGCCGAGCTGCACGCCGTTCAGCAGCTGCTCGGCGAGAAGCACGCTCATTGGTCGTTGCTTCCCGCCAGCCTGACGCGCTTCAGAGGCGGCACGTGGCTGCGTAGGCGTCGCCGTGATTCTCCAACACGCGGCGCTGCGTCACGAGCGCGAGCTGGCCGTTCACGCGTTGCACCTTCAGCGCGAACCAATCCTGCACCGGGTGCTGGTTCGGCCCGAAGGCGAAGCGGCCGCGCGTGCTCTCGAAATCGGCGCGCAGCATGGCGGTGCGGAAGGCGGCGGGGTCGATGCTGCCGCGCGTCTGGCGCAGCGCCGCGCCGATCGCCAGCGCCGTGTCGTAGCCCTGCTGCGCGTAGTAGGTCGGGATGCGGTTGTAGCGCGCGCGGAAGGCCTCGACGAAGCGGCGCGAGGGCGCGTTGTCGAAATCCGTGTTCCAATGCGCGGTGCAGTTCACCCCCTCCGCCGCATCGCCGACCGCGGCGAGCGTCGTGCTGTCCATCGAGGGTGCCGCGACGCATTGTGGGATCGTGGCGAGCAGCCCGGCCTGCGCATATTGCCGCAGGAAGGCGATGCCGAGCCCGCCCGGATGGAACTGGAACACCGCATCCGGCCGGGCGGCGCGGATCTGCGCCATTTCGGCCGCGTAGTCGGTCTGGTCGAGCCGCGTATAGGTCTCCAGCACCACCTGGCCCTTGTAGAGCCGCTTGAAGCCGGTCAGCGCATCACGCCCGGCCTGGTAGTTGGGCGCGAGGATCGCCATGCGGTTGTAGCCCAGCGCATTCGCCAGCTCGCCCGCGCTCTCATGCAGGCTGTCATTCTGCCAGGACACCACGAAGTAGTTGCGATGGCATTCGCGCCCGGCGAAGTTCGAAGGCCCGGCATTGGGCGAGACGTAGATGCCATTGCCGTCCAGCACATCCGGCGCCACGGCGCCCAGCACGTTGGAGAAGACCACGCCGGTGAACAGGCGGATGCGGTCATTCTGAAGGAAGCGCTCGGCGATGGCCTTGCCCTGGCCGGGGCGCAGCGCGTCATCCTCGACGCTGACCTGCACCGCCTGGCCGCCGAGCCGCCCCTGCTCCATGTCGATGGCGAGCTGGAAGGCGTCGCGGATGTCCTGGCCGAGATAGCCGCCGGGGCCGGAGAGGGTGGTGATCATGCCGATGCGCAGCGCGGCGCCCTGGGCGTAGGCCGGCAGGGCGAGCCCGCCGCCGATGGCCGTGCCGGCCGCGAGGCCCGTGCTGCCTGCGAGGAATGTGCGCCTGTTCATTGCTTGCTCTCCTTCTTCCGGTTCAACCCGGCCCTGTGGCGTCTGGTTCACATGAGTCCGGCCGCGTTGCAAGAACCCTCTGCCGGGGTCACTCCACCCGCGCGCCGGACAGGCGGATCAGCCGGCCCTTGTCGATCAGGTCGGCGGCGATGAAGGCGGCGAAGGCCTCGGGCGTGTTGGCGTGGCCGCTCATGCCCCGGCCGGTGACGTGGCGGGCGGCGAAGGCCGGCTCGCCCATCACCGCTGCCACCGCGCCCTGCAGCGCCAGCAGCGTCGCGGGCGGCGTGCCGCCGGGGGCGAAGAGGCCGAACCAGGTGCGCGGGTCCATGGCACCGAGGCCGAGTTCGGCCATGGTCGGCACCTCCGGCAGGCTCGGCAGGCGCGCGTCGCGTCCGATGGCGAGCGCGCGCAGCGTGCCGGCGGCCAGATGCGGCCCGGCGATGCCCGCGCCTGCCAGTGTCATCTGCACCTCGCCGGCGATGGTCGCCTGCAGCGCGGGGGCAAGGCCGCGATAGGGCACATGCACGATGTCCAGCCGCTGCTCGGCCTTCAGCGCTTCGAAGAAAAGCTGCGGCTGGCTGCCCGCGCCGTAGGAGCCGTAGTTGAGCTGCCCCGGCCGCGCCCGCGCCGCTGCGATCAGCCCGGCCATGTCGCGCGCCGGCAGCGCGCCCTGCACGATGACCATCTGGTGCACATCGGCCAGCAGCGTGACGGGGGCGAGGTCGCGGATCGGATCGACCGGCAGCGTCGCATAGAGATGCGGGTTGGAGGTGATGGAACTGTCGGAGGTCAGCAGCAGCACATGCCCATCGGCGGGCGCGCGCGCCACATGCTCGACACCGGGGATGGTGTTGCCGCCAGGGCGGTTGTCCACCGTCACCGTCTGGTTCCAGGCGCGGCCGAGCGCATCGGCCAAGGCGCGCGCCATGACATCCACGCCGCCGCCCGGCGGGTAGGGCACGACGATGCGCACGGGACGCCCGGGGAAACTGCCCTGCGCGCGCGCAGTTGCGGGCGCGGCCAGCAGCGCGGTGGCGAGGGCGGGCAGGGCGCGGCGGGAGATCGTCATCGGGTGGCTTCTCCTGTCGGGAAATGGGCGCGCAGCAGCGCGGCAAGGGCACGTGGCGCCTCGAGCTTCGAGATGTGGCCCACGCCCGGCATGATTGCGAGGCGCGCGCCTGGGATGGCGGCGGCGATGGACTCGCTCACCGGCACGGGGTTGATCTGGTCCTCGCTGCCGCAGCCGACCAGTGTGGGGGCGGTGATGCGCGGGGCGAAATCGCCGATGAGGTCACCGGAATCGATGGCGCGTGCTGCCTGCATCATGCCGTGCGGATGCGTCGCCGCGAGGGTGCGTTGCAGCAGGGTTACGACCTCCGGCGGCGAATCTGGCGCGATGAGGCGCTGCCAGCGCCCGGCGGCGAGTGCGAGCCCGCCCTCGCGGATGCTCTCCGCGCGCATCGCGAGCCTTTGCGCGCGCTCCTCCGCCGATTTGCTGCGGAAGCCGGCCGAGGCGCCGAGCAGCGTCAGGCTGCCGATCCGCCCCGGATGCCGTGCTGCGAGCCCCGCGGCGATCAGCCCGCCGAAGGAACTGCCCACCACATGCGCCCGCGCGACGCCGAGTGCTGCGAGCAGCGCGGCGGCGGCATCGGCGTAGTCCTCGATGCGTGGGGAGTCGTTGGTGAAACCGTCGCTCAGCCAATAGCCCGGCGCATTCCAGGCGATGACGCGCCGCGTCGCGCCGAGATCCTCCAGCACATAGCGCCAGCCCGTGGCGTTGGAGCCGATGCCATGCAGCAGCAGCACAGGCGGGCCTTCGGCGGCATCGCGCGGGCCGGTCTCGCGGTAGCTCGCGCGCGGGCCGAGCAGGCCAAGGGCTGTAGCATCGAGCCCGATGAACTGCGTCTCCGGCAAGGCGGGCAGAGGGGGGCGGCTGCGGTCGGTCATGGCGTCCGTTCGAACAAAAGGGCGAGGCCGCAGGCCTCTTCGGCCGGGATCATCAGCCGGCCATCGGGCAAGGTGAGGACGGTGGCGCCGGATGCGGCGGCGTGGCGCGTGGCGGCTTCGGGATCGGCGCAGGCGAAGGAGATGGCGGCGATGCAGGGGGCCATGGGCAGCAGCGTGCCGGGCAGCGCCGCGCGACCGCTTGGCAGGTCAAGCAGCGTCAGGCGCTGACCCGAGGCAAAGCGGAACACCGCGCGGCCGGGCGATTTCTCGGCCGGGCCGAAGCCGGCGTAGCGCGCATATTTGGCGATGAAGGCTGGCAGGTCGTCCGCCAGCACCAGCGTATCGACCAGCGCCAGCGCGCCATTCGGGTGCACGCAATGGCGCGGCTGGTAGATGAAGTCGGGCGTGAGGTGCCGCGCCACCTGGATATAGCCCTCCGGCGAATCCCCAGGCGAGAACTGCAATCTTTCGAACCGCGCGGTGCGCGTGCCCTCCGGCGTCTCCACCTCGCGCTGCAAGGGCAGGATGCCGGAGGTGGCGAGGCCGGCGGCGGAAAGCCGTGCCTCGGCAGCGGGCAGATCCTCGCCATCGAAGCAGATGATGTGCGCCCCCTGGTGCCGCGCGAGGAAGCCCGCGACGCGCGCGGCCTGGCGGCGCGGATCGGCGCTGCCGAGGATCTCGAGGTAGTTGCCCGGGAACATCAGGCAGCGATTGCCCGAGCCCAGCGGCTGCACCGCCTCGCCCGGCTTCCAGGCGGCGGCATGCGGCGAATAGGGCGTGACCTGGAAGCCCAGGGCTTCGAAGCGCGCGGCCGCGACATCCAGGTCGCGCACCGCCATGCCGACATGGTTCACCCCGTCCAGCAGCCCGGGCGCGGCGCGGTTCACAGGCAGACCCAGCCCGGCGGCGGCTCCTTGCCCGGATGGATCGTGCCGCAATGCGGGCAGGTGCGCTTCGCCTCGCTGCCATAGAATGCGGTGAAGAGCGGCGGCAAATCCTTCACGATGTCCTTCACCTGCACCTCGACGCGATGCACGAGCCCGCCGCAGTTGAAGCAGAACCATTCGAAGCCGTCGCGATGCGCCTCGGTGCGCGTGCCTTCGACGACAAGGCCGACGCTGCCCGGCAAAGGGCGCTGCGGCGAGTGGCGCATATGCGGCGGCAGCAGGAAGACATCGCCCTCCCGGATGCGCAGATCCTCGATCTTCCCGCGATCATGGATCTTCAACATCATGTCGCCGCGCAGCTGGTAGAAGAATTCCTCCACCGGATCGTCATGGAAATCGACGCGCTGGTTGGGGCCGCCGACGATCATCACCACCATGCCGTCGGTCGTGGTGAAGAGCGACTTATTGCCCACCGGCGGCTTGAGCAGGTGCTCGTTCTCGGCGATCCAGGCGTTGAAGTTGAACGGCTTCATCATGGCAGTCACTCCGCTGCGGCGTGGAGGGGAAGCTTGAGGCCACACGCCTGGAAGGCGGCGCGGGTCGCCTGCTTCTCGGCCTCGGTGAGTTCGAGCATCGGCGGGCGTACCGCCCCGCCCACCTGGCCGAGCAGCGACTGCCAGTACTTCTGATGCGCATGGGGCTTGCCGCCGGGGCGGGTCGATTTCAGCGCGTGCCGCACCGGCTGCAGGCTCTCGAACACGCGCCGTGCTTCATCCGCCTTCCCGGCAAAGGCGAGGTCGGTGTAGTCGCGCATGCGCCGATCGGCGGCGGTCTGCAGCAGGTAGGGGGGCGAGGAGCAGAGGTAGCAGCGCCAATCGAGCTCGAGGATATTGTCCAGCCACTCCTCCTCGCTCGCCGTGCTGACAATCAGCCGTCCGCGCGTGAGATGCGTGAGCCGCACATACATCTCACGCGGCACCGAATACTTGATGCCGACGATGTTCGGGATGTCGGCGATGCGCGCGCAAAGCTCGGGGCTCATCAGATAGCCGCTGTCGGGATGCGACCACATGCAGATGCCGATGTTCACCTGCGATGCGATGTGGCGGTAGTATTCGTACAGAATCTCGTCCCGGTCATGAATGAAGTGCAGCACCGGCGCATGCACCACCAGGAAATCCGCGCCCACGGCCTCGGCATGTTTCGCGAGCTCGATGACCGTGTCCATGTTCTGGTCGGAGACACTCATGATGGTGCGCTTGCCCTGCGCGCGCGCCACATCGACGGCGACCTCGAAGGCGCGCTTGCGTTCGGCGATCGACATGGCGAAGAACTCGCCCTGCTTGCCGGCGACGAAGACGCCATCGATGCCCAGATCGCCGAACCAATGCGCGAGGTTGGCGCGGAAGCCGGCCTCATCCACCGCCAGGCTGCCGGGCGTGAAGGGCATCAGCGCGGCACACCAGATGCCCCGCAGCGCATGGGCTGCGAATTCCTTCGCGTCGGTCGCCCGCATGTTTCTCATCTCCTCCGTTCCTGCATCCATCGCCATAGCCGTTCCGCGGTCAGCGGCAATTCGATCAGCGCCGGCTCGTCGCCCGCCGGGCAGGCGGCGTCGATCGCGGCATTCACCACCGCCGCCGGCACGCCGATGCACCCAGCCTCGCCGATGCCCTTGCTGCCGAGCGGCGTGTTGCCGGCGAGGCTCGGCTGGGCCAGGCCCTGGAGCACCACCTCTGCCGGCAGATCATCGGCGCGCGGCAGCGCATAGTCCATCAGGCTGCCGGTCAGAAGCTGGCCGTGATCATCGAAGGCCACGCGCTCGAACAGCGCCTCCGCCACGCCCATCATCAGCCCGCCCCACATCTGCCCCTTGGCGAGCATCGGGTTCAGAACCCTGCCGGCATCATCCACCCAGATAAGCTTTTCCACGCGCGCCACGCCGGTTTCGGCATCCAGCGCGACCTGCGCGAGCACCGCGCCGGCGGCCCAGGATTCACGTGCAGCGGTGAAGATCGCCTCGGCGCTGCCATGTCCGCCCTGCTCGATCAGCTTTGCGCAGGCGGCGAGCACGGCGCCGCCGCCGATCCCGGTGCTGCGGCTTGCGAGCGCGCCGATGCCCTCGGGCGTGGCCGCCGTATCGCCCTGCACGACGCGAATGCGCGCGGGTGCCAAGCCCAGCGCCTCGGCGGCGAGCTGCGCGAAGGCGGTCTCGCGCCCCTGGCCCTGCGCCGTGGCGCCGACGGCGAGGGTAAAATCGCCCGCGGCCTCGCGCGTGATGCGCGCACTCTCGAAGCCCTGGCCGCAGGGCTCGACATAGAGCGCGAGGCCGAGCCCCACCGCCTCACCCTGCGCGCGGCGCGCATCGCGCGCGGCGGCGAGGTTCTCCCAGGCGCCGCCCGCGGCTTCCAGCATCGTGTCGAGGAGTGCGTCGTAATCGCCGGAATCGAGTGCCTCGCCACCCGGCATCGCATGCGGGAAGCGCCGCACCAGGTTGCGCCGGCGCAGCGCGACAGGGCTGAGCCCGAGCTTGCGCGCGGCGCGGTCCATCAGCCGCTCCAGCAGCATCGTCGCCTCGGGCCGTCCGGCGCCGCGATGGATGCCCATGGCTGGCCGCGCATCGGGCCGCGCCTGCAACGCGACCGCGATGCCCGGCACGTCATAGGGGCCGGGCAGGCCGCGCGCGGCGTTGCGCGCCGGCACCGCGGCCGAATAGGGCAGGCGATGGCCGAGCGGGAAGTCGAGGCTGGCGGTCAGGCGTCGCGCACGACCGAGCCCGTCGAAGGCGAGGCTGCCATGCAGAGCGCCGCCCCGGCCCATGGTGGCGGCCAGCATCTCCTCGCCGCGCGTCGCCACCCAGCGCAGCGGCACGCCGAGCCGCCAGGCGGCCGCGGCGAGCGCGATCTCCTCCGGAAAGATCGATGCCTTGCCACCGAAGGCGCCGCCGACATCGGGCGCGACCACGCGCAGCTGCGTGGCCTCGAGCCCGAGCGCGGCCGCAATGTCACGTCGCGCGCGATGCGGTGTCTGGGTCGAGAGGTAAAGCGTCATGCCGCCCTGGCCCGGTACCGCCAACACCGCACGGGGTTCCAGCGCCGAGGGGGCGAGACGGGCATAGGCGATGCCGGCCTCGACACGATGCGGCGCGGCGCCCGGCTCGGCCGCGCGCTGCCACTGGCCGGTGAAGGCGGGTGAGGCGGGGGCTTCTTCCAGCGGCGATAGATCGGGCTGCAAGGCCTCGACCCCATCTTGCGCGGCGGCGGCGCTGGATGCGAGCACGAGCGCGATGGCCTCGCCGGCGCTGGCGACGCGATGCGCGGCCAAAGCGGCGAAGTGGGGCAGCGTGCCCTCCGGCGTATCGGCGAAGCGGTTGATCGCGGGGGCGCCGACCAGGCCGAGATCCGCCGCCAGCAGCACGGCGTGTACGCCCGGCACGGCGAGGGCCGGGGCGCGATCGAGCGGCGCAAGCGTGGCGGGGCCGAAGGGCGCGCGCAGGAAGGCCGCGTGCAGCGTGCCGGTGGGGCAGGGCTGGTCGGCCACGAAGCAGCCGCGGCCGGTCACCAACCGCGCATCCTCGACCCGGCGCGGCGAGGCACCGATCCACAGCTTGCTTCGGGGGTGCAGCGTATCCGGCATCGTAGGAGGGTTGCGGGGCGCCGGGGCATCGCGCAAGCTGATTTATAAGATAGATTGATCAATATATACGATGGATGCCACGCCCCGCATGCTCCGCGCCTTCCTCGCCGTGGCGGAGGAGGCCGGCTTCACCGCCGCCGCGCGCCGGCTCGACATGGCGCAATCCGCGGTGTCGGAGCTCGTGGCCGCGCTGGAGCAGGCGCTTGGCGCGCGGCTGCTCGCGCGCAGCACGCGGCGCGTCAGCCTCACCCCCGCCGGCGAGGCCTTCCGGCCGCGCGCCGCGGCGATCCTCGCGGACCTCGACGCCGCCGCGCGGGCCGCCCGGCAGGTCGCCGCCGGCGCCGCACTGGCCAGCAGCCTCGCCACCACGCCGCTGCTCGCCGCCGCCCTTGCCCCCACCGCGCTGCGTCGCTTTGCCCAGGCACTGCCCGAGGGCAGGGTGAGCCTGGTCGAGGCACCGGCCGCCGGTATCCCGGACCTTGTCCGCGCGGGCAGCGTGGCGCTCGGCCTGGGCACCTTCCCGGCGCCCACGCTGGAGGGGCTGGTGGTGGAGCGGCTGTTCACCGATCGCCTCGCGCTGTTCTGCCCCGCCGGCCACCCCCTCGCGGCGCGCCGCAGCGTCGCCTGGCGCGAGTTGGAGGGCGAGGCCTGGATCGGGCTCGATGCCAGCAGCGCGCTGCGCGGGTTGATCGAGGGGGCGCGGCTGGCGGCGGGCCTGGCGCCCTTGCCCCCGGTTCAGGCGGTGTCGCAGATCGCCACGGTGCTGGCGCTGGTCGAGGCAAGGCTGGGTGTGGCGGTGCTGCCGCAGGCGGGGGCGCTGCTGCTGCCGCGCCGGAAACTCGCGATGCGGGCCCTGACCGGCCCCGTGGTGAGCCGTGACGTGGTGCTGATCCGCCGCCCTGGCCCCCCCGATACGGCGAGCGCGGCGCTGGCCGTGGCGCTCCGTCCGGTGCCGGCACGCAACCCCCCTGGACCGCGGGCGCGGCAGCGGTGAGGATACGTCCATAAGGAACCTTGAGGGGGCTCAGAGAATGGACAGGACCGGGATCACGCGCCGCGGCGCGCTGGCGGTGGGCGGGCTGACGACGGCCGCGCTGGTGGGGCTGCGCAGCCCACGCGCGCAAGGCGCGCCGGTGCGGATCGGCGAGCTGAACAGCTATGCGCGCATGGCCGCCTTCTCGGTGCCCTATCGCAACGCCATGCAGCTTGCCGCCGATGCGATCAATGCGCGCGGCGGCGTGATGGGTGGACGGCCGCTGGAATTCATCTTCCGCGACGATGGCTCGACGCCTGGTGACGCCGTGCGCGTGGCCGAGGATTTGCTGACGCGCGAGAATGTCTCCTTCATCGCAGGCACCTTCCTCTCCAATGTCGGTCTCGCGGTCGCGGATTTCGCGAATCAGCGCCGGCGTCTGTTCTTCGCGACCGAGCCGCTGTCGGATGCGCTGACCATGGCGCAGGGCAACCGCTATACGTGGCGGCTTCGCCCCAACACCTTCATGCAGACCCGCATGCTGACCGAGGCCGCGCGCGGGCGCACCGAGCGGCGTTGGGCGATCGTCGCCCCCAACTACGAATACGGTCAGTCGGCTGCGGCGAATTTCAAGCGGCTCATCACGCAATCCATCCCCGGTGCTGAGATCGTGGCGGAGCAGTATCCTGCGCTCGGGCGCGTTGATGCCGGCGCGACCGTGGGTGCGCTGGCCCAGGCGCGGCCGGATGCGATCTTCAACGTTCTGTTCGGCGCCGATCTCACCGCCTTCGTGCGCGAGGGCAATACGCGCGGGCTGTTCGAGCGTCGCTTCGTGCTCTCGCTGCTGACCGGCGAGCCGGAATACATGATCCCGCTCGGCGACGAGACGCCCGAGGGCTGGATCGTCACCGGCTATCCCTGGGAGCAGGTCACCGAGCCCTCCCATGTCGCCTATGTCGCCGCCTATCGCGCGCGCTTCAACGACACGCCGCGCAAGGGCAGCCTGCTCGGCTACGTCACGGTGCAGAAGATCGCCGCCATGCTGAACAAGGCGAACAGCACGGATAGCGAGGCGCTGGTGGAGGCGCTGCGCGACCTGCGCACGGATACGGTCACGGGCCCGGTGACGATGCGCGCGCTCGACCAGCAGGGCACCATGGGCACCTGGGTGGGTGAGACCCATCTGCGCGGCCGCCAGGGTGCCATGCGCAACATCCGCTACGTGGATGGCGCGACCGTGATGTTCCCCGAGGCCGAGGTGCGCGCCGCGCGGCGTATCTGATCGACGTGGAACTCGGCTTCATCGTGGTCCAGGCCCTGTCGGGCCTGGCCAGCGCCTCCTCGCTCTTCGTCATCGCCTCGGGGCTGACGCTGGTCTTCGGCGTCACGCGCATCGTCAACTTCGCGCATGGCAGCTTCTACATGCTCGGCGCCTACATGGCGGTGACGATCGTGCCCTGGCTGCTGGAGTTCGACCGCAATCCCTGGTTGTTCTTTGCCGGCGTGCTGATCAGTGCGCTGGTCGTGGGCGCGCTCGGCGTTGTGATGGAAGTCCTGCTGCTGCGCCGGATCTACAAGGTGCCGGAGCTGTTTCAGCTGCTCGCCACCTTCGGCGTGGTGCTGATGGTGCAGGATGCGGTGCTGAAGATCTGGGGCCCGGTCGATATCCCGGGGCCGCGCGCGCCGGGGCTGCGGCATGGCGTGGAGATATTGGGCCAGCGCTTCCCCGCCTATGAGTTGTTCCTGATCGCCGTCGGCCCGGCCGTGCTGGGCCTGCTGTGGCTGCTGATGCACCGCACGCGCTTCGGCATCCTGATCCGCGCGGCGACGCGCGACCGGGAGATGGTGGGCGCGCTGGGCGTGAACCAGGCGATGCTCTTCACCGGCACGCTCTTCCTCGGCGCCTTCCTCGCGGGGTTGGGCGGGGCGCTGCAAATTCCGCGCGTCTCGGCCTCGGGCCAGATGGACCTTTCGATCATCACCGAGGTCTTCGTGGTGACGGTGATTGGCGGCATGGGCAGCATCACCGGCGCCTTCCTCGCCGCCGTGCTGATCGGCCTGCTGCAGGCCTTCGGCGTGCTGGTCTTTCCGAAGATCACGCTGGTGCTGGTCTTCCTGTTGATGGCGGCGGTGCTGGTGGTGAAGCCCTGGGGGTTACTCGGCAAGCCCGAGCCCGCCGCTGGCCGCGCTGCCCTGCCTGAGGGCATCCTCGCGCCCCGGCGCTTCGCCTTGCCCGAGCGCGCGCTGCTGCTGCTCGCCATTGCTGCCGCGCTGCTGCTGCCATTCTTCGGCGACGCCTACGCCATGAAGGTGATGACCGAGGTGCTGATCTTCGCCCTCGCGGCCTTCTCGCTGAATTTCCTGGTGGGCAATGGCGGCATCGTGAGCTTCGGCCACGCCGCCTATTTCGGCCTCGGCGCCTATGGCGCGGGGTTGCTGGTGACGAAGCTCGGCGTGCCGATGGAGCCCGCGCTGCTGGCGGCCCCCATCGTGGGCGGCGGATTCGCCGCGCTGTTCGGCTATTTCGTCGTGCGGCTCTCGGGCATCTACCTCGCCATGCTCACCCTTGCCTTCGCGCAGATCGCCTATGCCGTGTGCTTCCAATGGGTCGAGGTGACGGGCGGCGACAATGGCGTGGTGGGCGTATGGCCCAGCGCCTGGGCGGCCTCGCGCCATGTCTATTTCTACCTGGTCGCGGTGCTGGCCATCGGCGCGATCCTCGCGCTGCGGCACGTGGTCTATGCGCCCTTCGGGGCAACGCTGCGCGCGGCGCGCGATTCCGAACAACGCGCGGATGCCATCGGTGTGGATGTGCGCACGCATCGCTGGCTCGGCTTCACGCTGGCGGGGAGTGCGGCCGGTCTTGCCGGCGGGCTCTACGCCTTCTCGAAGGGCTCGATCGACCCGACGCTGCTGGCGATTCCCATGTCGGTCGATTTCCTGGCGATGATCCTGCTGGGCGGTATCCAGACCGTGATGGGCGCGGTGATCGGCGCAGGCGCCTTCCACGCGATCAAGGACATCTTCATGCCGCTGACGGATTTCTGGCGGTTCCTGCTCGGCGCCTCGATCATCGCCCTGGTGCTGATCTTCCCGCGTGGGCTGAGCGGCGCCTATGCCGCGCTGCGCGGCCAGGCAGGCGTGGTGCGCTCATGATGCTGCTCTCGGTCGAGGGACTCAACAAGCGCTTCGGCGGCGTGGTGGCGGCGCGCGATGTCTCCTTCGCGCTCGCGGCCGGCGAGATGCTGGCGATCATCGGCCCGAACGGCGCGGGGAAGTCCACCACCTTCAACATGGTCGGCGGCCAGCTTCGCCCGGATACCGGGCGCGTCACGCTCGCCGGGCAGGACATCACCGGCATGCCGCCGCGTGTGGTATGCCGCATGGGCGTGGGACGCACCTTCCAGGTGGCGCAGACCTTCCTCTCCATGTCGGTGATCGGCAACGTGCAGATGGCGCTGATCGCCCATGCGGGGCGCACGCGCGACATGCTTGCACGCACCGACGAACTCTACCGCGCCGAGGCGTTGGCGCTGCTCGCACGCGTGACCATGGCAGAAGCGGCGGATCGTCCGATCGGCGAACTGGCTTATGGCGATGTGAAGCGCGTGGAACTCGCCATCGCGCTCGCCGCCGCGCCGCGCCTGCTGCTGATGGATGAACCCACCGCCGGCATGGCGCCGCGGGAACGCGCGAGCCTGATGCAGCTCACCGCCAACATCGCGCGGGAGGAGGGCATCGGCGTGCTCTTCACGGAGCACGACATGGATGCCGTCTTCGCCCACGCCGATCGCATCCTCGTGCTGGTACGCGGCGAGATCATCGCGCGCGGCTCGCCCGAGGAGGTGCGCGCGGATGAGCAGGTGAAGCGCGTCTATCTCGGCACAACCGGCCACAAGGCGGCTCTTCGCGCCCGGCGTGCGGCGCATGGCTGACGCGGTGCTGGAAGTCGAAGGCCTGAAGGCCGGCTATGGCCCCGCCGAGGTGCTTTTCGGCGTGACGCTCACCTTGCAGCGCGGCGAGGTCGCGGCGCTCATGGGGCGCAACGGCGCGGGCAAATCCACCACGCTGAAGGCCATCATGGGCCTGCTGCCGCCGCGCGCCGGGCGGCTGCGCTTCGCGGGCACGGACATCACCGGCCTCGCCCCCTTCCGGATCGCGCGGCTGGGCCTGGGCTATGTGCCGGAGGAGCGGCGGATCTTCACCGACCTCACCGTCTTCGAGAATCTCGAAGTCGGCCGCCGCGCGGCGCAGGGCGGGCGCGCGGCCTGGACACCCGAACGGCTCTTCGCCGTCTTCCCCAACCTCGCCGAGATGCGCAACCGCCGCGCGAGCGCGATGTCGGGCGGCGAGCAGCAGATGCTCACCATCGCGCGCACGCTGATGGGCAACCCCGCAGCGGTGCTGCTCGATGAGCCGAGCGAGGGTCTAGCCCCCGTGATCGTCGAGCAGATGGCCGAGGCCGTGCTGCGCATGAAGCAGGAGGGCATCGCCGTGCTGCTCTCCGAGCAGAATCTCGACTTTGCTGCGGCCGTCAGCGATCGCGCCTATGTCATCGAGAAGGGCAGCATCCAGTATCAGGGCACGATGGAGGCGCTGGAGGCTGATGATCATGTGCGCGAAGCCTATTTGACGGTATGAGCATGCGCATCGTGGCGGGCATCGATGTGGGTGGGACCTTCACGGACCTGTTGCTGCAACAGGCGGATGGCAGCGTGCGCCTCGCCAAGGTGCCGACCACCACGGCGAACCAGGCGGATGGCGTGCTCGCCGCCATCGCCGCGGCGGGCACGGATCCGGCCGCACTCGACCTTATCATCCACGGCACGACCGCGACCACCAATGCGGTGCTCGAACGCAAGCTGGCGCGCGTTGGCCTGATCACCACGGCGGGCTTCCGCGATGTACTGGAGCTTGGCCGGCGCACGCGGCCACACCCTTATGGGCTGAAGGGCAGCTTCACACCGCTCGTGCCACGTGAGTTGCGCCGCGAGGTGGCGGAGCGGATGGATGCGCGTGGCCAAGTGCTGACACCGCTCGATGAGGCGGCCGTGGCGCGCGAGGTACAGGCGCTGATCGCCGAGGGCTGCGAATCCCTGGTCATCCACTTCCTGCACGCCTACGCAAATCCTGCCCATGAGGCGCGCGCCGGGGAGATCGCGCGCGCACTCTGGCCGAACGCCTATGTCACGCTGGGCCATGAGCTGCTCTCGGAATTTCGCGAATATGAGCGCGGCACGACGGCGAGCGTGAACGCCGCGGTGCAGCCCGTGCTCGATCGCTACCTGCATCGCCTACAGGAGAAGCTGGCCGAGGCCGGGCATCGTCGCGACCTGCTGGTGATGAATGGCAATGGTGGCACCGTGCCCGCGCGGCTTGTCGCGCGCGATGCGGCGAAGACGGTGATGTCCGGTCCTGCCTCGGGCGTGATGGCGGCCGCGGCGACGCTGGCGCAAAGTGGGCTAGCGAACGCGATCACCTATGACATGGGCGGCACCTCCACCGATGTCGCGCTGATCGCCGGCGGCGTGCCGGAAGTCTCGGCCGAGCTGTCCATCGCCTATGGCTTGCCGATTCACCTGCCGATGGTCGATGTGCGTACGGTGGGCGCGGGCGGTGGCTCCATCGCCAGCCTCGATCGCGCGGGGATGCTGCGCGTGGGACCGGAGAGCGCGGGCAGCACGCCGGGGCCGATCTGCTACGGGCGCGGCGGGACCCGACCGACCATCACGGACGCGAATCTAGTCCTTGGCCGGCTCGATCCGCAACGCCTGCTTGCGGTGCGCGATCCGGTGCCGCTGGGCGTGCTGCGGGAAGCCTTCGCGCGGGAGATCGGGGCGCCGCTCGGCCTCACGGTGGAGCAGGCGGCGGCGGCGGTGATCCGGCTCGCGAATGTGCACATGACCGGCGCTATCCGAATGGTTTCGCTCTCGAAGGGACATGATCCGCGCGACTTCGTGCTCTTCGCCTTCGGCGGCGCCGGCCCGCTGCATGCCGTGGCACTGGCGCGTGAGATCGGCATTCCTGAGGTGCTCGTGCCGGCGCGCCCGGGCCTGACGAACGCGCTGGGCTGCCTCGTCGCCGATCTGCGGCAGGATCTGGTGAACACGCTCAACCGCGGCCTGGACGACATCCCCGAGACCGAGATCGCCGCCACACTCGCCACGCAGCGCGAGCGCGGCCTGGCGACCGTGCTGGCCGAGCGGGGCGAGGTGGAGGAGACCGTGGTGCTGCACAGCGCGGAGATGCAGTTCCGCGGCCAGACGCATCTGATCCGCGTCGCGCTGCCACGCGCCGACATGACCCGCGCCGAAATCCAGGCCGCCTTCGAGGCCGCCTATTTTGCCCGCTTCCAGATCCGCATGCCGGAGATTCGCGCCGTGCTGGTCAACCTCAACACCAGTGTCATCGGCAAGCGCCGCGCCTTCGATCTTGCGGCTCTGTTGCCGAAGCCCGAGGGCGATCCGCTGATCGGCGAGCGCCCCCTCTACGCCGATGGCGCCTGGCATGAGGCAAAAATCTGGCAGCGCGAGGCGCTCGCGCCCGGCACGCGCATCGCTGGCCCCGCCATCCTGCAGCAAGCGGACGCAACCACGGTGCTGGAGCCAGGATCCGAAGCCGTGGTCGATTCCATCGGCAATCTGCGCATCAAGGTGGCGGCATGAGCGAGCCGGATGCGCTGACGCTGGCGGTGATCCAGGCGGGGTTGCAGCAGGTCTGCAACGAGATGGACATCGCCTTCTCCCGAGCCGCGTTCTCGCCGGTGATCGCCGAGGCTGATGACCGCTCCGACGGCATCTACGGCACCGAGGATGGCGCGCTGATCGCGCAGGGCGAGCTGGGCCTGCCCGTCTTCGTCGGCACCATGGCGCATTCGGCCGGGCATCTCGCGCGGCTGATCCGCGAAGGCGCGGTCGCGCCACCCGAACCCGGCGACATCTATATCGTCAACGATCCCTATCTCGGTGGCACGCATCTGATGGATGTGCGCTTCGCCAAGCCGGTCTTCGTTGATGGCGCGCAATTCTGCTGGCTCCAGAACACCGGCCATTGGCCCGACATCGGCGGCATGGTGCCGGGCGGATTTTCCGCACACGCGACCGAGGTCGAGCAGGAAGGTCTGCGCCTGCCACCCGTGAAGCTGTTCAAGCGCGGCGTGCTGGACCGCGAGATTCTGTCCATCATCCAGTCCAATATCCGTGTGGCGGATCAGCGCATCGGTGACATCAAGGCGCAGGCCGCGGCGCTGTTGGTGGGCGAGACGCGGCTGTTGGAGCTGGTCACGCGGTATGGCGCCACGACGCTAAAGGCTGCCATCGCCGGCATCCAGGCCCGCGCCGCCGCACGGATGCGTGCCGAGATCGCGCGCATTCCCGATGGCAGCTACAGCGCCGAGACCATCGTCGATTCCGATGGCGTGGTGAACGAACCGCTGCGCATCCGCCTGACCATCGCCAAGCAGGGCGAGGGCATGGTCTTCGACCTCTCCGGCTCCTCGCCGCCCTGCCAGGGTCCGATGAATTCGGTCTGGGCGACGACCTGCTCGGCGATCTATCTCGGCGTGAAGCATGTCTTCCCCGATGTGCCGATCAATGCCGGCACTTTCGCGCCCCTCACCGTGCTACGGCCCGAGGGTACCTTCCTTGATGCACGCTATCCGCGTCCCGTCTCGGGCTGCGCGGCGGAGGTGAGCCAGCGCATCGCGGAGGCGGTGTTCCTTGCGCTCGCCCAGGCGATCCCTGAGGAGCTTTGGGCCGCGCCCGCCGGCACCTCGGGCAATTTCGCGCTCGGTGGTTTCGATCCTGCGCGCAAGGCCGGCTACGTGATGTACCAGATCACCGGCGGCGGTTATGGCGGCAATGCGCAGGAGGATGGCCTGACCAATGGCTGTTCAACCATCGGCATCAGCAAGACTGCGCCGGTCGAGGTGATGGAGCAATACTATCCCGTGCTGTTCAGACGTTTCGCGATTCACGAAGGCTCGGGCGGCGCCGGGATGCGACGCGGCGGATTCGGCGTGCATTACGAGGTCGAACTGCTGCGCGGCGAGGCCCGCGCCAGCTTCGTCATGGATCATGGCCGCACCGGCCCGCCCGGCGTGCTCGGCGGTGACGATGGCGCGCGAAACGTGGTGCGCCTGCATCGCGGCGGCATCACGACGATTCCGGAACATCTCTCCAAGGATCAGGGGCTGCGCCTTGTCACGGGCGACCGTGTGGAAGTGATGACGCCCGGCGGCGGCGGCTATGGCGATCCCCGTGCGCGCGACCGTGCATTGGTCGCGCAGGATGTACGGCGCGGCTACTACACCGCAGCCAGGGCCGAAGCCTTATTCGGTCCCTTTGCATGAGCGCCTATCATCGCCCCGCGACACTCCACGAAGCTCTGGCGATCCGCGGCGGCGCGGATGTCGCCATCATCGCCGGCGGCACCGACATCTACCCGGCGCAGGCCACGCGCCGCGCCTGGGGCGAGCCGACGCAGAAGGACATCCTCGATATCACCGCAATCCCTGGCCTCGACGTGATCGAGCGGACAGCGACGGGTTGGCGGATCGGCGCGCTGGTGACGTGGTCGGCGCTGCGCGCCGCCAGGCTGCCGCCGCTCTTCGACGGGCTGAAGCGCGCGGCGGCCGAGGTGGGTGGGGCGCAGGTGCAGAATCGCGGTACCATCCTTGGCAACCTCATCACCGCTTCGCCGGCCGGCGATGGCATTCCGAATCTGCTCGCGCTGGACGCGCAGGTGGAGATTGCGGGGCCCACGCCGCGCCTTCTGCCCGTAGCCGAATTCCTCACCGGCTATCGCGCGACGGCGCTGCGCGTGGATGAGATCGCCATCGCCCTGCATGCGCCCGATCTTCCCGGCGGCATCAGCAGCTTCCAGAAACTCGGCGCGCGGCACTACCTTGTGATCTCGATTGCCATGGTGGCCGGCGTGCTGGCGCTCGAGGCTGGCCGCATCACCGCGGCGCGCCTCGCCATCGGCGCCTGCGGGCCGGTGGCGCAACGCCTGCCGGCGCTGGAGGCGGCGGTGCTGGGCGCCACGCCGGCCGAGGCGGCGGCGCTCGTGCAGCCGGCGCATCTCGAATCCCTGGCGCCCATCGATGACATCCGCGCTTCCGCCGCCTATCGCCGCGCGGCGGCGCTGACGCTGCTGCGCGATCTGCTGCGGGGGATGGCTGCATGATCGCCTTCACGCTCAACGGCGCGCCCTGCACCACCGAAGCTGCGTCCTTCGCACCGCTGTCGGCGACGCTGCGCGACGGGCTCGGCCTTACCGGTACCAAGGTGGGTTGCGAGGCTGGCGATTGCGGCGCCTGCACCGTGCTGGTGGATGGCCGGCAGGCCTGCGCCTGCCTGGTGCCGACGGCGCAGGTGTCTGGTGCCAGCGTGACCACCATCGAGGCATCGCTACCCGTGCTCGATCGCCTGCGCGGCGCCTTCCTCGCGCATGGCGCGGCGCAATGCGGCATCTGCACGCCGGGCATGATCATGGCGGCGGCGGATCTGCTGCTGCGCGAGGCGACGCCGACGCGCGCGCAGGTGATGGATGCGATCGGCGGCGTGCTCTGCCGCTGCACCGGCTATGCGAAGATCCTCGACGCCATCCTGGATGCGGCACCGCAGGCCGTGCCGATGCCCGAGTCAGGCGCCGCGGTGGGGGCGGCGATCGCGCGGCTCGACGGGGCGGCGAAGGTGCTTGGCACGGATCGCTTCGGTGCGGATTTCGCGCCTGCCGATGCGCTCTGGCTGCGCGTGGTGCGGGCACCCCATGCCAGCGCGCGCTTCACGCTCGGGGATCTGGAGTCAGCGCGGCAGCGGCTCGGGCTGGAAGCCATCCTCACCCATGCTGATGTGCCCGGCCTGAACGGTTTCGGCATCATGCCGAACCTCAAGGACCAACCCGTGCTGGCCGAAGGAATCGTGCGCTTTCGGGGTGAGGCGGTGCTCGGCCTGGTCGGCACGCAGGCGGCCGTTGCGGCGGTGCGTGATTCCGACCTGCCGATCGCCTGGCATCAGCTGCCGGCGTTGCATGGCACCGTCGCGGCGGAGGCACCCGGCGCGCCGCAACTCCACGCCCATGCGCCGGGCAATGTGCTGGTGCGCGGGCGATTGGTGCGTGGCGACGTCGCGACCGCGCCAGCCTTTGCCCATGCCAAGGGTGCCTTCGAGACAGGCTTCGTCGAGCACGCCTATATCGAGCCCGAGGCCGGCCATGCCATCCCGCGCGAGGGCGGCATGGATATCATCGCCTGCACCCAGGCGCCCTACATGGATCGCGAGGAGACCGCGCGCGTGCTCGGCATCGCCGAGGAGGCGGTGCGTATCATCCCCACCGCCTGCGGCGGCGGTTTCGGCGGCAAGCTCGATGTCTCAGTACAGCCCTTGCTCGCGGTTGCGGCGCGCAAGGTGAATCGCCCGGTGCGCATGGTCTATTCGCGCACCGAGAGCATGGCGAGCACCACGAAGCGCCATCCCGCCTTCATCATGGCGCAGATGTCTGCCGATGCCGAAGGCCATTTCACCGCCTTCAGCATGATGGCGCGGTTCAACACCGGCGCCTATGCGAGCTGGGGACCGACGGTGGCGAACCGCGTGCCCGTTCATGCGGCGGGGCCCTATCGCGTGCCGCATGTCGCGAACCACTCAGCTGCCATCTACACAAACGACACGCCCGCCGGCGCCTTCCGCGGCTTCGGTGTGCCGCAGGCGGCGATCGCAACGGAATCGCTCGTTGACGATCTGGCCGAGCAACTCGGCATGGATCGCTGGGAGATCCGGCGCCGCAACGCCATCGGCCATGGCGATGTGACGCATTCCGGCCAGGTGCTGTACGCCTCGGCTGGCTTGCCCGAATGCCTCGATGCGCTGAAGCCGGCCTGGGAGGCGATGCTGATGGAGGTGGCCGCGCATAACGCCAACAACATGCGCCATCGGCTCGGCGCGGGCGTCGCCTGCATGTGGTATGGCTGTGGCAATACCTCCATGTCCAACCCCTCGCGCATGCGGCTTGTGTTGGGGCGCGACGGCACGCTGACGCTGTTCAACGGTGCGGTGGATATCGGGCAGGGCAGCACGACGGTGCTCGCGCAGATCTGCGCCGATGCGCTCGGCCTTCCGCTGGAACGCTTCCGCTTCGTGCTCGGCGATACGGACCTGACCTTCGACGCCGGCAAGACCTCCGCCAGTCGCCAGACCTTCGTCAGCGGCCGCGCGGCGATGGAGGCCGGCAAGGCGCTGCGGGCGCGCATCCTCTCGCTCGCCAATGCGGGCGAGGATGCGGCGCTGCATCTCGACGGCACGATGCTGCGCGTGGGGGCGGCGCGGGAA